>Ga0209415_10014428_pt1 | contig 12905 bp, 10 predicted proteins | sample PeaSoiSIISIP2007_FD_187696 | JGI IMG/M metagenome (GOLD analysis project Ga0209415, IMG submission 187696) | Peat soil microbial communities from Weissenstadt, Germany - SII-SIP-2007 (SPAdes) (version 2) | ecosystem: Environmental > Terrestrial > Soil > Wetlands > Peat | place: Germany...
TTTATCGCCGTTATAAACGCAAGCGGAGGAGGAATAAAAGAACTTTTTGACGCCGGACTTCTTTGCCGCCTGGAGCATGTGGGTATTGATCAGGACCGACAGCATGCACAGGGCTTTGTTATTTTCGATAAATCCCATGCCGCCCATATTCGCCGCGAAATTATAGACCTCGCCGGCGCCTTCGGCGGCCTGCTCGCAGCTCTCTTTCAGATTCAAATCGAGCACCAGGTTGTCGGCATCGTCGAATACCTGGTACCACTCGGCAAGAGGCTTGACGTCGACGGCGCGAATTCGCTTGAAGCCCTGACGGCGCAATTCGGCCACCATGGCGCCGCCGATAAATCCACCCGCCCCGGTTATCAGGATCAAATCGTCTTTCATGGTTGCTTTCTCAATCAACGCTCAATGTAACACGGCGAGCGCCTGTTTCGTTTCATTGCCGACCGCTGCTAGACTAAGGAGATACTTTCACATTCTGTCCTGGAACAATCGGTTTGCGCGTAGCTCTTCTCCAGATAAATCCGGTCGCGGGCGACTTAAAAGGGAACGCCTCGCAGATCAGTCGCGGCGTCCGTTCCGCGCAAGCTTTGGGCGTGGATCTTGTAGTGACGCCGGAGCTCGCGCTGATGGGTTACCTGCCGCGCGATCTTCTGATGAGCGGCGGCTTCGTGCAGCGAAGCTGCCAGATGCTTTCCTGCCTGGCTACGGAATTGAAAGACGCTCCGGCGGTGCTGGTGGGCGCGGCTACGCCCAACCCCGCCGACATCGGCCGCCCGCTATTCAATAGCGCGATCCTGCTGCGCGATGGAAACACCGGCCCAGTGTTTCACAAGACGCTGCTGCCAACCTATGACGTGTTCGACGAAGATCGCTACTTCGAGCCGGGGCGCGCGCCAGGAATCTTGGACCTGAACGGCTTCCGCCTGGGCATCAGCATCTGCGAAGACGTCTGGAACGATCGGGATTTCTGGAAGCGGCGGCGTTACCATCACGATCCCATCGAAGAACTGGCGCAAGCCGGTGCCCAAGCCATCGTCAATCTTTCCGCGTCGCCTTTCACGGTGGGCAAGGAGGAGTTGCGCGAGAAAATGCTGGGCCAGATGGCCCGCAAGCACGGGCTTCCGCTGGCCTGGGTGAACCAGGTGGGCGGCAACGACGATCTCATCTTCGACGGACGCAGCGGCGCGTTCAACAAGCAGGGTGGTCTGTTCGCGCGGGCGAAAGGTTTCGCCGAGGATTTGCTGGTTGTGGACCTGACCGCGGAAACCGGCAGCATCGCACAAGATGATTTCACGCCTGAGGCTGAGATCTGGAACGCACTGGTCCTGGGAGTTCGGGATTACGCCCGCAAGACTCACTTCAAGAAAGTGCTGCTGGGACTTTCCGGTGGCATCGATTCGGCGCTTACCGCCGCCATCGCGGTCGACGCGCTGGGTCCGGAGAACGTTCTAGGCGTGATGATGCCGTCCGTCTATTCGAGCCAAGGCAGCGTGGATGATTCCGTGGAACTGGCGCGGAATCTGGGCATCCAGGTTTTATCGCTGCCGATTTCGCCCATCATGGAAACCTACGAAACAACGCTGGCCGGCCCCTTCCAAGGATTCAAGCCCGACGTGACGGAAGAAAACATCCAGTCCCGGATTCGCGGCAACCTGCTCATGGCGCTCTCCAACAAGTACGGCGCATTATTGCTCACCACCGGCAACAAATCCGAACTGGCGGTGGGATATTGTACGCTGTACGGTGACATGAATGGCGGACTGGCCGTGATCGCCGACCTGCCCAAGATGATGGTGTATCGGGTCTCGCGGTACCGTAACCAGAGAAAGCCCGACATTCCGGAATCGACGCTGACCAAGGCTCCCTCGGCCGAGCTGCGTCCGGATCAAACCGATCAGGACAGCTTGCCGCCTTACGAAGTGCTCGACCGGATTTTGGAGTTGCATATCGAAGGATGCCAATCCGCGGAGGAGATCGTCGCGCAGGGTTATGACGAAGACACCGTCCGCAAGGTGCTCCGGCTGGTGCGGAACGCGGAGTTTAAAAGAAAACAGGCTGCGCCCGTGCTGAAAGTGACTTCACGCGCTTTCGGAACCGGGTGGCGAATGCCCATTGCGCGAGGCGAAGGATGAAAATCTCCATTATCGGCTTAGGAAAACTTGGATCACCCATGGCGGCGGTGATGGTTCACAAGGGACACAGCGTGATCGGCGTCGACGTGAATCCAGCCTACGTCGCCGCGATTCAAGAGGGGCGGGCGCCGGTCAACGAGCCGAACCTTGCCGCGATGATTACGGCGAATCGCGAGCGTCTCTCCGCCACTACCGATTGCGAAGCCGCGGTGCTTGAGACCGGCGCCACCTTCATCATGGTCCCGACGCCTTCCGAATCCGACGGCGGGTTCTCCATGAAGTACGTGCTGAGCGCGGCCGAGCAGATCGGCGCGGCGCTCCGCAAGAAGCCGGATTGGCATCTGGTAGTGCTTTCGAGCACGGTGATGCCCGGATCCACGGGCGGGACACTATTGCCGGCGCTCGAAGCGCATTCGGGAAAGAAATGCGGCCGGGACTTCGGCCTGTGTTACAACCCCGAGTTCATCGCGCTGGGTAGCGTGATCCGGGACATGCTGAATCCCGACATGATCTTGATCGGCGAATCGGACCCGCGTTCGGGTGAGCTTCTCGCAGAGCTGTACAAAGGCGTCTGCGACAGCAATCCGCGGATCCAGCGCATGAACTACGTGAACGCCGAGCTGACCAAGCTTTCCGTGAACACGTTCGTGACGACCAAGATTTCCTACGCAAACATGCTGGCGCAGGTATGCGAGCGCCTGCCGGGCGCCGACGCGGATGTGGTGACTTCAGCCATCGGATGCGACAGCCGGATCGGGCAGAAGTATCTGAAAGGCGCGCTGGGATACGGCGGCCCTTGTTTCCCGCGCGATAATGTCGCGTTTTCCGCGTTGGCGCGAGCCACCGGAGCGCCCGCGCTTCTGGCGGAAGCGACCGACCAGTTGAACCGGAGACAGGTCCCGCGGCTGGCCGAGATCGTCCGTTCCCGGCTGCCACAGAGCGGAACGGTGGGCGTCCTCGGACTCTCGTACAAGCCCGATACCGAAGTGATCGAAGAATCCCAAGGTTTGGATCTGGCGAAGTTTCTGGCATCGGCCGGATTCAAGGTGGTGGTTTATGATCCGGCTGCGATGGAGAATGCGAAGCGGCAGCTGGGCGGCGCCGTTACGTACGCCCCATCCGCGGCGGAATGCGCGCGGCAGGCCGATGTGCTGGTGATCACCACCGCCTGGCCTGAATTTAAGAAGCTCACACCGGCGGATCTGAAAGCCGGTGAACGGCGGCCGGCGATCGTGGATTGCTGGCGGGTCCTGCCGGCGGATCTGTTCGCGGGTCTGACGGACTACCTGAGACTGGGATACGGCGGCCTGGCAACCGGCGCCGAGGATCAGTCCAAGGAAGCGGGCATCGGGTCAAATCCTGCCGGGTCCGATCAAGGCGACTCAAGCCCCCGTGCTGCCCGGCCCTTTTCCGCCGGTATGGACTGAAGCAATTGTGAGCCATCCGAGCGAGCCCTATCTGTCCCTGGTAGTCGCCACGCGCAACGATGACCACGGCGGAAATCTGATGGGCCGGACGCAGATTTTTCTGGACGGCTGGCTCACCCACGCCCGGCGGTACAACATCCCTTCCGAGCTGGTCTTCGTCGAATGGAATCCGCCGGTCGACCGGCCTCCTCTGGCTGAAGCGTTACAGTGGCCCGCCGACCTCGGCCCGTGTACGGTGCGCTTCATCGAAGTCCCTACTGAAGTGCACCAGCGCTATCAGCACGCAGCGGGATTGCCGCTGTATCAGATGATCGGGAAGAATGTTGGAATCCGCCGGGCGCGCGGGCGATTCATTCTGGCCACCAACATCGATATCCTTTTTTCGAACGAACTGGCCGCGTTCCTGGGGGAACGGCGGCTGGATGCGAACCGGATGTACCGCGTCGACCGTTATGACGCCATGAGTGACGTTCCGCCCAGTGCCCCTTTGGACGAACAACTGGACTACTGCCGCACGCACTTAATCCGCGTCAACCGGCGGGAAGGGACATTTGAGGTGACGCCCGACGGCGGTCCCGCTCTGAGCTCCGTAGATATCGCCTCGCCTGAATCGGGCATTCTGCCGGGCCGAGGCTGGTTCACACCCGAGCGTTTGGGCCCCGGGGAAGCTTTCCGTTGGGCGCAAGAAAACGCCGAAGTCCTGCTGCCTGCATCAGGAGAACCCGGTGCGGCGTTGGTAGTGGATCTTGAGCCTGGCCCGGCATCCTTAGGCAAGCCGGTGAAGCTGGAAGTGGCGACGGACGCAGGGCATGTCCTGGTTCGCATCACGCTGGACGATCGCAGCCGTTTGCGCCTACAACTCCCCTCCCCGAGGCCGAACAGCCTGTGGTTCCGAGCGACGGGAGAATTTTATCCGGTCAATTTCAACACGCGCGCTTTGGTTTTCCGCGCGTTCCGATTTAGCTGGGAGCGCGGCGAGCCGTCCGCTCCTTCGGCGCTCGATCAGGGTCCCCGGACCAATCGAATTCTCGCGCTCTGGCACAGCCTGCAGTACGTCATCGGGAAACTCGCCGATGGCGGCCCGCTCGTCCCTCTTACAGTACCCGTGTCACCACGTCTTCGCCGCATCCTGAGGTTCTACATCGACCGGGGCGGACTTACCGGGATGCTTCTGCATCCTTGGCGCAGCCCAACCAAGGCGCCGACGGAGGTCCCTGACAGTGGCCCCGCGAGTCCCGAGCCGCCTTCAATCATTCCCCCCTTGAGTGCCGACTGTCTCCACACCAATGCCAGTGGTGATTTTCAGCTCGCGGCCCGTGAACACTGGTTCGATCTGCGGGGATACCCGGAGTTCGACATGTACTCGATGAACATAGACTCCGCGTTCTGTTTCGCCGCCCAATACGGCGGCGCTCTCGAAGAGTTCCTGCCAGATCCCATGCGCATCTATCACATCGAGCACGGCAGTGGATCGGGCTGGACTCCCGAAGGACAGCAAAGCTTGTACGCCCGCCTCGCCGCCAAGGGAATCCCGGTGCTCGACAACGAAGACGTTCTTCGTTGGGGGGCGCAGATGCGGCGGCTGAACTCGCCCATGATTTTCAATCACGAAGACTGGGGGCTCGGAGAGCTTGATCTCCCGGAAACAGAGCCCAGCCCCGGGCAAGTTAGCAGGATCGCTCTGGATGCCGCGGTCATTCCGTCCCTGCGGGACCTGGTGCCGGAATTGCGCGCGTATACCGGAGTACGCCAGTCCGGTCCCGAGATCGAGGCAGGCCTTCTCGCCGCTGCCAGAACCTTGGCATATACACGACCACTGACTCCTTATCCGGGATGGATTTTTGGTTCCGACTGGGACAAACCCGATATGGAATGCCGGATGCGGCGGTTCATCTGGACCTACTTCCATAATCTCGGTTCGGACGCTCCGTTCCAGATGAACTGGCACAAAGGACTTGCCGTTCAGATTTATCTTGGCAACGATTCCAGCCTGCCGCTCTTCATTGGCGGATGCGTCGATCCGAATGAGTTCGCATTCCTGGACTCCGCTCTGGAAGAAGGAATGGTGTTCGTCGATGGAGGCGCCAACGAAGGCCTCTACTCGTTGTTCGCCTCGCGGTGTGTCGGCCCTTCCGGCAGCGTCTTTTCGTTCGAGCCGAGCCAGCGCGAGTTTGACCGGCTAAGCTGCAACATCCGCCTCAACGGCCTCGACAATGTGCGAGCCGTTCAGGCCGCTCTCTCCGATGCACCCGGCGAGACGGAACTCAACATCGCCTGTTCCGCTCACTCGGGCCATAACACCCTGGGTAAGTTCGCCCATGAGGTGCCCCTGCTGCGTACAGAACGAGTCTCCACGCAGACCCTCGACGCCTTCGCGACCGAGGCCGGCCTCACTCGCCTGGACTTCCTGAAATTGGATGTGGAAGGAGCAGAGCGCCGGGTACTGGAGGGAGCGCGCGACGTGCTGCGACGGATGCGCCCCATGATTCTTTTCGAAGCGTCCGATGACGCGCTCAAAGGCCAAGGGTCCAGTCTGTCGGATTTGCTGGAGTTCTTTCGCTCGCAGAATTACAGGATCTACGCGTTCAACGACCGCACCGGTTCTCCCATCCCGGCGGATGGCGAGACTCGCAGTGACAATATGGTCGCAGTCCCGATAGAACGACCCGAGATCCAGCTGGAGCGTGCCAAACCACAGCACCACAAGATCTTCGATGCTCTTAGCGTCTATACCGGCAAAGCGGAACCGGGGTTTGACATTGACTTCCTGGGGATCCGGACGCGTTGCGAATTCTCGGCGGGAGGGATCATCACGGCGATGCCGGTCCACACTCTCGAACCGCATGAGGATTACTTTGAATGGATCGACCTGTTGGAATCCATCATGGCGGCCAAGGATCGATACACCATGATGGAACTCGGAGCCGGCTATGGGCGGTGGTCGGTACGTGCCGCCGCAGCTCTGCGCCAGTTACGCGGATTACCCTTCCACCTGGTGGCCGTGGAAGGCGAACCAAGGCACTATCGCTGGTTGGAGCAGCACATGTCTGACAACTGCATCCCTTCCGACGCCCGCACGTTGATTCGCGGCGTAGTGAGCGACCATCGGGACGACTTGCTGTTCTACGTGGGAACGGCATCCGCGAGCGACGAACCCGCTTCCTGGTATGGGCAAGCCATCATTCAAGGGTACGAGGCCGTGGATGGAGCCCCTTCCGGCCAGTACGAAGGCCAGGACGTCTTTCAACTGAAAAGCGGGTGGAAGGCGGTCAAAACCCATTCCTACTTGCTCACCGACATCTTGCCGGAGACGGACCGCATCGACCTGATTGACCTGGACGTGCAAGGCGAGGAGCTGAAAGTCATCTCGAGTGCAATTGACACGCTGGATAGGAAAGTAGCCCGGCTGCATATCGGGACGCACTCGCACGAGATCGAAGCGGGCTTGCGGGAACTGCTAAGCCGGCACGGTTGGGAATGCAAGACGGACTATCCCTGCGCGCAAACCAACCAAACGCCGTGGGGACCCGTGCAGTTCGTGGATGGAGTCCAGAGCTGGGTGAACACTGCGGGTTTCCCAAGCGCGTAAAATCTAAACCTGAGGAACAATGGCCACACGTCAGATCAACCCCAGGGCTTTTCTTGCGGGAAGATTCGCAAGATCCCACTACCCGATGGACGAATTGATGCTGATCGACGTGGGCGCTAGCGGCGGAATCGACGGGTTTTGGGGGGAATGTTTCGGCCCTAAGCTGAAGGCGGTGGGCTTCGACCCATTGATCGCGGAAGTCGACCGCTTGAACAAGGCCCGCGGCTACGGCGGGATCCGCTATGAAGCGGCATTGGTCGGATGCCACGAGTTCGATACCCTGTTCCCGCCCGCTCTGAGACAGGACACCATCGCGAGCAAAGACAATTCGTCCTTTCCCGGAACCAGCGCTGTTCGCGCCTCCGACGCGATGCGGATGAACTACGTCAAAGAAGTCTTTAACTCGGGCGCGGAGGTCCGGATGGCGGACCGCCTTGTTTCCCTGGACGAGTATGTCCAGCAGGAGGGCATCCGCAGCGTGGATTTCGTGAAGATCGACACGGACGGTCACGACATCGAAGTCATCCTGGGGGCCAAGCAAATGCTCAGAGCCCAGGAAGTGCTGGGCATCTGCATCGAAACGCAAATGCACGGCGCTTCCCATCCCTACAGCAACACTTTCGCCAATATCGACCGGCTGCTGAGGGAGTGGGGCTTCACCTTGTTCGACTTAGATTTGTGGCGCTACAGCCGGCGGAGCCTTCCGGACAAGTTCTACTACAAGATCCCGGCGCAGACCGTGACCGGTCAGGTCCAGTGGGGAGAAGCGGTGTACTTCCGGGATCTGGCGCGTCCGGACTACGAGCAGATGCACGGGTACGCCGCGGGACTCGCGAAGAAGATCAAACTGGCGTGTCTTTTTGAGATCTACGGTCTGCCGGACTGTTCCGCGCAAATCCTGGTTCAGCTCCAGGAACAGACTGATGACCACTTCTTCTCCACACTGTTGGATGAGCTTGTATCGCACTATCGCGGAAGCCGAATGTCGTACTCCAAGTTTCTGGAAGATTTCGACTCGGATCCGAAGCGGTTCTTTCCTTCGTGAATCCGCTTCGGTATGATTACGCACATGCGAAGCCCCATGCTGCTCGCGAGCGTGTTGATCGGGTCCGCTGCCGGCCAGGCTCCCGCAAGAGTCGTCCCTCCTGCCAGGATCGTGACTTTCACAGCACAGCCCACCTCGATCCAGCCGGGACAGCCCGTCACCTTGGTCTGGGCCGCGGAAAACCCCAACGCGACTTCGATCGATCCCGGTGTCGGCCGCGTCACGGCGCGAGGCAGCCGGCAGGTGTTTCCAACGGCGACCACCAGCTACACGCTAACCGTCACGGGACCGAACAATGCAACTCTGACCAGCTCGGTGACCGTGACCGTTTCCGGGGCCAAAGCGACGCCGGCGGCACCGGCAGCGCCTGCGATCGACCTGAACGGAGTCTACGGATTCGCCGGCGTCCGTGGCGCGGAGCCGCCGGTCCTGAAACCCGGCGCCGAAAAATTCAAGATCGTGCGGGGGCCCAACGACGTTCGCGGCACCACTACGTTGGGCACCGATTGCAAACCGCTGGGCGTACCGCAATCCTTCGTGACACCGTACCCCTTCCAGATTGTACAGACCCCGAAACTCATCCTGATGGTGTTCGAGTACCCCAATGCGATCCGCTTCATTCCGACCGACGGCCGCGCGCATCCGGTGGACCCCGATCCGACCTGGATGGGCGATTCGGTCGCGCATTGGGAAGGCGACACGCTGGTGGTGGACACCATCGGCTTTAACGATAAGACCGAGGTCAGCGGGTACATGCATACCGAAGCCCTGCACGTGGTGGAGCGATTCCAGCGCCTTGAGAACCGCTCCCTAAAATACGACGTCACGGTGGAAGATCCGAATGTCTTCGCCCGTCCCTGGGTATTGCCGTCCCGAACGCTTCCGTTCCGCCCGGAACTCGAACGAGTGGACGAATTCGTCTGCGAAACGGCCAAGGACTACGACAAACTGTTCGACAAGAAGTGATAAGATCCCCGTATGAAACTTCTGCCCGTTCTTTTCGCCCTGACACTGTTGGTCGCGGTGGTTCTGGTCGCCGCCGACCCTGACGGATACGCCCAGTACAGCGCCGCCGATCTGAAAACCCGCGTGGATGCTGCCAAGCCCGACGATCACAAGGTCCGCATGAACCGCGTGGGGAGTTGGGGCAACCACTCCCTGCTCGCGATCCGCCGCGAAGCCGACGGCGAGGCCGAGGTGCACGACACCCAAGTGGACGTGATTTTCGTGAAGTCGGGCGAAGGCACGCTGATCCTCGGCGGAACCGTGGTGGAACCGCGCACCACCGCTCCCGGCGAGATTCGCGGGAAATCGATCACGGGCGGCGTCAGCAAGAAGATGGCGGCCGGCGACGTCATTCACGTTCCAGCCAAGATTCCGCACCAGATGCTGGTTCCCAAATCGCTGACCTTCGAAGTGGTCAAGGTCGATACCAAGTAGTTCCGGGCCTCCATGAGCCGAGTCCGATCGATCCTCGTCTGCGGATTGCTGCTATCGATAGCAGTGATTCCGCTGGCGGGGCAGACGGCTCGGCGGACCGCGGATGGCAAACCCGACTTCAACGGCATCTGGCAGGCTGTGAATACGGCCGCTTGGGACATTCAGGATCACACCGGACAGCTGGGGGTGCCTCCAGGCCAAGGCGTCGTCGAAGGCAATGCGATTCCCTACCAGCCGTGGGCGGCGGCCAAGAAGAAGGATAATTTCGCCAACCGGGCGACCGCGGATCAAACCGAAGCCAACTGCTTCCTGCCCGGCGTGCCGCGCGCCACCTACATGCCGTTTCCGTTCGAGATCGCCCAGACTCCGAAAACCATCGCGATCGTCTATGAGTTCGCGCATGCTCTGCGTAACATCCCGATGGATGGCAGCCCGCATCCCGATGGGCTGCCGGACACCTGGATGGGGGATTCGCGCGGGCGCTGGGACGGCGACACGCTGGTGGTCGACGTCAACAGCTTCAACAACCAGACCTGGTTCGATCATGCCGGCAACTTTCACAGCGATGCATTGCACGTTGTGGAGCGCTATTCGCTCGCCAATCCGGATCACATTTCCTACGAGGCCACGGTGGAAGATCCCAAGGTCTTCACGCGGCCTTGGAAGATGAGCATGCCGCTCTATCGCCGGATCGACAAGAATGCCAAGCTGCTGGAATATGAGTGCGTCTTTTACCAGCAGGAGGAGAAGTTCAAGAATGCTCCTTTCAAATAAACTGACCGACGCTCCATTACTGTCGCGGCTCCGAAGGTGTTCCGAGCCGCGAGAGTCATCGAGCGGTTACCTAGGCAGATTGATCTCAGCCGCCCTGTTTACCGCCGTTGTCGCGGCGGGCCAAGCCCAGCCCGACTTGCAGGGAATGTACACCCGCAACGGAGTGGTCGGTCTCGAAGCCCAGCCGCCCGAGAATCCGATCGACCCCAGCGGGAAGAATCCCTTGTCCGTTTCGAATCGCGGCGACGGCCTGGGTCCCTATCCCGGCATCTTCGGACAAGGCGGGACCGTGTTACGCGGAACGCAGGCCCGGCAGCAGCGCCGCACCGGCATCGTGGATCCCGAAGACCGTAAGCTCCCGTGGAGACCCGAAGAAGACGCCAAGCGCCGCGACTTTCTACTGCACATGAACCCCGCGGCCGACCTGCGGCACGTCGAGCTGAATGCGCGCTGTGCGCTGCCCGGCTTGTTCCAGGGCGAGGATGGCAACAATCCTTACCAGTTCCTGCAGCCTCCCGGGGAGGTTGTGATTCTGTACGACTACAACCACACTAGCCGCGTGATTCATCTGGACGGGCGCCCACACGTGGGCCCGGACATCCGGCTGTTCATGGGCGACTCCATCGGTCACTGGGAAGGCAATACGCTGGTTGTCGACACCACCAACTTCAACGGAAGAGTCGCGTACTCGCGCGAAATACCGTATCTGAGCGATCAGTTGCACACGGTGGAGCGATTCACCATTGCCGATGCAAATAGCATCGATTACGAGGTCACCATCGACGATCCTGTGCTGTTCACGAAGCCATGGAAGGTGGCCGGCTACTTCACCAGGGTTCCCAAGGGCGTCGAGTCGCTGGAGTTTGCCTGCGCCGAGGGCAGTCAGACGCTGGTAAATATCTTCGGCAAGCCGCCGGATCGGGGGAGATAATTCGATGCGAAACACGCTAGCGTTTGCAGTCGCCGCGTTGTTGCTTGCGGCGATACCCGTCGCTGCGCACCATGCATTCGCGGCCGAGTTCGACGTCAACCAGCCAGTGAAGGTGCACGGGACCGTAACCAAGGTCGAGTTCGTGAACCCGCACGCGTGGATTTACGTGGACGTCAAAGAGGCCGATGGCAAGGTCGTCAACTGGCACTTCGAGCTGGGTCCGCCGAACGCGCTCTTCAGGCTGGGCTGGAAGAAAGATGCGGTTCCGAACGGCACTGAGGTCGATATTTCCGGCTTTCGCGCCAAGAGCGGCGAGGCAGTGGCGAATGGCCGCTCGATCACACTCCCCGACGGGCGCGAGTTATTCTCCGGCGGGTCAGGACCCGGCGAGAACAAGCAGTAACAGGCTAGCGCGGGCCCTTGCTCACCAGGTGGCCGCCCAGAAGATCTTTGTTGTTCTCCATGCACCACCATTCCATCAGCTCGGTGCCGGGCTGCATGCGTGTGAAAACCCGCGAATTGGTGATCGGCTTGGTATAAGTCTTGGGATCCTCCCAGGTCACCTCGTAGGAGAGATGCTGGGGATCGATGTAATGGATGCGCTCGACCACGTGCAGCGCGTCACTCGAGGGATGCTCCGCGGTATCGATCCAGGTCTTGCCGTTGAACCCGGCAGTGTCGATGATGAGCGTGTCTCCGTCATACTTGCCGACGGATGTGCCCATCCAGCTTGGCTCGACATCCTTGGACCGCTCGCGCCCGTCCGTGGGGACCACGTGAAAGACGTTGTTCGATTCCCATAGTATGGCCAGGCGCTGCGGCGTCTGGATGATTTCGATGGGGTATTCTGTCTGCGTCGCTCGCGTGTAACCCCACGGCTGGCAATAGCCGGAGTAATCAAACCGGTTTTCGTCTTTCCATTGCGCCAGGCCAGCCGCGGTAAACGACAGATCGCCGCTTCCTTTTTGCGTGCATCCCTTGCTTTGACTGCCGCATCCTTTCCCGTCTTTGGTGACGTCGCCGACACGCGGACGGTCCCAGACTCCGTTGAAGTCAGGTTTGCCATTCGTCAGGCGAGGAATGTCGCTGGCTTTGGGCACGCGAGACTGGCCAGCCGCCGGACCCAGCGAGAGCAGTGCCGCCATGGCCGCCGCTGCCGAAATCGACCCGATAGACCGAATCGTCATGTTTTTCAAACCCCCGTTGCACTCACAACGTACTCTGAGCGACACCTAGTGTCAAGCGAAGCTACTTTTTAGCAGCGCGTTCGTCCATCCAGGCGTAAATACGCCGGACGCCTCGCACGTCGGCGCCCGGGCCCGTGATCTGCGGAAAATCCTTCTGGTGCGACGTCAGATCGACGCGGAGTGCCGCCTGATCCGCCGTCAATCCCTGGGCGCGCAGGTCGGCGACCTTCTTCGTGATGTCGGAAAGATAGCTCTGAAACGCCGTGATCAGGCCCTTATCTCCGAACGGAGCGCCGTGTCCGGGCAGAACCAAGGCGAAATCCAGACTTTTGAGTGCGCCCAGCGTGGTCACCCATTCGTCGAAAAACGCGTCGCCCATG
>Ga0209415_10014429_pt1 | contig 12905 bp, 9 predicted proteins | sample PeaSoiSIISIP2007_FD_187696 | JGI IMG/M metagenome (GOLD analysis project Ga0209415, IMG submission 187696) | Peat soil microbial communities from Weissenstadt, Germany - SII-SIP-2007 (SPAdes) (version 2) | ecosystem: Environmental > Terrestrial > Soil > Wetlands > Peat | place: Germany...
CAGAAGCAGTTCCACGTGACCTCCGTGGTGGTCACCCACGACATGGTCTCGGCCTACAAGGTCGCCGACCGCATCGCAATGCTCTACCAGGGGCACATCATCTTCGTGGGCACCCCCGACGAGGTGAAGAACACCCGCAACCCCTACGTCCAGCAGTTCGTGCGCGGCCAGCGCAAGCTCGAATCCGTCGCCGAATGAGCCCCTGATGGCCAAGGCGAAGACTTCGTGGGTGTGCGCGGAGTGCGGCCACCGCTCCCCCAAATCAGCCGGATTCTGTCCCTCCTGCCGCAAGTTCGGCACGCTGGTGGAGGAGGTGGAACGGACGCCGTCCTTCCAGCGGGGACCGGTCGCCGCGCCCGGGGCGGCGGCACGGCGGCTCGGGGACGTTCCGCTGGATTCCTCGGCGAGGATCACCACCGGCATCTCCGAACTGGATCGCGTGCTGGGCGGAGGTGTTGTGCCCGGATCGGTGGTCCTGGTGGGAGGGGATCCCGGCATCGGAAAGTCCACCCTGCTCCTGCAGATGTGCGCCCGCATGGAGAAGCAGGCGAGCGTGCTCTACGTGACCGGCGAGGAATCCGCTTCCCAGGTGGCCCTTCGGGCCGACCGCCTGGGAGGGAAGGCGTCCCACGTCTGGATGCTCGCGGAAACGCGCATCGAGGCCGTGCTGGCGGAACTGCACCGGCTTTCCCCGCAGGTGGTGGTGGTGGATTCCATCCAGACCGTGTACCGCGAGGATCTGGAAAGCGCGCCGGGCACGGTGAGCCAGTTGCGGGAAAGCGCGGCGGCGCTGGTCGCCTGGGCCAAGGCCGGTGGTGGGGCCGTGTTCCTGGTGGGACACGTCACCAAGGATGGACAACTGGCCGGACCGCGCGTCCTGGAGCACATGGTGGACACCGTCCTCTATTTCGAGGGCGACCGCCACCATCTCTACAGGCTGCTGCGCGCCACCAAGAACCGGTTCGGCGCCACGGGCGAGGTGGGCGTCTTCGAGATGCTCGCCCAGGGGCTGGAGGGAGTGGGCAACCCCTCCTCGCTGTTCATGGGCGATCTCGGACCGCGTCCGGGGGTCTGCGTCACCGCGGCGATGGAGGGTTCGCGCCCCATGCTCGTCGAGGTGCAGGCCCTGGCCGGGCCAACCCACTACTCCATGCCCCAGCGTGTCGCGACCGGCTTCGACGCCAGGCGACTGACCATCCTGCTGGCCCTGCTGGAGCGCCACGGTGGGATGCAGTTGGGGGGATACGACGTGTTCCTCTCGGTGGCCGGCGGCCTCAAGCTGGACGATCCCGGCGGAGAATTGGCAGCCGCTCTCGCTGTGGCCACCAGCCTGAGGGACCGGCCGCTTCCCCAAGGAACCTTCGCGGTGGGCGAGTTGGGTCTGGGCGGGGAGATCCGCCCGCCCGCCCAGATGGAAACCAGGCTGCGCGAGGGGCGGCTGATGGGCTTCACCCGCGTCCTCGCCCCGCCTCCCCCCAAGCCATTGCGCATCGAGGGGTTGGAAATCCTCGATTGCCGGAACCTGGGGAAGGCGCTGGACCTGGCCCTGGGCTGAGGCCCGAGGGGGTCACGGGTCCTCGCTCGGGCCCTCCGGAACCCCGTTGAAGTCGTCGTCGTCGAGGTAGGTCGTGCTGTCCGGAAGGATCCGAACCGTGGTGTCGCCGTAATCCCGACCCATCTTCCAGATGCACACGGTCTGCAGCCCCACGGGCAGGCTGTCGAAGTACATCTTGATGCTCTGCTGGCCGGGGACCGAGTCCGGAATGGACAGGGATCGGTCCAAACCGAACAATTCCAACCTTTCCCCCCTGGTGGAATCCGTCAGATCCACCTCGACTTCCAGCATCCCGAACTTGTGGAGCGCCCCGGTCGCGACCTGGTTCCGAGGATCGACGGCCCGCACGGTCCGGCTCCAACCGGAATCGCGCAAACGGGCCTCCACCCGGTAGGTGTCCAGGGGCACGTTGGAGAACCTGTAGTCGCCCAGCGAATCCGTCCAGGCCGAATCGAAGCCGCCGACCGGGATCGGTTGCCCGGACGTCCAGGAGAGCGGACGCAGGTACACCATGACCCCAGACGCTCCGGTCGTGGAATCCGAAGCGAGTATCCGACCTGCTACTACGGAATTACCCGTCTGGCTGCCGCTTCCGGCGAGTTGGGAGGAACTCCCGCACCCCCACAGCGCGGTCAACAAGATCAGGGCATGTCTGGGTCTCAAGAACGCGCCTCCGGGGTCACCAGCGGGAAGAGCTGGATGTTGAGCTGTACCACGAGGTCGGACCCGCGCCGATCCTCGATGACCATCTGAAGAACTTCTTCCTTGAAAATCCTGATCCTCTCCCTGATCCGGTCGTAGCACTCCTGGGAGAGTCCAAGGGTCAGCCCCCCGATCTCCCGTTGCGCAGGTGGGAATCTATCCGAGGCGGACATCGCCAGGCCTATCATTTCTTGATTAAAATGACGAACCACCAGATTCGGGGTCTCGTATTCGGTGCTGACCGCCGGCGAGGCGGCGCGCAAACGCCCGCGTCCGTCCCTGTCCACCAGCCCCAGACGCTCCAGGGCGCCCAGGGCCTCCCGCACCTCCCTGGGGGGCACGGGGGGCTGGATCTGCCGGGCGATCCAGCCCGGATCCTCGCGAAAGGCCTCCAGCCCGACGAATTCGCGCAGACTCGCGTGCAGCCAATCGGTCCACAGCCCGTACTGCTCCTTGGGCAGGAATTTGAGGAACAACTTGCGCCGGACCTTGGCCATCGCCTGGAAGGCGTTGTTCTTGTCCTGCACGGTCCGTGCGTTCCCGAAGTTGGAAAGCAGCACCAGGTAGGATGTCTCCGTCTGGGTCAGCCCCATGGCCTTGGCGAACTTCGAAGCGGTTGCGGTGGACAGCCTCCGACGGCCTTCCAAGATGTCCTTCAACAGGCTGGAGGAGGTTCCCGCCTTCAGCGCGAAGGATCGGAAGGACAGGACCCGGGAGGAGCGTTTCCGCCAGGTCCACCAATCCTTCAGGAACTGGCGGTAGTCCGCGTAGAGGTGGATGTCCGGACCGGGATTGGGAGAGGGCATGGCTCAGAACGCCTGCCCGAAATCCACGTAGAGCCCGGACCCGAACTGGGACCAGCCGTAGTCCGCTCGGAGCACGGCCTTCCCTCCCGCCAGCGGCGATCGCAAGCCGAACCCCGCCGCCCACCGCGGTTCGGCGCTCCAGACCCCCCCGTGGGTCCCGGCCTGGCCAAGCTCCCCGAAAACGGCCGGCTGCATGGGGAACACCCAGATCTTGGGCCCGTTCCATCGCGTTTCCAGACCAACGCATTGGACGGACTCCCCGCGCAGCTGCTTGTTGGGCAGACCGCGCAGAGACTTTCGCCAGCCCAGGAAGGGAATCTCCCAGAAAGGAACGCTACCCCAGGCTTCCTCCTTGTGGATCCGGGCCACTTCCGTGAAATCTCCCTGCGAGACGGCGTCCGAGGCATCCGCGACCAGGTCCTGCCAGTCGAAGTCGGCCCCCGGAAGCGCCATCTGGACCATGAGGCTCAGGTAGGACCCGGACTTGGGGTTCTCCTTGAGGTCGCGACCCTCCCTCTCCAGGATCAGGGATCCGTCGAAATCCGTTCCCCCATGGATTCCCACCCACGAGGAATCGACCCGGAAGATCCCTTCGCGGTTGGTTCGGATGGACGTATTCTCCGCGTACAACCGGCCACCGATGGAAAATCCCCCGGGAAGCCACCGGGAAAGCTGCCCGTATCCACCGGCATAGGTGGGGGTGTAGACTCCCTGCAGGCTGTCCGGTGGGGGATCGCCGGGACCGAACCACTCCTCGGGAAATTTTCCGACCTCCCCGTAGGCCGTCAGGCGCCAGACCCCGCCCATGGAGTCGCGCTCCACCGTGGCATCCAGGTTCGACTGGTGTCGCACGGTGGTGTAGGCCGTGAGATCCATGTATCCGGGGCGGTCGAACGGATCCTGCCAGCGAAGCTTGGCACCCCCACCCGGTCCCGTCTCCGGATAGGTGAAGGCCACGGGAATGGGAAGGAATTCGCCGCCCAGCCCCCCCGACGACGCCGGTGCCCGGAGCAGGACCAGCGAAGCGAGGATGGCGGTTGCATGCGCGGTTCTGCCCATATGTCCCCCAAAGAGTAGAATCCCCCTTTCTCCGTGGGTACATTTGGCCCCCTATGCAACTGGTTTCCCATCTGTTCGGTCGCACCCTCCGCGAAGCTCCCTCCGACGCCGAAATGGCCTGCCACGTCTGGTTGGCCCGCGCGGGCCTGATCCGCCGCATCGCCGCCGGTCTCTACGCGGTCCAGCCGATGGGACAGCGCGTCGTGCGCCGCATCGAATCCGTCATCCGGTCCGAGATGGAGGCGATCGATGGTCAGGAATTGTCCCTCCCTCTGGTGCAACCGGCGGAACTGTGGGAGAAGTCGGGACGCTACGGACTGATCGGATCCGAACTGGTCCGTTTCAAGGACCGGGGGCAGCACGCGATGGTGCTCGCCATGACCCACGAGGAAGCCGTCACCCAGGTGGCCTCCGAGGAACTGTCCAGCCACCGGCAGCTTCCCTTCATGGTCTGGCAGTTCCAGCTGAAATTCCGCGACGAGCCCCGCGCCCGCGGCGGACTGATCCGGGTGCGCGAATTCACCATGAAGGACGCCTATTCGTTCCACAAGGACGCGCAGTGCCTGGACGAATACTACCTGAAGGCGTACGAAGCGTACACGAGGATCTTCCGGCGCTGCGGGATCCAGCCCGTGATCGTGCAATCCGACACCGGCATCATGGGCGGGAAAGTGGCCCACGAGTTCATGCTCCAGTCCCCCATGGGCGAAGACAGCCTGATCCTCTGTCCCGAAACCGGATACAGCGCGAACGCCGAGATCGCGGTGTTCGCGCGCGAGGGGATCGCGGGAGACCCCCTGCCCCCGGAGAGGATCGCCACGCCCGGCAAGTCCTCCATCGAAGACGTATCCAAGCTCCTGGGCACGGAGGCGAAGAACACGCTGAAGATGGTCATGTACGGCGCCCTGGTCGGCGACAAGACGGAATTCGTCGCCGTCGCCATCCGCGGCGACCTGGACGTATCCGAGACCAAGGTGCGCAACGTCCTCAAGGCGCGCGAACTCGTTCCCGCCACCGACGACCAGATCCGCTCCGCCGGACTGGTGCCGGGATTCGCGTCGCCGGTCGGCATGGGGGCCGGGATCCTGCTGGTGGACCTCTCGGTGCCCGCGAGCGCCAACCTGGTGGCGGGGTCCAACGAAGCGGGCTTCCACGTGAAGAACGTGAACTACGGCCGCGACTTCCTCGCACGAGCCCCGTTCGCCGAGCCCGTGGACGTCGCCCAGGCCGCCCAGGGCCACCTGGAGATCGGGGGGAAACACCGGCTGCAGGCGGTGCGCGGCATCGAGATCGGGAACATCTTCAAGCTCGGCACCAAGTTCAGCGAGGCCCTGGGTTGCACCTTCCAGGCCGAGGACAAGACCACGCAGCCCGCCGTCATGGGTTGCTACGGAATCGGGGTGGGTCGGCTGCTGGCCTCGATCGTGGAGAATTCCCACGACGAGAACGGAATCGTCTGGCCCCGCGAAGTGGCGCCCTACCACGTCCACATCGTGCCTTTGGGCAAGGAGCCGGAGATCCTGGCCGATTGCCTGGCCCTGGGCCGGGAACTGGAAAAGGCCGGTTTCGACGTCCTCTTGGACGACCGTGACGAACGGCCCGGCGTGAAGTTCAAGGATGCCGACATCTGGGGCATCCCCGTGCGCTTGGCGTTGGGCGGGAAGTCCAGGGAACAAGGCGCCTTCGAGTGGAAACCGCGCAGCGGAGGGGAGATGCGGCTGGTTCCCGCGAACGGAATCGTCTCCGAACTCCGCGCCTTCTACGCCGCGAGCTGATCCGCCGCCAGGAGTCGCAGCGCCGCATTCTCCAGCCACGCGGTCTTGATGGAGTAGTGGCTCGCGTGGGCGACGCACTTGCCCCCCGACAGGGCCAGGACCTGGGGAGACTGGTGAGCGACATGGATCCGTTCCGATATGCCCCGGGCGGCGGGCTTCGCCGCCAGCACGTCGCACTGGGCGAGAACCACCGTCCTGGGCTCCCTTTGGAACTCCTCCCAGGCCTCCTGGGCGACTTGACTGATCCCGCAGGTCGGGGAATACTTGAACAGCAACACCTGGTCCGGCCCGGCGAGCAAGGCGTCCATCTCCTCCACGGTCCGAATCTCCAGCACGGTCCACCTCCGATTGTTAGGTTCCAAAATACGATGCCACGGCTTCTCGGACTCCCCAGCCTTCTCCTGCTCGCCCTGCTCGCCGGGTGCCAATTCGATTCCGTGGGCGAAGACTACGCCCAAAGCGACAATCTGGCCTACCGGGTCCTGCAACGCCCAGACGGAAGCCGCCAGTTGGAGACGCGGATCCCGGTCCCCTTCGACGAGTTCTTCTCCAGTTGGACATCGAACAGCTTCGGGGATCCCGTGCATCCGGACTCCACCCCGGCCGGCCAGACCAAGGGAAGATGGTGGCGCCAGAACTACATCTACGACGCCCAGCCATGGGGCGATCTCGAGGAGTTCTGGTTCGGTTGGTGGCTCCTGGACGTCTACCAGATCGATCGCCAGAACCAGACCATTCCGACCCCCCTGGTCTCCCAGGGAGTGGCCCAACTCTACAGTGCCTTCGAGACCGACGCCTACAAAGGCTACGTGTTCACCAAGTATTGGTCCCCGGCCTACGTCTCCATCTTGAACAACGACTTCGGTGGAACCAACCAGTACCTGATCTTCGGATTCTTCGTCCGTCCATGGACACCGTCCGGTGACAGCCTGGACACAATGATCGTCGCCCAGGCCCCCGCCGGGACGCCGGCGGGCAACGCGGGTTTGCGCAACGGAGACCGCATCCTCACCGTGAACGGGCACCGGGCCACCATGGAATACCTGACGGATTCGGTCGGAACGGGCAGGGTGCCCTTCGTCTACCTCCGGCCCGGCGTGGGGCTGGACACGGTGGATCTCGCCCGTGCCGCCGTCACCATGCCCTCCGTTTGGGCCGATACCTTGCCCGGTGGAATAGGGTACGTTTCGATCAGCGGATTCGATACCGGAGACAGCACCGCGGTCCCCAAGGTGCTGTCCTCCGACCTCCAGTTCCAGGCTTCCGCGAGCTGGTTGGATTCGGTCACCAAGCCCGGCAAGCCGTGGATCCTCGACCTGATCGAAAACGGCGGAGGCTCCATCGATGTCGCCCAGAACATCGCATCGTCCATTCTCCCGGCGGGAGACAGCCTCGTCCAGTTGACCGAGAGGTACATCCCCGACAGTTCCATCTACCTGGAGGGCCAGGATACGAGCTACCCCCTGACGGAGTCCACGGTCCCCCCCCACCTCCACGGGCGCTCCGTGCTCGTTCTCCAGGACAGCGGGACCGCCAGCGCCTCCGAACTGGTGATTTCCGCCCTGCGCGAGAACCTGGGATCCCTGATCCGCGAATTCGGCGGAACCACCTTCGGCAAGGGAATCGGGCAGAACTACTTCCCCACCCCATTGGGGGGGTACATGGCCGTCACCAGTTTGCACATCAACCCGATCCATGGCAAACCTTCGTACCACCACATCGGCATTCCCGCGGACGTCGCAGCACCCAGTGACTCCGCCGCCGTGGTGCTGGCTTGGAAGTACGCGGTTTCGGGTCCGGGATCCGCGCGAGCTCTGACCGCGGGTCTCCGACCGAGCCCCGGGTTCCTGGCTTGGAACCGCCTGCAGGCGAAGCGGCCCACTCCACCGGAACTTCGCAGGAAGAATCCGCTCCAGCGCGGTCCCTCCTTCTGACGGAATCCGGCAGGACCCCGGATCAGATCCAGCGCAGATCCAGGGTGAGTGGCGCTTCGGAGCGCGGCGGACATTCGCGCGGCACCGCGGTCCCCTGGGTGTACCCGAACGGCTGGAACCGCTCGTGGCGGCGGGATTCCGCCTCGTTGGCGTTCACGGGGTGGACCTCGTAGGCCTTTCCCCCCGGATGCATCACGTGGTAGGTCACACCGGTCACGCTGCGACGCGCCCATTCGTCGTAGAGTTCGACGACCAGGGGCGAATGCACCCCTATGGTGGGATGCAGGCAGGACGGAGGCTGCCAGGCGCGGTAGCGCACTCCCGCCACGAATTCGCCGTCGGTCCCCGTCGGGTGCAGGGGAATCCGAGCCCCGTTGCAGAGCACGGTGTGCCTTCCGGGACTCCCAACCTGGACCTTGACCTGGATCCTTTCCACGGAACTGTCCACGTAACGGACCGCCCCTCCCCCGCCCTGCTCCTCCCCCAGCACGTGCCAAGGCTCCAATGCGTGCCGGATCTCCACGGAGGTGTTCTCGTGGACGAACCCGCCCAGCTTGGGGAACCGGAATTCCAGGTGCGGATGGTACCACGAGTTCTCGAAGGGCAGACCGGCCTCCCGAAGATCCGATACGACCTCGGCGAGGTCCGCCGCCAGGAAATGGGGCAGGAGCCATCGGTCGTGGAGGATGTTGCCCCATCGCGCCACGGGCTCCTTCCACGGCCTGTCCCAGAAGTTCGCGATCAGGCCGCGCACCAGGAGCTGCTGCGCCAGGCTCATGCGCTCGTGGGGCGGCATCTCGAAGGACCGCAACTCGAGCAACCCCAGCCGACCCGTGGAGGAATCCGGGGAGTAGAGCTTGTCGATGCAGAACTCGGTGCGGTGGGTGTTCCCGGTGGCGTCCACCAGGAGGTTCCGCAGGACGCGGTCCACGAGCCAGGGAGGCGTCCTCCCTTCGGATGGAATCTGTCGAAACGCGAGGTCCAATTCGTGGATCGCGTCGTTTCGCGCCTCGTCCACCCGGGGAGACTGGCTGGTGGGCCCGACGAACAACCCGGAGAACGCGTACGACAGGGAGGGATGCGCCAACCAGTAGCCCAGCATGGACTTGAGCAGGTCCGGCCGGCGCAGGAAGGGGCTGTCCTCGGGCGTGGACCCGCCCACCACCACGTGGTTCCCGCCGCCGGTGCCGGCGACCCTGCCGTCGACGAGGAACTTCTCGGTCCCCAGTCGGCAGGCGCGCGCCTCCTCGTAGAGGACCGTGGTGTTGTGGACGGATTCCGACCACGAAGCCGCGGGCTGGATGTTGACCTCGATCACGCCGGGGTCGGGAGTCACGGCGAAGCTGTTCAACCTGGGATCCCTGGGGGGCGCGTACCCCTCCGTCAGCACGCGAAGTCCCGTGGCGCGCGCCGTGTCCTCCAGCGCCGCCACGAGCTCCAGCCAGTGCTCCACGTGCTCGAACGGCGGGAGGAACAGGCGCAGGATCCCGTCGCGGACCTCGGCGCACAGCGCCGTGCGTACCAGTTCCGACGGGATCATCCGGTCGCGGACCCGATGCTCCTGGGCGACTTCCGGACCGGTGCGTCCCCTGCGCTGCACACGCGGCGGCAGGGCTCCGCGGGGAGCCAGGGGATCGGGAGCGGTGTCCTGCCAACGTTCCCCGGGGACCACCCAGGGCAACGAATCCAGCGGAAGCCTGTAGCCCATGGGCGAATCGCCGGGGATCAGGTACAGCCTCTCGCGGCGCAGGAACCAGTTCCCGGTCTCCCAGCCCGAGTCGCCTCGACGCAGCGGAAGGGCGTATCCGATCACTTCCTGCAGCCCGCGGTCGAAGACACGGGCCAACCGGGCTCGTTCCTCGGCGTTCTCCAGGTCCGACTCGTGCGGATCGACGTTGGTCGGAAGGTTCCTCTCCCTCCACAGCCAATACCAGGCGTCCTCGTACCCGGGCATGGAGAAGGCGGGATCCACGTCCAGCCGGGCGGCGAGATGGGACAGGAAACGCGCCGCGTCCGCCGTCGTGGATCCGTCGGGTTTTTCCTCGTCGGCCCAGAGTCCGGGATCCGTCCAAACCGCCTCGCCGTCCTTGCGCCAGTGGCACGACAGGGCCCACCGCGGAAGGCTTTCCCCGGGGTACTGCTTCCCCTGGCCGAAATGGACCATTCCGCCGGGAGCGAACCGGTCCTGGAGTCGTCTCAGGAGCCGGCCCGCGAGGAGGCGTTTCGCGGTGCCTTGCGCCGCGACGTTCCATTCGTCGCCGCTGTAGTCGTCGATGGACACGAAGGTCGGTTCGCCACCCATGGTCAACCGGACGTCGGCTTCGCGCAATCGATCCTCCACCAGCCGTCCCGCCACGTCGATGGCCCGCCATTCCTCCTCGGAATAGGGGCGGGTGGCCCGCGGCGCTTCGGGAAGACGGGTGACGGACATCTGGAAATCGAATTCGACCTCGGCCTTCTCCACCCCGCCAGAGATGGGCGCGGCGGACCCCGGCTCCGGTGAACAGGCCAGCGGTATGTGGCCCTCCCCCGCCATGAGCCCCGAAGTGGGATCGAGCCCGATCCATCCGGCCCCGGGAACGTAGGCCTCGGCCCAGGCGTGGAGATCGGTGAAATCCTTCTCGGGCCCGCTCGGTCCGTCCAGGTTCTTGCGGTCCGGGGCCAACTGGATCAGGTAGCCGCTGGCGAAACGCGCCGCCACTCCCATCCGGCGCAGCACCTGCACCAGAAGCCAAGCGGAATCGCGGCAGGACCCCGCCGCCTTGGAGAGGGTCTCCTCCGGGGTCTGCACACCCGGCTCCATGCGGATCAGATAGCGGATGTCCGCGTAGATCCGGCGATTCACCTCCACCAGGAAGTCCACCGTGCGGACCTTCGTCCGGGGGATCGCGGCCACGAACTTGTCCAGGAGCGGCGTGGATGCGGATGGCTTGAGGTAGGGCGCGAGATCGGAGGCGGTGGCCGCGTCGTACTCGAAAGGCCACTTCTCGAAGGCTTCCTCCATGAAGAAATCGAAGGGATTGATGACCACCAGATCGGCCACCAGTTCCACCGAGACCTTGAATTCGCGGACCGGCTTCGGGAAGACGGCGCGGGCGAGGAAATTCCCGTGCGGGTCCTGGTGCCAGTTCAAGAAATGTCCGACGGGTTCGATCTTCAGCGAATACCCGAGGATGGGCGTCCTGCAATGCGCCGCAGGCCGGAGCCGGATCACCTGCGGGCCGAGGCCCACGAGGCGGTCGTATCGGTAATGTGTCGAGTGATGGAGGGCGACCTGGATGGACATGCCACCAATGATATGCGAATCTCCGGCCAGCCGGAATGGTTGGCAATTCGGACGAATTCGCAATGACAACAACCGGTAGTGTCGTTTTGTGCGTGACAACCGGCCTGCCGTGGCGACGCCTGTCGTTTGGCAACTAATTTGCGCAGAGGTTCCTCCGGAGGCGCAGATGAAGCCGATTCCTGAAATCTTCAGCAAATACAGGCTGGGACAAGCCTACGACGAGTTGTTCCTTCCCGACATGACCCCTCGCCCCCAGTACCAGCAGATCTTCCACCGCATCGCGGACATGCCCGGAGACGTCTGGCACCAGCGCCAGGAACAGGCCGACCTGATGTTCCTGAACCAGGGGATCACCTTCACCGTCTACTCCTCCAACGAAGGTACGGAGAAGATCTTTCCCTACGATCTCCTGCCCCGCATCATCACCGCCGGGGAGTGGACCGGGATCGAGAAGGGCCTGGAGCAGAGGATCGTCGCCCTGAACCTCTTCCTCAAGGACATCTACCACGATGGGAAGATCTTCAAGGACAAGATCGTGCCGCGCGAGATGGTCGAATCCTGTCCGCACTTCCGACCCGAGATGAAGGGGATCCGGGTTCCCCGGGACGTGTACGTCTCCATCACCGGCTCCGACCTCATCCGCCTGCCCGACGGGCAGTTCGCGGTGCTGGAGGACAATCTCCGCGTGCCCTCGGGAGTGAGCTACATGCTCACCAACCGGCAGGTCATGAAGCACGTCTTCCCGGTCCTGTTCGGGTCCTACGACGTGCGTCCCATCGACCACTACCCCCAGGAACTCCTGGCGGCCCTGAAGTCGCTGGGACAGGGCGGCATCGAAGATCCATCCGTCGCCCTGCTCACGCCGGGGGTGTACAACTCCGCCTACTTCGAGCACACCTTCCTGGCGCGGCAGATGGGGGTCTCCCTTGTCGAGGGACGGGACCTGGTGGTCTACAACAAGAAGGTCTACAAGCGGACCACGGCGGGGCTCGCGCGCGTGGACGTGATCTACAGGCGGATCGACGACGACTTCCTCGATCCGCAGATCTTCCGCGCGGATTCCATCCTGGGCGTGCCAGGGATCTTCGAAGCCTTCGCCGCCGGCAACGTGGCCTTGGCGAACGCTCCGGGGACCGGAGTCGCCGACGACAAGGCGATCTACGCGTACGTCCCCCGGATCATCAAGTACTACCTGGGCGAGGATCCCATCCTGCCCAACGTGGAGACGCACATCCTGGCCGAGGAGAAGGCCCGCGAAATGGTGCTGAGGAACCTCGACAAGATGGTGGTCAAGGCGGTGGGAGAATCCGGGGGATACGGGATGCTGATCGGGCCCCACGCCACGCAGGAGCAGCGCGACGCCTTCCGGGTCAAGATCCTGGAGAACCCCCGCAACTACATCGGGCAGCCCACCATCCAGCTCTCGCAGGCGCCGGCCTTCGTGGAGGGGAGCATCGAAGGCAGGCACGTGGACCTGCGCCCCTACATCCTGTTCGGCAAGAAGGTTTCCATCGTGCCGGGCGGACTCACGCGGGTGGCGTTGCGCAGGGGAAGCCTGGTGGTGAATTCGTCGCAGGGCGGCGGGTCCAAGGACACATGGGTGCTGTACTGAGAACCTGATCCAAAGGAGCGGACCAATGCTCTCGCGCGTCGCAGACAGTCTCTATTGGATGAGCCGCTACATCGAGCGGGCCGAGCACACCAGTCGCCTGATCGACGTCAACCTCAAGCAGATGCTGGACGAATCGCCGGAAATGTCGGGCGTGCGGTGGAGTCGCGTCCTGTCCT
>Ga0209415_10014432_pt1 | contig 12903 bp, 12 predicted proteins | sample PeaSoiSIISIP2007_FD_187696 | JGI IMG/M metagenome (GOLD analysis project Ga0209415, IMG submission 187696) | Peat soil microbial communities from Weissenstadt, Germany - SII-SIP-2007 (SPAdes) (version 2) | ecosystem: Environmental > Terrestrial > Soil > Wetlands > Peat | place: Germany...
GACCCACTTGGAGACGCCACCCGCTCCAGGATCAGGCGCCAACTACAGTTAGGTTCTTCGATCGCCCTGCATCTGCTTCGTCGCATCCGCAGGGCGTCTCAGAATGACAACTCCAAGCAAGAGGTTGCTCCCCCGCGGAGTTTTGAAACTGGCTCAGTAGGCGATCGTTGCCGGGCCCTCATCGTGCCTCGCTCGACCGGGGACAGGGATGTCTCCGCTCGGCTGACCAACTTCGTTAGCCCGAACTATGCGCGACGGATCGCAGGGCAAGCCCTGCCGCTACGGAAACGGCGTCCTCGTGCCTGGATCGGGTTAGTGGTTCTCGATTGCGCCGTGAGTTCCCCGATTCCGGTACACTGCGCGAATGCTTGATTTCGATCGGCAAGAAGCGCTGTCCAAGGCTCGCGGGAGACTGGACGCTATCGGAGGTCATCTTTGACCTGCCTCAACTTCGCACCCAAATAGCCGAACTCGAGGGTCGCTCTGCTTCCCAGGAATTTTGGGACGATCCCACCGAAGCCAACAAGAGTCTGCAGCGTTTGTCGCGCCTGCGCGGGATCGCCCAGCCCTTTAACGAACTCAGCAAGACCGAACGGGATATCACCGAACTCTATGAGATGTTGCGCGACGAGCCGTCGCCCGACGTTGAAGGCGAAGCAGACGCCATGGCTATCGCATTCCTCAAGGAGTTGGACGATTACGAGCTTCGAACCCTTCTCAACGGCGAACACGACGGGCGCAACGCTCTGATGGAGATCAATGCCGGCGCTGGAGGGAGCGAGGCGTGCGATTGGGCGGCGATGCTGCAGCGCATGTACGCCCGCTGGTGCCAAAACAGCGGATACAAACTGGAGATCATCAGCGAAACCCCAGGCGACGTAACCGGCTTCCGCGGCGTGAGCATGTCGATCAAAGGCGACAACGCCTACGGATATTTGAAGGCCGAAAACGGCGTCCACCGGCTGGTCAGGATATCCCCGTTCGATGCGGCTGCGAGAAGGCACACCTCCTTCGCCAGGGTCGAAGTTCTCCCCGAGATCGAGGCGAACGAGGTGACGATCGATCCCGACGATCTGAAAGTGGAGACCCTCAGGGCCGGAGGCGCGGGCGGGCAGCACGTCAACAAGACAGAGTCGGCCGTTCGCATAACGCATCTGCCATCCGGGCTCGTCGTGCAATGCCAAAACGAAAGGAGCCAGCATGCCAACCGCGAGAGCGCCATGCTGGTTCTTCTCGCCCGTCTGGCCGCCTTGGAGCGAGCCAACAGCGACCAAAGGATGCGGGCAATCCGAGGCGATTCCAGCCCTGCCGAATGGGGACGGCAAATCCGCAGTTACGTGATGCAGCCTTACACGATGGTCAAGGATCACCGGACGGGCTATGAGACGGGCAACGTCCTCGGCGTCCTGGATGGAGATATCGACGGTTTCATCGCGGCGTTCTTGCGCCAGAAGCCGGCCGAGGACGCTTTTGTCGAATGAACGTGTGCTGTCCGAGGGCATCTACCGATCAAGCGAGGAAATTTGCTCGACGAACAGAAGGTGCAGCGTGAACAGAAGAAGCGCCGGCGCGCGTTTAATACGGGGTAGGTGGAGAATTCGATGTTAATGGCTGCCGTAGCTTTTGCCCTCCAAACCGCAGGCTCCTTGAATGCGATGCTTTCGATTGGCTCAGACCCGGAGCTTTCGACGGCGATGGAAAAGGTCGCGGACTTGACCCAAGACGGCAAATTCGGCGAGGCAAGAGCCGCATTGAGCTTCTTGCCCCATAAGCAAGTCAACGTTGATTGGGATGACTCGGGGGTTCCAAATTCCAGCCGGTTCGATTTTGCCAAACAACGAGACGCCGTCATCGGGGAATGGGCATCCGCATCGCCCCTTGCGATGCTTTCCCTGGGCAAGACGAATCCAGGCATCCGGGTCATGTTCGCGCATGGCTCCGGTATGAAAGAGACCTGGTCCAACGATCCGGCTCAGCCGCGTCTGACCCTCGAAATCGGGCTTAAGCAAGGACCGGGACCGGTAGACCCCGCATCCGTCCACAACGATTTTTCGTTCGCGGTCGGCTCGTTTTTTGGAGTTGCCAAGCTCCCCATGGCAGGATTCGTCATGGCGGGGAACGACGACGCCACGCAACCCTTGCGCCCCAACCGTATCGAGATCAGCATCGCGAACGCGAATCTCCAGGTTTGTCGGGACGTTCAGGAAGCGGTACGCAAGTCGCAGGCCGTCGAGTTCAATCCGCCGGCATTGTCGGGTACGTTTCCGGCGATCGACCTTGGCACCGTCCTACAAGGGACGCCTGCGCCGTTCAAGATCGGTGTCTCGAACGCGGGAAAGGGGCCTCTCGTTTTTGCAATCGTCCCCGATTGCGGCTGTATCTCGACTTCGAGACCGGTTGTGGTCCAACCGGGCAAGTCGCTCGATGGGATCGCGAGATTGGATACGACCGAGTTTAGCGGCATTGCTCGCGGCGGCGTCCTGAATCACACGTTGGTGCTTCTCACGAACGATCCCGCCAAGCCGGCCACCACGATTCCGCTTACAATCAAGATCGCCCCGCGCTACCGGATGCTGCCGACCCGCCAGGTCCTGATCGCGGACAAGAACGGCGACGTGACGTTCCATGCATACCTGTACTTTCCGACGGACCACCCCATGGAGGTTTCGAGCGCGGAGAGCCAGGGCCTTCCGGGAACGGTCGACTGCGCACCCTGGCAGGGCAACCTGGCCGATCCGGAGCTGAACGAAGGGCCGCTTCCTCGCAAAGGATACGAGTTCACGCTGCACCTTAAAAACGTACCCGAAGGGTCTCAGTTCGGGACGAATATCGCGGTCGCGACCGACGACGTCACGTTCCCCGTGATCACCTACACGGTGTTCGTGCAACGGGGCATCCTCGCTCTTCCGCCACAAATCTTCATGGGCGAAATCGGCGCAGCGCCGAGGAGGATATCTTTCTTGGTCAGCCGACCGGGACGGGACTTCAAGATAACTGCCGTCAAAACGGACTCCAAGCACATCGAGGCGACGGTGGCCCCGGCGGGCGGGGTGGGCGAATACCGAGTCAGCGTTCTCTACGACGGCAAGGAAGTTCCGGGCGACTTCCATGGAACGGTGATCGTGACGACCGACGATCCAGATCAAAAGGAGATCGATGTCGCCGTCACGGGGACCGTCCGAGACCCAAAGGGCGGCGGACAGAGTCATCCCTAAGATGAGATTCGCTTCGTTCGGGCTCTCCATCGCCGCATTCTGCTGGGGGCTTGCCGCGATGCAATCCGAAGGAAAGCGCGTCGTTGTTCTTTCGGGCGACGTTCAGGGCTATCTCTCGCCTTGCGGCTGCAGTTCGCCGATGATGGGCGGGATCCGGCGGATGGCGAGCGTGGTGCGAAGCCTGGAGACAAGTGGCCAAACGACGTTCCTCGAAAATGGGGGAATGGTCGACGGCGTGAGTCGCCAAGACGAGATGAAAGCCGAGACGCTCGTTCAGACGGTCGCCGATCTCGACGTCGCCGCGGTCAACGTCGGTCTCGCCGATGCTCGTCTCGGCCCAGGGTCGATGCTGCAGCTTTCCCAGCTCTCCGATGACAAGCTCATAAGCCTTTCTTTGGCACATCCGCGAGATCACAACCTCGGCGACACGGTCGTGAGCGGGCCGTTTCTGGTTGGCGGAGCTACGGACTCCGGAACATCGGTGGCCACCATTCTCGGAGACACGCCGGTTGCGCTGGATGCCTCTGTGAAGTCGCTCGTGGACGCGGCCGGCGAGGCCGGTCTGAAGCCAATCCTCATGCTTCAGGGAAGTAGGGACACCGCCGTAGCGCTGGCTAATAGGTTTCCGGGCCTAGCTCTGATCCAATACAGCTCTTACGGAGAGCCGCCACAAAAGATGGAAATGGTTGGACGGACGGTTCTCGCGACGACGGGCGATCGCGGCAAGCACATCGTAGAGTTCGTATACCGGGATGGCCGTTTCACGGGCTATCGGAGCATGGCGCTCGGGCCAGAGTACCGCGACGACCCGGATGCGAGCCGGTACTACGCCGCATACCTTCGCCGCGTCACGTCGGAAAAGCTCCTCGATAAGGTTCCGCGTGCGGTCACGCCCGCCTACGCGGGGTCTTGGGCCTGCATCTCCTGCCATCCTGCGGCCGGCCGCGTATGGAAGTCTTCCGGTCACCGGCACGCCCTGAGCGCCCTCCAGGATCAGGGCCACGCGCTCGATCCCGATTGCGTTTCGTGCCATGTGACGGGGCTCGCGAGCACGAAGGGATACCGGTCGACTCGGAGCACGCCTCAGTTCGCCGGAGTTGGCTGCGAGAGCTGCCATGGACCCGCTCTCGCCCACGCGCAAAACCCCTCGACGAGGGTTCCCAAGCTGACCGAGGCGGCCTGCACCGGATGCCACAATACGCTGAACAGCCCGAACTTCGATTTCGCTACCTATTGGCCGAAGATCAAGCACTAGCCGGAAGACAGGTCGGCCGTTCTTGAGAGCCCGGCCCCGACTAAACTCCAAAGATGCCAACGACGCCACCGCCCCTGCTCAAGATCGAAAACCTGGGAAAGACCTATCCCCGGCCGGAGTCGGGAGGGTCGTTTACGGTTCTCGACGACGTTAACCTCACGGTGATGCCGGGCGAGATCGTGGCGTTGCTTGGGCGTAGCGGGAGCGGGAAAAGCACGCTTTTGCGGTCGGTGGCGGGGCTAATCAAGCCTTCGAAGGGGGTGGTCTACAGTGGGGGCAGGCTCGTCAACGCGCCCAACCCGGACGTGGCGATGGTTTTTCAGAGCTTCGCGCTGCTTCCCTGGCTGACGGTCATCGAAAACGTTGAGGTCGGGCTCGAGTTTCAGCAATTGGAGCGCAAGCAGGTGCGGAAGCGCTCGCTGGAGGCGCTGCGGCTGGTGGGTTTAGACGGATTCGAGAACGCCTATCCTCGCGAGCTCTCGGGCGGGATGCAGCAGCGGGTGGGGTTCGCGCGGGCGTTCGTCGTGAGGCCGCGCGTGCTTCTGCTCGACGAGCCGTTCAGCGCACTCGACGTCCTGACGGCGGAGAACCTGCGCGGCGAGATCGGCGACCTTTGGGAAGCGGGAAACTTCCCGGCCGAGAGCGTCGTTCTCGTGACCCACAACATCGAAGAGGCGATCATGCTCGCGGACCGGGTGGTGGTGATGTCGTCGAATCCCGGGCGGATCCGGGGCGAGATCAGGATCAGGATGTCTCGGCCCCGCCAACGTTCGAGCAACGCATTCAGGGCGATGGCGGATCACATCTACACGATCATGACGAATCCGGACACGAAGATCGGACCGGTTCGGATCGGGCCGGCGCGGATCGAGGCGGAGCCGCTGCCGCATACGCGGCCGGGAGCGATCAGCGGCTTGCTCGAGATGATCGAGGAATACGGCGGGACGGACGATGTCGCCGTGATCTCGCAGAAGCTGCGGATCGAGGCAGACGATTTGTTGCCGATCCTCGACGCAGCGGTATTGCTCGGCTTCGCGGTGGTCAGCCAGGGCGACGCGACCCTGACCGAAATCGGGCGGAAATTCGCGGACGCGGAAGTCGAGGAGGCGAGGACGATTTTCCGGGAGCAAGTTCTGGAACGGGCGCCGCTCGTGAGGACGATGTTCGAGGCGTTGAAGCAGTCCAGGAACGGGGCGCTCCACGACGACTTCTTCATCGACATTCTCGACGAGTCGTTCAGCGAGGACGAAGCGCGGGAGCAGTTCGACACAGCCGTGAACTGGGGGCGCTATGCGGACCTGTTTGAGTACGACCTCGACGAGCACGAGCTTCGGCTTGCCGAAGAAAGGACGGACTAGCCTCCGTGCGGACTCGGGCCAACAGAACATCGCACCGGACGCTGTGCCGCTACGGACCATGGTTTTGGAGTGGGATCCTAACCCTTCGGGTGTCGCAGGAGATAGGTCTGCTCCATGTCCTCGATCTCTGCCCGGAGTCGGGTCGTGGGCGAGACCCCATGTGACGGGCCAGCGGAGGTCGGTCGGCTCAGGCGTCCGGTGCTGTCGAGGCATGGATTCCGGGAACCCACGCGGCCTCTTAACACTCTTGAGCGGGCAATTGCGTAGCAGAAAATATTGGAGGGAGAGAACCCATGTCGACAGATACCCAGATTCTCGTTGAACAAGCACTCGCAGTCGTGAACGGTCCCCAGCGGGAGGAGAACCACCGCGTGCTTCAGCCGACCCTGACCGACCTGATCGCCTTCGGCCTGACCGTCAAGCAGCTTCACTGGAACGTGATCGGACCTTACTTCCGGCCGATTCACCTGCATCTCGACGAAATCCATGAGGACGTCCAAGAGGCGATCGATACGGTCGCCGAGCGGATCGCCGCGTGCGGCCACAGCCCGCTTGGAACGGTGAAGAGCGTCGCCGCCAATACCGAGTTGGTCGACCCGCCGGAGGGGTTCATCCGCGACGAAGAAGTACTGATCCTCGCCGGTCAACGCACGCATGAAGTTGTTGGGCTGATCCGTTCGCGGATGGAGTCGATCGAGGACGTGGACACCGTCACCGCCGACATCTTGCACCAGATCGTCGGAAAACTCGAAAAGCACCACTGGATGCTGCGGGCCCAACGGGCCTGATACTCCAGATGAGGGAGGTGAGGAGCGCCGGAGCGAAGGAGCGATGGCGTGATGGAGTAGTGGATTGATCGAGATTGGATTGTGAAGATGATGACGGACCCGCGTTATGAGACCGCCTTTCCTCACTTTTCGGAGGGGCAAATCCAGGCGATCGAGGCTCATGCCCGGCTGCTCACGTTCAACGATGGGGACTATTTGTGGCACGTCGGAGACGCCGACTTCGGCTGCTTCATCGTAAGGGAAGGGCAGATCGAGATCGTGGAGGAGTTCGCGGGAACGCAGTCGCACGTCACATTCCACGAGCCGGGATCGTTTTCCGGCGACGTCGATCTGCTCTCCGGCCGGCCGTCTGTCGTTTCTGGCGTCGCCCGAGGTCAGTGCAAGGCGATCAGGCTGACTCCGACGTGTCTGCGCACGATCGTGGCGGAGCAGCCGGACGTCGGCGACATGGTCCTGAAGGCGTTCATCATGCGCCGGATCCTCCTTCTCGAACGCGGTTTGACGGGGCTGCGGATCATCGGGTCGCGGTTTTCCGCGGAGACGCAAGCTCTGCGTGAGTTCTGCTCCCGGAACCGGGTGCCGCATACCTGGATCGACCTTGAGCACGACGAGGGCGTCAACCAGATGCTGGAGTCGTTCAACGTGTCTCCGGAGGAGACGCCGGTGGTTCTATTGAACGACGGGACTCTGCTCAAGAACCCATCCGTCAGCACGATCGCCGAGCGGTTCGGGGTTCGGCGCGCGATCGACAGGATCGTCTACGACCTCGTCGTGGTCGGCGCTGGGCCGGCAGGCCTAGCCGCTTCCGTGTACGGAGCCTCGGAGGGGTTGAGGACTCTGCTTCTCGACCGGGTTGCGCCGGGCGGCCAAGCCGGGACTAGCTCGAAGATCGAAAACTATCTTGGCTTTCCGACTGGCCTTTCCGGCCAGGAACTTGCCGACCGGGCGCTGGTTCAGGCCGAGAAGTTTGGGACGATGATGTCGGTCCCGACCCAGGTCACCAAGCTCGAATGCGGAGATGGCGACAATCGGGTCACGATCGACGGCGGCGAAGAACTGCATGCTCGAGCGGTCGTGCTGGCCACCGGGGCCTCGTATCGCAAGCTCGACGTGCCCGGCTACAAGGAATTGGAGATGGCGGGCGTGTATTACGCGGCGACGGGCATGGAGGCGCAACTCTGCCGTGGCGACGATATCGTCGTGGTGGGCGCGGGGAATTCGGCCGGCCAAGCCGCCGTGTTTCTCTCAGGCTTCGCGCGGAAGGTTTGGATGGTGGTGCGGGGCAAGAGCCTGGAAGCGACGATGTCGATGTATCTGGTTCGCCGGATCGCGGGAATCGCCAACATCGAGGTTTTAACCGAGTCTGAGATCACGGAGATTCACGGCGAGCACTCGGTCGAGATGGTCGAGGTCTTGGACAAGCGCTCACAAAGCACGCGCTGTCTGACCGCTTCCGCGCTGTTCGTGTTTATCGGAGCGATCCCCCAGACTGAATGGGTTGCAGAGCGAGTGCGCCTCGACGCGAAGGGGTTCGTGCTAACCGGCCCCGCGGTTGCCAAAGACCCTTCTTGGAACCTGCCCCGGGCGCCCCTTTTTCTCGAAACGAGCTGTCCTGGCATCTTCGCGGCCGGAGACGTCCGCTCGGGTTCGATCAAGCGCGTGGCATCCGCAGTTGGAGAGGGGTCGATGACGGTGGCCTTCGTCCACGAATACCTGCAGGGTATTAGCGCCTAGCTCCCTCCCTCTTGCCGGATGTTTGTGCCGGGAGGAGGGAGGGGTGGGGAGGGCGGTTCCGGAACGAGCCGGTGCCTTGCGGGTTTAACCCTTCGGATGCCGCGCGAGATAGGTTTGCTCCATGTCCTCGATCTCGGTCGGCGTCGGTTCGTGGGCCAAACCCCAGGTGACGGGCACGTCCCGGCCGTCGATACGAAGCAGCATGGTTCGCCAGTTCGCCTTGGCGGTCCAGGAGACGATCCGGTGGAAATCCTCTTCCGCCATCGGGAAGTAGTGCTCGCAGACCAGGGTTCGACCATCCTGGGAGGCGTTGAAATCGACGACGGGGATCGATTGCTCCACTACGCTCACGCCATCCCGGTCGACGAACCGAACTTGGAGGCGCCGGTCGGCGGTGGAATCCTTGGGCCTCGGGCATGGGGTCTTCAGTTTCAGGGTCATCGTAACTTCGAGGCTGGGGGCCTTGCGGCTCGCGATGGGGCCGCCATCGGGCTTGAACCTCGCCAGGCATGAGAAGCGCCCGTCGCCTGCCGATACGCTCAGGGTTTGCAAACTGATTTGCCGTAACGCTTCGAGTTGGGCGTCGGTCTTCCATCCGCTTGGCGTCGAGGTCTCGCGGATGCCCGTGTTTCGGTTTAGCCGCCAATAGGAGCCTTCAGAATGGCTGTAATCATAGGGTGTCGGCCAGACGAAATAGAGGAACGCGGCCGCGGCCGGTACCAGGGCCAACAGGGCCAACAGGGCCAAGACCGTTTTGACGACGGATCCTCGCCCCCTCCCTTCAGTGAAATCGGGGCGACCGCCGGCCAGTTCTTCTGCGGGCGAGCGGCGGACGGGCTTGCGTCGCCTTGTCTTGGGTTCGGTCCCACCGGTATGAACCTCCTGGGCCAAGCCGTCCAGGCGAGTCCGCAGTTCCTCGCGCTCCGCCGGCGATAAGGACTCGTCCGGCTCTTCGATGACGTTGCGCCGTTGAGGCATAATCCACGCTCCGCGAGCGAGCTTCCGCTCGGGAAGCCGCCTCAGTGATTGTCGGAAGCGTGGTGCGCTCTCCTGAGGGTCGCTCGCCTTGGCCCTCCGGGCCAACCGTAGCTCGGTCCTCCGGACCGAGTCTCGCCCCGGTACGGGCGAGCTACATGCACCCTACGAGAGCTTCGTCAAAGCCGCCATTACGGCATCGGTGACGGCTTGGACAATGGCCTCGTCTTCCTCCGCCGAGACGGCGCATGACCCGGGATTCTGGTAGGGAGCGACGGCGATAGACTGGGCGTATTCGCCCTGGTCGCATAGTTCGCATTCCTTCATTCCCTTGCGGGCGTCGGGCAGACCGAGCTTGCTCTTGATCTCCAGGAGATCGCTCGTCTTGGCGGCGGGAATGAGGGAGATCGGAGCGCCGAGCTGGCTCGCGATGAGGAGGGTCATGCAGTAGGTCTCCAGCACCTCGGCGTACCACTCGGCATGGGTCACCGTGTCGGCCCAGCAGACGATCCCGTGGTTGGCGAGAAGGATCGTGTTGTGGTCCTTCGCGAAGGGGATGACGGTCTCGGCGAAGATCTTCGTGCCAGGCGTCTCGTAGGGCGAGACGGCGACGCGGCCGACGAAGACCTCCATCTCGGGAATGATGCAGCTCGGAGGGACGTGGCCGGTGATCGCGTAGGCGGTCGCGTGAGGTGGGTGGCAGTGGACAACGGCCTTTGCCTCGGGGACGGACTTGTAGATCTCGAGGTGCAGGAGGATCTCGCTGGTCCGGGCCTTGTGGCCGGCAAGCTGATTTCCCTCGAGGTCGACGAGGCAGAGGTCTTCGGTCTTCAGGTCTGCCTTGCTGCAAAGGGTCGGAGTGCAGATGACGGCGTCCTCGGTCAGACGATAGGAGATGTTGCCGCCGTTGCCGTCGACGTAGGCGCGGGCCCATAGCTTCTTGCCGACGGCGACGATCTCTTCCTTGATCTTCTCAGCCTCTGGGGAGTTGAGGAGGCTGTCCCATTTGTGCCGGGGATTGTTAATCCCCGGATCCGGATTCCGGGGATTGACAATCCCCGGCACGTCGAGGTGAATGCCCCGGCTCGCCGCAGCATCGCGTGCAGAGGGAGTGAGGAGCGCTCCCGCCCGGAGCGTAACCGATTTCGCCCCAGCTTGAGCGGCGGCCTCGATGTCTCTGGCGGAAACGACTTGGATGTGAGTGAGGTCCATAAGCTTATTGCGGCGGGTGGTATTCGACGTTGTTGACGATGAGGGAGCAGTAGGCGTCGACCGGGACGTCTTGCGGCCAGTACGGGTTGGCAGCCTCGCGGCCCTCAACGAAGGCGACGAGCTGGCCAAGGTTGGCGCCCAATTGGTCCGCGACGACCAGGGCCTTTCCGCCTCCCTTTTTCGTTCCTTCGCGCAGATTCTCGGAAGTCACCGGCTCGACGATGAGGAGAACGGTCCCGGCTAGCTCGGGAGTCGCTGCCCCGAGAACAACCCGGCCTTGGACGACTCCGATCCTCATCGTTCTCCCCGCTGCACCGAGTGCACCAGCCCGAGGACGGACATCCGGGCGGCGACGTTGTTGCCGCGGGTCGCGCGCAGGGTGTCGCCGTCGGTCGTGACCAAGACCGTGGTCCCGTGAGCGGCGCCGAAGGTGTCGAGGATCACCAAGGGCTCACCGCTGTCCGAGCCATCCGCTTCCAGGCGCTGCCCGATCAACAGCCGAGCCCCATCCAGCGAAGCGTGCTTTCGCGTGGAAGTTATCGTACCGTCGATGCGCGCGAGGAACATGGCTAGAAGATCCTAAGCCCTCCCGATCCAAGGGTGATTTGGCGCTCGCGGGTGAAGGTCATGGGGGTGGTGACGCCTTCGCCGGTAGGAGTGGCGATGCTGAAGCTGAGATAGCCCGCGCCGTCCGCACCGAGGGCGGCCGCGCAGGCCTCGTTGTGGATGAAGAGGGTCGTGTTCATCGCTCGCGCCATCTTAGTCACGTTGTCGATGTTGCGTGAGTGGATGATCGCGGTGTGCCGGTAGCCGTGTTCAGCTTTCAGTGCGGCTCGGATGCCATCATCGACGTCCTTGACCCGCACCATCGGCACGAAGGGCATCATCTGCTCCTCCTGCACAAAGGCGTGATCCTCGGACGTCTCGCCAAACAACAGGTCGGTTCCTGGGGGAACGCGGACACCGGCCGCTTCGGCGAGGACCGATACGTCTTTGCCGACGAGATCGCGCTTTAGATGAGCCTGCCCGCAGCCTTTGCCGTCACCCTCGAAGGTGAACGCCGCGCTAGCCAGCCGCTCGATCGCGGCGGAATCCAGCTCGAAGGCGTGGTTCTTCTTCATCGCCGTCTTGAAGGCATCGGCCACGGAGGCGACGACGAAAATCTCCTTCTCGCCGATGCAAAGGAGGTTGTTGTCGAATCCGCCGCCCTTGACGATGCTGCGAGCCGCGAGGTCGAGGCAGGCCGTTTCGTCGACCACGACGGGGGGATTGCCGGGGCCGGCCGCGATGACCCTCTTGCCGTGCTTGGCGGCTGCGCGGACGACGGTCGGGCCGCCGGTCACGCAGAGGAGGTCCACACCCGGATGGCGGAAGATCTCTTCGGCCGTACGGATGGTCGGCTTTTCGACGGTCACGATCGCGTTGGCGACGCCGGTCTCTCGCTTGATCTCGCGGTTGATGAGCTTGAGGATATAGCCCGCGACGTTTGCCCCGGCGGGGTGGGGGCTGAAGATCGCCGTGTTGCGCGCGGCGAGGATGTTGATCGCGTTGCTGGCGAGGGTCGGCGCGGAGTGGGTCGCGGGCAGGACCATGCCGATCACGCCCCACGGCGCATGCTCGATGAGACACATGCCCGTCGGATTCGTGCGCGCCTCGCTGCGCATCGCCTCAAGGCCGAGGACGTTCTTGACCAGCTTGAGCTTGTCGATCTTGTGATCGAGGCGCCCGAGGCCGGTTTCCTCCAGTTCCATCTTCGCCAGTTCTTCCGCCCGGTCGTTGCAGATGCGCCGGATGGCATCGACGGCCTTGGCGAGATCGTCGAGGCTAAGAAGCGCAATCTTTGCCTGAGCCTCGCGAGCGGCCGCGACGGCATCGTCGACGGTTGGGAAGACGCCGTCGGAGCCACCCGCCGGAACGTTGACGACGGCCTTGTCGGGAGCCAAGGCGCGCTCGCGTAGGCGGGCGATCACCTCTTCGGCGATCTGGGCGACGAGTTGATCTCGATCGGGTGTCACGGTTTCTCCAGAACCTTGCCTTCGACTTCCACGGTGTCGACGATGCCGACGATGACGGTATCCACGGGCGCGCCTTTCGTCGTCTTGGTCAGGCGAGCGGAACTGCCCTGAGTGAAGAGCACGCACTCGCCCACGCCGGCGCCGACGCTATCGACGGCGACGACCGAGCTTCCCGAGATGATGAGTGCGCCGTCGCGGGTGATGTAGGGCTGAATGAGCATCAGCTTCATCCCCCCGAGTTCGGGGCTCTTTTGCGGCGCTACCACATTGCCGATGACCTTGGCTAGAAACATGGCTTGCCTACTGAGGGATGATCGTGTTCAGCTCGGTGTGAGGCCTCGGGATCACGTG
>Ga0209415_10014433_pt1 | contig 12902 bp, 13 predicted proteins | sample PeaSoiSIISIP2007_FD_187696 | JGI IMG/M metagenome (GOLD analysis project Ga0209415, IMG submission 187696) | Peat soil microbial communities from Weissenstadt, Germany - SII-SIP-2007 (SPAdes) (version 2) | ecosystem: Environmental > Terrestrial > Soil > Wetlands > Peat | place: Germany...
CGGCGCACCCGCGACGTTGACGTGGAGCGGGTCTGAGGCGCCGCGCTACGGGAGGTCGGGATGCCGCTGAACCAGCTCCATCACGTCACGGTGCGCACCGACGATCTCGAGGCCACGCGCGCCTTCTACCGCGAGGTGCTCGGGCTGCAGGACGGCTGGCGGCCCGATCTCGGCTTTCCCGGCTACTGGCTCTATTGCGGCAACCAGCCGACGATCCATCTGGTGCCGCCCGGTTTCGAGGTCGGCGGCGGAGCCGGCGAGGAAACCGGCAATCTCGACCATGTCGCCTTCCTGGCCGAGGACTCGGCGGCGATGCGCAAGAAGCTGATCGCGCGCGGCACCACCTTCCGCGAGCGCTATATTCCCGACGGCAACCGCTGCCAGATCTTCCTGTTCGATCCCAACCAGGTGTTGATCGAGCTCAATTTCCCGAACGGGGGTTAGCTCCGTCAAGATTGCGGCTGGGTCCGTTTCCGCGCCGCCAGTTCGATCACTTCGAGAACCTTGGGCGTGAGATCGTAGCGCGCGAGATCGGCGCGCGTCGCCCAGGCGACTTCGGCCGCGTCGTCGCCGGCCCTGGCTTCGCCGCCCGCCCACTCGGCCGCCATGTCGATCACCGTGTAGTGGTGCGCGACGCCGCCGTCGGCCCGGCGTTCGATCAGGTCGACCACGTCGGCGATGCCGAGAATCCGGATTTCGACCCCCGTCTCCTCGCGGATCTCGCGCGCCGCCGCCTGGTACACGGTCTCGCCCGATTGCTGGCGGCCGCCGGGCAGGCTCCACGAGCCGGCGCGCGGCGCATGGCCGCGGCGGACGAGCAGGAGCTTATCGCCCTTCCACACCACCGCGCCGACGCCCACCACCGGGGCCGCAATCGATTCGCTCATGGGCGGGAGTTTAATGGAGGAACGACGCGACGGCGATGGCCGTCGAGCTTGCGCCCCTCGGTGGGCCGACAACCGCAGGGCTTAGCGCCCCCGCTTGGCGAGTTCGTTGGTGCGCCGCAGCCGGATCGAAAGCACCTTGAGCAGGCGGATGGCGAATTTCGGGGTTTGCTCCACCATCCACAGGAAGCGCTTCTCGTCGATCGGGATCACTTCGGCGTCGGTGACCGCCTTCACCGTGGCGCTGCGCGGCTCCTGGTCGACCAGGGCCATTTCGCCGATCACCCCGCCGGGGCCCAACGTCTCGAGCACGAAATCGCCGTCGAGAATCTGCACTTGGCCGCTCTTGACGATGAACAGCTCGTGGGCGGGATCGCCCTGGTCGAACAGAATCTCGCCCTGCTTGAGCGGCCTGATGTCGGTCGACTTGTTGAACAGGGCGAGGAAATTGGTGTCGTCGGCCATGCAAATGCTCCCTCGCGGCGGCCGCGCGCGCCGCCGTCCATCGCTTCTAGCCAACCGACACGGAATTGCAAACTTCCGAATTGTGATGTTTGCGTGACGGGTGGGGCGTCGCGTCGCACTTTTCTCGGTCTCGTCATGGCCGGGCTTGACCCGGCCATCCACGTGGTCAGGCAATCCGATCGAATAAGTCGTCCCATCCCGGATTGGTATCGAGAATGAGCTTCACCTTCCAGGCACGGGACCAATGCTTCAAGTTCCGTTCGCGTTGGATCGCGCGCCGGATGTCGTCATGCCGTTCGGCATAGACCAGCCGCTTGAGACCGTGTCGCTTGGTGAAGCCGTCAATGACGCCTTCGCGATGCTCCCAAGCACGACGCGCCAGGTCGGAGGTGACGCCCACATATAGGGTCCCGTTCGGTCGATTGGTGACGATGTAAACCCAACCTCCCTGCATGGTCAGGCCTATGCGATATTCTGCATCTTGGCAAAAACTCCGTGGATGGCCGGGTCGAGCCCGGCCATGACGAATCGACAGGTCGGATAATTGGCGTCACCTGGGCGGAATCGAATAGGTGCCGGTCACGTGCGCCACCATCTCGGGATCGCCTTCCGAATAGAGCGCGCACTCGCCCACCGCCAGGCGCTTGCCGAGCTTGAGGATGCGCGCCTCGGCGATCACGTCGACCGGGCCGGGCTTGCGCAGGAAATTGATGGTGAGGCTGGTGGTCACGGCCATCTCGACCTTGCCGATCATGCCGAGCACCACGGCGAACAGGGCGACGTCGGCCAGCCCCATCAGCGCCGGACCCGACACCGTGCCGCCCGCCCGCGTCACGTCGGTGTGGAAGCGCAGGCGCACGCGCGCCGTGCCGTGGCCGATCGAAATCGCGCGGAAGCCGAACAGCCGCGCCAGCGGCACGTTTTCGTACATCATCTTATTGAACTGCGCGGCGGTGATCCCGGTCCGCTTGCGCGCCGTCGCCTTTTTCATTTTACCCATCACCCCGACCTCAGCGTCGCCACCTGGGCGTCCTCGCCCCACAGGTAGAGCAGGGTGCGCAGCGCCTGTCCACGGGGCACAATGGCCAGCGCCGCCGTCGACGATCGCTAGAGCGTCAGCACCTGCAATTCCTTGCGGCAGGATTCGGAAAAGTCGCGCAGCGGATCGGGAGTGCGACCCTTGCGCATCTCGCGAAGGTCGTCCGGTGATTTGTTCGGCTCGTCGTAGGTTTCCATGATCAGATGCGCCACCTTCTGTCCCTCGTCGATCACTTTCGGCGACGAAATGATGCGCATCCGGCTGATCAGGGCGTATAGGCCGATCGTCTTCGACGATTCCGGCGCGGCGTGCGTCAGGGCGTCGATGTACAGCTTCGACGCCTCCTCGACGAAGGCCCGATAGATCTCCTGCCGGCGCTCCTTGTCCTGAAGCAGAAGCTGCGCCTTGAGCGCAGTGTTCTGGCTGAGCCAGGTGGCGAGGAACGAGGTCAGGCCGCCGACCCCCGATCCCGCCAAGGCCGCGAGGGCCGAAAGGTAGGCTGGATCCATAGCGTGCTCCCTGTGTCCGTCATTGCGGCGAGCGGGCGGCGGCGTCGGGCGCGATGCTCATCCCGACCTTAGCGTCGCCACCTGGGCGTCCTCGCCCCACAGGTAGAGCAAAGTGCGTAGCGCCTGTCCACGGGGCGAGGTGAGTTCGGGATCGGCGGCCAGGATCAGGCGCGCATCGTCGCGCGCCGTGGCGACCAGCTCGATATGCGCCGGCAGCTCGGCCAGGCGGAACTCGGGCAGGCCGCTCTGGCGCGTGCCCAGCAGCTCGCCGGCGCCGCGCAGGCGAAGGTCTTCCTCGGCGATGCGGAACCCGTCCTCGGTCTCGCGCAGGATGTGCAGCCGGTCGCGCGCGGTTTCGCCCAGCGGCTCGCCATAGACCAGCAGGCACGAGGAAGGCCGCTCGCCGCGACCGATGCGCCCGCGCAACTGGTGAAGCTGCGCCAGGCCGAAGCGCTCGGCGCGCTCGACCACCATCACCGTGGCCTGCGGCACGTCCACGCCTACTTCGATCACCATGGTGGCGACCAGCACCGCCATGTCGCCGCCGGCGAAGCGCGCCATCGCCTTGTCGCGCGCCGGAGCCTTCATCCGCCCGTGCACCAGCCCGACGCGCTCGCCGAACTCGCGCGCCAGCGCCGCGTGCCGCTCCTCGGCGGCGGCGAGATCGGTCTTCTCCGATTCCTCGACCAGCGGGCAGACCCAATAGACCTTGGCCCCGGCATCCACGGCACGATGGATCGCCCCCACCACCTCGGTAAGGCGCGTGAGCGGAATCACGCGCGTGTCGACCGGCTTGCGCCCGGCGGGTTTTTCGTCGAGGCGCGACACGTCCATGTCGCCATAGGCGGTGAGCATCAGGGTGCGCGGGATCGGCGTCGCGGTCATCACCAGCATGTCGGCCGCCTTGCCCTTGGCCGCGAGATCGAGCCGCTGGTGCACGCCGAAGCGGTGCTGCTCGTCGATCACGGCCAGCGCCAGATCGCGGAACTCCACGTCTTCTTGAAACAGCGCGTGCGTGCCCACCAATATGTCGATCTCGCCCGCCGCCAATGCGGCAAGAGTCGCGTCGCGGCCCTTGCCCTTGTCGCGCCCGGTCAGCCGCGCGAGGCGCAATTTGGCCGGCGCGGCGAACTGCTCGAGCGTCGCCATGTGCTGATGCGCCAGCAGCTCGGTGGGCGCCATCAGCGCCGCCTGCGCGCCGGCCTCGACCGAAGCGGCCATGGCGAGCAGGGCCACCACCGTCTTGCCCGAGCCGACATCGCCCTGCAGCAGGCGCAGCATGCGCAGCGGCGATGCCATGTCGGCGTCGATCTCGGCCAGCGCGCGAATCTGCGCGCCGGTCAGCGCGAAGGGCAGGGCATCGACGATCGTCTTGCGCAGATGCCCGTCGCCCCTGATCGTGCGGCCCTTCTGGCGGCGCAGCCGCGCGCGCACCAGGGCGAGCGCGAGCTGGTTGGACAGCAGCTCGTCATAGGCGAGCCGCCGCCGCACCTTCGTCTCGGGACCGAGATCGGCCTCGCTGTGCGGCGCGTGCAGCGCGCCCAGCGCCGCGCGCCAGCCGGTCCAGCCCTCGCGCTTGAGGAAGGCGGGATCGTCCCACTCGGGCAGTTCGGCCGCGCGCGCCAGCGCCCCGGCGATCGCCTTGGCCAGCACGCGCGGCGCCAGCCCCGCGGTCAGCGGATAGACCGGCTCGATCGCCGGGATTTCGTCGGCGCGGTCGAGCGGCACGACGTGATCCGGATGCGTGATCTGGATCTCGTTGTTGAAATGCTCGACCTTGCCGCTGACGATGCGCTCGGCGCCCTCGGGCAGTTGCTTGCGCAGCCAGTCCTCGCGCGCGTGGAAATAGACCAGGTGCAGGAACCCGGTCGCATCCGAGCAGCGGATGCGGTAGGGCCGGCGCTTGGTGTCCGAGGGCAGATGCTTGTCGACCGTGACGCGCAGGGTCGCCACCTGCCCGTCGGGCGCCTGCGCCACCGTCGGCATGAAACGCCGGTCGATCAGCGCGTGCGGCCGCAGCCACAGCAGATCGGCGACATGCTTCCCGCCGGCCACGCGCTCGACCAGCGGCGCCAGCTTGGGCCCGACGCCGGGCAGCGAGGTCAGCGGCGCGAACAGCGGATTGAGGATCGCGGGGCGCATGGGAGTATTGCTCGCCGGCTCGGTTCAATGCGGCTGACAGACGGGCGCGGACCCTTTATATCCTAGCCCCCCGTCTTCGGGAAACCGCCGCCGCCGATGTGTGCCGTCTCAGTTTGCCTCATCCTGAGGAGCCATTCGCCTCTCCTTCGAGACAACCGCCCAGCAAGCTGGGCGGTCCCTCAGGATGAGGCGAGTGGCGTCTCGAAGGATCAAGAGGCAAACTGAGACACGATTAGATAATGGACCCCCGCCGCAAACGCCTGCTGTTCCGCGCCCGCCATATGGGCATGGCCGAGAACGACCTGCTGTTCGGCCGCTTCGCCGAGGCGCATCTGGCCGCATTCGACGAATCCCAGGTGACAAGGTTCGAGACATTGCTGGAGGCCTCGGACCCGGACCTCAACGCCTGGGTCACCGGCGCGCGGCCGGTGCCGCCCGAATTGGACCACGATGTCATGCGTCTGCTGCGCGATTTCGTGCGCCAGGGCCAGAAGACCGGACCATGAGCGATTCCGCCCTCGATCTGCTAACCAAGCCCGGCGGCGTGATCATCGCCGGCGCGCCCGAGGGCTACGACGCGGTGCTGCTCGGCCGCCTGGCCGCTTCGCGCGGGTCGATCCTGCATGTGGCGCGCGACGATGCGCGGGCGGCGCGGCTGGCCGAGGCGCTCGCCTTCTTCGCCCCCGGCGTCGAGGCGGTGGTGTTCCCGGCCTGGGACTGCCTGCCGTACGACCGGGTTTCGCCGCATGTCGAGATCGTCGCCCGGCGCATCGACGCGCTGGCGCAACTGGCGCGCGCCGAGCCGGCCAAGGGCGGCCGCGTCGTCATCGCCACCATCGCCTCGATCCTGCAGCGCGTGCCGCACCGGGCGATGTTCGCCAAGGCGAGCTTCGCGCTCGAGGTGGGCAAGCCGCTCGATCTGGCCGCGCTGCAAGCCTTTCTCGGCGGCAACGGCTATGGCCGCGCCGACACGGTGCGCGAGCCGGGCGAATTCGCGCTGCGGGGCGGCATCGTCGATCTGTTCCCGCCGGGCGCGGCCGAGCCGCTGCGCCTCGACCTGTTCGGCGACGAGATCGAGCAGATGCGCGCCTTCGACCCGATGACCCAGCGCAGCACCGGCGCGGTCGAGCGGTTCACGCTGCGCCCGGCCGGCGAGGTGCTGCTCGACGCCGCCTCGATCGCGCGCTTCCGCACCAGCTACCGCGAGCTGTTCGGCCCGCCCGGCGGCGCCGATCCGCTCTACGAGGCGATCTCGTCGGGCGTGCGCTTCGCCGGCATGGAGCATTGGCTACCGCTGTTCCACGACGAGCTCGAGACCTTGTTCGACTATGTGCAGGGCGCCGCGGTGACGCTCGACCCGCGCATCGAGGAGGCCAAGGAGGCGCGGCTCGAGCTGATCGCCGAGTTCTACGACGCGCGGCGCGCCATGCGCGGCAAGGAGGCGGCCTCGTCGGGCATGGTCTACAACCCGGTGCCGCCCGGCATGCTGCACATCGAGCGCGACGAATGGGCCAAGCTGCTGGCGGCGCGGGCGGTGGGCGCGTTCTCGCCCTTCGCGCCCGCCGAGGACGCCGCCGACACCGTCGATGCCGGTGGCAGGCCGGGCCGCGACTTCGCCGATCTGCGCGCGCAACCCGGGGCCAACCTCTACGACGCGGTGGCGACCCATCTGGGGGCCGAGATCGCCGCCGGACGGCGGGCCATCGTTGCCGCTTGGAGCGCCGGCTCGGCCGACCGGCTCGGCGCGGTGTTGATGGAGCACGGGCTCGAGGGCAGGCTGATCCCGGTCGCCGGCTGGGCCGAGGTCTCCCGGCTCGCGCCCTCGCAGATCGCCCTCGCCGCGCTGGGACTCGAGCACGGTTTCGCGGCGCCGGGCCTGGCGGTGGTCGCCGAGCAGGACATTCTCGGCGACCGGCTGGTGCGTCCCGTCAAGAAGCGCCGCCGCGCCGAGCAGTTCCTGACCGAGGCCTCGGCCATCGCCGAGGGCGATCTGGTGGTGCATGTCGACCACGGCATCGGCCGCTACGACGGGCTGGTGACGCTCGACATCGACGGCGCGCCGCACGACTGCCTGCGCGTCATCTACGACGGCGGCGACAAGCTGTTCGTGCCGGTAGAGAACATCGACGCGCTGTCGCGCTACGGCTCGGAGATCGCCGGCGCCCAGCTCGACAAGCTCGGCGGCGTCGCCTGGCAGGGGCGCAAGGCGCGCCTGAAGAAGCGCATCCGCGACATGGCCGAGCAGCTGATCGCCGTGGCCGCGCAAAGGAAGCTCAGGGAAGGCGACGTGCTGGTGCCGCTGGAGGGCGCATACGACGAATTCTGCGCCCGCTTCCCCTATGTCGAGACCGAGGACCAGTTGCGCGCGGTGGTCGACGTGCTGGCCGACATGGAATCGGGCCGGCCGATGGACCGGCTGATCTGCGGCGATGTCGGCTTCGGCAAGACCGAAGTGGCGTTGCGCGCCGCCTTCGTCACCGCGATGAGCGGCAAGCAGGTGGCGGTGGTGGTGCCGACCACGCTGCTGGCGCGCCAGCACTACGCCACCTTCGTCGAGCGTTTCGCCGGATTGCCGGTGCGCATCGGCCAGCTCTCGCGCCTGGTGCCATCGGCCAAGGCCGCCGCCACCAAGAAGGAACTCGCCGAGGGAATGGTGGATATCGTGGTCGGCACCCACGCGCTCCTGGCCAAATCCATCTCGATCAAGGATCTCGGCCTGGTCGTGGTCGACGAGGAGCAGCATTTCGGCGTGGCGCACAAGGAGCGCCTCAAGCGGCTGTGCGCCGGGGTGCATGTGCTGACGCTGACCGCCACGCCGATCCCGCGCACGCTGCAACTGGCGCTTTCCGGCGTGCGCGAGATGAGCGTGATCGCCACGCCGCCGGTGGACCGACTCGCGGTGCGCACCTTCGTGCTGCCCTACGACCCGGTGGTGGTGCGCGAGGCGATCCTGCGCGAACGGTATCGCGGCGGCCAGTGCTTCTATGTCTGCCCGCGCGTCGCCGACATCGAGGCCGAGGCCAAGCGCCTGCGCGCCCTGGTGCCCGAGATCAAGCTGGCGGTGGTGCACGGGCGGATCGCCGCGTCGGCGCTGGAGGCCACCATGGTGGCCTTCGCCGACGGCGCCTACGACCTGCTGCTCTCGACCAACATCATCGAGTCGGGCCTCGACATGCCGCGCGTCAACACCATCGTGATCCACCGCGCCGAGCTGTTCGGCCTGGCCCAGCTCTACCAGTTGCGCGGGCGCGTCGGGCGCGGCAAGCAGCGCGGCTATGCCTATCTGACCGTGCCGCCCAACCGCACCCTGGCGCAATCCTCCGAGCGCCGGCTCGAAGTGATGCAGACGCTCGACGGACTCGGTGCCGGCTTCACGCTCGCCAGCCACGACCTCGACATTCGGGGCGCCGGCAACCTCTTGGGCGAGGAGCAGTCGGGCCATATCCGCGAGGTCGGCATCGAACTCTACCAGACGCTGCTGGAGGAGGCGGTGCTGGCCTCGCGCGGCGAGATGGCGGCGGCCGAGGCGGGCGAGTGGTCGCCGCAGATCGCGCTGGGCATGGCGGTGCTGATCCCCGAAACCTACGTCGCCGATCTGCCGGTGCGGCTCGCGCTCTACCGCCGGCTGGGCACGCTGATGAGCCGCGCCGAGGTGGAGGGCTTCGCCGCCGAGCTGATCGACCGCTTCGGGCCGCTGCCGCCCGAGGTGGAGAACCTGCTCGAAACCGTGGCGATCAAGCTCTTGTGCAAGGCGGCCGGGGTGGAGAAGGTGGATGCCGGGCCCAAGGGCGCGGTGCTGGCCTTCCGCCATAACAAGTTCGCCAACCCGGCCGGACTGGTGCAGTTCATCCAGGGGGAGGGCGGCACGGTCAAGCTGCGCCCCGATCACCGGCTGGTGATCGCGCGGCCTCCATCTTCGAAGTGGGCGGACGACCCGGCGGCGCGCCTCAAGGGCGTGGCCGAGATCGTCGGCAAGCTGGCCGAGGTGGGGAAGGCGTAGGGGAGGGAAGCGCGGGGCCGATTCCGCAGCCGTTCGGCCCCGCGGCCATTTCCGGAAAGCCGGCGCCTAGATCATTCCCATCGGGCCCCAGAACAACTGATCCGCGGTCTGCTTCTGGGTGTCGTTGAGCGCCGCGTAGAGCGGCTTGAGCGCCTTGTCCGTCGCCCGCAGCGCGTCGAGTCGCTCGGCCATGAACTGCTCGTGCAGGTCGAGCCGCTCGGGCAGGCTGAGCGTGCCCGAACCCGCCGCGCCGAACATGGTGGTGCAGTGCGCGGACATGGCTTGCGCGCCGTCGCGCGCGGCTCCGGCATAGGAATCCCACAGCGCCTCCTGGGCTTCGGTGATCTTCAGCTCCGCCTTGAGGTAGGCGAGGCGGCCGTCGATATCGGCCGACATCGCGCCACAGGCCGCGCCGCCGGGACCGCCGGCGCCCATCATCCACGGGCCCATGTTGGCGTAGCCGTAGCCCATCATGGCGCCGGGGCCGCCCCATCCCGGCCCCATCATCGAGCCGGGGCCGCCCCACGGACCGTTCTGCGGCGCGGGCGGCTGGTCGCTCGCGATTCCGTATGCGCCCGCCATCGACAGCAGGGCGACGGCGGCCGCGAGCGTGGCGATTGGTCTCATGGCGATCTCCTTCGCAATCCATTATGAAATCGCCATGTCTCATGCCACGGATGCCGCCTTGCGTCCCTGATATGAATCAATCGCGCGCGATCGACGATGTGCGCGGCCGCATGCCGGGGTAACCTGCCGGAATGCGGTCGCGGCGGCGAGGCGGAGGGCGGAGCGATGGTGCGGCGCAGACTTCTCACCCACGACCAGGCGCGGCGCTTCTACGACAGGTTCGGCGCGAGGCAGGACTCCCAGCTCTTCTACGAGGGTCCGGCGCTCGCCGATCTGCTGCCGCGTCTCGATCTCGCCGCCTGCCGCGCCGTCATCGAGTACGGCTGCGGCACCGGCCGGCTGGCGGCCGAGCTGCTGGCGCGGTGGCTGCCGGCCGACGCCGCATATCTCGGCCTCGACGTCAGCGGCACCATGATCGCCCTGGCCGAGGCGCGGCTGCGCTCCTACGGGCCGCGGGCGCGGCAGCGGCGGGTCGACGGCGCGCCGCGGATCGATTCGCCCGACGGAGCCTGCGATCGGTTCATCTGCTGCTACGTGCTCGATCTGCTCGCCGAGGACGAGATCCGCGCCCTGCTGCACGAGGCGCATCGCCTGCTGGCGCCGGGCGGGCTGCTCGGCCTGGTCGCGTTCACCTACGGCACCGGCGCGGTTTCGCGGCTGGTGTCCGGGTTGTGGAGCGGGGTGCATCTTCTGTCGCCGGCGCTGGTCGGCGGCTGCCGGCCGGTGGCGCTCGCCGGCTTCGTCGCGCCGCCCGAGTGGCAGACGCTCCACCGCGGCGTGGTGACGCCGTTCGGCATTCCCTCCGAGATCGTGGTAGCCCGAAGCGTCGCGCGCGGCGGCGCATGAGGAACCTCGCGGCCCCGTGCCGTCGCGGCGCGACCCGTGGCGGTCTGCTCCTCCACCCGAAGGCCTGGGCCAGGGCGCTCGAAGCAGACCGCCTACGGACCAGTTGCGGCGCATCCTCGAGGCCTGGGCATTCGCCAAATGAGCCGCGTCCCCATTGGGGGCGTTTCATCCACCGGCTGCTGTCAGGCCTCTCCACGCCGTGCGTGCAGTCACTATGGCGGCGAACCCGCTCGGCGATATTGATGCAGATCATTCCAGGAAAAAAAGACGATCGGCGGCGCTGGCCGGCGGCGCGGCTCACGGGCGGGACCGAGCCCGTAGAGAGGCCGGCCGTGGTCGGGAAGCCGGCCCGGTCGCCGCCGCTTAACCGGCGGCCGCCGGCGTGCCGTGGGCGGCCAGGAAAGTGCGCAGATCGCGGATCGCCGGGAAGATTTCCTGGTTGGCGTCGCCACCCTGGCTGTCCCAGGCCTGCTGCTCCCATTCGACGATGCGGCGGTCCTCGCGGAAGATGCCCTCGGTGAACCACACCAGGAACGGCCAGCCGAGCTCGATCAGCCCCGGCATCCTGGGCCGGCGCACCGAGATGGTGCCGAAGGTGCGGATGGTGCGCTGCGCGGCGTCCTGCGGCACGTAGGCGATGAACAGCTCCATCACCGGCTCGTCCGTCCCGAAGCGGATGTCCAGCGTCTGGTGCGGATAGACGGTGCGGATGGTCATCACGTCCTCGTCGTCCACCGCCCCGCCCTTCTTGGCGCCAAAGATGGTCGCCTCGGCCAGCGGCTGCCGGCCGGCGGTGCGCGCGAAGGTGTAGCGCACCTCGAAGGTGGCGCCCGCGGCGCCGTGTCCCAGGCAGCGCGCCCGGATCTTGCCCATCAGCCGGCGGTGCAGGAACTGATGGTTCATGTCCATCAGGTTCTCGTGCATGAAGCTGTAGTGGCAGGCGACCGCGCGGCCGAAGCGGCGGGTCTTGTAGCGCGGGTCGGCCAGCCGCTTGAGGTCGGGCAGCGGCCGCGCGTCGGCCAGCGCCGGATCGCCGGGGAACACGAACGCCAGCCCCTCCAGCTCCTTCACCGGATAGGCCCGCACCCCGTTGGGATGCCGCTCGGTGCCGATGTAGGGAACCGAGACGCAGCGCCCGGTGCCATCGTAGGTCCAGCCGTGATAGCAGCATTTGATCTGCTCGCCGGACACCACCCCGGCGTGCAGCGGCACCTGGCGGTGGGCGCAGCGGTCCTCGAGCGCGAACAGGGAGCCGCTGGCGGTGCGCACCAGCACGATCGGCTGGCCGGCGAAGCTTACGGCCAGCGTCTTGCCGCGCTTGGCGTCGCGCGACCAGGCCAGCGGGTACCAATGATCGGGATGGGCACCGACCCGGCGCAGATCGGGGCCTGCGGCCTCCGTCGGGCGGATCGGCAGCACGGTGGCTTCGGGCATGGTGGCATTTTCCCCAGGGTTGCCGGACAAAATGGCCCGCGCCACGGCGAAGCGCAAGTTGCGTTCTTCGGGCAGCCGGCCGTGCCGGCGGAGCGCGGCGCCTGGCGGCCCCAACGCCGGCCGCGGGCTGCATTTACGCCGATCCCCGGGCGGGCGGCGAACGTCCTATAATGGCGGCCGGACAAGTGCGGCCGGATCGTCCCGGGCCCCGTGCGGGCGGTGCGCGCGATGCAACCAGCGGGGATGGAGGAAACCGTGACGATGAATATCGAGATGCTGGTGCTGAGCCTGGTGCTGCTGCTGGTGCTCCAGCTCGTGCAGGCGACGCACACCACCATGATCGCCGGAATGCCCTACGCCTTCAGCCCGCGCGACAAGACGGTCGATGTCGGCATCCTCGGCGGCCGCATCCAGCGCACCAAGGTCAATTTGATCGAGAACCTGATGCTGTTCGCGCCGCTCTCGGTGCTGGCCGAGGCCACGCACGCGGGCCCGGCGCTGGTGGGGTGGGGCGCGGTGGTGTTCTTCGTCGCCCGCATCGTCCACACACTGTGCTACCTGGCCGGCATTCCGGTGCTGCGCACCCTGGCGTGGCTGGCGGGCGTGATCGGCTGCATCATGATCGCCTGCGCGATCCTCGGCTGGGCGTAGCGGAGCGGGCTTAGCGGAGCGGGCATCGCGGATCGGGCGGTGGGGCGGGCGGGAAGGCCGAGGCGTCTTCCCGTCCCGCGTCTCGCTCGACGCGCTCTGGCGGCACATTTAGTTTTCGATTTCCGTCTCGATTTTTCGACCGCCTCGCCCGGCGGAGCCGTTAGGCATGCCTTAAACGCGCCCGCGGAGGACGCGGAATTGATTGGATATCTGACCCCGAATCAACGCTCTGAACCGCGCCGGGTTTGCCGGAGGCTGTTTGATTTGAGTCACGCCACCATAGCGAACACTTCGATTTGCGCATA
>Ga0209415_10014434_pt1 | contig 12901 bp, 12 predicted proteins | sample PeaSoiSIISIP2007_FD_187696 | JGI IMG/M metagenome (GOLD analysis project Ga0209415, IMG submission 187696) | Peat soil microbial communities from Weissenstadt, Germany - SII-SIP-2007 (SPAdes) (version 2) | ecosystem: Environmental > Terrestrial > Soil > Wetlands > Peat | place: Germany...
TGGCAGGGCGGACAGGACTCGAACCTGCAACCGACGGTTTTGGAGACCGCAACTCTACCAATTGAGCTACCGCCCTAGGCATGTCCTGAGCCTGTCGAAGGGGCTGCGCGTCTTACTTCGTTTCCCGATGGGGCTTGTGGCAGCGGCAAAAGCGGCAGTACTTGCTCAGCTCGAGCCGGTCGGACGTGTTCTGCTTGTTCTTGAACGTGTTGTAGTTCCGGCGCTTGCACTCGGTGCAGGCCAGCACAACCATCACGCGGTTTTCTTTCTTTGCCATCGTTCAATCCGTGTGGCGCTGGGCGCCGGACATAAAGAAAACGGGGCCGAGCCCGTTCCAGGCGTTCATGATAGCATACCGCCACGCTCCGCCACAAGGGTCGACCCGGTCCGTCACCTCCGCTTAGTAAGGTAACCATGCCGCTGGACCTCGACCTGCTCTATCGCGCAGGCGACGCCAGCGTCGAACGCGTCGAGTGCGAGTGATGCGAATGGGTGGTGCGACCGGTCAGAATCGAACTGACAACCTTGGCCTTAGGAGTGCCCTGCTCTATCCAGATTGAGCTACGGCCGCGCACCTCGCACGAGCGGTTCGCGAACGGGAAGGGGACCTCCCGGAACGAAGCGTTCAATCGCAAGCTATGATGCCGACGAAGACGCAATACATCCCCCCGATGAGTTCAGCTCCCGAGGGGTTCTCGATCGAGCGCGACTTGCCGTCGCGGTTTGCCGCCTTCTACAAGCCGCTGCACGATTTGCTCACACCGCGCCAGCAGCAAGTCATCGTGAACCGCAAGGCCGCCATCAAGGCGTCGCTCGAGAATAAGCGCCCGGGCTATTTGGGACTCAGCGAAGCCGGCAGCGATTGGCGCATCGAGCTGCCCGCATGGTGCGCCGATCAACGCAACCAGATGACCGGACCCGCCGACGACCCCGAACTTGTCGTGAACATGCTCAACTCCGGCGCGCCCGGCGTGGTGATCGACCTCGAAGACTCGATGGCGAACGTCTTCTCCCACACGCTCAAAGGCATCGATAACGCGGTCGCTGCGTACAACGGCGACCTCACCTATAGCGATCAGAAGCGCGGCGGCGTCCCCGTGCCGATAACCGATGGTCCGGCCGTCCTCTGGACCCGCGTACGCGGGCTGCACCTCTCGCAAGCCGGCATTTTCACGGAGCCGACGTCGGCCTCGCTGTTCGACTTGGCGTTGCTGGCGTACAAGCTCGATTTTTCGCGCTTGAAGCACCCGCTTGCGATCTACATTCCGAAGACCGATTCGGCCGAAGAGGCGCTCTGGTGGCGCGACGCGCTAACGGCCGTGGCCGTTGCGAAAGGGCAGCCGGCGAACGCGATCAAGTGCATGGCGCTGGTCGAATCGCATCAGTTCGCCTATCAGATCGAGGAGTTCGCGTACACGCTGCGCGATCATCTGCTCGGCCTGAACCTGGGCCGCTGGGATTATATGGCGAGTTTGATCCACTACAACCTCGACGACCCGGCGTGGGTGCTGCCCGACCGCAACACGATCCCGTTCGACGTGCCGTTCTTCCAGGCGCTGCGCGAGCGCATTCCCGAAATCTGCCACCGCCACGGTCTGCTCGCGATCGGCGGCATCACCGCAATTTTTCCCGACCGCGCCAACGCCGAGTTCAACAAGAAGGCGCTCGACATTCTCGAGCAAGACAAGCAGAACGAGGCCAACTGCCTCTTCGACGGCGCGTGGACCGGGCATCCGGACCAGAACGAAATCGCGGTCGCGCAATTTCCCGTACCCAATCAGGGCTTCAAGCGCAAACCGGGGGCGAATGCGACGCCCGACCTGCGGCCGCCGCTCGGAAACGCCGGCACGAAGACGAGCGCCGGGACGCGCGCGGCGGTGCGAACCGTGATCCGCTATCGGCGCGGCTATCTCATGGGTCGCGGCGCGTCGCTGCTCGACGGCTACCGGGAAGACCTCGCGACCGATCGCATCTATCGCCTGATGATCGCGCAGCGCTACCTTCACGGCATGCACAAGGCTGCCGACGTCACGCGCTACTTCGATGAAGAGCTCGCGCGGCTGCTCGTCGATCCGAACAACGCCAAGGACGCGAAGGTCTTCCGCGAAGCGCGCCGGCAGAGCGAAGAGATGATCCGCCAGGGGTTCTACGACCCGATTTAGCTAGCGATCGTGCCGCGGACCTCGCCGAAGTCGATGCGCGCCGGGCCGCTGCCGGCCCAGCCGTGCAGCGTGACGGTGTCGCCGTCTTCGAGGAACGCGCGCATTTCGCCGGACGGCAGCACGATCGGCTCGGCACCACGCCGGGTCAACTCGACGAGACTGCCGTACGTTGCGGGTCCGCTGCCGGAAATCGTGCCCGTTCCGAAGAGGTCGCCGGCGCGGATGCGCGAGCCGTTGGACGTCATGTGCGCGAGCTGTTGCGCGACGTTCCAGTACATCTCGCGAAAGTTCGTTTTGGAGATCCTCACGGGCGGGGCGTTCTGCGCGCGCATGTTTTCGGTTTGCAGTAGGATCTCGAGCGTGATGTCGTAGGCGTAGTTCTCGCGCACGCGCAGGTACGGCAGCGGTTCGGGATCGAGCACGCGGTTGGGAACGCGGAACGGCTCGAGCGCATCCAACGAGACGAGCCAGGGCGAGATCGACGTCGCAAACGACTTCGCGAGGAACGGGCCGAGCGGCTGATTCTCCCACGTCTGGATGTCACGCGCGCTCCAGTCGTTGAGCAGCACGTAACCGTAGACGTGCTCGCGCACCGCATCGGCGGGGATCGGCTCACCCATCGTGTTGCCCGGGCCGGTGACCCACGCCATCTCGAGTTCGAGGTCGAGCTGCTGCGTCGGACCGAACGTCGGTACTTGCGAATCGGGGACCTGGCGCTGGCCGCGCGGGCGGCGAATCGGCGTGTCGCTGACGACCACCGTGCTTGCGCGGCCGTGATACCCCACCGGTACGAAGTGGTAATTCGGCTGAAGCGGCTCGGCACCGGGACGGAAGATCATGCCAACGTTCGTGGTGTGTTCGATGCCGGAGAAAAAATCGACATAATCCTTCACATCGATCGGCATCGCCATCGCCGCCGCATCGCGCGGAATCAGCGCCCGCATCACGGCCTCGCGCTCATCGGGCGTCGCGCTTTCGCCGAGCAGCCGCTGCAATGTGGCCCGCAGAGAATGCCACGCACCGGGACCATGCGCGAGGAAGTCATTGAGCGCAACCGCGTCGAGCAGCGTTTCATCATCGACCAGCCGCTCGCGAATGAGCATGGAAAGGTCGACAATCGAAGGCCCGATGGCAACGCCGGGGCGCGGCAGATCGTCCGTGGCGAAGATGCCCAGCGGCAGGTTGTCGAGGCCGAAGCCGCTACCGTCTGTCCCCGCGATCCAAGAGGAAGCCATGGGCACGACTACGGGCCAAACGAAAAGACCCCTCGAAACCGAGGGGTCGATGTTCTGGAGCTGGCGACGAGGATTGAACTCGTGGCCTCGATCTTACCAAGATCGCGCTCTACCACTGAGCTACGCCAGCTTGTATCGACTGGCCCAACGAATATGCCGATCTTGTCGGTTGACGGTTGGAGCAACTCGCAGATGCATGGTCGAGTCGACGAACTCCGATTCTGGCACGAGGTACGAGTCGCCTGTTTCCGGGCAATAGACCCCGATGTACTCGACCTCGCCCCGATAAGAGCGCTGGGCGACGCCGCCCCTGTGCGTGTGTGAACTGTAGCAACGAAAGGCAACCGAGCCGGCCGTGAGGCGTCCGGTCTTTACCTGAACCCGTGATAACGTTTCACCGTCGTCGATGATCAGATCGTAACGGTGAGAATCACCAAGCGGCTTAGACACGATGTAACCAACACGGGCCAATGCAAGCGCAAATTCGAGTTCGGAGCGATCTCCGATCGCCTTCGTATTGCGCTTCGGTTTCGTCTCGGCCGGCGGCGCAATTAAGACGAGATCCTGATCATTTTCGGGTGGGAATAAATATGAAACGCTCATGTTCAAATCATCGCAAAAACGTGTGCCTACTGGTTGGCACAACGATAAGAGGAGTCTCCCGGGCCGACCCACTAGACCCCCGATAACGGAAGAAACCGCTACCGCAGACGGGGTTCGCATGGCAAAGAAAGATTCAGGGGGCGTCGACCGGCGCGCTTTTATCACCGGCATCGGTGCCGCCGGGGCCGCCACGGCGGCTGTAGCCGGCGCCACACCCACCCCGGTCGAGGCGCAACCCACGGCGTTGCCGCCCGTCCCCCAGTCGTACGCGACGACCATCGGTCAGTTGGAGCAGGCACCCCCGAGCTACAATGGCCCCGGCGCGGACGCCCTGCACATCGCGAACCCCGGTTCCGACTACATGGTCGACGTCATGATGGGCCTCGGCTACAAGTACGTGGCGGCGTGCCCCGGAACGACGTTCCGCGGGCTCCAGGAGTCCGTGATCAGTTACGCCATCGGCAAGATGGAGTGGCTCTCGTGCGCGCACGAAGACATTTCCGCTTCGATGGCGCACGGCTACGCCAAAGCCACCGGCAAGCCCATGGCGATCATGGTGCACAACACCGTCGGCCTGCAGCACGCGACGATGGGGATCTACAACTGCTGGGCCGACCGCGTCCCGATGCTGGTGATGCTCGGAAACTATGCCGACGGCGCGCTGCGGTCCAGCGCTGCCGACTGGGACCATTCGATGGTCGACAACGCGGCGATGTGCCGGGGCTACATCAAGTACGACGAGCAGCCCGGCTCCCTCCAGCACTACAAAGAATCGATGCTGCGCGGGCACGGCATCATGATGACCGCGCCGATGGGCCCGATGATCATGGTTTGCGAACAGACACTGCAAGAGGACACGCAGTCGCGCAAACCTCAGCCGTCGCTGCCGGCCTACGTTGCCGCAACGCAGCCGGCGCCCGATCCGAACGCGATTCACCAGGTCGCCCAAATGCTGGTAGCGGCAAAAAATCCGGTCATCATCGCGGATCGCGCCGTGCGCTCGCAAGCCGACGTCAAGAATCTCGTCGCGCTCGCCGAGGCGCTCCAGGTGCCGGTGATCGACAAGCTCGGCCGGATGAATTTCCCGACGAATCACTACCTCAACGGCTCGGCGGGGATGGCGAGCAGCGCCGACTTGATCCTCGCGCTCGACCCAGGCGACCTGTGGAGTTACGTGGACCGGCTCCCCGAATCGATCGCGCGCGCCAGCGTGCGCACCGCACGGCCGGATTGCAAGGTCATCTCGATCGATTCGGAGCTGCTCGTCGGCGCCGGCAATTATCAGGACAAACAACGCTTCTATCAGGCCGACTTCCCGGTCGCCGCCGACGCCGCCACAACCCTGCCATACCTTGTCGAAGCGGTGAACAGCGCGATGTCAGCGGCGCGGCGCAACGAGAACCCGCAACGCGAGGCTGCGCTGCGCGAGGCCTTCTACCTCAAGCGTTCAGCCGACATGGCGTATGCCGCCATCGGCTGGGATTCACAGCCGATCAGCGTCGCGCGCATGTGCATGGAGCTCTGGAACGCGATTAAGGGCGATGAGTGGGCGCTCGTCTCGCCACAGGGGTTCGAAAGCAACTGGCCGAGCCGGCTCTGGGACTTCACCGATTACGGCCAGTTCCACGGCGGCTCGGGCGCTGCGGGCATCGGCTACATCGGCGGTGCGGCGATCGGCGCCGCTCTGGGTCATAGGGATAACGGCGGCCGCCTGTGCGTCAGCCTTCAGGGGGACGGTGACTTCCTGATGGGGCCTGGGGCAATGTGGACTGCGGCGCACCACCGGATTCCGCTCTTGATGGTCATCCACAACAACCGCGCCTGGTATCAAGAAACCATGTCGGTCCAAATCCTGGCCTCGCGCCGCGACCGCCATCCGGAGCGCGGGCGCGTCGGAACCGAGATCGTCGACCCGAACATCAACTACGCCAAGATCGCCGAGGGCTTCGGCGTGTACGCCGAACCGCAGATCACGCAACCATCGGAACTCGGACCGGCGATCGCGCGCGCGATCAAAGTGGTCAAGAGCGGTCATCCCGCACTACTCGACATCGTCGCGCAAGGGAGATGAGCATGCTGCGCTTCAAAACGTTCGCGATCGCATCGTTCATCGCAGCCGCGCTCGCTGCCGGTGCGAACATGCTCTCGGCCCAGACCACCGCGCCCGCGGGCGACGCTAAACACGGGCAGCAACTCTACGTCGCCGACGGCTGCTACGAATGTCATAACACCCTGGGTCAAGGCACGGGCAGCCGCGCTCCCGGCGCAGGTCCGGGTCCGAATCTCGCACCCGCACCGATTTCCTACGCTGCGTTCGTGAAGCAAGTGCGCACGCCGCGTTTATCGATGCCGCCCTACGACGCCAAACTCCTGAGCGACCAAGACGTGGCCGACATCTACGCCTTCCTCGCCGCGCAGCCGCCGTCCAAAGACCCGCACAGCATCGCGCTGTTGAACGTCGTCACCACCGGTTCGGCGCCCGACACATCGCGCGGTGCGGTCGTCTTCGCGACCAACTGCGCGCTCTGCCACGGTGCGTCAGGTCAGGGTGGCATCGGTCCGTCGTTGATCGGCGAGAGTTCGCGCAAAGATGCGAACGCCGTGGCCGCGATCGTCAAGAACCCGTCTGGGCAAATGCCCAAACTCTACCCCGGCCTCCTCAGTGACGGCGACGTCACCGCGGTCGCCGCCTACGTGGAGTCGCTGCACTAACGACCTAATTTCCAACGCTTCATGCGACGCACGGTATTGGTGCTCACGATGCTTCTCGTGCTCGCGTTCGGCGGCCCGCACACGGCCGGCGCAAACCCGGACGCGTTCGCCGCGCTGGTGGCGGCCGCGAAGGCGGAAGGGTCGGTCGTCGTCAACGGACCGCCGCTCGATACGGTGCGCATCGCGCTCACGCAAGACTTTGAGCGTGCGTACGGCATCCCGGTTTCGTACATTAGCGCCAGTGCCGCGGCGATGGGCGCTCGGATACGGGTCGAGCGCGCGGCGGGGAAATACCTCCTCGACGCCTTCGTCAGCGGCGCCGACGTGCCGCTTCTGACGTTCTTGCCCAGCGGCTGGCTCGACCGCATCGAGCCGGCGCTGATCGAACCCGACGTCGTCGACACACGCAAATGGCTCGACGGTCACCTCTGGTATGCGGACCCGCAACATACGATCCTTCGCGTCGCCCGCTTCACCTCGCCCGAGCTCGCGATCAACACCAGTCTCGTGAAGCCGGCTGAGGTCACGACGTGGAAGAGTCTGCTCGACCCGAAGTGGCAAGGCAAGATCATCGCCAAGGACCCGACGGTCGACGGGGCGGGAGCCGTCTTGATCAGCTATTTCTACATCAACTACGGTGCGGATTTCGTGCATAAGCTCTACATCGATCAAAAGCCGATGATCTCACGCGATCCGCGCCAGTCCGTGCAGTGGCTCGCGCAGGGCAACGATGCGATCCTCGTCGGTCCGGATTACGTGACGCTCACCAAGTTCCAGAAATTAGGCTACCCGATCGCCGCGATCTTCCCGCAAGGCCCGCAATTGGTCTCCGGGGGCTACGGCTTGATCGGACTGATGAATCGCGCGCCCCATTCCAACGCCGCAAAACTGTTCCTCAATTGGCTCGCTAGCAAGCAGGGACAAGACAGTTTCAGCAACTCCACGATCGAGCCCAGTTTGCGCACCGATGTCACCTACAAAGATGTCCCGTCGTTCATGTTCCCTCAGAAGAACCGGCCGTACATGGACATCTACGATTACAAGTTCGTCACCGTACAGCGCGACGAGTCGCTAAAGAGCGCCCGCGAACTGCTCGACAAGTGAACCCGGCGACGCCGCGTCGCAATTTTCGCGAGTATCTCATTGCGGTGCTGTGCGGTGAAATCGGCACGCAAGTTGCGTTCATCGCGATCAGCTGGCATGTCTTCGTCCTCACGCATGACCCCTTTGATCTCGGCTTGATCGGCTTGGTAATGTTCGTGCCCGCGCTGATCTTCGCGATTCCGTCGGGGGTCATCGCCGACCGCTTCGACCGGCGGCTGATCGTCACGCTCGGACGTGCCGTCGAGATCCTGTGCGCGGTTGCCCTACTCGGGTTGGTCGTCGCCGCGGTCACGTCGGTCATGCCGTTCCTCGCGGTCGTCGCGCTGTTGGGTTCCGAGCGCGCGCTGTGCCGGCCGGCCGAGAAGGCTTTCTTGCGCAACATCGTCGACGCCGAGGGCTACGTCAGCGCGCAGGCGACGTATGCTTCCGGCCGTGAGATCGTCGTCATCGCCGGTCCGTCGATCGGCGGCGTGCTGCTCGCGTTCTCAACCAGCGCCGCATTCGCGGTTGCGGCCGTTATGGCGCTCATCTCTTCGGTGGCGTTCGTGCTCCTGAAGGTGCAGCGGCAAGTACGCGCGCCCGAACCGCAAACGTTGTCAACCGCACTCGCCGGACTCGCGTTCATGCGCTCCCGGCCGGTGATCTTGGGTGCGATCACGCTCGATCTCTTCGCGGTGCTCTTCGGCGGCGCAACCGCGCTGCTCCCCGTCTACGCCGCGACGATCCTCCACGTTGGTCCGGTCGGCTTGGGCTATTTGCGCAGTGCCCCGGCGGCGGGTGCGGCGCTCGTCGCCGCCTTACTTTCGCGCCGGCCGCCGCGTTCGCACGTCGGACCCTTGGCCTTCATGTCGGTGATCGGATTCGGCATCGCGACGATCGCCTTCGCGATCTCAACGCAGCTCTGGTTCTCGTTGATCGTGCTGGCGATCTTGGGCGCGTTCGATGTGGTCGGCGGCGTGATCCGCAACGGCTTCGTCCAACTCAACACGCCGGATGCGATGCGCGGGCGCGTCACCGCGGTCCAGGCGGTCTTCACGACGACGTCCAACGAATTAGGCGCTTTCGAATCGGGGACCGCTGCAACGTTCCTGGGAACTGTTCCCTCCGTCGTCTTCGGAGGAGTCGCGACGCTAGTGGTTGCAGCGGTCTGCGCCTGGGCGTTTCCCGGCCTGCGGAACGCCGGCCGGTTCGAGCAACGCGGCTAAAAGAAAGCATTTGTCATGAGCATCACGGATAAGATCATTACGATCGGCGGCGTGCCGCACTATCTTGCGCGCGCTGCGGCGGCCACTGCCGGGATCTTGGTTCTGCCGCACAACATGGGGATCGACGACTTCGTGCGCGACTTTACGGATGGGCTGGCGCAGCACGGCCTCACGAGTCTGGCCTGGAACCCCTACCCGGATGCGCCGATGGGAGCGGCGTTCACGGAGCGCCCCCCGCGTCCAAAGGACGCGAATTCCGTGCGGGTCATGTCCGGCTGCATCGACTTCATGGCATCGGAGCTTGGGATCAAGCGGGTAGCGACGATCGGCTTCTGCATGGGCGGCCGGTTCGCGCTCCTCCTCGGCGCGCACGAACCCCGCTTGAAGGCGGCCGTTGCATGTTATCCGTCGATCCCCGCGCAGCTCAATCCAGGCCAGGACGTCGACCCCATCAAAGCCGCCGCTGCGATCGGCTGCCCGGTGCAACTGGTCTATCCCGGCCAAGATCGCGTCACGCCGCGGGCCGTATTCGAAAAGCTTCAGACGACGCTAGAGGCGCGTTCCGCCGAAACGTCGATCCAATTCTATCCGAACGCCGAGCACGGCTTCATGCACACCGGCGGCGCGCACAACGAAGCCCCTACACTTCGCGCGCGCCCGCAAATCATCGCGTTTCTCGAAGCCTATTTGTAGAGTTGCCCGCACGCGACCGCGCGCGAATTGGCATCGTTGTTGTGCACGACGACGAGGTAGTTGCCCGAGAGCAGACGGTCGCTCGTGAGTGAGACGGCGGCTGCGAGCTTGCCGTTCGAAAGCCGACCGAGACGGGCGACGATAGTTCCGGGTTGGTCCGAGCATTCGAAGCCGCGGTTGATCGTAACCGCTTCCGACTTGCTGTCGGTGCCGTTCATGGCGACCTCCACCGCGTTCGAGCGGTATCTGACCTCGCCGACTTGGCCGGAGGTATTTTGGGACTCGATCCCGCGCACGATGCCGGTGGCGTTCTGGTCGAGTGAGCTTTGCGCGAATGCCGGCGAGGTGACCCCGGCGAGCATCGCGGCTACGAGAATGGATTTTATCATGGTGTCCTCTACCCACTCGAAGCACTGGCGCTCGCTTGCTTCTTTTCCAATCCTTAGGTGAAAATTTTGGAGCGCAGGTCGACGTTCGTGTCGAGTAAGCCCGTTTGCCGCATGAGGTTGGTCAGCTTCGGCAGCTCGCTCACGATCACGTCCGAGGCCGCCGGGACGGTTTTCATCCGCCGCACCAAGTCGACGTTCATCCCGCTGTATTCCGCGACGAGATCGAAATACGGTTCCTTGCCTTCGTTCGCGTTGACCCACGTAGCGCCGCGCTTATAAGCGCGAAAGAACGCCCGCGCCTGGTCGGGATGCCGTTGCGCCGTGTCGCCGCTGATGGCAAAAAACGCGACCGGACCGTGCGGAAAGACCTTACTCATCGGCCAGTCGAGCAGGTCGATGTCCGGATCGTCGAGCGCCACGGTCATGTACGGGTCGATGACGAGTGCGGTGGCGACGCGCTTTTGCTTGATCGCCTCCACCATCGAAGGCACCGCAACCTCGATGATCTGCACCTTGTCCGGATCGCCTCCGGTGAACGACACCCAAGCCTTGATGAACATCCATTGCACGTCGCGCACGGCGTTGGCTGCGACGACCATCCCTTCGAGATCGCGTCCGGTGCGCAACGGTGCGTCTTTGCGTTTGAGCAGCGCACCGGGATCCGGCGGGGCACTCGTCATCGTCGTACCTAAAACCAGTAAGCGCACGTCGAGCCCGCGCGCGATCGCCTGAACGATGCTCGTACCGTTGGAATAGACGACATCCAGTGAACCGCCGAGGAGCGCCGGAATCGCGGCGGCGCCGCCTCGGACGACCTCGGTCGTCATCGCCAACCCCTCGGCGGCGAAATAGCCCTGCTTGATCGCCGCATAGTACGGTGCGGTTCCCGAGATCGGAAGAATCCCGCAGCGCATTGGGATCAGGTCGGCGGAAACGGCCGGCCGCAGCGTGCCCGCGGCCGCCGCAACACCGAGAGCGGCAATACTCGCTCGGCGTGTGATCGAATGCGTCATGACGGACTCCATTTCAGGCCGGCGGCGGCCTCGCCTGGCGAAAGCGATACAGCACATGCGGTAGTAGCCGGTGACCCATCCCGCAACGGACGAAGGATCAGCCGGCGAGTGTCAAGGGTAGGCGTCACGCACGTGGCCGGCCGCACATTTTGCGCCGCTCCGGTCGGCTCGCCCTGGGAGGCGTCGAGCGCCCGTCGAAAACCGTCTTGATCCAGTGAGCACCACCGGCAGATTGAGGCACGCCATCGCCCTGCTGACCGCTGCCACCTTAGCGGCCTGCGGGGGAGGGACGTCTGCGCCACTTGGCCCCCCGGCTGTGCACGCGCCGGGTGCGGCCGGTGGGACGAACGCCCCGCCGGTCGCGACGGCCACGCTGACGCTGCAGTACCCGGCCGGCTTCCACACCGCCAGCAGCCGGTTGCGCCGTCCGGCCTACGTCAACGCCCAGCCCCCGCGCTACCTCGACGTGTGGGTCGTCAGCGGGGGCACCGCCGTGCACGCCGTGAACTCGGGCAGCGGCGCGAACATCGTCGCGACGAGTTCCGGCTCGCAGACGTTTTCGATCCCGCTTTATTCGACGAACGCGAGCCGGATCGTGGCGTACGAACAAGATGCCGCAGACGGGAATCCAGGCAATCTGTTGGCGATCGGTGAGGCCGACATCGCGTCGATCACCGCGGGATCAGCTCCGCAAGTGAGCTTGACGATGCTCATGAACGCCCGCTCAGTCGGCATCATGAGCGATCCGAACGATGCGAACCTCGACGCAACGACTCTGCCGTTCTACAAGGCGTTCGGGTCGACGAGTTGCGTGACGGGCCCCTCGGGGCCGCTGTATTTCTTTGCGGCCGATGGAGACGGTGGTTTCGTCGACGTGGCGGGCGCCGGCGGCATCTCGCGCCCAACGGTTAGCTCGTGGACGTCCAACGCCACCTCACCGAGCAACACGTTGACGCAAACGGGCGGCGTGACCGGATCCTATAATGTCGCGTTCAACAACTTGAACGGCGGGCTGACGGCGAGCGTCACCGCTGCGAACCCCGCACTCGCCATTGTCGTCGACGCCGTGCAACAAGGCGGAGCCTATCCGGGGATGGATTTTCTCTTCAACCAGGGCTACGACTACTGGCTGGACTCGAACTTCTACACCGTCTACTACGGCAGCTCGACAATCACCAACAGCATCGAGATCCTCCCCGATTGCCCCGAACCGGTTCTCCTCTCGACATCGCTGGTCGCGGTGCCGGGCGGTCTGGATACGGCAACGCAAGCTCCGGCCACTTCGTCCGCCTTCCCCGTGCTGTACTTCAACGGTTATACCTACTGGCCGTTCAGCGATATCGATAATGACGTCGAATTCTTCTTGGCCAAGTACGACGCAAACTTCAATTACATCTCAACGACCGCCTACGGGGGCGACCGCTATATCTCGAACATCACGGTCAACCCGCTCGCCCAAACCGTCACCTTCAACGGTCAATACGAGCTTGCGCACATCGACAACGGCGTGACGATCGACTGGGACGCCCTGCCGTAGCTTTTCCGTAGCACCGAATCCCTTCGCGCAACAAGGAGGTGGGAGCGCTGCTGAAGTGGTGATATATCACGATGCGATTGCCGGCGAAAGAAGGGATTCATGACCGATTTTAAGTTCATTCGCGTCGAAGAAGATGACGGCATCTACACGATCACGCTGAACCGGCCGGAGAAACGAAACGCGATGAATCCGGGCCTGCACCGCGACATGCACGCGATCCTCACCGAGTTGCGCTTCGACCCGAAGGT
>Ga0209415_10014435_pt1 | contig 12900 bp, 10 predicted proteins | sample PeaSoiSIISIP2007_FD_187696 | JGI IMG/M metagenome (GOLD analysis project Ga0209415, IMG submission 187696) | Peat soil microbial communities from Weissenstadt, Germany - SII-SIP-2007 (SPAdes) (version 2) | ecosystem: Environmental > Terrestrial > Soil > Wetlands > Peat | place: Germany...
GTGCAGCCAACGCGTTGGGGCACAAGGGTTCTCACAGAACCCTCACCCGGACGGCGCGCGGGTTGCGAAAAAAGATTGCAACCCGCGCGCCGTCCGACCTCTCCCGCGAAAAAGCGGGCGAGGTGACACAATAAAGGCCGGAATGCTGTAGTGCAAAGGTCTCCAGAGGGAGAGAACTAAAGGAAAGAGGCCGGTTCTAGCGCGGGGTGCTCGGCGCCGCTGTAGACGCCTTGGGGGGGGGCCGCTTCCTGCCTAGAGCGGATTCTTAGACGTAGCCGCTGACCGAGCCCGAGAGCAGACTGGCTGCGGCCTTGTCGAGCAGCCAGATGACCGCGCCTTCCTTGGGATCGATTAACTGGGCGGGAAATCTAGACGGGTCCTGTGGTCCCTGGAGAACATTCTTGACCGCTTGCGCCTTTCTCTCGCCCGCGACGATGAACATGACACGCGCGGCGTTGTTGAACACGGGTGGCGTGAGGGTTATGCGACGGGGGTGAGGCGCGTTGACCTCCGCGTCCGCCACCATCCGATGCTGCTCGAGGATCAACGGGCTTCCTGGAAAAACAGACGCGATGTGGGCGTTTTCGCCAAGTCCCAGCAAAACCAGATCGAAGCGGGGCAATTCGCCGTCGTCGAGGGAGAAAAAACCCTTCAGATCCTCCTCATAGGCGGCAGCGGCGGCGGCGGGCGGCTCCTCGCCGCGCATGCGATGGATCTGCGTGGGCGATAGGGGCAGCTTCGATAGCAGGGTGCGATTGGCGAGGCCAAAGTTGCTAGCCTCGTGGTCGAGCGGCACGCATCGCTCATCGCCCCAAAAGAAATGCACTTCTTTCCAATCGACGCTTAAATGGAACCGCACCGCTATCAAGCTATAGGCGGCGGCGGGCGTGCTGCCGCCGGCTAGGCACAGCGTGAACTGACCGTGCATGCAGATCGCTTCACCCGAGACATGAACGATCTCTTCGGCCGCGCGCACGCTAAGCGCTTTGGCGTCGTCCAGTACAATGATTTCGCGTTCGCTCATGACTGCTAGACCAATCGAGCGAAGTTAGCGGAAAAGCACAGCCGCGCGCCAGAGCATTGGCGATTGGCGTGCGCAAAGCTCGTATCACTGAGGAGAGCGCGCGCTCGCCGCCGGTTCACGCCAAAGCCGCAGCGCGCCGCCGCTCGATTCCGTCGAGCAGTTGCTGGTAGGATTTGGCGAATAGCTCAACGCCCTCGTCCTGTAACTGATCGCCGACAGCGTTGAGGTCGATTCCCAAGCCGGCCAGCCGACGCACAACGTCGCGCGCGCTTTCGATGTCCTCTTCAATACTGAGACGCGGCTTACCATGGTCGCGAAACGCGTCGATCGTCGCCGGCGGCATCGTATTGACGGTGTCGGGGCCGATGAGGTTGTCGACGTACATCACATCGCTGTACGCGGGGTTCTTGGTTCCAGTCGAGCCCCACAGCGGGCGCTGAACGCGAGCCCCCCTTTGCGCCAGCGGCTTGAAGCGCTGCCCGTAAAAATAATCCTTGAAGCGTTGGTAGATGAGTTTGGTATTCGCGATTCCGGCCTTGCCGCGCAAAGCTGCCACGCCTTTGTCCGCACCGCTACTGATTTTTTGGTCGAGCATCTTATCCACCAAAGTATCGATGCGGCTGACGAAAACGCTGGCCACTGATGCGATTCCATCCGGGGCAAGCCCCTTGTCCGTGCGCTTTGCCAATCCCCGGATGAAGGCCTCGGCGACGGCTTCGTAGTGGCGTATCGAGAACATCAAAGTTACGTTGATGTTGCGTCCTTCCGCGGTCAGTAGCTCGAACGCGGGAATGCCCTCGCGGGTGCCTGGGACCTTGACCATCAGATTGGGCCGATCGATCGCGGCGAAGATTCGCCGCGCTTCCGCGATGGTCGCGTCGGTGTCGCGTGCCAGCGCCGGCGAGACCTCGTAGCTGACATAGCCCAAGCGACCCGAGCTTCGGTCATAGAGCGGACGTAGGATGTCGGCGGCCGTCCGAATGTCTTGGAACGCGAGCGCCTCACAGATCTGGTCAGTCCGCTTGCCGCTGCGCGCGAGTTCTTCGAGCTGTTGCTTGTAGTCGTCGGAACCCGAGATCGCTTTGTCGAAAATGGTCGGGTTGGAAGTCATTCCGTTGAGTCCGTCGTCTTCGATCAGGCGGCGGAATTGGTCCGAGCCAAGCAGACGCCGTTCGATATAGTCGAGCCAGAAGCTCTGGCCAAAAGTTGCGAGTTCGCGAAGTGGATTGCCGGCCATAATTACCTTTCCCGTTACGACATCTCTTGACAGCTTAATCCCAAGCGCGCGGTCCCTGGAAACGATGCCCGCCGAGCTAGCGAAGCCGCCGGTTTAATCCGAGCGGGCTTCCACGAACAACCAAGAATCGATGGCCGGAGCGCGCTACCAGCCGGAGTTCTCGTCGTCCTCCGGGTCGCCGGCCCGATGGCGCATCAGGTCGACCGCTTGCTTCGCGGTACCGCGGTCGCCAGTGGTCAGAGCGCGCGTAAAGCGCTCGGCGATCACGCGCATCATCATGCCCTCATTGGGGTCGAGTTGCCCAGCGAGTGAGGCTAGTTGTTCCATCGCGCGGTGGATTATATCCAGCGCGCCGACGACGTCGCCCTTCTCACGGCTCGCCGCGGCCTCGACCAGGCGAGAGCGCAGCTCCGCCACTACCGGCCGCGCCTGGCCGCCGATCACCACTTCCAGTTCGCCAAGCGCGTCGGCGAGTTTCAAAAGCGGTTCAGAATGATCGCCGCTCGAACCCATTTCGCGATTGTTCCATTAGTTTCCACTTCAAGGCTAGAGCTCGGCGATCAAAGGGGGACGGTCTCGACCGGGCGAGGTTTTTAGTAAAGAATACTTGTTCAAAATCGCGCTTTAAGAAGAGGCTGCATTAATGAGACGAGGCGTTGATCGGCGGGTGGTTGTGACTGGCGTGGGCTTGGTTACCCCACTTGGAACCGGAGTCGAGAAGAACTGGGAGGGGCTGATGGAGGGACGCTCCGGTATCTCCCGCATCACTCGTTTCGACTGCGCCAATTTCCCCTCCCAGATCGCGGGCGAAGTGCGCGACTTCAATCCCGAGGATTGGATCGAGAAGAAAGAGATCAAAAAAATGGATCTCTTCATCCAATACGCGATGGCGGGCGCCGAACAGGCGATGACTCAATCCGGATTGAAGATCGACGAAAGTAACGCGGATCGAGTCGGGGTGATAATCGGGGTAGGGATCGGAGGGCTGTGTACGATCGAAGAGTACCACAAGATATACCTGCAAACCGGACTCAGGCGCGTAACGCCGTTCTTCATTCCCAAGCTGATCGGCAACCTGGCGCCGGGCAATATTGGCATTCGCTACGGGGCTAGGGGCATCAACCTGGCTACCACCAGCGCTTGCGCCTCGGGCAGTCATGCGATCGGCGAAGCCTACCGCATGATCCGGGATGGGTACCTCGAAGCGGCCATCGTTGGCGGCACGGAGGCGGCTCTGTGCGCGCTTGGGGTCGGCGGATTCATTGCGATGCGGGCGCTCTCAGTGCGTAACGATGCGCCGGAAGCGGCCAGCCGGCCGTTTGACCGCGAGCGCGACGGTTTTGTAATCGCCGAAGGCGCAGCCGCGATGATCCTCGAAGAGCGGGAGACGGCGGTGGCGCGCGGCGCGACTATCATTGCCGAGGTCGCCGGCTATGCCGCCAACGGCGACGCCTACCATATTACCTCGCCGTCGCCGGAGGGGGCGGGCGCGGCGCGATGCATGCGGATGTGCCTGGAAGACACCGGTCTCGATCCCAACGAAGTTGACTATATCAACGCCCACGGCACCTCGACCGAGCAGGGTGACGTAGCTGAGACCCAGGCTATCAAGAAGGTGTTCGGCGAGCACGCGGCGAAGATTGCGGTCAGCTCGACCAAGTCGATGACCGGTCACACATTAGGCGCGGCGGGCGCAATCGAATCGGTTTACACCGTGCTCGCGATCAGCCGCGGGATGATTCCGCCCACGATCAACTATGAATACCCTGACCCGGAGTGCGATTTGGACTACGTGCCAAATCGCGCCCGGCCGGCGCGGATCAGGCTAGCACTGAATAATTCCTTCGGGTTCGGCGGAACCAACACCACCTTGGCCTTCCGGCCGTAGCTGAAGAGGCAACAAGAATCAGGATGGCTTCACGAATCGTCGGCACCGGACGTGCCGTTCCCGCCACCGCGGTGTCAAACCAGGACCTCGAGCGGCGGCTCAACACTTCAGATGAATGGATAAAGTCGCGCACCGGGATAAGCCAGCGTTACCTTCTGCGCAGCGGCGAGTCGCTGGTTGAGATCGCCGCGCAGGCGAGCCGTCAGGCACTGGACCGGGCGGGACTCAAGCCCAGCGAGGTCGAGGCGATTGTCGCTGGCACGGTCTCCTCGGATTACGCCTTTCCGTCTTTTGCCTGCCAGTTGCAGCACTCGCTGGGGCTCGACGCTATCCCGGCTTTCGACGTCGCGGCGGCGTGCTCGGGATTCATCTACGCACTGGCGGTGGCCGATTCGAGCATGCGCGCCCGTGATTGGAGCAAGGTGCTGGTGGTGGGCGTGGATGCACTGTCGACCATGGTCGATTGGCAAGATCGGCGGACCGCGGTGCTGTTCGGCGACGGAGCGGGTGCGGTGGTGATGGTTTCGGAGCCGGGGCCGCGGGGCGTGCTGGGGAGTTTGCTGCGCTCGTCGGGCATGGCCGCGGACTTGCTCGCCGTGCGCGCTCGGGGAATCAAGACCACCGCGGACGCCGAAATCCGCCGTTTACCCGAAGACTCGATCACGATGCGCGGTCCCGAGCTGTTCAAAATCGCGGTGAAGAGCATGGCCGACATCACGCGGCAGGTGGTCGAGCGCGCCGGGGTCGGGCTCGGCGATATCGCGCTGGTCATCCCGCATCAGGCCAACATTCGGATCATCAATGCGGTGGCGGAGCGCCTCGGCCTGGATAGCGATAAGGTGTTCGTGAATATCGATCGCTACGGGAATACCTCGGCCGCGTCGGTGCCGATCGCGCTGGACGAAGCCTTAGAGGCAGGCCGTATCCGTGACGATGACCTGGTGCTGCTCAACGCTTGCGGAGGCGGCCTGACTTGGGGTGCAAGCCTAGTGCGCTGGTAAGTGCCGGCCGACGAGCTTCCGCCGGCCAGCGCTTTTTTCCCAACCATGCCGCGTGGCAGGCAGCGGCAGACCAGCCCGACTATCGTCGGTAGTCTGACCAAGTTCGGAGCGGAACCGGGTGCCTCATCCGATGAGCGCTAATGAGCGACCATTGTCCGCGGCCTCAGTGTTATCCGATCTGCTCAAGCGGCGCTTGCTGATCGTGGTCGGCAAGGGCGGTGTCGGCAAGACTACGGTCAGCGCGGTACTCGCCTCGCTTGCCGCGCAAACGGGCGGCAGCGCGCTGGCGATGGAGACCGACGTTCGCGCGCCGCTGGCCGCGGTCTTCGGCCACAGTCCGAGCATGGCTCCGATCGAGGTTTCGCCCGGCCTGGCAACGATGGTGCTGGAGGGACGCCACGCGCTGGAAGAGTATCTGCACATGGTGGTGCCGGGCCGCGTGGTTTTGAAGGCGGTATTCTCAAGCAAGCTCTATCAATACTTCGTACAGGCGGCTCCGGGATTGCGAGAGCTGATGATGCTTGGCAAGGTCTACTACGAGATCGAGCGCAAGCCCGCGGGGCAGCAAAAATGGGGACTGGTGGTGCTCGACGCTGCCGCCAGCGGACAAGCATTGGGGCTGCTCAAAATGCCTTCAGCCGCGCGCGAGACCTTTGGTGAGAGTATCGTCGGACGCGAAGCCCGCAATATTGGCCGGATGCTGCATGACGAGCGGCTTTGCGCGGTAATCTTGGTTACCACTGCTGAACCGATGGCGCTGGCCGAGACTCTTGAAACTCATGCCGCGCTCGGCGCACTGAAGCTGAATGTGGCCGCGATCGTCCTCAATCGCTACAAGCCGAGGCACTTCGAGGCAGAAGACCTGGCGCGACTTAAGCGCCGCGGCTCGCTGCGCCGCAAGCTCAAACATTTGGACCATCTCAGCGCGTTGGCCCATCAAGAGCTGGAGCGCACGACGCGTGCCCACGAGGCGCTGGCGATGCTGCGCGCTCGCACCGGGAGCCAGATCGTCGAGCTGCGCGAATATCGAAACCTATTCGGTTCAGCGCTGGTACGTCGATTGACCGCGGACCTGACGGATGGTGAAAGCCTGCCTGCTCATCCGAGCTGAGCCCGGACGCGAGGCGACGCGATTTTCACTTACGCGGAGCCGTTGCGGTCGTCGTTATGGCGCGCGCCGCTCAGCGGCCAGCAGGCAGAATAAGCTAGAATCGAGTCGTTGCCGCCGTTAGGCTTAGCGGCGGTCAGATAGCATCTTGCCCGGCGGAACCCGGAGGACGAACCATGCCCGATCCGGAGCTCAAAGGCGATAAGAGTTCAGCAGCCAAGGCCTCGCGAGAGCCATGGATAATCCGCACTTACGCCGGCTTCGGCGACGCGCGGCAGGCAAATCGCCGTTTCCATGAAAATCTCAAGCACGGGCAAAGGGGCCTTTCCATCGCCTTCGATCTTCCGACCCAGAATGGCTATGACGCCGATGCGCCGATCGCCGTCGGTGAAGTCGGAAAGGCGGGCGTTTCGGTGTCGCACTGGCGGGATATGGAGGTGCTGTTCGAGGGAATCGACCTGGGCGCCATCAACACCTCGATGACGATCAACGCCACCGCGCCGTGGCTGCTGGCGCTCTATCTGGTACTGGCGGAAAAACGCGCGGTCCCGTGGACCAAGCTGCGAGGCACCGTCCAGAACGACCTGCTGAAAGAGTACGTCGCGCGCGGGACGTCGATCTTTCAGCCGGAGGTGTCGCTGCGCTTCTCGACCGAGCTGATCAGGTTTGCGGTCGAGCGGGTGCCAAACTGGAACCCGATCAACTGCTGCGGCTATCACTATATGGAAAGCGGCGCCGGGCCCGCCGAAGAGATCGGCTACGCGTTCGGCAACGCCTTGATTCTGCTGGACGCGCTGCGCGAGAAGCTCAAGCCGGCGGCGTTCGAGGAGACGGTGCGGCGGATCTCGTTTTTCATCAACAGCGGAATCGAGTTGGTGCCGGAGATCTGTAAGCTGCGCGCCTACTTCAAGCTTTGGCGGCAGCTATGCCGCGACGAGTACGGTATCGCCGACGTGGTTTTCAGGGCCGGATGCCAGGTGCGTTCGCTGACCCTGACCGAGCAGCAGCCTGAGGTGAATATCGTGCGGATAGCCTACGAGGCGATCCCGGTCCTGATCTCCGCTAACGCTCGCGTCAATGCTCTGCAGTTGCCAGGCTTTCGCGAGGCGATCGGGCTGCCCGACCAGGCCGAACAACTGCTAAGCCTGCGCACCCAGCAGGTGCTGATGCACGAGACGGCGATCACCAGCTATCCGGACATTTTCGAAGGCAGCAAAGTGATTGAAGCGCTGACCCAGGAGATCGCGGAGCGCGCTTTCGCGATCGCGCGCGAGTTGCGCGAGGCCGGCTACGCGCAGGCGATCGCGATGGTCGGGTCGGAACTCACCCGCCAGCTTGCTGAGCGTCAGAGCAGACTCGAGAAGGGCGAGATAATCCAGGTCGGCGTGAATGCCTTCCTCGGCGAGATCGGCCTTATGGCGCCGTCCACGTCCCCGCATGACGACCCGGTTGTGCAAAGCGCTGCCGAGCAGGAACGAATCGAGTCGCTCAGACGATGGCGCTCGGCGCGGGATCAAGCTCGCGTAAGCGCCGCGCGCGAGGGGCTGGAGCGCGCCGCGGCTGCCGGTGGCGATATCATGGAAGCCACCCTGGACCTCGCGCGGTCCGGCGGAACGGTCGGCGAATGGACGGCGTCGCTGGAAGGCGCGACTCGGGGACGTTACGTGCCGCCGCTTTTGGATACGGCCGCCGGCGTGGCGCCGCTTCGTGTGCCCAGCGCACGGCGCAAGATTCGGATCGCGTTAGGGAAGGCCGGGTTGGACGGTCATATGAACGCCGTCAAACTGCTGGCGCATGCTTGCCGGCAGGCGGGGATGGAAGTGATCCTGGCCGGCTTCAAGCAGACGCCCGCACAGTTGGTTGAGGCTGCGCTTCAGGAAGATGTGGCAATCCTGGGGATTAGCAGTATGGCCGGCGCGCATATGACGATCGCGCGCGAGATAATCTCGCTCTTGGAAGAGCGCGGCGCATCCCAGATGAGCGTGATTATCGGCGGTATAATTCCCGATCGGGATCGGCAGGCGTTGCTGGACATGGGCGTCAAGGCGGTTTTCACTCCGAAGGATTCAAATCTCTATGACATCGTTCAGCAATTAATCGCGCTCGCCGAGGGCGGAAGTTCGATTGACCTGGAGTAGCGTCAGCGGCGATAAGGGGGGTGTAGAAGAAGTTGGGAGCAAGCTCATATCGTTCGGCGTTGGTCTTCGCCGCGATGGTTTTCGCAGCGGTGCTTAGCGTTGTTTGCGCGGGGCCTGGATCGATCGCGGACGCCGCCGAAGCGCGGCCCTGGCTCTGCCGCGATAAACCGGTCTTCTCTTCCGGCAAGCCGGTCCATTACGAGGTAAGCAGCCGCGGCAAGCGCCATTGGCGGCTTTTCTTCATGCAATTCGTCGCGGGTGGCCCTCACGATGGCTTCACCATGACGGCGTCGAACGACATTCCGGCCGGGGCTTCTCATGCCGAGGGCGAACTTGGCGCGGGACAGTTTTTCGCCGTCGCGCTGTATCTCGCTCAAGGCGGACACTGGGTTTGCCCGCGTTCGGCAGAGGAGGCAGAGGAGTCGCGCGCTCCCGGGGTGATCAGTGACCTTTGTTACAGCGACGAGAGTGCGGACTCCTGCCGGGTGAGGCTTACAATCCGGCGGCCGGCAGGAAGTTCCGCTCCAGCGACCTCGGGTCAGCGCTGATTTTAGGCGTAATCAGGGTCGGCCTCCTAAGGCGTTTCTTGAGTGTCGGGGAGTCTAAAGAGGCCAGCGGCTAGGGTCTTCCGGGAATGATGGTGCTTTTTGGAGGCGGCGATCGGATTCGAACCGATGCATGGAGGTTTTGCAGACCTCTCCCTTAACCACTTGGGTACGCCGCCCCAGCTATCGTGCAACCCAAACCGTAGAACTTAGCAGACTGTATCGCGCAATTTAAACGTCCGCCAGCAGGCGGCGGCATTCCATGCCGTCGGGGCACTACGCTCGCGTTGCGAGCGTGAGGGCGAGACTTGCGAAGACTTAACGCTGGCTCCTGGTCCTTTCGCCTAAAGCCCTCCGCTATTTTTTGGCGAGCAATTCGTCGAGAGCTTGGTTGACGAAGTACTTGGAGTCGGGATCGCGATCATCGAGTTCCTCGCGGCGCCGCGCGATCCAATCCGCGATAGCGCCAGGAATAGCTTGTCTGAGCGGGTCGAGGCCGAGCGCCTGAGCGATCCGGGTCAACTCGCCCCACAACTGGTCCGGCAATTCGAGTTCGACACGCGCGCAGCCCATTTTTGTTCGCCTCCGATATAGTGTTTAAAGAGCGTGAGCGGCACAATGGAGCGTCGTGGTATCGGACACGGAAAAATATGCCGGCAGCTTGATAGAATACCTGGACGAAGGCAAGCTGCGCCCCGCGCTGGTGGTCCGCGAGCACGCCAATCGGGTGACCCTGCTGGTTGACGGCGGACATGAAAAGGTCGTCAATCGGGACCTGGTGCTGCTGCGTCATCAGGGGCGCAAGCTGGAGCCCTCGCAGGTGAGCGAAGCGCTGGCCGCGCTAAATGGCGAACGGGCGAAGCTCGCCGCGGAACTCGACCTCGATCTTTTGTGGGAAGTGGTGCGGGAACAGGGCCGCAGTTTCAGCGCCGCTGAACTTGCGGAACTGTTCTTCGGCCATCGGTCGACGGTTGGCACGGCGGTGGTGCTTGAGGCACTGCTCAACGACCGGTTGTATTTCAGCCGGCGGCATTTCGAGTTTATCGCTCAAAGTGCCGAGCAGGTCGAGCGCCTGCGCCTCCAGCAGGAGCGCACGCGGCTGCGCAGCGAAGCGTATCGCAGGACCCAGAACCTGATCCGCCAGATCATCGTTAGCAATTCGGTTCCGGCCGCCGAACAGTGCGCTCCGTTAATCGCTGAGCTCAAACGCTACCTGGAGAATCCATTTAGCCGCAGCAGCGACTTGACGGCGCTGCTGACGCAGGCGGCTCCCGACATCGCGCCCGCGGAGAGCGCCTTCGAGATTCTCGACCGGCTCAACGCGGCGCCCGCCGCGCCTCGGTTTGCCCTGATCGGAGGCCTGCGGCTGCAGTTCGGCGCCCAGGCGCTCGAGGAGGCGGCTCGCGCGAGCGGTCCTGCGCGTCAGGCGGTCGACGATGCTTTGGCGGTCAGCATCGACGACGAGGAGACCCTCGATATTGACGACGCGCTGAGCTGCGAGCCGCTTCTGGACGGCGGGATGCGGGTGCGAATCTACATCGCTCTGGTAGCCGACCTCGTGGCCAAGGGCACCGCGCTCGACCAGGAGGCGGCCGCGCGCGCGTCAACGGCATATCTGCCCGAGGCCACGGTGAGAATGCTGCCCGACGAGCTGTCATGCGATCGGGCGAGCCTGCTCGCCGGAGTTGCGCGGTCAGTGCTGGTTACCGAGGTGCGGCTCAGCGCGGAGGGCGAACTGCTCGATAGTCGGATTTACCCGGCGAGCGTGAAGGTCGCTCGACGCCTGACTTACGATCAGGCCGACGAACTGCTCGCGAGTGAAGCGGGGGCGGCGCAGTGGCCGGCGGCGATGCTGAAGCAGCTTCAAGAGATGGCGTCCCAGCTACGCGAGCGGCGGCGCCGGGCAGGCGCGGTGATGTTTCAGCGGCGCGAGACCAAGGTCAGGGTGCGGGGCGACACGATCGAGATCCAGATGTTCCAACAGTCTTCGCCGAGCCGGCTGTTGGTGGCGGAATTCATGGTGCTGAGCAACTACGTCGCAGCGCGCTTTGCCGCCGACAATAACGTGCCGATAATCTACCGGGTACAGCCGGGCGGCGGCGATTTTTCAATGCAGCGCCCGCGCCTATCGCTGTATCCCGAGTTCCATGGCGGAGTTGGCCTGGACTATTACGCCCAGCTTAGTTCGCCGATTCGGCGCTACGCCGATCTGGTGCTTCAGCGTCAACTAATCGGGGCGGTCGCGCATCCGGGCGCAGCAGTTTATCGCACCGACGAGCTGCTGACGGTATTGGCCAACGCGGAAAGCACCGACAGCGAAGCCAAGGAACTCGAGCGTCGCGCGAAACGGTATTGGACGTTGCGTTATTTACAACGCTCTCAACTGGACCGTCCTTTGGAAGCGCTGGCTTTCCGCGAGGGTTCCAGCGCTGAATTGATTGCCTATGCGGTACGCGGAACCCTTCGCGGTGCGCCCAACGCTATCAATGAGTCTCCGATCCTGGTCCGTATCGCTCGAGTGGACCCGCTTCGTGGCTTGCTCGCGTTCGACTACATCGGTCCGATGCCGGAAGCCGCCCAGCCGGCTGCCAATTAAGCAATCCGGTAGCTAGCCGCAACCGAACCATCCGCTCGTTCGTGCCTTTAGGCGGCGCGAAATTCGCCGTCCTGCCCCAGGCGCCAGCGGTCGATTGATTCGACGTTGAAGCGCCAATCGCTGCCGACTTTGAACGCCGGCAGCCGGCCGCGCTTAAGTTGACGATAGATAGTTGACGGATGAACCTTCAGATAGCCCGAGAGCTCTTTAACGGTCATCACCTTGTGGTCCTCGATCATCATGGCTCGTTAGGTCTCCCTTTGGTCAAGATTGGATGTTGAAAAGGGTAACCCAAGTTCCGTGCCATAGTTTTGGGGCAGAAAAGTCATGTAAAGTAGGCTGAAATCGGGTAGGTGGTCATACGCTGACTGATGCAATTTTGCCGCAATGACGAAATTTCGCCATAACGGGAGACTGCCTGACCATTTAAAACTGATATAGCGAAATTTGGTTCGATCGCAGCCGATATAGCTTTTTCTCGCCCCTGGTCAGACCGCGCCAATTTTAAAGCGATAAGGCGGGATGGGACGCACTGTCGCCGACGGACCTCTAGTCAGTATGAAACGACCGGTCGTTCCATACTGACTAGGGGAAGGGTTTCCATCCGAGCGAATTGTTAGCCATACCCCGCTGATGGAGAAGCCGTTGGGCACGTGTACGAGCGGGGAATCAGCCTCGGAGTAGCTTCAGTTGCTGCCGCGCGCGCGATTGTTTACCAGCTTGCGGGCAGCCTGACCGAGCGTTCCGGCGCGATGCCATCGGCTGTACTCTTCGAGCGTCAGGCCGCGTGCCGCCTCTAGCGCGACCGAGAGGCCGGCCAAGACATAGATCTCTCCCAACACACTGATGCGCGGAGCGAGGCCGAGCACACCGCCCTCGCGATCGATCGGCGCGTGCAGGACAAGATCGGCCATCCGGGCGAGCTCCGAGGAGGCGTTGCCGGTTACCGCGATCAGTTGCGCGCCGTGTTCCTTGACGGCGGCGGCGGCGGCGCAGCACTCGACCGTATTGCCGCTGTTCGATACGGCGATCACGACGTCGTCGCGATGGACCTGCCCCAAGCTGCCGTGGAGCGTTTCGGTGGCGTGGAGGAAGGTGGCAAGAGTACCAACTGAGCAAAGCAGACTCGCGACGTAGCGCGCGACGTGCTCGGGCTTGCCGACTCCGGTGACATGCACGCGGCCGCCCTTGGCCTCGGCGGAGCGAATCATCGCGACCGCGCGTCCAAGGGCGCGCAAGTCGAGCTTGTGCCGCAGCGCCGCCAGTTCGGTCAGACATAGTTCAAAGAAGCGCTCGACCTCGGCGTGAGGAAAACTATCGGTCGCCGGCGGTTGTGCCGAGCTGCCACGAACCAGCGGGCCAG
>Ga0209415_10014436_pt1 | contig 12900 bp, 14 predicted proteins | sample PeaSoiSIISIP2007_FD_187696 | JGI IMG/M metagenome (GOLD analysis project Ga0209415, IMG submission 187696) | Peat soil microbial communities from Weissenstadt, Germany - SII-SIP-2007 (SPAdes) (version 2) | ecosystem: Environmental > Terrestrial > Soil > Wetlands > Peat | place: Germany...
GCGCCCGCCGCAAGCTGCCCGAACATCCGCTCGATCCGATCGGTCGAGCCGCCGTGAATCGGTCCCGATAGCGAGCACAGCGCCGCAAGCGTGCAGGCGTAAAGATCGGCTCCGGTGGACGCCACCACTCGCGCCGCGAAAGTCGACGCGTTGAGTTCATGCTCCGCGGACGCGATCAGAACGCGCGCCAGCGCCCCCACTTCCCAATCCTGCACCGCACCGTCGCGGGCGATTTGCAGCAGCCGCGCGGCCATTCCGTCCCGCTCGTCGGCTGCGACATTGATCTTGCCCCGCGCCAGCGCCAGCGGCAGCACCCCCATCAACAGCATCGCCTGGCGCATGTGCGACCGCGGCGCCTGACTCCGCTCCAGCGCCGCCAGGCTCGGTATCACCGCCGTAAGCCTGAGCAACGGCGCGGCGTCCTGCCCGACCGCCGCCAGCGCCGCCGCTGCCGAGGCCGGCATCCGTGCGCTCGCGATCTCGGTTCTCAGCGCCTCGATCTCCTCGGCCGCCGGACGCTCGCCTTTCCAAAGCAGCAGGCATACCTCTTCGAACGAAGCGTGCTCCGCGATCTCCTCGATCACGTAACCGCGATAAACCAAGCGCCCGTCGATGATCGAGCTCACCGCCGATTCCGCCACGATTACCGCCGGCGGCGCGCCCTCGCCGCGCGGCGGTTGCGCCACCGTCACCCAGGAACTGGCCTCGGGCAGACTGCGGCCGCGACGGCCACGCTCGGGCGTCACCACTCCGCGCAAGCTCTCGATATCGGCGCGCCGGTAGAGCGCCTGACGGCCGACCTTGCGGCGATAGCTCTTGAGCCATCCGCGGCTGACGTAGGCGTAAAGCGTGCTCATCTTGACCCCGAGATGCTCGGCCGCCTCGCGGGCACTGAGCATCTCGGCGCCATTTTCGCTACGAGGAACCACTGCCGCCGATTTCGCCATCGGGACCAGGGATGGTCAAGCGGTGCCGCGCCGTATCACCGGCACGGCTCTACAGCGTGGCGCTGGAATTCAAGCATCCACGAACACCTGACGATACTCGAACAGCCACTTCCCATCGACTTTGCGCAACCTGTCGTTATAGCCGCCCACCGCGGCAAGCTCCGACTTGCCGTTCTTGCTGTGATAATAGGTCAGATAGCAGGTCCCGGTCGCGCGATCGCCTTCGATCCGCACGCTGATATTGCTGATCACGTGGCGAACCTGAGCGCCGGCCTGGTACTCTTTGTACAAACGCGTGAACGCCATCAGCGCTTCGCGACCCGCGTGCCGCCCCAGACGCTTGCTTTCGAACACCCCGTCCGCGGTGAAACAGGCGACCCAATCTTCGCGGCGATCCGCGTCGATACTGAGCGCGTAGCGGACGTACAGCTCCCGAATCTGCTCTCGCTCTTCGATTTCCGTCATAGCCCGGTCCTCCCGCCAAGGAGTGCGCGTACCGTGAAAGGCCTCAGAGCACGCCTGCCTGGCGCAGCTCCGCGATTTCATCCCAGCTATAGCCAAGCATTTCGGTAAGAAGCGACTCGCTATGCTCCCCCAGCTCGGGAGCGTAGCCGCACGGATCGCCCGGCGTCTTGCTGAGTATCACCGGCAGGCCGACCAGCTGGGTCGCGCCCAACGCCGGATGCTCGTAATCGACGACGTAGCGATTGATCAGCACTTGCGGATCGTGGGGCAGATCCGAGATCGAATTCACTATGGTGTAGACGAAGTCGCCTCCGTCGCGCAGGATCTTGAGCCACTCCTCGCGCGGCCGGCCGGCGAAGGTCCGATCGAGAATCTCGATTAGCGCGCTCGCGTTTTGAGCGCGCACGCGCATATCGGCGAAGCGCGGATCGTCGATCAGTTCCCCCAGCCCCAGCGCCACGCAGAAATCCTTCCAGTAGCGATCGGCTTGCAGCATCGCGAAGGCGATCCACTTGCCGTCGCCGCACTGGTAGTGGTTCCACAGCGGATTGTAGGCCTCCTCGCGCCGGTAGCGCGGAAACTCCATGCCTACGATCGTCTTGAAAGACACGTTCAGCCCCTGAAGCGCGATCATCGAGCCCAGATGAGAAGCGTCAATCTCCTGGCCGACTCCATAGCGCTCGCGCGCCAGCAGCGCCGTCATGATCCCGTACGCCAGCATGATAGCACCCATCTGGTCCGCGACCCCGCCGAAAATGTAACTCGGCGGTGAACCCGGCGGGCCAACGACGTTCATGATCCCGGAGCGTGCCTGGCCGAGATAATCGAACGACGGCTCACCGCTATCGGGCCCCTCGGGCCCGTAGCCGGAGGCGCTGGCGTAGATCAGGCGCTCGTTGTACGCGCGGAGCGTGCCGTAATCCATCGCCAGCCGCGCCGCGACTCCTTTGCGGAAGTTCTGCACGAACACATCGCTCTTGGCGACCAGCTTGTAGACGATTTCGCGGCCGCGTGGATGCTTCAAATCGAGCGCCAGACTTTTCTTGTGGCGATTGTTCGCTTCGAAGTAAAAGTTGCGGCCGCTCTTCTCCGCCGTGCCCCCGGCGACGGCGTAGATCGCCCGCCCGGGGTCGCCCTTGTCGCGCTCCTCGATCTTGATGACTTCGGCGCCGAGATCGGCCAGCATCGTCGTGGCCACCGGCCCCTGCTGCCAGATCGTCCAGTCGATCACACGGATACCCGCCAACGGTGCTGCCACGCGCCTTCTATAGCATATTGCGGCCAGCGGCACGGCATTCCACGGCATTCCATGCCGTCGGCGGCATTCCATGCCGGCGGTTGACCTGCTCACTTCGTTCGAGTTGGTGGCAAGACTCGCCCGCGTGTCCCGCGGCATCCTGGGGAAGGGGACGTGACCATGGGAAATACCGCGACCTCTCCCCTAACCCCTCTCCTACACGGAGAGGGGAACAGAAGTCTTCTTCATCATCTTTCTCCCCTTCCCCGCTGGGGAAGGGGCTGGGGGTTAGGTCGCCTGAGTCTTGCCACCATCCCGAGCGAAGCGAGTTTTTCACCGGCCGCTCGCTTCGCTCGAATCTTCTCAATTTTCGACGAACCCGACCAACGGGAGCAGTCTGTGAAATACCCGCCGGCATGGAATGCCGCGCGCTTGAGTTTCGATGCCCGAGGCTTCATCTATAGTCTGTGGCGATCGCCTATCAGCTTTTGAACTTTATTTTTCCGCCGCTATGCGCCGGATGCGAGGCCCGGCTGCCGATCGACTCCCGTGAGCGGGTGTGTGCGCGATGCCGCGAGGGAATCGGATTCCTCGACGGACCTCTATGCGATCGATGCGGCATACCGTTTCCAGCTTCAAATCGATGCAATCGATGCCTGGAATCGCCGCCGAGCTTCGGCAAAGCCCGCGCGATAGCGAGCTACGAGGCGCACAGCGACGGGGAGAACAATGTCCTGGCCTCGATGATACGCCGGCACAAGTATGGACTCGACCAATCGATGGGCCGCGCGCTGGCCGAGTGCCTGGGAGAACGCCTGCCGGTCGTGGGCGAGCACTATGACTTGGTGGTGCCGGTACCGTTGCATCCCAAGCGCCTGCGATGGCGCGGCTTCAATCAGGCGGCGCTGCTTGCCGTCGAAGTAGCGCGCAGACTCGACCGCGAGCTCGACGCGACCAGCCTGATCCGCGTGGTGGCTACGCCGCCGCAAACCGCGCAGGATCTGGAAACCCGCCGCCGCAACGTGCGTCGCGCGTTCGCGGTGAGGCGCCCGGATCGGATCGTCAATCAACGGGTGCTGCTGGTCGACGACGTCATGACCACCGGCGCCACCGCCAACGAATGTGCCCGCACGCTTCGCGCAGCGGGCGCGCGCTCGGTCGACGTTTTCACGCTGGCGCGGGTGCTATGAGCCCCAGCGGGCGCCTCGAATGGGACAGCCGCCATCAGGGCCAACAGCCCGGCAAGCCCGAGCCGTTCGTGCTCGAGATGCTGCCGCGCTTGCCGCGCGGACTGGCGCTCGACGTCGCGGCAGGCCGCGGCCGTCACAGCCTGATTCTCGCGCGCGCCGGGATGCGCGTGATCGCGGTGGATCACTCGCGGGTTGGAATCGCGACCCTCGCATCTATTGCCCGGCTCCAAGACTTGGCGGTCTCGCCGGTAGTTGCTGACATGACCCAGTTCCCGCTCAGGCAGGAAAGCTTCGACGTGATCCTCAACGTGAACTTTCTCGAACGTGAACTGGTCGCCGACTTCAAACGCGCGCTAAAAATCGGAGGAGCCTTGCTGTTCGACACTTTCCTGATTGATGAGGCGGCGAATCATCGACATATCCTCAATCCGCGCTTCCTCCTCGAACACGGCGAGCTGCGAAGATTGCTCGGCGGGCTCGACATCGTCGAATATCGCGAAGGGCTGACCGCATATGGTGACCCAGCCGCGGAGCCGCCCTTGACGCAAACCTGGCGCGCCTCCGCGCTAGCCTTTCGGCGAAGATGAGATGACGATGGCTCGCTTGATGACTTACAACGCCGGTGGGTTAGCGGTGCGCCTCTCGAGCTCCGCGCAGGCGAGTCTTGCCACCAAACCGAACGAAGTGAGCAGGTCATCCGCCGGCATGGAATGCCGTCGGCGGAGATGAGATGACGATGGCGCGCGCTCTCACCTATAAGGCTGCCGGCGTCGATATCGATTTGAAGGAGCGGCTGATCCCGATGTTCCGGCGCCTCGCGCAGCCAACCCTTAGCTCGCGGGTGCTGGCTGGAATCGGCGGCTTCGGCGCGTTGATCGGACTCGACGGCGTATCGCGGATGCGGTCGCCGGTGCTGGTTGCCGGCACCGACGGGGTCGGCACCAAGCTTCAAATCGCCTTCGCCACCGGCCGTCACGATAGCGTCGGGATCGATTGCGTTGCGATGTGCGTCAACGACGTGATCTGCACCGGCGCCAAGCCGCTGTTTTTTCTCGATTACATCGGCACCGGCCGGCTCGACCAACGGATCGCGCTCGCGCTGGTCAAGGGAATCGCGCGCGGCTGTGCCGAGGCCGGCGCCAGTCTGGTCGGCGGCGAGACCGCGCAGTTGCCCGGGATGTATCGCGACGGCGAATACGATCTGGTCGGCTTCGCGGTTGGAATCGCCGAGCGCAGCCGAATCCCGTCGCCACGGCGCCTGCGCGCCGGCGACGTTGTGGTCGGGCTCGCCTCGAACGGACTCCATTCCAACGGCTACTCGCTCGCGCGCAAGGTCCTGCTCGAACGGGGCCGCCTCAAGCTCAAAGGTCGAATCCCCGAGCTTGGCTGTACGCTCGCCGACGAAATGTTGCGTCCGACCCGAATGTACGCCCGCATCACCGCCGGCCTGTTTCGCCGCTTCACGGTAAAGGGCCTGGCCAATATCACCGGCGGCGGCGTGATCGAGAATCTTCCGCGAGTCCTGCCCGCTGATCTTTGCGCGCGGCTCGAGCGCGGAAGCTGGCCGATACCGCCGGTCTTCGAGCTAATCGCGCGCCTCGGTAAGATTAGCCAACCTGAGATGGATCGCACCTTCAACAATGGCCTCGGAATGATAGCGATTTTCGGCGCCGGCGAGGCCGGCCGCGCGGTGGCTTATTTGCGCCGCCGTCATCAGCCAGCCTATGTTATAGGCGAGCTCCGCCGCGGCCCGCGCGGAGTGATCCTGGATTGGGCCAGCCGCCGTTCAGGCTTCGGAGCGCTTTGACAGGGTCGGAACAACGACTGGGAGCTACGGCGGCGCCAAGCACCCTGTGGATGAAACCGGCTTCTTCCTTTAGTTGTGCCCGCCGGGGGAGCTTTGCACTACAGCATTGCGGCCTTTATTCTGTCACCTCGCCCTCTCCCATAAAAGAATGGGCGAGGGGAAGATGGAACGCGCTCGGCGAAGTAGTTATGCAAAGCTCTCCGATGGGGGAGACTACAGAGATGGATCAACTCGATGGCGGCTGATTCGGCGGTCAACCTCGGAGTCCTGATCTCTGGTTTCGGCAGTAACCTTCAGGCGATTATCGACGCGATCGAGCGCCGCGAGCTCGCCGCGCGAATCAAGCTCGTGGTCTCGAACCGCGCCGACGCGGTCGGCCTCGAGCGCGCCCGCCGTCACGGAATCGACGCGCTGGTAATCGAAAATCGCAAATTCCCCAGCCGCGAGGCCTTCGACCGCGAGGTCGTGACCGCTCTCAAGGCGCGCGACGTCGAGCTGGTGATTCTCGCCGGTTTCATGCGGTTGCTGTCGCCGGTGATGGTGCAGGCGTTCCCGAACCGAATCATGAACATCCATCCCGCCTTGCTGCCCTCATTCCCCGGCCTTCACGTCCAGCAGGCGGCGATCGACCACGGCGTCCGTTTCTCCGGATGCACGGTCTTTTTTGTCAGCCAAGGGCTGGACGACGGACCGATCATCATCCAGGCCGCGGTGCCTGTTCGTCCGGACGACACCGAGCAGGAGTTGTCCGAGCGGATTCTCGCCCAAGAGCATCGAATCTACCCCCGCGCCATCCAGCTCTATCAGGAAGGCAGGCTCGAAGTGCGCGGACGCAAGGTCTACATCAAGGACGACGCTTCCCAGCCGATCGATCAGGTGCTAATCAATCCCCCGTTACGCTGACCGTCGAAGCATCGGTATGTCGAAGAGGGTCAAAGCGGAGCCCGGCGCGGTGTTGGTCTCCGCCTGTTTGCTCGGTCGGCGATGCCGATACGACGGACGCGACAAGCTAACCCCTCAACTCGGAGTCGTTCTCGAGGGACGCGCTGTCATCCCGGTCTGTCCCGAAGAGCTGGGAGGATTGGGCACTCCGAGGCCTGCCTGTCAGCTCCAAGGCGGCGACGGCGCCGCAGTCCTCGACGGCAATGCGAGCGTAATTGACGTGGACGGCAAGGACCGGCGGGCCGAGTTCGTGAAGGGGGCCGAAGCCGCGTTGGCGGAGGCGATCGCCGGCGGCGCCACCGAGGCTATCCTCAAAGACCACAGCCCGTCTTGCGGCGTCCGCCGCGTCTATCGCGATGGCGCCCTGCTTCCCGGCGAAGGCGTGCTCACCGCCCTGCTGCGACGTCACGGGATCTCCGTCCACGACGAGAACGTCACCAAGTTGCCGTCCCGGCGCCGCCTAAAGCCGTGACAGCCGCTTGACACCGTTCGATGAGACTGCCCGCCATCATCCTCGCGTCGCCTCCTTACCCTGACGTGCGTGGCGACGTGCCCTGATAATCCGCGGTTGCCTGCCAGCTTGCGCCGATTTACACTAACTTTATGGCTAAGATCCAAGTTTATACGACCGAATACTGTCCGTTTTGCGTTCGAGCCAAGGCTCTGCTCAAACGCAAAGGCGCGGCCTTCGATGAGATCGACGTCACCAATGACCCGGTCGCGCGCGAGGAGATGGTCGGACTCGCGGGTGGCAGACGTACGGTGCCGGAGATTTTTATCAATGGCCAGATAATCGGCGGCTACGAAGACCTAAGAGCCCTCGATATTGCGGGGGAACTCGATCCGCTGCTAACGCAGCCGGACGGATTGATCGCTGTACGGTCCGTGCCGCGCTAGAGGTATCGATAAGACCTAACCCCGCCCCTTCCCCAGCGGGGAAGGGGCGAAAGACGATGAAGAAAATCCCTGTTCCCCTCTCCGCGTAGGAGAGGGGTTAGGGGAGAGGTCGATAGAACAGCCGGTTGCTGGGCCGCTACAGCGTCGTCTGATCAACCGGTTCAGGGCTCTCATTCGAGCTGGTGCCACGATCTTCAGCTTCGATCTCAAACTCCGCACGCTCATGCACCGCGCGCGCCCAGTCGGCTTTGAAGCTGGCCGCCGCCCTGCCGAACTTAACCGTCGACATTCGGCTCTCGGCGATACCGAAGCTCTCGAGCTCTTGCTTGACCGCCTCGGCCCGCTGCAGGCAGAGCTGCTGATTTTGCGCTGAAGATCCGCCGATCCGACGTCCTTGGACGACGACTCTGATGTTGGTTCCGCGCTTGAGCTTCTGAGCGACCAGGTACGATCGCCCGACTCCTACGTCGGACAGCCGATCGGAGTTGTTCGCGAACATCATCTCGGAAAAAACGACACGCTCGACCTTCTGCTTACCCGAGTGCTGTGCGATTTCGACCCGTCCGGCTGCCCCGATTGGCACGCCCAGGTTCGCTGGCGAGCTCACCAGACAGATGCGGTCGCCCGCCCTACCGATCCGAGTTTGCGCCATCGTTGTGGCACTCCAAGCGCACAAACCCACTGACACTGCCGCCGCCGTAATTCTAAGTTTTGATACGTTCTTGGGATTCATCAGACTGCTTCCGGATGACCTTCCGCTGATGCCACGTCGCCGATTAGCGCCCGCCTCAATTGGATCCGCTGGATCCGCATCTTACTCGACCAACACCCCGCCAGCTCACCGATGGGCTCGTACGCCAAGGGCTGCCGCGTCGGCGATCGACGCTCGTCAAAAGATAACTTCCGGCCCCCCTTGTCCTAATCGCACACGGCCGATACAAGATTGCACGGAACCGACCGAGGCGAAGCAAACTTTCGCTGACATCTACCACCAAGTGATCATGGAGACAAGATAGCTTTTAAACCAATGTTTTTGATAAACAAACAAGACCGCCCCGTAGAGGGTCGCTCACTCGAGTGACCAGGTTCGCCGTCTGCTTTCTACTGGTCTTTGGCCAGCTCGCCTTCGGGGGCCTGCTCGCGATGGCTCTTCCGCCTTTCTCCAAGATCGAACGAGGCTTCTATCGATCGAGTGCCGCCGTTTACCTAAGCGCCGCAATATTAACGGCGGTCGGATTTGGCTTTTTGGCATATGGAGGCACTCGTCCCGGCGCTCCCACCGGCTTGTCGCTTTGGATAGTCACACTCGTCTGGCTTCTTTTTTGTCTGGTGGTCTCGATTTACCTGGTTACGCTTTACATAGACCTCGACTACCTTCGCGCCCGAAGCTACAGCATCGGCCTGGCGCTGGGGCTTATCGGCGTCCTGATGGGCTCATTGGCGCTTGAGCCCGCAGGCTTCGGCACCATGGTCGCGATCAGCTATGGGGTCACCGCGATTCTCTCCTCCCTGATGCTGGGCTTCGCGAGCGCCTCGATGCTGTTTGGGCATTGGTACTTAATCGACCCCAATCTACCGGTGGATTATCTGCGCACGATGGTGCGGTGCCTGGGTTGGGTCCTGATCATCGACCTCGCTGCGCTCTTGCTGATAGTCACCGCGCTTGCGCTGTTCGGCCCCGTCGGCGCGAGCCTCGCGGTCAGAAGCCTTTTTGATTCGAATCTGGTGCTGCTACTAATGCGACTTCTGTTGGGGCCGGTCGCTTCGCTGGCGCTGACCTGGATGACCTGGCAGACGCTCAAGATCCCGCAGACGATGGCCGCGACGGGACTGCTCTATATCGCCGTGATGTCGGTCCTGGTCGGCGAGTTCCTGGGCCGCTTCATCCTGTTTCGCACCGCGCTTCCCTTATGAGCCACCGTGCCGTCTCGCGAAAATCCGCCGCCGTTTTCGTCTTCTTCCGCACTCGGATACCCTGGCGATAGGCATCCGCTGTGAGTGACGATTTCGACAGTCAGCGCTTCCCCGGTAACTTCTACCAGGGAACGATTGTGCGGCTCGACCGTAATCGCGGCCGGGGCCTGGTACGTTCCCAAAGCGGTCGAGAAGTTCGCTTCCAATTTCCGTACGTCGAGGTGGTAGGTGCGCCATTGGGCGGCAACTTCCCCGGTATCGGCCTGATTCACGAAGGCGACGAAGTGGGCTTCGACGTGGGATGGACCTCCAGCGGCCTGCGTGTGACCAAACTGAAGCCGCCGCCCTCCGCGCCGACCCCCCCGCCACCCAACAAGACTTAGCCGGACCCCCTTTTGTTCCGGAAACCCGGCCGGTAGCGGCATTCTGAGACAGGACAGGCTCCGCGAAGTCAGCCGCGTTACCTCGTCAAAACCCTTGCCACCGCGGCGCGCCATCCCTGAAGCAATTTCTCTCGTTGCGCGGCCGGCATCTTCGGATTGAATATCCTGCCGGCCCTGCGCAACGGCTCGAGCTCCTGCGCCGAGCGCCACAGCCCGACCGCCAGACCCGAGAGCAGCGCCGCGCCCAAGGCGGTCGTCTCCGCCATACGCGCGACTATCACCGGCCGCCCGAGCAGATCGGCCTGGAACTGCATCAGATAGCCGTTGGACGTCGCTCCGCCGTCTGCCCGAAGCACGCCGAGCCTCTCTCCGGTGTCCGACTCCATCGCGGCAACCACGTCGGCCACCTGGTACGCGATACTGTCGAGCGCCGCACGCACCAGGTCGGCGCGATTGGTGCCTCGCGTCAGGCCGAGGATGGCGCCGCGCGCGCCGCTATCCCAGTACGGCGCACCTAGGCCGACGAACGCCGGGACCATGTACACGTCCAGGTTTCGGCTGCGACGCGACAGCGCGGCGCTGTCGGACGCCCGTTTGATAAGGCCGAGGCCGTCGCGCAGCCATTGGATCGCCGCGCCAGCGATAAATATCGACCCCTCCAGCGCATACGCGGGCTCGCCTATCGGTCCCAGCGCCGAGCTGCTCAGCAGCCGATTACGCGAGACAATCCTCCTGCTTCCGGTATTCATCAGCAAGAAGGCGCCGGTGCCATAGGTGGTCTTGCCCTCGCCTGCGGTCACCGCGCCCTGCCCGTACAGCGCCGATTGTTGATCCCCAATCATCGCTCCGATCGGAATCGGCCGCTCGCCGATAGTTCCCGCCGCCGCTTCCGCGATCGGCCCGTGCGAGCTCACCGGACGCGGCAGCATCTCGCGCGGCACGCCGAGCATCTCGAGCATCGCCTCGTCCCAGGCGCGGCGCTCCAGATTGAACAGCATCGTTCGCGAGGCGTTAGTGAAATCGGTCACGTGCGACGCGCCGCGGGAAAGCTTGAATGCGAGCCAACTATCGATCGTGCCGAAGCAGAGTTCGCCCCGTTGCGCGCGAGTCCGCAGTCGCGGCTCTCGGTCTAGGAGCCACTTGAGCTTGGTCCCCGAGAAGTAGGGATCGAGCAGCAGGCCGGTGCGCTCGGTGACCTCGGCTTCGCGCGCACGCAACTCCTCGCAGATACTGGCGCTGCGCCGGCATTGCCATACGATCGCGCGATGGACCGGCCGTCCGCTTTTGCGCTCCCACACCACGAAGGTCTCGCGCTGGTTGGTTAACCCTATCGCGCGGACCTCTGCCGCGCCGGCGCGCGCCGCGCGCAGCGCCTTTTTGCTCAGCGTCAGCGCCGACCGATAGATCTCCTCGGGGTCGTGTTCGACCCATCCCGGCTGAGGATAGAACTGACGAATTTCCTGATAGGCTCGCGCCTTCACCCGGCCCCTGGAATCGATCAACAGCACCGTGGTGCCGGTCGTCCCTTGATCGATCGCTAATACCAGCTCCGCCATCGTGGTTCGCCGCCCTCGATTTTTTAGTTGATTGGCCGCCCGCTGGGAATATACACAGTCTGTAAATGCTCCTGTCCAGAGAAACCCTGATGGACCTTTCCTTCGCCAGACTGATCAAGGCCGGCAAGCCTGGCCCCGACAACCGGCGCATCTATTGCAACGACGGCGGAGTCTTCATCGGACCCGACTGCGCCCTGATCCGGGCCGAGACCGATTGCGCCGGGCACACGAGCTACAAGCTTCGGGCGCGCTCGGAGCCCACCTTCTCGAGGCCGGGTACGGAATTCACTTCGGTTTCGATTCTCTCATGATGTCGCTGAGCGTCATCGCCAAAGCGCTCAACGACGGCGACCTGGCGCTGGCGTGGATCGGCGCGCTTCAGCTTGGGTTGCCCGAGTTGGCGGACGGCGCGGCGGTAAACCGGATGGCGGCGGCCGACCGGCTGCTCAAGTACAACTTCAATCCCGCTGAGCCGCGCGACTCGCACGGCCGTTGGACCACGGACGGAAGTGCTGGCGCTGACCCACAACCTCAGTTAGTAACGCAGAACGTGCCATCGCCAGCAACCGCCCAGTTTGACCCGCCGAGCCACGTCCATTTTTCCGGCTGGGACAAGCTCTCGCCAAAAGCGCGCATAGGTTTGGCGCGTACTGGGGACCTGTACTACGAACAAACAGGCGGCGACTTGACCGTTACGAGTGGCAAGCGCACGCCGCAGGGCCAGGCTCAAGCGATGTATGACAATCTGCAGAGAAACTCGACACCTCACTACAGCAATCAAGCCGCGTTTCATCAGATTGTAGAGGCCTACAACGATGCCGTCGCGACAGGCGCCGGCCAACAGGGCGCCGTCGACGCGATGACCAGCGTGATCGAGCAGCAGGTCTCGCAGGGCGTATACATTTCGGCCCATCTTACCGGCGACGCCGTCGACATAAGAAGCCGCGATATGTCGGATGAGGAGAAAGACGAACTTGAGGAGGCGGCCATAAGCGCTGGTGCTCGGGTGGTTATCGAGACCAACAACATCCATCTCCAGTTCTGACGTTGTGAGTGCTCTTCGATGAGGATGCGATTCGTAGCTGGCGCGGTCGTTTTTCTCGCGCTCATATTCAACAACTGGTGGGCTCGGTGTGCCGAAGCGGGATGGCTTCGATGTTCGCCCGAGAAGCTATATCGAGGGGAGACCGTGACGGTTGATCTTCCTACCGAGCACGAGGGCTATGACTTCGCCATTCTTTGCCACGCACTGAAACAATATCTGATCTCGTTCAAGCCCGGGCCTCTGGACCGGATCGGGCCGGTAATAGCTCCAGGCGTGTTTGCAACGATGAAGCAGGTCAAACTTTCCACCGCCGAGGCGCGGGGGTCGTTATCCGATCCTTGGCGCCCCGATCGTCCGCGTGCCCTGCAGCCGCCACAGAAGATTTTTACCGAATCCGGGCCATACGAGGTGTTGTTAAGTCCGGCCCTTGGCGAGGAGGATGCCGATTTTGACGCATGCTGGGTGCGTTATTTCGATTTTCCAAGGCCGCAAGCAGGCGCGTCGAATCACTCTAGGG
>Ga0209415_10014439_pt1 | contig 12899 bp, 12 predicted proteins | sample PeaSoiSIISIP2007_FD_187696 | JGI IMG/M metagenome (GOLD analysis project Ga0209415, IMG submission 187696) | Peat soil microbial communities from Weissenstadt, Germany - SII-SIP-2007 (SPAdes) (version 2) | ecosystem: Environmental > Terrestrial > Soil > Wetlands > Peat | place: Germany...
TCCCGCGGGTCCAGTTCGTTCACCCGGTGGCCCAGCGAGCGCAGCGCCTTGGCCACGGCCGCCCCGGAGCGCAACGAAACCTCGCGCTCCGCGCTGGGGCCGCCAAGCATCACCGTGATGTTCAAGGCCTTAGTGCTCGGTTTCATTCCCAATAATCTCCACTTCGCTTTCCAGCTCGATGCCCCGCTCGGCCCGGGCGCGCTCCCGGATCAGTGCCATCAAATCCAGGATGTCCCGCGCGGTCGCGCCGCCGTCATTGACAATGAAATTGCCGTGCTCGAGCGAGACGGAGGCGCCGCCGACGCGCCGGCCCTTCAGGCCGAGTTCCTCGATGAGTTGGCCGGCAGGCATGGCTTTGGGGTTCTTGAAGGCGCAGCCCGCGCTCGGGGCCGCCGGCTGCGAACCCCAGCGCCTTTGGCTGAACTGGTTCATCCGCTCCTCGATCTGCTCGGGGGGGGCGGGCCGCCCGCGCAGCACCGCGCCCAAGGCGATCTGAGTCTTCAAGGCCGCGCAGTTGCGATAAACCGCTCCCAGCTCCGCTCCCGGAGACACCTGCACTGTGCCCTCCCCATCCATCAGGCGAACCGATTCGACCGCGTCGAAGATGGCGCCGCCCATGGCGCCCGCGTTCATGCGGAGGGCGCCGCCGACGACGCCGGGGATGCCCTCGAGAAACTCCAGGCCGCTCAACCCGTGCCGCTTGGCTTCCACTGCGACCGCTTTCAACCGCGCCCCGGCGCCGCAGTTCAGGAGTGGCGGGAGGACTTCGATGCCGCAAAAAGCCGGATGATTCAGACAGACCATGACCCCGCGAAAACCGCCGTCCCGGATTAGCAGATTCGAGCCTCGGCCCAGGACGAATAGAGGCAGCGCGAGGCGGCGGCAGAACTTCACCACGGTCTCAAGATCCTTTTCGTCAGCCGGCTCGACGTAAAGGTCAGCCGGTCCTCCCACGCGCAAGGTGGTGCGCCGGGCCAACGGCTCGTGGCCGCGAACCGCGGTGTCCGGCGAGACCAGGCCCGACAACTGTTCGGCCAGCGGCTCCGGTCCGTCCAGGATGGGTTCGGGGCCGATCATGCGAAGAGCAGGATGGTCCGGGCGATCTCGGAGGCCGCGCGCGGGCAGTGCCACCGCGCGAGGGCTTCCTGCATGGGCTCGCGCACGGCGGGGTTTTCCACCAGCTCGGCCAAGAGAGCGGCCAGGGATTCCGGAGTCGCCGCCTTTTGTTCCAGCAGCCGGGCCGCGCCGGTTCCTTCGAGGGCTCGGGCGTTGCATAGCTGGTGGTCGTCCGTAGCGGCGGGGTAAGGAATTAGAATACTGGGCACGCGCATCGCCGCCAGTTCGGCGAGCGATGAGGCCCCGGCCCGGCTGAGGGCGGCGGTGGCAGCGCCCAGCGCCAGCTCCATCGAGGAAAAAAATGGATGAACCTGAGCCGACAGGCCGGCCTTGGTGTAGGCGCGTTTCACCGCCTCGACCTCGGCGGAGCCGCTCAGGTGAAACCATTGCCAGTTCGGGAAGCGTCCGGCCAACAAGGGCAGCGTGTTGCTGACCAGCGAGTTAATGGCGCTGGCGCCCTGGCTGCCACCCATGACCAGCAAGACCGGGCGCGCCGGGTCCAGACCCAGAGCGGCGCGGCAACCCGCCGCTTCGCGCGGGTGGAACTCGGCACGCACCGGGGTGCCGGTCACCGTCACCTTGGGCGTGTGCAGGCGCGGGCCGGCGGCGGCAAAGCCGACAAACGCGCGGTGGACAAACCACGAGAGCCAGCGATTGGCACGGCCCGGGATCGAATTGGATTCGTGGAGGAACACCTGCGCCCCCAGTCTCCGGGCGGCCAGCAGCGGCGGGGCGCTCGTGAACCCGCCCATGGCCAGGGCCGCGCGAGGCGGGCAGGATCTGAAGGCCGCCTTGGCGGCCCGATAGGAGCGGGCAAAGCCGCGCACGAAGGCAATCTCGCCGCCCCGCGTCAGGCCGACGGCGGGCAAGGTCACGACCTCGAGGCCCGAAGCCGAGCCGAGGGCCTGTTGGTCCACCTCTTTGGGAGAGATGAGCAGCGTGACCGCGGCGCTGCGCCGGCGCAGTTGCTGGGCCACCGCCAGCCCGGGAAAAAGGTGGCCTCCGGTCCCGCCGCAGGCGATGGCAATTCGATGAACTGGCGGCGCAGACTCGGTCATGGGTGAGATCCGGTCAATCGTGCCCGGAACGGGTTGGGGTCTTGGAATTCCTCGTCACCCTCCGGCAAGTCGTCAAGGGCCTTGGCCGTGCGGCCGTGGCGGGCGATGCTCACGAGCAGGCCGACACCGGCCAGGATGACCAGGAGATTGGAACCGCCCCGGCTGATAAAGGGCAGGGGCAGGCCCTTGTTGGGCAAGGCGCCAGTGACGACGCCGATGTTCACCAACGCTTGGAAGACGATCAGGAAGGTGATGCCGCAGCCCAGGAGCAGGCCGAAGGTGTCCGACGCGTTCCAGGCAATGGCGAGCCCACACACGAGGATAGCCATAAACGCCGCCAGGACCAGGCCGGTTCCGACCAGGCCCAGTTCCTCTCCGATGATGGCATAGATGAAGTCGGTCTGGTGCGCCGGCAAGTAGCCCAGCTTCTCACGGCCGTCACCCAGGCCCTTGCCCAGGATGCCCCCGCTGCCTAGCGCCACTGTGGCCTGGTAAGCCTGCAGCCCCTTTTCCAGCCTGGTTTCCTCGACATGCCGCCAGGAATAAATGCGCTGCGAGCGCATCGGATTGGAGGAGATAAAAAGGCCAACGGCCAACAGGGCAAGGAGGACCGGGGGCAGAAAGTAGCGCAACCGAATGCCGGCGACGATCAGGACCGCCGCGCTGACCGCCGCGAGCACCACGGCGTTGCCAACGTCCCATTCCACAAAGATCAATCCGGCGACCAGCCCGATACCCAAGCCCGGAATGACGATGCCGCGCCACCAACGGCCCATCTGGCGCCCGCAGCGTTCGCCATACCAGGCGAGGGCCACCAACAGGGCCAGTTTGGCAAACTCAGAAGGTTGGACGCTCAGGCCGCCCAGGTCGAACCAACGCCGCGCGCCCCCGTGCCGCACGCCGATGCGCGGCGCCAAGACCAGCCCGAGCATGACCACCGCGGCCAGCAACAACAGCCACCAGAGGTGCGTCTTGAGCCAGCGGTAATCCGCCAGCGCGGCCACCGCGCAAACCGCCACGCCCAGCCCGCACCACATCACCTGCAATACGAGCTGGCGCGACCCATTCTGGCCCATCGCCGAGCTGTAGAGCATCACCACTCCCAGCGCCAGCAAGGCGGCTACACAAAAAACCAGGGTCGTTACCGCCAGCTTCATGGCGTGGAGCGTGGAGCGTGGAGCGTGGAGCGTCGGAGCGTGGGGCGTGGGGAGTGGAGCGTGGAGCCCGGGAGCGTGGAGCGTGGAGCGTGGAGGGTGGAGCGGAAGGCCATCGCGGCCGCGCTCCACGCTCTCACGCTCCATGCTCTGACGCTCCACGCTTTCACGCTCCACGCTCTTTCGCGGTAATTACCGTCCGGGCGGTGAGGTCGTGGTGCCGGCCGCCGGCGCCGGCGCCGCCTCAGACCCCGCGGCCGTCTTGGGAGGGATTTTGAGTTTCTGGCCGACCCTAATCTTGTCCGTCTTAAGATTGTTGGCCGAGCGCAGCGCCTTGACCTTGACGCCGAACTCGTGCGCGATCTTGATCAGGGTGTCGCTGGATTTGACCGTATAAACTTGTTGGCCGCCCGCGCCCTCGCTCGCGGCCCCCGTTGCGGCCCCAGGGCCCGAAGGCGCGGCCGCCGCGGCCGCCGGGGCCGGGATGTGAATCGTTTGGCCGACCTTGAGCTTGGTCGAATCCACCCCTGGATTGGCAGCCTTGAGCGCCGCCAGGCCCACATGGAACTTTTGGTGGATCTTGGAGAGCGTGTCGCCTTTGACGATCTTGTAATCGCTGCCGCCAGGCAACGGCGGGGCGGCGCTGACATTGGGGTTCTCGGGCGGCAGAGTCGGTCCGGGGGTCGTGTTCGTGGGAGCGGCGGCGGGAGCCGTGGCGCTCGTGGGGGCCACAGGCGCCGAGGTGGCCGGGGTCGTTTCCGGCGGGTTGCTCGGGGCGGCAAAGCTCGGGGCCGGCTCCGGCGTCGCGGCCGTCGTCAAGTTCGAGTTGGCAGCGGTTGAGCCGGGGCCCCCGGCGTTCTCATGACCGCAACCCTGCATCAGCAACGCCAGCAGGCCGATCCCATGAAGGGCCAGCACAAAGATAACGGCGATCTTGACGCGGACGCGGGTCTTGTTTTTTTGCTCCAAGAGGGAGCCCTGTGGAATCAGCGGACTTTGGTTGTTCATTTTGAGCGGGGCGGTCACGCCCCGGTTGTTGGTTGAGGTCAGTCAATGTTTATTGTCTTGCGTAAATCTTCTGTTGCGCTGGCTTAGGTTCTCAAAGTTCTGTGGTTTATTCAAGATCGCTTGTGGATAGTTCGTTAACGGATCTTCAAGGTGCTGAGGGCGACGACCGCGCAGAGCACTCCCAGGATGTAAAAACGAGTCACTACCTGGGATTCGGTCCAGCCCTTTTTCTCGAAATGGTGATGAATCGGCGCCATGAGAAAGAGGCGCCGCCCGGTTCCGTAACGCAGACGGGTCAAGCGGAACCAGCCGGTTTGGAGGATGACCGAAAGGGCTTCCATAACGAAGACGCCGCCGGCGATGACGAGCAGGAAGGGCTGATGAATGAGCACGGCGGTGATGCCCAGCGCGCCGCCCAGGGCCAGCGAACCAGTGTCGCCCATGAAGACCTCGGCCGGATGGCAGTTATACCACAGGAAGCCGAGCCCGGCGCCGATCATGGCGGCGCAAAACACGGTCAGCTCGCCGGCGCCCGGCACGTAGGGAATCTGCAGATAGCTGGCGGCCTTCAGGTTGCCCGCCGCGTAGGTCAGGACCACGAAGACAAAGGACACGATGAGCGTGCAGCCGATGGCCAGGCCGTCCATGCCGTCGGTCAGGTTCACCGCATTGGAGCTGCCAACGATGGCCAGCACGGTCAGCAGCAGGCCGGTCAGGCTGGCGCCCGTGGCCACGGGCCGCTTGTAGAAAGGCACCATGATGTCGGAGATGAGCTGCGTGGTGGCGGGCTGTAGCCAAAGGTAAAGGGCGATGAACAGGGCCAGGGCGGATTGCACCCAGAGCTTGACGCCCGAGGTGGCGCCGCCGCCGGTCTGGTGGATGATCTTGGCGTAATCATCATAGAATCCAAGCCCGCAGAGCACGACGACCGAAAACAGCGCCAGCAGCACCAAGGGGTTCAACTGGGCCCAGAGGAGCGTCGTCAGATTCAGCGCCAACACGATCAGAATGCCGCCCATCGTGGGAGTGCCTATCTTTTTCGCGCCGCGCTCGGTCATCCCGCCCGAGGCGGCTGCGATATCGACGTACTCCTGGCCGAATCTCAATTGTCTTAGCCACCGGATGACCCTGGGAGCGAGCCACCAGCTCAAGACCAGGGCCGTCACCGCGGCGCCGGCCGTGCGAAAAGTAATGTAAAGGAAGAGCCGCGACGCACTGAGCGGCTTGGCCCAGGGGGTGTGGGCCGAGGCATGGAGTATCTGTTGAGCCAGATAGTAAAACATCAGTTCCTTTTCAGCGCGTCGCTGCCGCGCAGCATCTGGGCGATTCGTTCCAGCCGAGCGGCCCGCGAGGCCTTGAGCAGCAGCAGGTCGCCGTGCTTGAGGAATTGCCTCAAGGCCAGCCCGGCTCCTTCCACGTCGGCAAATTCCAACACCCGGGTCAGGCCCGCCCCACGCGCGCCCCGAGCCAGCAACGGCGCCATCTTGCCCACCGCAAAGAGTTGCCCGATGCCCAACTCCCCCGCCCGCCGCCCCACTTCCTCGTGGGCTGCTTCGCTCTGCGCCCCTAATTCCGCCATGTCGCCCAGCACGGCCACGCGCCGGCCTTTGCAGGGCAGTTCCCGCAACGTCTCCAAGGCCGCCAGCATCGAATCCGCATTGGCGTTGTAGGCATCATCCAGCACGGAGATTCCGTTGTGCTCCCAGAGTTGCAGGCGCATTCGGGGAGGTTTGCAATGAGCCAAGCCTTGGCTGACCTCGGCGCGTCCGAGTCCCAATTCGCCGCTGACCGCGATGGCCAACAGGGCGTTGACGACCTGGTGCCGGCCGACGAGGTTGATGCGATACTCGCCGGCTAAGTGGGCGCGCGGCCCCGTGACGCGAAAAGCCACCCCTTGCTGCTCGAGGCGCAGGTTGTCGGCGCGCCAGTCGTTGGCTTCGGACAACCCCGCGCGCACCAACCTCGCCCGTCCCCGCCCGGCGATGATGCGGGTCCACGGGCAATCGCCGTTGGCAAAAAGAATCCCCTCGGCGGGCAGCAACTCGGCCAGCCAGCCTTCCTCTTGGGCCACGCCGGGGAGGTCCCCGAAGAATTCAAGATGCTCGCGGCCGATCGAGGTGAGCACCCCCAGACACGGCGAGATCATCTCGAGGAGCGGCGCCAGCTCACCCGGGTGGTTGGTGCCGGCCTCGAGCACGGCCGCCTGGTGAGCGGTCTCGAGGCCCAATAACGTCAGCGGCACGCCAATATCGTTGTTGAAGCTCGCCTCGCTTCGGAGCGTGGGAAACTTCTGCTCGAGCACCGACGCCAGCAAGTCCTTGGTCGAAGTCTTGCCGTTGGAGCCGGCTACGGCCACGACCGGGATGGAGAATTCCCGGCGGTAACGGGCCGCCAAACGACCCAGGGCCCGGCGAGTGTCCTCGACGGCGACCAGGGCGCAGTTGGGCAGGCTGCCCGGGCTCTGGCCGCGAGCCACGACTGCCGCGGCGGCGCCTTTGCCCGCGGCCTGACCCAGAAACGCATGCCCGTCGAACCGTTCGCCCGGCAGCGCAAAGAACAAGTCGCCCTGCTGGATCTGGCGGGAATCCGAGCAGACCCGGCAAACTCGCGTCTCGGGCGAGCCGGTCAATTGTTCGCCGCCACACGCAGTCGCAATCCAAGCAAGTGAACGTGCATCCATAGTCACCTCGAAAGCGGGTTGTGGCCAACCACATCCACCGTCTTGAGCTCCTGCCCCTCAGGCAAAGCCGGCTCCTCGAGGCGGTCGGGCGGGATGCCGAGGTAACTGGCCGCGCGCTCGGCGACCTGCTTGAAGATTGGGGCCGCGGCTTGACCGCCAAAATACCCATGCTTGGGCTCATCCATGCTAATCGAAATGCAGAGCTCGGGATTGTCCGCCGGGAAGAATCCCTGGAAAGAGGAGAAGAACCGGTCCTTGGAATAAGCGCCATCAATGACTTTTTGGGCGGTGCCCGTCTTGCCGGCCACGGTGTAATGTTCGAGGGCGGCCTTCGGGGCGGTGCCCTCGGCCGAGACGACCGTCTTGAGGGCGGCGACCATCATCTTGGCGGTGGCCGGGCTGATGACCTGGCGGACCCGCTGGGGAAAGTACTTGGCCACGACGCTGTGGTTGCGCTCTTCCAGCCGATCCACCAACATGGGGCGCATTAGCACCCCGTTATTGGCAATGGCGCAAAGGGCCATCGTCATTTGGAGGCGCGTCACCGAAATGCCCTGGCCCATGGGAATCTGCGCCACCGAGACCTTGCTCCAGTGCTTGGGCGGCCTGACGAACCGCCGGCCGCTGACTTCGCCCGGCAGCGGCACGCCGGTGGCAACCCCAAATCCAAACCTTTGGATGTAATCGTAGAGCCGTTCCGGCCCGAGCTGGATGCCGATCAGCGCGGCGCCGATGTTCGAGGACTTGGTGATGATCTGCTCCACCGTGAGCACGTCGTATGAGTTATGATCGTGCAACGTCCGGCCCGCGTAATGGAACAGGCCGTGCCGGCAGTCAAAGCTATTGGTCAAATCGAGCAGGCCTTCGTTGAGCGCGCCGGAAACCACGACCACTTTGAACGTGGACCCCGGCTCGGCGATATCGGCGACCACCCGGTTGCGCCGCGCATCCGGCGGAACCGCGCCAGGGTTGTTCGGATCGTAAGTGGGCAGCGTCGCCATCGCTAGAATCTCGCCGGTGCGCGGGCGCACTACAATGCCGGAAATGCTGATGGGCGCATGCTTCTCCATCCCCTCGGCCAGGGCCGTCTCGAGCAGCCGCTGGATCACCGAGTCGATCGTCAGCACCACGTTCAAGCCGTCGCGCGGCTCGATGTCCTGCTCGCGCCATTTCACCAACTCCCGCCGGCGGAGGTCGGTCTCCGTGAGCCGCCGGCCCTGCACGCCCGCAAGCTGAACGTCAAAGGCCTGTTCGACGCCGTCCTGGCCGGCGATTTCATTGATCGAAATGCCGTCCAACTCGCGCGGTTCGCTCGAAGCGTAGCCCAGGACGTGGGCGGCCAAGCTCTGGTTGGGATAAAACCGCACCTGGTCGTTCCGGGCGAAGATGGCCTGGGCGCGCAGGTCGTGATAAAAAGTCCGTTGCGCCGCGGTGAGATTGGTCCGGCTCGCGCCGAACGTCAGGTTGGTCATGGTCTGCTGGATTCTTTCCCAGGTCTCGAGTTTGACCTTGTGTTTGAGCTCAACGCACTGGTTCGTGACCATTTGGCCTTTTGCACTCCGGTGCGTCCGGGGCATCAGCCGCTCGCACAGGCTGGCTTCGCTCTCTTGCAGCAACGGGGCCAAGGCGCGGGCCACCTCGGCTTGCAGATTGCCCAGCAAGCTGGGGTTGGCGCAGACCGTCTTAACTTGCTCGCTGGTGACCAGGATGTTGCCTTTGGCGTCGAGGATGTCTCCCCGGCGCGGTTCCAGCACGAACTCATGCATCGTGTTCCGCAGCGCCTTGGCGCTCAATTCGTCGTGGCGCACGACCTGCAGGTCCACCAACCGGGCGCCCAAACCGACAAAGGCCAGCACCAATAGCACCGCCATCCCAAGCAGTCTGTGCAATTGAATTCGTTTGGCCATATCTCTACGCGCCGCTCAACGCGGCCTGTATCTCGCTTCCGGCAACACCGTTTGCGTCGTTCCGATCCGGATTGCCGGCCGCCCGCGGCGATCGGTTCCTCATCCGACGGCGTCACGGGCGGCGGCAAAATTCTGGTTATGGGCTCATCAGTTCTTTGGCCCGGGCCGCGGCCGCCGGGCGGGTGTTTTGGTTGGCGTACTGCGGCTCACCCAGCAACGGCCTGGGCGCCCCGCGCGGGGCCGGCCTGGGGGTCTCGCGCGCGGCCGGCCTGGGCGCCTCGCGCGGCGGCTCCGCCAAGTGCCAAATCTGCGTGAGACCCGCCGGCGCCAAACCCAGGTTCAGTTCCTTGATGCGCAATTCGAGGCTGGTCAGCGAGCGCACGTCGATCAGCAGCCGTCTCCGATTCTCATTCTCATCGGTTAACCTCAACAGTCTCACCCCCCGCTCATCGAGCTGGCGGCTCAAACTGTCGATCTGCTCCTTCTGCCAGACGTAACCCACGCCCGCTCCCGCCGTGACCAGGCACAGCACCAGCGTCTCGATCACCGGGCGTAACCGGATCGCCGACGAACCATTTTTGCGATTCCGCGACATTCAAATCTTCTCCATCACCCGCAATTGTGCGCTGCGGCTGCGCGGGTTGTCCGCCAGTTCCGCCGCGCCCGGCCTGACCGCGTTGCGCATCAGCACCTTCAGCGTGGGCACGCGCGGCTGCCGCAACTCCGGCACGTCCTGCGCGCCCGTGAAGGTATAATCCCGAGCCTGCATCCGGCCGAAATTCTTGACCAGCCGGTCTTCCAGCGAATTAAACGTGACGACCGCCAGCCGGCCGCCGGATTTCAAAACCATCAGCGCTGCGTCCAGGCCCCGCGGCAATGCCCCGGGCTCGTCATTGACCGCCATGCGCAGCGCCTGAAACACCTTCGTCGCCGGGTGCGTCCTGGCGCCCCGGCGCGGGGCGGCCTCTTCAATCAGCGCGGCCAGCGACCCCGTGGTCTCGAACGGCCGTTCACGGCGCCGGTCAACGATGGCCCGCGCCAGCCGCCGCGCCTGCCGCTCGCCGCCCAGTTCCCAAAAGAGCCTCGAGAGCTCCTCCGCGCCGGCGCGGTTGACCAGGTCCGCCGCGTTATCTCTCTGCCGCGTATCCATTCGCATGTCCAACGGTCCGTCCTGCTGAAAACTGAAACCTCGCTCGGCCCGGTCCAGTTGAAACGAACTGACGCCAAGGTCCAGCAAGACGCCATCGCAACTGTCCGCCGGCACCCAGTCCGCCAGCCCGGCAAAACTGGCCTGGCGCAACTCGCAGCGGCCGGCAAACTCGGCCAGCCGCCCCTGGGCAGCTTCCACCGCCGCGCCATCGCGATCACACCCGTACAGCCAGCCCGTCGGCGAACTGGCCGCCAAAATGGCCGCCGCATGCCCGCCCCCGCCCAGGGTGCCGTCCACGTACCGCCCTCCGGGCCGCGGCCCCAGGGCCGCCAGCACTTCCCCCACCAACACCGATTTATGCATGAAGCTGGGCACGCCACATCAACTCCTTAGGAGGCCATTCACAATAACATGGACAACTATCGCGCCGGGATTTTGGCCGCTGGCGAGGCGCGAGCGAGGAGCATACCCGAAGCGGTCTGTGACGAGCGAGCAACGAAGCCAGCGGTCAAAAGACCAAGCGAGAGTGTTCATGTTATGGTGAATGGCCTCCTTAGGTTCGCTTGGCCCCGAAAAAGCCCAGCAGGCCCCGCAGGCCGGCCAGCCGCGAATAAACGCGTTTGGCCACCCCCACCCCCTTGGGCTTTGCCGCCGCAATTCTCGGCCGGAGCTGAACCAGCTCGAGGTCCGAGTCTCTGAGATCATTGCGCACCACCTTGACGCGATCCAGCCTGAGTTCCTCCTGGATGGGTGACCAGCCCAACCGCGGAGTCGGTCTTCTGGCCGGCTTGCATTCCGACCGTCCAAACCACGCCCGGATTCTGCTCGCCAGCCGGCGCGCGGCCCGCCCCAACCGCGACCCGCCCGAGACTGCCGCCGCAACGGCGGGTGGGGGCGGCGCCTTCGCCCCGCCTCCCACTCCAGACCCGCTCCCCACTTTGCCCCACTTGGCGCTTCGAAATTCCGACTTCGGACTTCGGACCTCAGGCTTCGCCCCTCCCCCATTGCCCGCCCCGTTCACCGTCGAGCGTTGCCCCGGCCGGTCCGCGACGGCCTTGGGCAGGCGCGGCGGGCTCTTGTCCGAACCGAACTTGGGCAACAGACGTTGACCGGTCACCCGGTAAGGGCTGACTTCGTCTCGTATGCCCACTACACTCTTTCCTGCTGCAAGCAATCTAACCGGACTCATAATCATCCTACGAGTTTGAGCGCGCTCGGCGCCATTAAGTCGTCGGCGCTCTTCACCTTTTCGTACCGCTCACAATTCCAAATCTCGAAGCGGTCGAGCAACCCCACGAGAACGGCTTTCTTCACAATTGCCGCCTCCTTGGCCATCTTTTCGGGCAGGCAAATGCGCCCGGACGTGTCCAGCGTCACCTGCTCCGAATCCCGGCCGATGATCCGCTTGAGCCGCGTCTTCTCATCCCCGTTGGGCTTCGCTTCGATATCCTTCGCCAACTGCGCCATCTGTTTGGGCGGGAGCACGCTCACACACGACTCGGCGGCAGAACGCGGCCAAAAAATGAGGGTAAACTCGGTCCCGGGCTGGGCAGGCCGCCACTTGGCAGGGATCTGGACCCGCCTCTTCTCGTCCACGCCGTGCGTGTACTCCGAGTTGTAATACGTCGTCGACTCGTTGGTCGCGTCAGCCTGCATTTACGTAGCCCGAGTTCGTCTGCACACCACATTTTGCCCCACATTGCCCCATACCGATGAAATACGCCCCCACTTTTACCCACCCTGCTGGCTGGCGTCAAGAGGTTTTATGTCGAAAACTGCAAAAAAATCATTCGCAGATCGAGGATAGGCACACCGTCTTTTGCCAAGGTGGCGCGCATGGCGGGCGTTTTCGCCTTGCCGCAGGGCGCCGCGGCCCAACTCAACCGGTCTGCCAGAAACCCAACCGGCCCACAGAGCGGTGGAATGCACCCAATGAGAAATGCCGGCAATCTGCTCCGCTCAGTTGACGAACGCGGGAATCTCGCGCATTGTTTGGGCTGTGAATACGTACTCACTTATTCCTCAAATAAGTCCGGCTCCTGCCGGACGCGAAACCCACAGCGTTTGAATCATGAAAACCTATTTGTTTATGTGCGCAGGAATGCTTCTCGGCGCGGTATTGGCCCAGGCGGGCGACACCCTTTACGGTCCGCCGCTCAAAGACATCGACGGCAAACCAACTTCGCTCAAGGCTTATGAGGGGAAGGTGCTGCTGATTGTCAATGTGGCTTCAAAATGCGGCTACACCCCTCAGTACACCGGCCTTGAGGCCCTGCAGGAGAAGTACAAAGCCAAAGGCTTCAGCGTGCTGGGGTTTCCGTGCAACCAGTTTGGCAAACAGGAACCCGGCACGGCCGAGGAAATCAAGCAATTCTGTTCGTCAACCTACCAGGTGACCTTTCCGCTCTTCGAAAAGATCGAGGTCAACGGCCCGAACCGCCACCCGCTCTATGTGATGTTGGCGGGCAAGGAGTCCCCATTTCCGGGGGACATTCGCTGGAATTTCACCAAGTTCCTGATCGGGCGCGACGGGAAGGTGCTGAAGCGATTTGAGTCGAAGGTCAAACCCGACTCGCCGGACATGGTGCAAGCCATCGAGAGCGCGCTGGGTGGCAATTCGTGAGACCGCTCGTCCCGCGGTTCCTCTTTCCGGGGGCTGGGTTGGCGTGCGGTGGCAAGCTGAGCGCGGCACCGCAATTGGCTCCGGCAACCGCCGCTTCGCTCTGCCCTGCCCCTTACACGGATTATCTGTGACCCTTCAGGTCCCACGCCGGGTCGGGAGCTTCGGCATGATTGGGTCGGCTCAAACCCCGTTAGGGGTGGCCT
>Ga0209415_10014440_pt1 | contig 12899 bp, 10 predicted proteins | sample PeaSoiSIISIP2007_FD_187696 | JGI IMG/M metagenome (GOLD analysis project Ga0209415, IMG submission 187696) | Peat soil microbial communities from Weissenstadt, Germany - SII-SIP-2007 (SPAdes) (version 2) | ecosystem: Environmental > Terrestrial > Soil > Wetlands > Peat | place: Germany...
CCACCGAGACGCGATGGACGCGACAAGTCCCGGAGACGCGATAGGCGCGGCCGGCTGAATTTTCGACCCTGTCATGCCTCCCTAAAGCGCAAGACCCCCGACAGGCGGCAAGAACCGGTCGCCTGTCCTGCCCATTCTCCTCTGGACAATCCAAAGGAGTCATGCTACCATTCCTTTGGAATGTCCAAAGAAGAGACGAAGGGCCAGAAAAAGGCCGATATTCTCCAAGGCACGCTCGACCTGATGGTGCTGAAGACGCTGGATGCGCTCGGGCCGCTGCATGGCTACGGTATCGCCCGCCGCATCGAGCAGATCAGCGACTCGGTGCTCCAGTTGAACGAAGGCACCGTCTACACAGCCCTGTTGCGGCTGGAGCAGCAAGGCTGGATCAAATCGGAATGGGGCGCTTCCGAAAACAACCGGCGCGCTCGCTTCTACTCGATTTCGCCCAGCGGCCGAAAGCAACTGGCGCGGGAAACTCAGGAATGGGAACGCATGGCGGGCGTCATCGGACGCCTGCTGCAGGTGCGGAGGTAAACGGCCATGGGACGTTTGCGCACCATCGCGGCAAAGCTGCGCCACGTCTTCGCAGGCCCGCTTCGCGAGCGGGATTTCGACGAGGAAGCGCGCGCGCACATCGCTCTGCTGGCGGAGAGATTCACGCGGCAGGGCATGACGCCCGAAGCGGCACGGAACGAGGCTCGCCGCCAGTTCGGCAACGCTACCTGCCTGAAGGAGACGCGCCACGAGATGCAGACATTCGCGTGGATCGAGAGGTTGTGGCAGGACCTGCGCCACGGCGCCCGCCTGCTGCGCATGAACCCGGTCTTCTCAGCCGTAGCGATCGCCTCGCTGGCGCTGGGCATCGGCGCCAATACCGCGATCTTCCAGTTGCTCGATACCGTGCGGCTGCGCACGCTGCCGGTGCGGAATCCGCACGAACTGGCGCAGATCAAGATCGTGGGAGGGAACAAGGGGATGGGCGTGAACAATCAATACGGCGACCTCACCCGGCCCATGTGGGAAGAACTGCGCCAGCGGCAGCAGGCGTTCTCCGGCATTTTCGCCTGGGGGGTGAACGGCGATTCCGTGGGCTCTGGCAGTCAGCTCGAAAACGTGAATGGGTTCTATGTTACCGGTAACCTCTTCCAGGTGCTGGGAGTTCCAGCGTGGCGCGGACGGCTCGTCATTCCGGAGGACGAGCACGCATGTCCGGCAACCACCGCGGTGGTCAGCTACGCGTATTGGCAAACCAGGATGGGCGGCCGGGAGCTCGACCCCAACACCAAGTTGCTGATTGATGGGCAGCTCATGCAGGTGACCGGCGTGACGCCGCCCACCTTCCTGGGCCTGGTAGTGGGCGATCGCTTCGACATCGTTCTGCCGTTTTGCGAACCCAAAGAATTGGCGCGGAACGTGTTCGACGTGACGGTGATGGGACGGCTGCGGCCGGGGGTGTCGCTGCCGGGCGCCACCGCCGAACTGGCAGCGCTCAGTCCTGGAATCATGGCCGCCACGGAAATCACCGGCTACAACGCGGACACGGTCGCCCGGTACCGGCGCCTTCGATTGGCGGCCTATGCGGCCGGCGCCGGCGTCAGCTCCTTGCGCGAGGAGTACAACTCGTCTCTCTGGTTGCTGCTCGGCGTCACCGGACTGGTGTTGCTGATCGCCTGCGCCAACCTGGCGAACCTGATTTTAGCCCGCGCCAGCGCGCGCGAGCGGGAGTTCGGCGTCCGCCTCGCGCTGGGTGCGTCGCGCGGCCGCTTGCTCGGCCAGTTGTTCGCCGAAAGCGCTCTGCTGGCCGCGGCTGGCGCCGGAGCAGGCATCGGCATTGCGCAGCTGGTCAGCCGCGCTCTGGTGTGGTCGATTTCGACCGAAAGCAATACGGTCCTGCTGCCGATGGCGGTCGATTGGCGCGTGCTGGCGTTCGCTGCTGCGATCACAACGCTCACCTGCCTGGTGTTCGGCGCCATTCCCGCGCTGCGTGCCGCCGGCCTGCAACCCTTGTCCGCGCTCCGCTCCGGCGGTCGCGGGATGACCGCCAGCCGCGAGCGCTTTTCGTTGCAACGTTCTCTGGTAGTGACGCAGATCGCGGTTTCGCTGGTGCTGCTGGTGGGCGCGCTGCTCTTCGTGCGCAGCTTTCACAACTTGATGACCTTCAATCCCGGCATGCGCGAGGAAGGCGTCACCGCGGCATTCATCGGATTTCAGCAGTCCAACATTCCGCGGGGGCGCTACCTCCAGTTCGAACAGCAGCTGGTGGACGAGGTACACGCGGTGCCCGGGGTGCTCAGCGCCGCGACGACCACTAATCCGCCGCTGGTGGGGGGCAGTTGGACTCATGGGATTCGTATCGGCACGGCACAGGGTGCATGGACCAAGTTCACCTGGGTCGGTCCTGAGTATTTCTCAACCATGGGCATTCCCGTTGTTCGGGGCCGCGGCCTCAGCCCGAGCGACACAACGGACTCGGCGCGCGTGGCGGTGGTCAATGAGACGTTCGTCCGCCAGTATACTGGCGGCGCCAATCCGATCGGAATGGCGATGCAAACCGGTCAGGAGCCGGGTTATCCTTCGACCGTTTACACCATTGTCGGCGTGATTCCGGATTCCAAGTACGCGTGCCTTCGCTGCGGCACACCACCGATGACGTTTGCGCCGGCGTCCCAATTTCCCGCCCTGCACCCGTGGACAGCGATCCTGATTCATTCGAACCTGCCGCCGGAAGTGATCGCGAGTCGTGTCAAGCGCCGCCTCGCGGAAAAGCACCCCGAGATGGCCGCGCAGCTGAACTCATTCCAGGCGATGATCCGCGACGGCCTGGTCCGCGATCGCCTGATGGCGACTCTGTCGGGGCTCTTCGGCCTGCTGGCAGCGCTGTTGGCTATGGCCGGGCTCTACGGCGTCGTTTCGTATATGGCAGCGCGGCGCCGCAACGAAATCGGCATCCGCATCGCACTCGGTGCGGGGCGCAGCCAGGTGATCGGCATGGTGATGCGGGAAGCCGCGTGGATGGTCGCAGCGGGCGTCGTCGCGGGCACGGTGCTGGCGTTGCTCGCGGGGCGCGCCGCCGAGACATTACTGTTCGATCTGAAACCGTACGATGTGCCGACCCTGGCGGCCGCCGGCGGTCTGCTCACTGGAATCGCCGTGCTGGCCAGTTTCCTGCCCGCGCGCCGCGCCTCCAGGCTCGACCCGATGCAAGCGCTGCGCTGCGATTGAGGGGCGGCCAACCGTTCCCTATGGTCGCGGCTCCGATGCGTTTCCTCTGCGTTTCCGGCCGCGACCATAGAGAGCGGTTGCGGTCGATTGAAGTTGTTCGCTTCCCTGCCGCGCCCTACGCGCGTTCCTGGTAAGTGCCTTCCGCCGTATTGACGCGGATCTTCTCGCCTTCGGTAATAAACGGCGGGACCTGCACCACAAGGCCCGTCTCGAGCTTCGCCGGCTTGGTGACGTTCGACACCGAAGCGCCCTTCAGCCCGGGTTCGGTCTCCACCACGGTCAGATCCACCGTGGCCGGCAGCTCCACGCTGATGGGCTTGCCTTCGTAGAATTCCACGCTAACCTTCAACTGCGGAATCAGGTACTGCGTGGCATCGCCGAGCAGGTCCTTCATCAGGTGCATCTGCTCGAAGCTCTCGGTGTTCATGAAGTAGAAGTACTCGCCGTCATCGTACAAGTACTCCATCTGCTGCTCTTCCATCACGGCCTTCTCCACGCGGTCTTCGGAAGAGAAGCGGTGTTCGGTCATGGAGCCGGAGCGCAAGCTGCGCATCCTGACCTGTACGAAGCCGCGCAAGTTGCCGGGCGTCCGGTGGTTGACGCTGAAAACGGAGTAAAGCTCGTTGTTGAACTTGATCACCATTCCCGGACGCAATTGTGTTGCAGAAAGCATGAAACTCCTTGGGATGTGGACTTGAAGCTCCAGTATAGCAAGCGCCCCGGTGGCCGCACGCGCGCTCTCTCTGCTGCTGTGCCAGCACCTGCCACCCTCCGCGGCAATTTGTAAACTTTGCTTGTCGGCGGCCGGTTGGCGTCTGCGCGCCGCGAATGCCATTGATCTCCGGCACAGACGGTGATAGGCTAGAGCCGACGTGGAATGATTTAGGGCGTCTAACCGCCCAGCTAATTGCAACCACGGAAAAAAATGCTAAAGGCGATTCGGTCTGTTCGAGAACAAATACCTACCCTGGCGCCAGCGGCTCCAGGGCTTTTTGTTGCCGGACGTCCCCATCGCTGGATGTGAACGGAGAAGTTACCCATGAGCGTCTGGCTGAATCCGGCGTCGTCCGGTTCCAACCTGTCCACTAGCGAAGGTGACCTGTTGGCGGTATCTATCCGGGTTGACCCGCGCCGCCTCGAGGCCTTACTGGAAGCGCTGGCCCTGGTGCCATTCCCCATCAATCCGCAGATTCATCACGGAGCCGAAACCGTGGTCGAGTTTCCGGCTTACCGGGACCGGGTCGCCGAGGTCGAGCGCATCCTGGAGACCTGCGGCTTTGCCCCGCAAAGCCTGCACTCCACCACCATGCTCGAAGAGATCCACGCGTCCGCCGGCAGAATGCAGTAGCTGAGAGGCCCGCGCGCCAACCGGCGCTTCACAACCCGGCCAGCACTTCCGCCGCGTGGCCCTTGGCTTTCACCTTGGCATAGATCTTCTCGATCTTGCCGTCCGGGCCGATCACGAACGTGCTGCGCACTATCCCCATCACCTTCTTGCCGTACATGTTCTTCTCTTGCCACACGCCATAGGCCTGGGCCGCGGCCTTGTCTTCATCGGCCAGCAGCGTGAACGGCAGATCGAACTTGTCCTTGAACTTGGCTTGCGCGGCGGGTTTATCGGGCGATACGCCCACCACCGCCGCGCCCTTCTTCGCAAACTTCTGGATGCCGTCGCGAAACTCGCAGGCCTCGATGGTGCAGCCGGGCGTATCGGCCCTGGGATAAAAATACAGCACCACGCGTTTGCCCTTGAGGGCGGACAGCTTGAATTCCGCGCCGCTATCCGTGCGCAGCGCGATATCGGGAGCCTTGTCGCCAATTTTCAACATGTTTCACCCCAGCTTCTGCTTCAACAACTCAGTCACCACCGCCACGCTCGCCTGCCCGCGCGTGGCTTTCATCACCTGGCCCACCAGGTAGTTCATCACCGTGGTCTTGCCGCCGCGGTACTGCTCCACCTGCCTGGCGCTGGCCGCGATCACATCCGCGATCACCTTTTCCAGCGTACCCGTGTCGCTGATCTCCTTCAACCCTTCGCGTTCGATGATCTCCGCCGCGCTCTCGCCGGTCGAAAACATCTTGGCGAATACTTCCTTGGCTAGTTTGCCGGAAAGCTGGTTCGCCACGATCAGTCCGGCCATCGCGCCCAGATTTTCCGCGCTCACCGGCGATTCGCCGATCTCCTTGCCTTCGGCCTTGAGCGCTCCCATCAGGTCGCCCATTACCCAATTCCCGGCGATCTTGGGATCGCCCGAAACGCGCGCCACGGTTTCGTAGTACTCGCTCACCGCGCGCGTCTGCGTCAGCACGCCGGCGTCATATTCGCTCAGGCCATAAACGCCAATGAAGCGCGCCCGCCGTGCGGCCGGCAATTCGGGCATCCCGGCTTTTACTTCGGCCAGCCAGGCCTCGCCAATCCGCAGCGGCACCAGGTCGGGCTCGGGGAAATAGCGGTAATCGTGGGCGTGTTCCTTGCTGCGCATGCCGGCCGTTTCGCCCAAATCCGGATCGTAGAGCCGCGTTTCCTGCAGCACCGTGCCGCCGCTTTCGAGCACCGCCACCTGGCGCACGATCTCGTAATCCAATGCCTCTCTCAAAAAGCGGAATGAGTTCAGGTTCTTGACCTCCGCCTTGGTGCCCAGCTTCTCCGCCCCTTTCAAGCGCACCGATACGTTGGCGTCGCATCGCAGATGGCCTTTTTCCATGTCACAGCTCGAGACCTCGATGAACTGGAGCGCCTGTTTGACCTCGGTCAGGTATGCGTAAGCTTCCTCCGAGCTGCGCATGTCCGGCTCGCTGACAATCTCGATCAATGGCGTGCCGCTGCGGTTCAGATCCACGTAGGAGGCGCGGCCCGAATCCTTGAAGCCCTCGTGCACGCTCTTGCCGGCGTCATCCTCCATGTGAACGCGGGTCACGCCGATGCGCTTGCGCTCGCCGCCCGTTTCGATATCCACGTAGCCGCCCTCGGCGAACGGTTCGTCGTATTGCGAGATCTGGTAGCCCTTGGGCAGGTCCGGGTAAAAATAGTTCTTGCGCGCAAAACGCGAAACCGGGCGGATGCGGCAGTTCAGCGCCAGCGCGCCCTTGATCGCCAGCTCCACAGCGTGCCGGCTCAGCACCGGCAGCGCGCCCGGCAGACCCAGGCACACCGGGCACACATTGGTGTTCGGCGGCTCGCCGAAGCTGGTCGGGCATCCGCAAAAAATCTTGGTCGCGGTGGCGAGCTGGACATGAACCTCCAGCCCGATCACCGCTTCATAACGCGCAATGGCGCCCGGGCTCGCCATCTCGGTAGCGGAAAACGGCATGATTTCCTTACATTATAGTGGCCGAGCGAGCCAGGCATGCCCGGCCCCCGTAGGGGCGAGGCATGCCTCGCCCGCGGATCGCCATCGCAACTGCGGAACGGCGCTCAGCCTACTGAAGCGAGATCACAACATACGGAGGTGTCTGCACTCCTCCCACGGTCGCCACCAGCGGTACGTCCCCCGAGCCGAGGCCTGCCGGAACCGTCAGATTGATCTGGTCGAGACCGGCGCCGGACAAGCCCGCCCACATCGGGATGACACTCACGTTGTTGATGCGAAGGTTCACCGCGTTGGTAGTTGCCGCGGCGCCGGAAAACGCATGGCCGGCCTCAACCACAGAGTTCGTTGGTCCAAACCCGGTGCCGAACAGTTCGAGGATGTCACCGGCCTTCGCCGCCACCGTCGGATAGCCAAGCGATGTCCCGGTCGGGCCGATGATGTCATAGGTGCCTCCGCCATAAGCTCCCGAGCCGTCTGACCTGAGAATGACGCCGGCAACGTGTTTGCTGTCGAACAGGAAGAACGAAGGCGCGAATTGGGCCAGCGTCACGCTGGCTGTCGCGCTCCCGCCGGCGGTCGTCACCACCACGGAGACAGAGCCGGTTGCCGTGTCATCCGGCGCTTGCAGGTTGATCTGCCCGGGGCCGACGTACGAGAGATAGGCGGCTCTCCCGTTGATCGTCACGCTGGTGCCGCCGAGAGACTGCGGGAAATTCTCGTTCCAGGTCGCCACCGTCCTGGCGAGATTCGCGCCGTAAATCGACACCCACGCACCCGGCTGGATGGTTCCCACCGGGCTGTCGAGAGGAACGATGCCGCCTGGCGTGATCGATGGTGCCGGCGGGTTCGCACTCATGTCCAGCTTCGCCATAAACGCGTTGGTACCTGCGTTCGTGTTGCGATTCGTCGTCTGGAAAGCTCCGGCTGTGACCGGGAAGTCAGTGGAGGACGCGGAGCCGGCAATGTACGGGTTGCCGGTGCCGTCCACTGCCACCCCGCTCGCTTTGTCGCCGTAAAAAGGGTTGCCGCTCCCTCCCAGATAGGTGGAGTAGGCCAGCGCGCCCCCTGGGTTGAGCTCGGCGAGAAATGCGTTACCGGCGTGCGCGGTGTGATTGCCCGGCTGGAAGGCCCCCGGGGTGACCGGAAAGTCGGTGGAGCCTGCCACTCCCGCGATGTACACATTGCCGGAGCTGTCTATCGCCAGCGCATTCGCAGTGTCGCTGCCGCTTCCGCCCAGGTACGTCGAGTAGATCAGCGCGCGGCCGGCCGGGTTCAGCCTGGTGAGAAATGCGTTGCTGCCGACAGCGGAGTTTATAGTCGACTGAACGGCCCCCTGAGTTACTGGGAAGTCCGCGGAGTAGGCACCTCCTATGATGTAAGCGTTACCGGAGGCATCCACTGCCAGCCCGTTCGCACTGTCGCCGTAATAAGAGCCGCCACTCCCGCCCAGATAGGTCGAGTAGACCAGCGCCGTCCCGGCCGGGTTGAGTTTCGTGACAAACGCATTGGTACGGTTGTACGAAGCTGCAACGCCACCGGGGCCATACGGGACCAGTGCACGATTGGTGGTCTGGAAGGCCCCTGCGGTAACCGGAAAATCGGCGGAGTAGGCATAACCGGTTACGTACGCATTTCCGGCGCTGTCCACCGCCAGGCCAGTCGCTCCGTCCCCTTGAAATACTTGGGGGCCAAACGAAAACAGTATGCGTCCGCTCCCACCCAGATACGTGGAATAGACCAGCGCGCTGCCGGCCGGGTTGAGCTTGCTCACGAAAGCGTTGGAAGCTAAGCTCGCATTGTTCTTAGTCTGGAAGGCCCCCGCGGTAACCGGGAAATTGGTGGAGTTACTTACGCCGGCTACATATGCATCGCCCACGTTGTCCACAGCCAGGGCCCTGGCGCCATCGCGGCCCAGGTACGATGTGCCGCCGCCAAGGTACGTGGAGTAGACCAGCGCGCTCCCGGTGGGGTTGAGCTTGGTGACAAAAGCGTTGGCGCCGTTAGGGGATGTCTGGAAGGCCCCCGGGGTCACCGGAAAGCCGGTAGTGGCGGTGCCGGCGACGTACGCATTGCCGGAGCCATCCACAGCCAGCGCATACGCGTACGCGTAAGCCTCACTGCCGCTGCCGTCGAGGTAAGTGGAGTAGACCAGCGCGGTACCGGACGGGTTCAGCTTGGCGACGAACGCGGCGTCACAACTAGGGCCGCAGGCATTATACGTCGTCTGAAGAGCGCCCTCGGTCACGGGAAAATCGGCGGAGGTGGTACCGCCCGCCACGTATGCGTTTCCCGCCGCATCGACGGCGATAGCAGCGGCGGCATCGCCGGGCGTGTTGGCGCTGCCGCTTCCCCCCAGATAGGTTGAGTACACCAACACCGGATCGATTACCAGCGGCCTCCCGCGGTCATACCTCCCCAGCCGGAAACCGACGGTATGCTTGGCCAGCATCGCGAAGCTGCCCTCGACCGGCTTCCGCTGCCCATCGACCAACTGGTACACAACCGGCTTGTGGAAGGTCATCGCCCCGCCTGCGGCCTGCACCATCAGATCCCCATCCGTGCCCAACCGCAATCCCTTGGCCCTGGCAAACTGGAGCCGGATCGGCTTCGGATCGGCGCCTGGGCCGACGACAAAATCGTATTCGAGTTGCCGCTGGTTGCCGTAGTAGACCAGGTCCACGCCCGGATAGACGTCGCGGTAGCGCACCTTGGCGTAGGTGGGCACGCCAGTGTGCCACCTGGCCGCATCGCTGCCGATAAAGTAGTTGGCCCTCCCCGGCAACTGCTCCTCGCCCGCCGGAGCCGCTGCCTCGCTGCCGGCTCCCGCCAGCCGCATCCGCACCACGTCTGCGTTTTGTTTACATCCAGCTTCGCCGCGCCGGAAATCGGCCCGTCCGGCGGAAGAAGCCGCCTGGGCAGCGCAACCCTTGCGCAGCACCAGCACGGCTTCCTCGCCTGTCAGATACAATCCATAGCCGCTGCCCCGTGAAAGAAACTTCACGCGCGTGTCCGCTTGCCCCGTGTTGGCCTCAAAGCTGAGCGGAAGCCTTCCGTAGTTCTCAACGAGCTGCGCCTTTTGCGCAGGCGGTGTTGCGATGATGCCGCCTTGCCCCCTCGCCTGAGAGCAAATGCCTGGGTAATAAAAAAGCAGTGCATAGATGAAGAGCCTTTTCATTTCATACCTGTTCAACAAACGATAGGGGATTTCTGCCGCAGCAGGAATCGTCGCTGACCATCGTCGTTCCTTCGCGCCCTCAACTTCGCTGAAGGGAATCCGGCGGCCCGAGACGCCCCTCGAGTTCGCGGATGAAACTTTCGAGCGCCTGCCGTTGCGCCGCCTGCCATTTGACGACCGCGAAAAAGCGGCCGCGATTGAAGAACACGGTATCGGCGGAAGGCCGCCAGCGCTGGCTCAGCTCCAGGCCCACCGTCGCCGAGGAGAGCGCGTAGACACGAGCCGCGATCTTGCCGGGGCCTTCGTACATGCCCTCTCTCAGCCACTCGATTTCATTGCGCGGCACCGGATCGGGCGCCTCCGATACCGGAACCTCGCGCGCCACCACCAGCCGCCATCCCCCCGCCGCATTGGCCGGAAACAGGTTAGCGGGCATCGCCACAGGACTGTGGCAGCCCGCCAGCACGCAACACGCGCCCGCCGCCAGAGTCCTCAGTGCCCACGCCATCAGCTTTGATTCTGACAGAGGCGCCTGCCCGAAGGAACGCCGATAACTGTTGGAACCAAGTAGCTGGCATTATCGTATACTAGGCATTGTGGAGTACCAAGACGAAGGCAGAGACCGGCGGATTACCCAACTGCGGAAGGGCATCCTGGAATTGGCCGTCATGGGGGTTCTGTACGATGAGCGCCATTACGGCTATTCGTTGGTCCGCGTTCTCTCCGAAAGCGGCTCCATCTCACTCAAAGAAGGCACGATCTATCCCATCCTGGCGCGACTTGACCGGGACGGCCTGGTCCGCTCGGAATGGGTGGAGTCCGATCAGGGTCCGCCCCGCAAATATTACACCCTGACGTCGTCCGGCCGGCAGCTCTTCGATGCACTGAGCCAGGAGCTCGATGTATTGGTTTCCCTCGTGCAGCAAAAGTGGAAAGTCTCGGAGCAATCGGAGCATGCCAGGAAGAAACTCGTCGTCCGAAAGGGGTAAAAAAAATGTACAGCTATCCAGACGTGGTGGCGAAGATCGCCAGCGATTATTTGGAGCGCGTGAAATCGCAGCTCCGGTTGGTTTCAGCCCATGAGCAAGGCGATTTTCTGCGGGAGATCGAGTCGCATCTGTTTGAGGCTTATCAGCAAACGCCGGGCGAAGACGACGTGGCGAGAATACTCGCCGTGTTGCGGAACTTCGGCGAACCCGCTGAAGTGGTGGCCGACCGGTTGCCCGGCGCGATGGTGCGTTCCGGCACAAAGCACAACCTGCCGCTGTACGTTGTCGGCGGGATACTCATCGCGTTGTTCGGCCTTCCCCTGGGATCGGCCGGCGCCGGGGTGCTGGTGGGCCTGCTGGCCGCGGTGGCAGGCATCTTGGTCGCGTATTACGCGGTTGCAGGCAGCTTCCTCCTGGTCGGCGCGTTGACGATGTTAATAGGTCTGACTCGAATCCTCCTGCCGCAGTTATTTGACAGGCTGGTCGTGCTCGGCTATATCCAACTCGGCGGCCCGGTGGGTGAGTTCCTCGATCACTTCTCTCCTTCCTATCAGGGTCTGTTGATGATCCTGTTTGCCAGCGTATTCGCTGCTGCCGGGCTGGGCATGCTGTGGCTGGGACGATACCTGCTTCGCGGGCTGCGCTTCTTGTTCAGCCTGACATTCGACTGGATGCGGCGGTTCGCGCAACGCGTCCGCCGGAAGCTGCGTCAGGACAATCGTGAGGCGCCTCAGTTGGGCAAAGTCTCATTTGTCAAACAGTGATGCCGGCGAGGCAGCGCGAATGATTGAGGACGGACCCGGCACTCAGGAGAAGGCTCGCAAAATCAATCTGGATGCCGTGAGGTACGGCACGTTCGCGGAAATCGGAGCCGGCCAGGAAGTGGCGCGCTGGTTTTTTCGCGCCGGCAAGGCATCTTCCACTGTGGCCCGATCGATTTCCGCTTACGACATGGCCATCAGCGATAGCCTGTACGGCGCCACAGAACACTATGTGAGCCGCGCCCGGCTGGAGGCGATGCTCGACCGCGAGTTCGGCCAGCTCGTCGAACAACTGGACAGCAAGCGAGGAGAGCAAAACGCGTTCTTCGTTTTCGCCGACACGGTGGCCACGCACGGCTCCTCCCGTTCGTCCGGAGGGCACGGCTGGCTTGGAGTCCGCTTCCAGGATCAACCCAGGGCGAAGCCGTCCGAAGTCATCATTCACATCGAAATGCTGGACGCGTTCGCGGCCAGCCAGCAGGAGGCCGTCGGTCTGGTTGGCGTCAACCTCGTCTACGGCGCGTTTATGTTGCACCAGGACCCGGTGGCCCTGATTAAGAGTCTGATGGACGGGCTGGATCGGCGCAGGATCGAGATCGACATGATCAAGTTCTCCGGCCCTGCGTTCAGTGGCGTGGACAATCGCTTAATGAGTCTGCAACTGGTGGAACTGGCTCTGACGGACGCGGCGATGTTCACCGCGAACGGGGAAGCCGTTCAGCCATCCGAGCTCCTGCACGGCCGCCCTGTTCTCATCGAGCGCGGCAGTTTTCGCCCGGTCACCAATGTCACGCTAAACATGCTCGATGCCGCCTTGCGGCAGCTCCAGGAAGACTTCGGTGGAGCGCCCGACCCGCCGGTCGTGCTGATGGAAATGACCCTGCACAATCTGATGTCGGGACAGGCGATCGATCATCAGGATTTTCTGGCGCGCGCCGACACACTGGGCGCACTCGATAAAACGGTGATGATTTCGAGCTACACCCGGTTCGACCGCGTCACCACTTACCTGCGGCAGTACACGAAGAGCTGGATTGGCATGGTGGTGGGCGTCCCGACGCTCCGCGCCATCTTCGAGGAACAGTACTACAAGGAATTGGAAGGCGGAATCCTCGAGGGTCTCGGCCGGCTCTTCAGCGGATCGGTCAAACTCCTCGCCTATCCGACAATCTCGGCCACAACCGGAGAGATCGAGACCGCCGACAAACTCGCCATCGGCCCGAAGCTGCAACACCTTTATGCACACCTGTTCGAGAACGGCTTTATCGAACCCGTTCGCCAATACTCTACCGAGCAGCTCAGTATCAATCCTGGCGACACACTGAAAAAGATTCAATCGGGAGACGCGACGTGGGCCGACTTCGTGCCCGCCGCAGCCGCCGCTCTCATCCAGCGCAACGGCTTGTTCGGCTGCCGCACCGCCGAGGCGATGCGCTCG
>Ga0209415_10014442_pt1 | contig 12899 bp, 11 predicted proteins | sample PeaSoiSIISIP2007_FD_187696 | JGI IMG/M metagenome (GOLD analysis project Ga0209415, IMG submission 187696) | Peat soil microbial communities from Weissenstadt, Germany - SII-SIP-2007 (SPAdes) (version 2) | ecosystem: Environmental > Terrestrial > Soil > Wetlands > Peat | place: Germany...
CGTGCTGTGCCACGACCTGCCGCGGCCCAAGGGCGTGGCGGCCGACGTGGCGCTCACCTACCCGGCGCTGGCCGATCGCTTGACCCGCGAGTCGGGCTGGCGGGTCGTCACGGCCGCGTTGCGCGGCACGGGCGAGTCGACCGGCGACTTCTCCGCCCTCGGCTGGCTCGAGGACCTGACCTTCCTGGCCGAGAACGACATCCCCGCCGACGCGGCCCGCGTCGCCGTCGGCTTCGGGTTCGGAGGGGTCTTGGCGCTGCACCTGGCGGCCGGAGACGAGCGGGTGGCGGGCGTGGCCTGCCTCGGGACGCCCTCGGACCTCGGGCCCCTGGCCCGGGACCCCGAGGAGCTGCTGGCCCGCTGCCGGCGCAACGGCCTCATCAGCACCCCCGGGTTCCCCGCCTCGACCGAGGCCTGGGCCAAGGAGCTCTCGTTGCTGCACCCCGCCGAGGACGCCGCCCTCCTCATGGGCCGGCCGCTGCTGATGGTCCACGGCTCCGACGACCCCGACGTGCCCGTCGCCGACGCCCGGGCGCTGGCCGACGCCGCCACCGGGCCGGCCGAGCTGCACCTGGTCTACGGCGCCGGCCACTGGCTCCGGGCCGACCCGAGGGTGATCTCCATCCTCGTGGGCTGGCTCGAGCGTCGCCACTGACGAGGTCGCGGCGCTCCTCGCCCGACGGGCTCAAGGCGGGCGTCCCACCGTCCGAGAACTAGTTCATGACCGAGGGGGGTACGACGCCCTTCAGCGTGGTCGTGCACCTTCGGGGTGGCGGGACGACCAGGCTGGGCGACGGGGACTCGGCGACGGCGCACCCCCCGGGCAGGCAGGAGGACGGGGGCCGTGATCCTGCGGCGGCCGGGTCCGCGCCCTCCGGCGTGGGGCCGCCGGCGCGGCTCACGCGGCCGGGGGGTCGCTACTCAACGCTCGATCGATCGCACCACGCAGCTCCCGCGCCGCGCGCCGCGCGTCGGGCGCTTGGGTCAGGTAGCGCACCACGACGAAGTGACGCACACCCGCCGCAGCCAGAGCTGGGATTCTCTCCGGTGTCACACCGCCCGTCACGAAGACGGGAACGCTGGATCGTGCGCTGGCCAGACTGACGTAGGCCATCCCCGTTCCCTCCCGTCCCGGCTTGGTCGGAGTCGCCTCCACCGGCCCGGCGGAGATGTAGCTCACGTCCTCGCCCGCGGCCGCCGCCAGGTCCGCCTCGCCGTGCGTCGAGAGGCCCACGATCGCCCCGGGCCCCAGGATTCGCCGCGCCAGCGAGACCGGTGCGTCGTCCTGCCCCACGTGCACGCCGTCGGCCCCCACCTCGAGCGCGAGGTCGGGCCGGTCGTTGACCACGAAGGGCACGTCGTGCTCGCGGCACACCGCGCCCGCCACACGGGCCCGGGCGATCAGCTGCCGGGCGTCGAGCTCCTTGTCGCGCAGCTGGACGACGTCCACGCCGCCCGCGATGCAGGCCGTCAGGAACACGGCCAGGTCGGCGCGGTCCGGCGTGCAGAGATAGAGGCGGCGACCCGAGAGGTCCCCTGCGTTCACGCCCCGGAGTGTGCCCGGGCCTTCATCGCCTTCTTGGTGGCCCTCACCTTCTCGAGGCTCGCCGTGTCGGTGATGTCGGCCACCGACAGGTAGGTCCCGTTGCCGCCGAAGGGGGCGCTGGCCTCCTGCCACCCCTCGGGGCGCACGCCGAGCTGCTTGCCGAGCAGCGCGGTGAAGATCTTGGACTTCTGCTCGCCGAACCCGGGCAGGGACCGGATGCGGGCCACCAGCTCCTCCCCGCTGGTCACGCCCTTCCAGATGGCGTCCGCCCTGCCGCCGTAGTCCTCGACGACGGTGCGGCAGACCTCCTGCACGCGCCCCGCCATCGACCCGGGGTACCGGTGCAGCGCCGGCCGCGCCCGGAAGACGTCGGCGAGCTCGTCGGGGTCCATGGCGGCGATGGAGGCCGCGTCGAGGGAGCCGCCCAACCGGCGCGCCAGCTCGGCGGGCGACGAGAAGGCCTTCTCGAGGGTCACCTGCTGGTCCAGCACCATCCCGATGAGCAGAGCCAGTGGGTCGCGGCTCAGCACCGCGTCGGCGTCTGCGTCGCCGCTGAGGTGGAGCGCAGTCCGAGGCACGGGAGAGATTTTGTCACGAAGCGCGGGCCGTGCGGACGTGCCCCGGCGCCGCAGCGCGGGCAGACTCTCGCCATGCACATCCCGGCCAAGGTCGACTACGGGATTCGCGCCCTGCTCACGCTGGCCGCCTCGGGGACGCCGCAGACCGCCGAGGCCCTCGCCGGGGAACAGGGCCTGCCGCCACGCTTCCTCGGCGCCATCCTGGCCGACCTGCGGCGCGCCGGCATCGTGGCCAGCCAACGGGGGGCCGAGGGCGGCTACCGGCTGGCCCGCGAGTCCGACGCCATCACGATCGCCGACGTCATCCGCGCCCTCGACGGCCCGCTGGCAGAGGTGCGGGGGTTCCGGCCCGAGGCCACCAGCTACGACGGTGCGGCGGAGAACCTCCAGCAGGTCTGGGTGGCCGTGCGGGCCAGCCTGCGCTCGGTGCTCGAGAAGGTCACCCTGGCGGACGTGACCTCGGGCAAGCTCCCCCCGCACGTGCAGAAGCTCCTGACCGACCCCGATGCCTGGGTCGCCCACTAACGGCGCGGGGACCGGGCCGGTCGCCGTCTCGGCGGAGGACTACCTCTGGTTCGTCGATCTGGCGCTGTCCGGGATGGCCGCCATCGTCGAGCAGCTCGGCGACGACCTGGTCAACCGGCGCCCCCCGTTCCGCGGCGGCAATTCCGCCTACGTGATCCTGACCCACTGCCTCGGCGTCATGGAGTACTGGGGCGGCGCCACCGTCGCCGAGCGCCCCGTGCAGCGCGACCGGGTCGCCGAGTTCAGCGCGAGCGGGGACGTGGCGGGGCTGCTCCGGCGCACCGAGCACGCCCGGCGCCGGCTGCGTGAGGACATCGTCGGTCTCGACGCCGTGGCCGCGCCGGTGAGCGTCCGGCGCGACCGCGACGAGCCCGTGCCCTACACCGAGGCGAAGGGCGCGGTCCTCCTGCACATCCTGGAGGAACTGTTCCAGCACTTCGGCCACATGGAGATCACCCGGGACGCGCTCGTGGCGGGGCACCGGCGGTGACGCCCCCGAACGAACCCACCCCGGTTGCCTGCAGCCTCGACGTCGGGTCCCTGGCGGAGCGGATCGACCAGTGGCGCGAGTTCGTCGCGTCATCGGTGGTCGGCGTGGAGGCCGACGCCACGTCGGTCCGCCTCGTGCTCGGCGACACCGACGCCGCGCTGGTCGCCGCCGCGTCGCTCGGTCAGCGCGAGAAGCAGTGCTGCGGCTTCTTCTCGGTCGCCATCGAGCTCGGTCCGGACCGTCGGGCGCTGACCCTGCGCGTTCCCGAGGGGGCGGAGGAGGTGATGGCCACCTTCGTGGCCCTGCTCACACCGTGAACGGGGCGGCCCGCCCGGGGTCGATGCCGAGGTCGCCGATCGCCCCAGCCACGACGGCGGGCGGGACCCGTCCGCCGAGCGCGAGCTGCTGCAGCACCGCGACCACGAGGTGGGCCGAGTCGACCTCGAAGTACGAGCGCAGGGCGCCCCGGGCGTCGGAGCGGCCGAACCCGTCGGTTCCGAGCGAGGTGTAGGGGCGGTCGACGAAGCGCGCCACCTGGTCGGGCACGCTGCGCATGTAGTCGGTGATGGCGACCACGGGGTCCGGGCCCGAGCCGAGCGCCTCGGTCACGATCGCCCGGCGGGGCTCGGCGTCGGGGTGCAGCCGGTTCCAGCGTTCGGTCTCGAGGGCGTCGGCGCGCAGGCCGGTCCACGACGTCACGGCCCAGGCGTCGGCGCCGACGTCGTAGCGCTCGGCCAGGATGCGCTGCGCCTCCGTGGCCACGCTCCACATGGGCCCGGAGAAGCACACGGAGGCCCGCAGGTCGCCGGAGACCTCCGGGGCGGCGGCGAAGCGGTACGCGCCCTGAATGATGCCCCGCCGGATGGCCGCGCCTTCGTCGCCCTCGGGGAGCGGCGGCATGGGGTAGGTCTCGTTGTAGAGCGTGAGGTACCAGAAGCGGTCCTTGGGGTCGGGCCCCAGCATCTCGGCCACCGCCGCCTCCACGATGGTGGCCACCTCGTAGGCGAAGGAGGCGTCGTAGACCATGGCGGCCGGGTTGGTGGAGGCCAGCAGCGGGGACTGCCCGTCGTCGTGCTGCAGCCCCTCGCCTTGGAGGGTCGTCCGCCCGGCCGTGCAGCCGGCCAGGATGCCGCGGCCGCGCATGTCGCCGAGGGCCCAGGCCAGGTCGCCGACCCGCTGGAAGCCGAACATGGAGTAGAAGAGGAAGACGGGCACCATCGGCTGGCCCCAGGTGGCGTACGCGGTGGCCAGGGCGGTGAACGACGCCAGCGCCCCGGCCTCGGTGATGCCCTCCTGGAGGACCTGCCCCGAGGTGCTCTCCGCGTAATTGAGAGGCAGGTCGGCGTCGACGGGCACGTAGTTCTGCCCCTCGGGCGCGTAGATCTTGGCCTCGGCGATCAGCGGCTCCAGCCCGAAGGTCCGGGCCTCGTCGGAGACGATCGGGGCGACGAGCGCTCCGACCGTCGGGTCACGGACCAGGTTGCGCAGGAGTCGCGTGAACACCATGGTGGTCGAGACCGACTGCTTCCCCGAGCCCGCAGCGAACTCCTCGAAGACCTTGGCGTCGGGCTGCTGGGGCGCGGCGGGGCGAACCACGCGGACGGGCACCGGCCCGTCGAGCACGCGGCCGCGGGCACGCAGGTACTCCATGGCGTCGGAGCCCTCGGCCGGCCGGATGTAGGGAGGGTCGCCCTCCAGCGCGGCATCGGGGATGTCATCGGTCAGGTAGAGGCGGTCGCGCAGCGCGCGCAGTTGCGCCTTGGTCATCTTCTTGATCTGGTGCGTCGCGTTGCGGGCCTCGATCTCGGGACCGAGCGTCCACCCCTTGATGGTCTTGGCCAATATGACGGTGGGCGCGCCCTTCTGCTCGGTCGCCAGCTTGTAGGCGGCGTAGAGCTTGCGGTAGTCGTGTCCGCCGCGCGGGAGCGAGACGAGCTCGTCGTCGCTGAGGTCCTCGACCATGGCGCGCAGGCGCGGGTCGGGACCGAAGAAGTGCTCCCGGATGTAGGCCCCCGACTCGGTGGCCAGCTTCTGGTACTCGCCGTCCACCGTGGTGTTCATGCGGTCGAGCAGGACGCCGTCGACGTCCCGGGCGAGCAGCGCGTCCCATCGTGAGCCCCAGATCACCTTGATCACGTTCCACCCGGCGCCCCGGAACACCGCCTCGAGCTCCTGAATGATTTTGCCGTTGCCCCGGACGGGCCCGTCGAGCCGCTGCAGATTGCAGTTGACGACGAAGATGAGGTTGTCGAGGTGGTCTCGGCCGGCGACCCCGAGTGCGCCGATGGACTCCGGTTCGTCCATCTCGCCGTCCCCGACGAAGCACCAGACCCGGCTCCCCGAGGTGTCGACGAGCCGTCGGTGGTTCAGGTAGCGGTTCACGTGCGCCTGGTAGATGGCAGAAATCGGGCCCAGCCCCATCGACACCGTCGGGAACTCCCAGAATTCGGGCATCGAGCGCGGGTGCGGGTAGCTCGGGAGGCCGTCGCCGCCCACCTCGTGGCGGTAGTTGTCCAGCTCCGCCTCGCTCAGCCGGCCCTCCACGTAGGCCCGTGCGTAAATGCCGGGCGCCGCATGTCCCTGGAAGTAGACCTGGTCGCCGGAGCCACCGTCGGCCTTGCCGCGGAAGAAGTGGTTGAACCCGACCTCGTAGAGCGCGGCCGAGCTGGCGTACGTCGAGAGGTGTCCCCCGACCCCCTCGGTGCGCGTGTTGGCGCGCATGACCATGGCGGCGGCGTTCCACCTGATGTAGGCGCGGATGCGGCGCTCCTGGTACTCGTCACCGGGGAACCACGGCTCGGCGTCGGCGGGGATGGTGTTGACGTAGGGCGTCGAGACGGTGGCCGGGAAGTCGACCTGCTTGGTCCGGGCCCGCTCCAGGAGCTTCATCAGCAGGTAGCGCGCCCTGGCCCGGCCCCGGGCGTCCACGATGGCGTCGAAGGAGTCGAGCCACTCCTCCGTCTCGCCGGGGTCCGTGTCGGGAACCTGGTGACTGATCCCGTCGAACAGCATCGCTCCACGGTACCGGCAGGGAACCGGGGTCCACGACCATTGGTCGCGGGTGTTAGGCATGGGCCATGCCTGCCGACGCAGAACCGGTCATCGTGTACACCGACGGCGCGTGCCGGGGGAATCCCGGCCCCGGCGGGTGGGCGTGGGCCGTGCCGGGCGGGCGCTACGCCAGCGGTGCCGACCCGCAGACCACGAACCAGCGCATGGAGATCACCGCCGCGCTCGAGGCCCTTCGGGCCCTCACCCCCGGGGCACCCGCGGCGATAGAGGTGGTGAGCGACTCCACCTACGTCGTCAAGTGCTTCACCGACGGCTGGTGGCAGGGCTGGCTCCGTCGCAACTGGCGGAACTCGCAGAACAAACCGGTGGCGAACCGCGACCTGTGGGAGCCCCTCATCGAGTTGGCGCTGTCGTCCGACGTGGACGTGAGCTTCCGCTGGGTCAAGGGGCACTCGGGTGACCACTGGAACGACCGGGTGGACGAATTGGCCACCCTGGCGGCCGATTCGGGCGCGGGTTCCAGCGGGTAGCGGTGGCCCCGTGCCGGCCTTGGTGCACCGGTGCGAACGGTAGGCTGAGCGGGTAGCACGCGCGGAGCGCGGAGAGGCCTCCGGCTGGTGCGATCGGGCAGTTTCGGGGGAGCCGAGCGCGCCGGACGAACCTCACGAGCACAGAGGAAGAGGACGGGCGATGGCCACCGAGGAAGAGTTCGACATCGTGGTGATCGGCGGCGGCCCGGGTGGGTACGCGACCGCGCTCTACGGTGCCGCCGCCGGGCTGTCCGTCGCCATCGTCGAGCGCGACAAGGTCGGCGGGACGTGCCTGCACCGGGGCTGCATCCCCGCCAAGGAGTTCCTCGAGACGGCCGCCGTCCGTCGCACGATCGGCGACGCCAAGGAGTTCGGCATCGACGTCCCGGGGGTCTCCGTCGACTTCTCGCGGAGCCAGGACCGCAAGAACGGCGTGGTCGACAAGCTGTTCAAGGGGCTGTCCGGCCTGCTCAAGGGGAGAAAGGTCACGATCCTGACGGGGACGGGGACGCTGAAGGCCGGCCGTCGGGTCGAGGTCACGGACGGAGAGGATGCCGGGCGCGTCGTGGTGGGGCGCAACGTCGTCCTGGCGGCGGGCTCCGTGCCGCGGACGCTGCCCGGGTTCGAGGTCGACGGCCGCTGGGTCATGACGTCGGACGAGTTCCTCGACCTCAAGGAGCTCCCGGCGTCCGTGGCGGTCATCGGTGGTGGCGTCATCGGCTGTGAATTCGCGTCGCTCCTCGCCGACCTCGGCACCAAGGTGACGATCGTCGAGGCGCTCGACACCATCCTGACCGGCTGCGACGACGACATCATCCGCCTGGTGGCGCGGTCGTTCACGAAGCGGGGCATCGACATATTCACCAGCGCCGCGGTCGAGGGCCACGTGCCGGCGAAGGACGGCAACGTGACGACCGTCCGGGCTGGCGAGAAGAGCTGGGACGTCGAGGCCGTCGTCGTCTCCGTCGGACGCCGGCCGCGGACGGAGGGACTGGTGGCCGACGGCGTGGCCGTGACCATCGACGAGCGGGGCTTCGTTGCTGCCGACGAGTACCAGCGCACCGGCGAGCCGGGAGTCTGGGCCGTGGGCGACATCGTCGCCGACTCGCCGCAGCTCGCCCATGTCGGCTTCGCGGAGGCCATCGTGGCGGTCAAGGGCATGCTGGGCGAGCCGGTGGTGCCGGTCGACAACGCCAAGGTGCCCTGGGCCATCTACTGCCACCCCGAGGTCGCCTTCTGCGGCATGACCGAGGCGCAGGCCAAAGAGGCCGGGATTGAGGTCGTCACCAAGAAGGACCCCTTCGGAGGCAACAGCCGGGCCCAGATCATCGGGGACACCGAGGGGGTCGTCAAGATCGTCGCCGAGCGCCGGCCCGACGGGTCGGCGGGCCGCATCCTGGGCGTGCACATGGCGGGCCCATGGGTGACCGAGCAACTCGGCGCGGGCTACCTGGCCGTCAACTGGGAGGCCTTCCCCGACGAGGTGGCCCAATTCATCCAGCCGCACCCGTCCTTGTCCGAGACCTTCGGCGAGACCATGCTGGCGCTGACAGGAAGGGGTCTGCACGTTGGCTGACGTGATGATGCCGCAGCTCGGCGAGACGGTGACCGAAGGCACGATCACCCGCTGGATGAAGGGCGTCGGTGACCAGGTCGAACGCGACGAGCCGCTCTTCGAGGTCTCGACGGACAAGGTCGACTCAGAGGTGCCGTCTCCCGCCGCCGGCGTCCTGACCGAGATCCTCGTCCCCGAGGGCGAGACCGTCGAGGTCGGTGTGCGGCTGGCCGTGATCGGTGACGGCGCCGGCGCAGCCCCCTCCGAGGCCGCACCGGCCGCCACCACGACCGCGGCGCCGGCCCCGCCGGTCCCGCCGGCCGACGCCGCACCACCGCCCCCGCCACCAACGCCTTCGCCACCACCACCGCCGGCTGCGGCTCCGGCGGCGACCCCTCCTTCTGCGCCGGTCGCGGGGGCCAACGGCGACGGCGTGGGGCCCCTGGTCCTCTCGCCGATCGTGCGCAAGCTCCTGGCCGACAACGACATCAGCGAGGCGGAGGTGAGCGGGACCGGGTCGGGCGGGCGCATCACCCGCGAGGACGCGTTGCGCGTCGTCGAGTCGCGGCGGTCGGCGGCGTCGCCATCGCCCTCGCCGGCGGTTGCGGCGCCGCCCGCGGCCCCCGCGATGCCGGTCGTCAGCGCGCCGCCGCCACCCCCGGTCTCCATGGCCTCGTTCCGACGTGCCGGTGACCAGCTGGTGCCGTTCTCGAACATGCGTCGCCGGACGGCCGAGCACATGGTGCGCTCGAAGGCGACCTCGCCCCATGCGTTCATCGCCAACGAGGTCGACTTCGAGAGCGTCGAGCGTGTGCGCACCGCGTGGGGGGAGCGCTTCAAGGCGGAGGAAGGGTTCGCCCTGACCTATCTGCCGTTCGTCGCGCGGGCGGCCGTGGAGGCATTGCGCGACTTCCCGCTGCTCAATGCCTCGGTGGTCGACGACTCGCTGCTGGTGCACTCCGAGGTCAACCTCGGGATCGCCGTCGACCTGGCCCACGAGGGGCTGATCGTGCCGGTCGTCCACCGCGCCGAGGAGGTCACGCTGCGCGGCGTGGCACGGCGCATCCGCGACCTCGCCGAGCGGGCAAGGAGCCGGCAGCTCAACGCCGACGACATCGCTGGCGGCACCTTCTCCATCACGAACGACGGTCCCTTCGGGACCTATTTCACCGTCCCGATCATCAACCAGCCGCAGGTCGCGATCCTGGCCACCGACGGCATCGCCCGCCGCCCCGTCGTGGTGACGCACCCCGACGGCACCGAGTCGATCGCCATCCACTCGACCGGCATCCTCGGCGTGAGTTGGGACCACCGGGCGGTCGACGGTGCGTACGTCTCACTCTTCCTGGCGCGGGTCTCGGAGCTCCTGGGCAGCCGCGACTGGGCCGCAGAGCTCTAGGACCGGGCGGGTGCTGCGCATCCGATCGCTCGGGACGGTCTCGTACCACGAGTCGTCCACCCTGCAGCACGCGTTGGCCACCGAGGCCGACGACGACTACCTCCTTGTCCTCGAGCACCCGCACACCTACACACTCGGTGCGCATGCCGACGAGCGTCACATGCTGGTCGACCCGGCGCTGGTCCATGCGACGCTGGCGCACACGGACCGCGGGGGCGACGTCACGTACCACGGGCCGGGCCAGCTGGTGGCCTACCCGATCGTCACCGTGCCCGACGACCCGACGTCGGGCGCCCGCCACGTGCATCGCCTGGAGCGAGTGGTCATCGACGCCCTGGCCGACCTCGGGCTCCCCGATGCCAGCAGCGTGGACGACTACCCCGGCGTCTGGGTGGACGCCGACGGACCCGACCCCAGGAAGATCGCCGCCGTCGGCGTGCGGACCATGCGGGTCGGCCCTGGTCGCCGCCGTACCCTGCACGGCGTCGCGCTGAACGTCACCTCCGACCTGTCCATGTTCGGGCACATCGTGCCGTGCGGCATCGCGGACCGCGGGGTGACCTCGCTGCGGAGTGAGGGGGTCGACGTGACGATGGAGGACGTCATCGACGCCTTCGTGGCCCGGGCCGCCACCGTGTTCGGCAACGACGTGGTGGAGCGCCAGGACGTCGTGACCGGGATCGCCGGGGCGACCCCCGCGTCGGGTGCGAACGAGCGACCGTTGCTGCGGCGCCTGCGCCAGGCCGGGGTGGCGCCCGAGGAGGGCATCGACATCGCGCAGCGCAAGCCGGACTGGGTCCGGGTCCCCGTGCGCATCGGCAAGGGCTACCGCCGGCTCGGGGCGACGATCCACGACCTCGGCCTCGTCACCGTGTGCGAGGAGGCGGGCTGCCCGAACATCTACGAGTGCTGGGCCGACGGCACCGCCACCTTCATGATCAACGGCGAGCGCTGCACCCGGGCCTGCGGCTTCTGCCAGGTGGACACCCGCCATCCGCTGCCCCTGTCGCCCGACGAGCCCGAGCGGGTCGCCCGCGCCGTCGAACGGATGGGGCTCGGCCACGCCGTGGTGACCTGCGTCGCCCGCGACGACCTGGCGGACGGGGGAGCGGGCGCCATGGCGCAGACCATCGGAGCGATCCGGGAACGCACGCCGGGCACGAGGGTGGAGGTGCTGATCTCCGACTGCAAGGGCGACGAGAAGTCCCTCGACACCATCTTCGGGGCACGACCCGACGTGCTCAACCACAACATCGAGACCGTGGTCCGGCTCCAGCGCGCCGTGCGGCCGTCGGCGGGGTACGCACGGAGTCTGGCCGTGCTGGCCCGCGCCGCACAGGCCGGGTTGGTGACGAAGTCGGGCCTCATGGTGGGGCTGGGTGAGCACGAGGACGAGGTGATCGCGACCATGGCCGACCTCCACTCGGTCGGAGTGTCCATCGTCACCATCGGGCAGTACCTGCGCCCGAGCCGCGACCACCTCCCCGTCTCCCGGTACTGGGCACCGGAGGAGTTCGACCGCCTGCGCCGGGTCGGGGCCGAGCTCGGCGTGGCGCACGTCGAGGCGTCCCCCCTGACCCGGTCGAGCTACCACGCCCGCGAGGCCGCCGCCGCATCCGGGGCCCGCTGAGCGGCCCGAGTCTGGCGGGGCGACGCGTCCCAGGTCCGACAGTCCGGACGCCGGCCGGCCCCCGCAATCACCGATTGGACCCGCCCGTGGCTCTCGGACTGCGATGATCACCCGGTGCAACCGTCATGTGCCTCGGTCCGGCCCGATCGGGTGAGAAGCCCGTGAGGGACCGGCGGTCCTCAGGGCCGCGCCCCTGATGGCCCACACGACGGCCCGAGACACCCTGCCCGCCGGCGAGTCGCCTGCGGCCGTCGGGGGATCGATCGCGGCCGACGGCCCCACGCGAGCCGACGCGCGGCGACGGCGAGCCCGGCACAGATGGGTCACGCTGATCGTGCCGCCGGTCCTCGGCGTCGTCTTCGCCGAGGCTCTGCTGTTCCTGGCTGCGATCCTGGACGGACGAGCGCAGTACTTCGTTCGGCCCGGCCACTGGGCTCGTTTCGACTCGGGCCTGTACCTGCAGATCGCCGCCCACGGCTATACGTTCAACCACTGCGTCGGCTCCCAGTACCCGCCCGGCAGCTGGTGTGGCACCGCCGGCTGGGCGCCCTTGTACCCGGGGCTCATCTCGTTCCTGGGCCACCTCGGGCTCTCGCTGCCGGTCGCCGGGATGGTGCTGTCGTTCCTGTTCGCCTACCTGACCCTGCAGGCGGTCTGGGTGCTCATCGGGCCGGCGTGGTCGTTCTCGCCGCTGTGCTGCCTGGCCTTCGCGGCGTGCTTCCCCGGCATGATCTATTACTACGCGCTGTTCCCGATCTCACTGCTCACCTTCCTCTCCGCCCTCTGCCTAATCCTGTTCATCCGCCGCCACTACCTGCTCGCCGGGCTGGTCGGGGCGCTGTGCGCCTGGGCCTTCGCCACCGGCCCGTTGATCGGCGTCGTCTTGCTCGTCTCGGCGGTGTTCGTCGCACGCGGCCAGGACGTCTGGCGTGTCACGGCGCGCAGTGCCGGCATCGCCCTGGCCGGGTTCGCCGCCCTGCTCGTGGCCTGGCAGTTGTGGGTCGGGGACTGGAGCGCGTACTTCAAGACTTCGGCGAAGTACGGCGACGGCGTGCACGATCCGATCACCACGTTCGTGATGGCCTTCACCGGGGGCCCGGCCGCGAAGTACCCGCTCCAGGATCCGAACGCCGGCTACGACCACGTGATCGCGCAGGCACAGACGGCGTTCGTCGCTGCGCTCGTCATCGGCCTGATCGTGTGGACCCTGCGCCGGCGACCCGTGAGCACTGCCGACCGGGTGATCCTCACCTACACGGTCGTGGTGTGGGTGGTACCGCTCGTTGCCGGACCGAGTCTGAGCAGATACCGGTTGGAGGCCCTCCTGGTCCCCTGTGCCGCCCTGTGCACGCGTCTGCCCCGCGGCGTGCAGGTGGCGCTCGTCGGGATATCCGCCGTCCTGGCCGTCGGGTTGGCGTCGTTGTTCACGAAGAACCTGATCGTGTGAATGCGATGTGGGCCCGAAGCACCCGGTCCGACCCCGGACTGTCATGATCTGCCGGTGCGGCCGCCGGTTCAGATGCGTGTGACCCGCGCGGCACCGGGAGGATCGGTTCCGCCGACGATCGACCGGTGGCGCCGCTGATGGCCGAGACGACGACCCCCGATATCGGCTCCGCCGCCCCGCACCAGGC
>Ga0209415_10014445_pt1 | contig 12897 bp, 9 predicted proteins | sample PeaSoiSIISIP2007_FD_187696 | JGI IMG/M metagenome (GOLD analysis project Ga0209415, IMG submission 187696) | Peat soil microbial communities from Weissenstadt, Germany - SII-SIP-2007 (SPAdes) (version 2) | ecosystem: Environmental > Terrestrial > Soil > Wetlands > Peat | place: Germany...
GTGCTGGTGACCGGCATCCAGCTCGCCCTCATCCTCTGGGGCCTGCTGAATTTTTCCGAGCTCTCGCTTGCCGGGCTCGCACTCTTCCTCCTCGCGCACGTGCTCGTCTCGGTCACCAACTACAATACGGCGGCGCACAACTTCGTCCACTCGCCGTTCTTCGTCTCGCGGCTGTTGAACGATCTTTACGCCGCCCTTTGCGGCATCACGGTGATGTTGCCGTTCACCCTCCTGCGTCTCTACCACATGGAGCATCACCAATACGGCAACGATCGCAAGGACTCGGCGACGGGGACGACCAAGGATTCGACCTCGACCTACCTCTACGGCAAGGACGGCGATCACGAGGCGCTGTGGCGCTATTCCTTCCTGAGCCAGCTCAGGGATTGGGCCGCCATCGCCGCGACCTTCAAGACGGCGAGGGAATCGAAGCAGCGGGCCCGCATCGCGGCCGAGGCGGCGGTGATCGCCGTTTTTTGGGCGGCACTCTTCTGGGTGAACTGGCGCTTCGCCCTCTTCTACATCTTCGTCGTCTATCTGAGCCTGGTCGCCACCACCGCGCAGAACTACTTCGAGCATTACGGTGCTGAGCCGGGAAGCCGCAAGACCGATTCGGTCAGTTGCTACAATCCCATTTACAATTTCCTCTGGTTCAACAACGGCTATCACCAGGAGCATCACTTCAGGGCCGGCGTGCATTGGACGAGGATCAAGGAGCTGCGCAGCGAGATGTTGCCGGAGGGCCAGCGCCGGGTCGTCCGCGGAGCGCATTTCATGAACCTGCCCTGGCTCGCCCGCTGACGGGGGGAGGTGCCTCATGAAACCCATCGAATTCGGCGCGATGACGCTCGAGACCGTGAGCGAAGTCGAGCGCGTGCCCATCGACGTCGATTGGATGTTCCCCGCCGCACCGCCCGATTGGGTGGCGAGGAACCGGGACTGGCTCGACGAGCGGGTGCTCGAGGCCGGCTCCGGGCGGCTCGTGATCGCCATGCAGAGCTACGTCGTGCGGACCCGGGGGCGGACCATTCTCGTCGATACCTGCATCGGCAATCACAAGGAGCGTCCGACGCTTGCCTGGATGCATCGCCTCGACACGGCCTACCTCGAGAACCTGGCCGGGATCGGCCTTCGTCCCGAGGACATCGACTTAGTACTCTGCACGCATCTTCACGCCGACCACGTCGGCTGGAACACGCGGCTCGTGGACGGGCGCTGGGTCCCGACCTTTCCCAAGGCGCGTTACGTGATGGGCAAGGCCGAGTTCGACGCGTTCGAGCAGCTTCATCGCAAGGCCCCCAAGGATCAGCCGGTCGCGCGCGGCGCCTTCGCCGACAGCGTGCTGCCGGTCGTGGAGAGCGGTCAGGCCGACTTCGTCGATGCGGCGCACGTGGTTGAGCGCGAGCTCGACTTCGGCGTCTGGCTTGAGAGCCTGCCGGGACACACGCTTGGCCACGTGGGCGTGCACGTGCGCGGGCCGAACGGTCATGCGCTTCTCACCGGCGACGCCATCCACCATCCCGTGCAATTCTCAGGCCTCGACGTCGTCATGGTCTCCGATGCCGATCGCGCGCAGGCGGCCGCGACCCGCCGCCGTTTGGCCGAGAGCTATGCCGACACCGACACGATCATCCTGGCGAGCCACTTCCCGCTGCCGACGGCCGGCCGTATCGTGCGTCACCGCGGTCACTTCCGCTTCCGCTGGCTCGAGGCCTGAGGCGGGCCGCGGGGCCGTGCGCAACGGTTGCAGGTGCCGGGCCGCGCACAGCCGGCACGCGACAGTACCCATTCAGCACTCCTCCGGCACTCGCCGTGCGCCGCGTCTATGCCCCCGTGATTCCTCTGGACGAGGCCCCGGGCCTCTCGCTATGGAAGGAGCAATAACCGAACGGGGTCAATGAGCGCATTCTTTGGCACGTCGCCGCTGTCGCAAAGCGTTGCGATCCTCCTCATCGGCGCGGGTACGACGATCGCCGTCTCGCTCGCCGGGAATGCGCTCGGCCTCCTGATCGCGGTACCCGTCTGCTTCATGCGCCTCTCGCAAGCTCGGGCCGCGCGGGCGATGGGAATCGCCTATGTGAGCTTCTTTCGCGGCGTCCCGCTGCTCGTCCAGCTTCTCATCGTGTATTACTTCCTGCCCGCACTCGGCCTCGATCTGCCGCCCTTCGTGGCGGCCGCGATCGGATTGGGGGTCTGCACCGCGGCCTATCAGGCCGAGAACCTGCGCGGCGGCTTCCTCATCATTCCCAAGGGCCAAAACGACGCCGCGCGCGCCTTCGGCTATACCGGGGTGCAGACGCGCCGCTACATCCTCATTCCGCAGGCGCTGCGCGCGGCGGCCCCCACGCTCATCAACGAGATGATCCTCATCCTCAAGGCGTCCTCGCTGGTGTCCGTGGTCGGGGTCGAGGACCTCATGCGCGTCAGCCAGAACATCGTCGCGCGCGATCTCCGCCCCATTCGATGGTACATGGCGGCGGCCGTCATCTACCTCGTCATCAACCTGGCCCTTGCCCTTCTCGGCCGCGCCGCGGAACGCCGCCTGAGCGCCGGCTACGCGAGGGTCACGCTATGAGCGCCGAGCTCTCGCTCATCACGACCTATGGGCCGCAGCTCCTCGAGGGCTTCAGGCTCACGGTCTTGATTTGGCTCTTGGGCTCCGCACTCGCGGTCACCCTCGGCTTCGTCCTCGGCTTGGCACTCTCCGCGGGAGGCCCCGCCCTCACGCTGCCTGTTCGCGCCTACGTCGAATTCTTCCGCGGCACGCCGCTCCTGGCCCAGCTCTTTCTCGCTTATTACGGCGGGCCCAGCATCGGCATCACGCTTGACGCCTTCACGGTCGGGCTCTGCGGCCTCGGCCTCTACGGGGCCGCCTATTTCGCCGAGATTTTCCGCGCGGGCTTCGCCAGCATCCCCGCGGGTCAGCTCGAGGCCGCGCGCAGCTTCAGCCTGTCGCGGCGTGCGAGAATCCGCTATATCATCCTGCCGCAATTGCTGGTCCTCGCCGTGCCTGCGAGCACCAATCTCCTCATCATTCTCTTGAAGGACACCGCAATTCTCTCGATCGTGACGGTGCCCGAGCTCACCTTTCAGGTCACCGGGATGACGCTCGAAACATTCACCTTCGTCGAGCCGTTCGCGGCACTCGCCGCGTTCTATTGGGCGCTGACCGAGCTCGTGGCGTTCCTCGGCCGCCGCGCGGAGCTTAGGCTCGGCGTCTACCTGCGCCCAGAGATGAGGGGTGCCGAATGAGGGAGGGCATGGCAGGCGCCGGGCAGTCCCTCGAGGCGCCGCCCCTCATCGAGGTCGCCAACGTCTCGAAGTGGTTCGGCGCGCATCGGGTCCTGAGCGCCGTGTCGTTCGCGGTGCGCCGCTCGGAGGTGGTCTGCATCATCGGCCCCTCGGGTTCCGGCAAGAGCACGCTTCTGCGCTGCATAAACTTCCTCGAGGAGTACCAGGAGGGCGATGTCTACGTGCGGGGGAAATTGATCGGCTACGCGAGCGATGCGCTCGGGCGGCGCATCCGCGACAAGGAGCGCAACGTCGAGAGGCTGCGTCGCGACATCGCCATGGTCTTCCAGCAGTTCAATCTGTGGCCCCATATGACGGTGCTCGACAACGTGGCGCAGCCCCTCATCCTCGTGCACAGGAAGCGCCCGCGGGAGGCGCGGGAGCTCGCGCGGCAGGTGCTCGAGAAGGTCGGCTTGGCGGCGAAGATCGACGAGTATCCGCTGCGTCTGTCCGGCGGACAGCAGCAGCGCGTCGGCATTGCCAGGGCACTCGCCGTGGAGCCCGCGGTGATCCTTTTCGACGAGCCGACGTCCTCCCTCGACCCCGAGCTGATCGGCGAGGTGCTGCAGGTGATGAAGGAGCTCGCGCGCGAGGGAATGACCATGGTGATCGTGACGCACGAGATGCATTTCGCCGCCGAGGTCGCCGACCGCGTCATCTTTCTCGACCACGGCGTCAAGGTGGAGGAGGGGCCGCCCAAGGAGCTCTTCTTCAGCCCGAAAAGCGAGCGCACGCGGCGCTTCCTCGAGACCTGGGTCGAGCGGAATTCCCTCTTTCTCGACCGGCCTGCGGGCGGAGCGCAGATGAACTCCGTGGTATGACGACAATGCTCACCTCAAATTGGGAGGCTTCCATGACGACCGGTGATCACGGCTTTCTGCAAGGATTGGCTCGGCCCGCGGCGGCGTTCCTCGCCTTCACGATACTGGCCGCGGCGCCCTTGAGTGCCAAAAGCGAGAATTTGCTCGACGAAGCCAAGGCGCGGGGCGAGCTTGTGCTTGGCACCGAGCTGCAGTTCGCACCCTTCGAATTCACGGAGAACGACAAGCCCAAGGGCTACAGCATCGACCTCATGAACCTCGTGGCCGCCGATCTGGGTATCAAAGTGCGATACGTCGACCTGCCGTTCGCGAGCGTGCTGCCCGGGCTCGAGGCCAAGAAATTCGACATGGTCGAGGCGACGTCGACGATCACCAAGGCGCGCGCCGAGCGCTATTACTTCACGCTGCCGATCGCGGACGCCACCGTGGCGCTGGTCAAGCGCAAGGGGGACACCTCGATACAAAAGGCGCAAGACATCGCGGGCAAGGTCGTCGGCGGCACCAAGGGCTCGGCCCAGACCAAACTCTTGCAGGACTTCGTCCAGACGCTCCCCGGCGGGGTCAAGGAGATCAAGGAGTACCTCGGCAGCCCGAATGCCTATGCCGATCTCGAGGCCGGCAGGATCGTTGCCGTCGCGGGCTCGCTGCCGAACCTCGCCTATCTCGTGAAGACGCGTCCCGAGACCTTCGAGCTCGTGCTGCCGCCGTTCGGACCGAAGGCCTATCTCGCCTGGCTTGCGCGCAAGGACGACGCCTCCAAGCCGCTCATCGATGCCATCAACGCCTCGCTCGTGAAATTGACCAAGAGCGGCAAGATCAAGGAGCTGCAGCTCAAATGGTTCGGCGTGGCGACGGACCTGCCGATCGACGCCGTCCCCACGCCGCTCTACTGAGGCTCCTGGTGCGAAGGTTGCGGAAATTTGAGCGAGCTCCCCCTCGATAAGTTGATGAATCCGCGCTCGATCGCGGTCGTGGGGGCGTCCGAGCGGGCGGATGCGATCGGCACGCGCGTCATCCGCAACCTTCGCTTCATGGGCTATCGGGGCCGCATTCATCCGGTGAACCCGCGCTACGCCGAGGTCGCGGGCCTTCCTTGCTATCCTTCGCTCAAGGCGCTTCCCGAGCGCCCCGATGCGGCCTTTCTCGCGGTCCCGGCGGCGCAGGGGCCGGCGCTCATGGACGAGGCGGCGGCGTGCGACATCCACGCCGTCTTCATCAATGCCAACGGCTATGCCGACGGCGACGCCGAGGGCAAGGCGCTCCAGCGCCGCATCGAGGTCGTGGCCAAGGCCCACGGCATCGCCGTCGCCGGGCCGAACAATCTCGGGCTCGTCAACGTCCACGACGGGGCGGCGATCTGGACGCCGCGTTATATGTCGGAGATCAGGAAGGGGCCGTTGGCACTCATCTCGCAAAGCGGCTCGATCGCCATAGCGCTCGCCGAGGACGAGCGCAAGATCGGCTTCGCCTACCTCGTCACCACCGGCAACGAGGCGGTCTTGACCGTGGCCGACTACCTCGGCCATTTCGCGCGTGACGAGCGGGTCGGCGTCATGCTCCTCTATCTCGAGACCATCCGGAAAGTGGAGACGTTCGCCAGAGCCGCCGAGGAAGCGCGCATGCACGGCAAACGCATCGTGGCCCTCAAGCTCGGCAGCAGCGAGGAGGGCCGCGCGCTCGTCCAGGCGCATACCGGGAGCCTCGCCGGCGAGGACCGCCTCTATGACGCCTTCTTCAGGAAGCTCGGCATCGTCCGCGTGCACGATCTCGACGAGATGCTGGAGACCGCCGTGATGCTTTCGGCCTATCCGCAGCCGGACGCCTCGCGGAGCTTCGTCCAGGTGACGCTCTCGGGCGGCGAGGCCGCCTTGATCGCCGACCTCGGCCACGAGCTCGGCGTCGAGTTTGCCCCGCTCGCACCCGCGACCCTCGCGCGGCTGCAGCCGGCGTTTCCGCCTTACGCGGCCATCCGCAATCCCCTCGACGCGTGGGGCCTCGGCTTCAACCCCGAGCGCATCGCGGCCGTGCTGGAGGCGCTCGCACTCGACCCCGAGATCGGCACGATCGCACTTGCGGTCGATGCACCCGGTGCGGGCGGTGGGGACGTGCCCTATGCATGCATCATGGCCGAGGCCTGCGTCTCCTTGGCCGCGCGCAGCGACAAGCGCTTCGTCTTCTTCAACAACACGAGCGGCACGGGTCCCAACGCCGAGGTGCGCGCCATCCTCGACCGCGCGCGCATACCCTATCTCTCGGGCGTGGGCACGGCGCTTGCCGCGATCGGCTATTGCCTGCGCGAAAGCCTTCCGCGCGCGTCGGCAGCCGCGGCCACCCTACCTCGGGGCTGGTGCCAACGCGCGCTTGGGGACAGCGAGGTGGCACGCTTCCGCCTCCTGGCCGAGGCAGGCCTGCCCATGGCCGAATGCGCCCCCATATCCTCGGCCGTTGAGGCGGCGAAGGCCGGCGCGCGCCTCGGTTATCCCGTCGTGCTCAAGGGATCGGCACCGCAGCTCGCGCACAAGAGCGATCTCGGCCTCGTCCGTCTCGGGCTTGGCTGTGCCGCGGAGATCGTAGCCGCCTATCATGAGGTCTCGGCGATCCTCGCCCGCGAGCTGCCCCCGGGCGGCCCGCGCGAAATCTACCTCCAGAAGATGGCGCCGCCGGGAGTCGAGCTCATCCTCGGCGTGCGCAACGAGCCCGGCTTCGGCAGCTTCATCCTCGTTGGCTTGGGCGGCATCTTCGTCGAGGTCATCGCCAAGACAAGCCTGCGCCTGGGCCCGGTCGACGAGCGCGAGGCGCTTGCCATGCTGCGCGAGACGCCGGCGGCGCGGCTGCTTGAAGGCGTGCGCGGCAAGGGGCCTTACGACGCCGCGGCCGCGGCGCGGGCGATCGCGGCCCTCTCGCGCCTTGGCGCCGCGACCGTCGGCACGCTCGCCAGCCTCGAGATCAACCCCTTGATCGTCCACGAGCAGGGCGCTACGGGCGTCGATGTGTTGATCGAGGAAGTCGCGTCAGCCAAGCGGGAGAATGCGAGATGACTTACGAGAGCCTCCTCTATGAAGTGGACGATCGCGTGGCCACCCTCACCCTCAACCGCCCCGAGCGGATGAATGCGTTGAGCCAGAAGCTCGTCGACGAGATCATCGCGGCCGTCGCCTCGGCTGACCACGACCCCGAGATCCGCGTCCTCCTCATCAAGGGGGCCGGCGGCAAGGCGTTCTCCTCCGGCTACGACATCAAGGAGTCGGCGCAGCAGCCCAAGCGCGGCCTCGTCGAGTGGCGCGCGCGCATGCAGAAGGACCTCCGCTTCACCTATTCGGTGTGGGATTGCAGCAAGCCCGTGATCGCCGTCATCGACGGCTTCTGCCTCGCAGGTGCCCTCGAGTTCGCCATGAGCTGCGACATCCGCTACGCTTCCGACGACGCCAAGTTCGGCGCCGTGGAGGCGCGCTTCTCGAACGGCATCGCCACCATGATCATGCCTTGGCTCATCGGCCAGCGCGCGCGTGCCCTCATCTATACGGGCGACATTTTCGATGCGGCCGACGCCTATCGCCTGGGGCTCGTCGATCAGGTGTTCCCGAAGGCCGCCCTCGCCCAGGAGACGCTCAAGATCGCACGGCGGATGTCGCGCGTCTCGCTCGATTGCCTCAAGTGGAACAAGCGCGCCATCAACCAGACCTTCGAGACCATGGGCCTCAGGACCGCCATCCAATACGGCTCCGAGGCCTCGGCCATCATGGACGCCGCGGGCTCGCCCGAAGCCGACACCTTCGACTCGGTCCGCCGCACGAAGGGCCTCGCCGCCGCGCTCGAGTGGCGCGCCGAGCAATTCGCACCTTATGAATGAACCTCTCCCACGCGAAACCGGCCAGCGAGCAAATTGGCATCGCGCACTCCCCGTCTCGCGTAACCGGCGTCCGACGATCGGGCGCCGATGAGCAAGGCGGCGTAATACTGTGGTAGTAATATTAATAAAGAAAGAGAATTTCCAAGAATTGAAAGCCAGTCAACGATCTTCTCCATTGCATATTTCGACATTTTTCTCTCGTATCGTCGTATGCGAACACAGTGATATCCGGGAAATATTCTGCTCGACCTCTTGCGCAGGCCCGGTGGCGTTCCTAAATGCAAAAGACGCAGGCCATTTGGCTGCGCAAGACGGAAGGTCGGGCCCCGAGGGCGGACCGTTCGCATGCCGCTCATTGAAGGAGGTCATGCTATGCGTACATTTGATTTTGCTCCCCTCTACCGTTCAACCGTCGGCTTCGACCGGATGTTCTCCATGATCGACGAGCTCGCCGACTTGGAAGGCTCGGTGCCGAGCTATCCGCCCTACAATGTCGAGCGGACCGGTGAGAACGCCTATCGCATCTTGATCGCAGTCGCCGGCTTCACCGACGCCGATCTCTCGATCGAGGCGAAGGAGAACAGGCTGACGATCCGCGGCGAGAAGCAGGCCAGCGACGCGGAGAAGACCCGCGACGTGCTCTACCAGGGCATCGCCGAGCGGGCTTTCGAGCGTAGCTTCCAGCTCGCCGACCATGTCGAGGTCAAGGGCGCGCGCCTGGAGAACGGGCTCCTCTACGTCGACCTCGTGCGCGAGATCCCGGAGGCGATGAAGCCTCGGGCGATCCCGATCGCGAGTTCCGGCAAGCTCCTTGAGGTCAAGCCGAGCAAGGTCGCTGCCTGACGTTCCGAGCGGTTGAATTTCGGGAGCGCCCCGGCTTTCGGGGCGCTTTCGTTTGTGTGCCCGGCGGCGACGAACAAAGTCTGACCGCTCGAGCGGCGCGACCGGCGGGTCGCTCCTCAGGCTGAGAAGAATTGTGTGCGGCAGTAAGACCGTACCTCGTCCTGAGGAGCGCGCGCAGCGCGCGTCGCGAAGGACCCTCCGCGCACGCGGGGGCGGTCCGAGGCGCCCGCGCACAGGGCATGAACCTGATTTTCGTTACTCCGCGGATTTGCGTGCATACCGTAGCGTTTGCGGGAGGGCGTATGGCTATCACCCGGACAGCTCCTCTTTTTGGCGCCACCTGCAAGCGCGGCAACGGGAAGCGGGGCCAGGCCGTGAAGCCACAAATCAGGACTGACGGCAGCCCGCAAGCTTCCGGGTCCGGGTCGAAATTGGCCGTCCTTTACCTATCGCGGGATGCCGCGGAGGTGCCAAGACCGGACTTTGACCGTTCACTCAAGAGCGGATGTTCACCCAGTTGCGCCGCATGATCTCAGTTCGTTGGTTTCGCGTGCGCAAGGCTTGCGCCGATGCCAAATTCCAAATATGCAATCAACGCTGGTAATATTGGTGAATTTCCGAATGATTTCGAGGAGAAAAAAATGAGCGGGGCGACAGGTTCGCGCGTAGTACGGACCAATGATATCAGCGACAGGATCATTTCACTGGGGCCAGGACTGGCAGCGATCCCTGAACGCTTGCTCCTTGCACATGCGCGTGGCGAGGTCCTTTTCATCGCTGGTGCGGGGATATCGAACCCGGCAGGGCTACCCGATTTCCGCGACCTCGCTCTTAAGGTCTATGCAAATCTTGATGCGGCTGTGCATGCCGTTCTTTCGACTGTTCCGCGATCGGCGTGCAATCAGTGGAGCGCTGATTTGTCGGGATTGACAAACCGACAGGCCGCTGAGGCTAAGCGATTCATCGGCGGCGATTACGATGTCGTCTTGGGCATGCTCGAGCGGCGCATAGATGGCCAGTCAAATGGCAATAGTCGAGTTAGGCAGGCGATAAGAGCCGAACTTCGTCCTGCGGGCATTCGGCCAGCCCCGATTCACCGAGCCTTGATGCGCCTCGCCGACCGCGGCGGAGCGGCGACGATCGTAACAACTAATTTCGATCTCCTCCTTGAAGAGGTAGGCCGGCGGGCGCGACCGACGATTCAGTCCTACACTCTTGGAGCCATCCCGAGGCCAGGGCGGAGCGACGAGTTCGCTGGCATTCTGCATGTCCATGGCGCTTTAGACCGTGATCCGGCAAGAACTTCTGATCTTATCGTTTCTGATCAGGACTTCGGAGAATTCTATTTGCGCAGGCGCGTTGTGCCCGATTTCATTTACGATGCCGCGCGCTTATTCAACCTCGTCCTTGTTGGCTACAGTGCTAACGATCCGCCGATGCGCTATCTTTTGAATGCTGTCGCTGCGGACGGAACGCGTTTCGAGGACCTCAAAGAACGTTTCACATTTTTCGGAACGGGCGCGCCCGATACTATCGGTTTGGAAGACTGGAAGGGCCGGGGGATCACGCCAATTCAATACGATGCTCCGAATAACGACCATTCGGTGCTGCTAAAGACCTTGGAGCGATGGGCCGATCTATCAGCGATCAGTGGAAAGAGGAAGCTCGTCGACGCTGAGGTAAAACGGATCGTGAAAACCAATCGGGCTACATCGGCTGATGCTGATCGCGATCTATTCGACCACCTCATTCGGAGGAGCGACACGAACGAACGTGCCCGTTTGTCGGCTTTCGCGTCAAAGCAGAAAGCAGGCTTTGGATGGCTTGATGCCATCGTTGCAATATCGTCTGAGAATGACCGGGAGCGTCATCGATGAGGTCGCGCTGGGCGAATCGTAACGAACAAGATCAAGCGGCGTTTCGTGCCACCATCGCCTTCTTGAACGGTCGCCTTGCGGAGCGAGCAACCGTTGATTGGGCGCTAGGGCTCGGGCCGTATGACGACATCAAGCGCATTGCCGTTCTTGATCGGATTGATAGCTCCGAGGGACAGAATCTCGGTGAGCCTTGGCGCTCAGCATGGCGTCTTATCGAGGAGAGTTGGTGCCATCCTGTGGCCGAACGCGATACTTCGACCGCCGCCTATACCGCCCAACATCGGTTGCGCGCAGGGGATCGATCGGGACCTCTTGTGACGGCGATCGTTGAGCTCGTTACGCCAAGGCTGAAGGTTGAACCTTTCTCCAATAGGTGGCGGCAGTTTAAGAAACCACCGAAGCGCCCAACAGCGCCCGGCGACTTATTCTCGGCCAGGCTCACAAGCGGAGAAATTGTCGATCCTGCCATCTTGGGATTGGGAGATTTAGCCGATGGGTCATTCCTGATTTCGCTGGCGAATGCGTTGGACGCCGCTGTGACCCACGGGTTAGACATTGCGCGACGTATCGGCTGGGATGGCGAGCGCCACTTCTGGCAGCTTGGGATGCTATATCGCGTCTACTACTTGCCGGTAGCAGAGCGCGCCAATGGGGAGCACGAGCCTGACGAGTTTCACCGGGGGATCGCGCCATCGGTTAAGCTCCTGCACGCCGTTATTTCACGGCTCATCGAACTCGAGCTCTCAACGGCGATTGAGTTCGGGCGTCGCTGGAAGCTAACCAATTCGCCGGTTCATTTGCGGCTTTGGGCGGCCCTCTCGCGGGATACTCGGGTCACGCCTGCCGATGAAGTGGGGGCCTTGCTATTGTCTTTGGATGACCGGCGCTTTTGGAACCTGCACGATTTTCCCGAGATTGCGGAACTACGAGCGAAGCGCTTTACAGAATTTGACCTCGATACCCAAGCGGCGATCACGGCCCGAATTTGTAGGCGTCCGCCTCGCAATCAGTGGCCGACGAATGCGGAAGCCGACCGCGTTAAGAATGCCCGGCTGTACTGGGCTATTCGTGAACTAAGACGAATCGAGATTGCAGGTGCCACTTTGCCGCCGCGGGACAGCCAGTGGCTGGCCTCGAAGGTTGATCTATTCCCTGATCTGATTCAGATTGCGCGGATCGACAGTGGCTTCATGGCGTCCCCTAAAGCATACGTCGTCGCACCCAATCCCGATCGCCAGTTTGATTCACTCGCTGGCATCAAACGGCTGAAAGCATTGGAATCTGCGCTCTCTACAGCACGCGGCGGATGGGATGAGGACCCGGCAGCACGTGCCGCGGATTGGATAAGAGAGCAGGGCAACCCGCCGCGAGTTCTAGCCGATCTTGAGTCTGTCGCCGACGGGGGAGCAGCATTCCCAAGGGTGTGGGAACGGTTTGGCTGGGCACACTCACCAGTGCCGAAGCAAGGTGAGGAAGCAGCAGAGCGCGACTTGCCGCCGGAGGCCAGTCGCGTTCTCGCGCTCCTTACAAGACTGCCTCAAGAAACTGTGCGCCAAGCCATCGACGGCATTTCTAATTGGCTCGATTCCTGGAAAAGAGGGATCGTCACCATGTTCGAAGGTCTGGAGGTCTGGCTCCGTGTATGGCCGATCGCCGTCGAGGCGACGAATTCAAAGCAGTCCGCCGACGAAGAAGTCGACCTCAGCACCGTTGCGCGCTCATCGGACGAGCACGAGCCTATGGACCTGGACACGCTAAACACGCCAGCAGGCAAACTTGTCGGTGTCTTCCTGGCCGCGTGCCCCAACCTGCAAGAAGACAATCGTCCATTCGATGCACATCTCGCCCCTCGCACGATGCGCGATACAGCTATCGCCGCAACAGGCCGCTCAGGATTGATCGCTAAACATCGGATGATTGAAGAGTTGCCGTACTTCCTGCGCGCGGACCCGGATTGGACATACCAACATCTCGTTAAACCACTTAAGGCGGAAAACACAGAGGCATTGGCGCTTTGGCGCGCCATTGCTCGCCGAACCCAGTTCATGGATGTCTTGGGAATCATTGGTGGTGACATGGCGGAGCGTGCCACTGACCGCCGGCTTGGTCGTGAAACGCGGCGCTCGCTCGTGTTCAGCCTCGTGATCGAATGCCTTCACGCCCTTCGCGAGCAACGAGAACCCGAGATCCCATATGCTCGAATTCAGCAGATGAT
>Ga0209415_10014446_pt1 | contig 12895 bp, 12 predicted proteins | sample PeaSoiSIISIP2007_FD_187696 | JGI IMG/M metagenome (GOLD analysis project Ga0209415, IMG submission 187696) | Peat soil microbial communities from Weissenstadt, Germany - SII-SIP-2007 (SPAdes) (version 2) | ecosystem: Environmental > Terrestrial > Soil > Wetlands > Peat | place: Germany...
GATGACGATCAGCAGCAGCCACGGCGTGCCGTAGAGCGGCACGGCGCTGCCGGTGACGTAGAGCGCGAACAGCAGCGCCGCGACGCCAAAAACGATGCTCGGCACGGCGTGCGGCAGGAACGCCACGACATCGAACCAGGCGCGACCCGGCACGCGCGAGCGCAGCACGATCCACGAGAAGGCGACGCTCGCCACCAGCGTCAGGCTCGGCGCCAGCAGCATCAAGAGCGCGGTGTTGCGCAGCCCGTCCAGCACCAGTTCCCACGGCAGGCCCGAATATTGCGCCAGCGACGCGCTCGCGAGCGCGGCCGACGACGGCATCTGAAAATAGGGCAGCAGCGACGCCCATATCAGCACCGCCAGCGGCAGGCCGAGGCTCGCCAGGAAATAAAGCCCGAGCCCGCCCCAGGCGGCGACCGCAGCCCGGCCGAGCGGGATCAGCGCCGGGCGATAGGCCTTGCCCGTCACGACCTGGTAGCGGCTCGCCTGCGCTTGGACGGTGGCGTACCACCAGCTCATCACGCCGGCGAGCAGGATGATGGCGCTGGCCAGCGCTGCCGCCGCGCCGAACCGCGGCAAGGCGTCCTCGGGCTGGAGCTGGAGCAGCAGATAGGTGCTGAACGTATAGACGCGGTTGGTCCAGCCGATGATCGCCGGCACGTCGAAGGCGGCGAAACCCAGCGTGAAAACATAGAGCGCGGCGGCGAGGATGCCGGGCCGCGCGAGCCCGAGCGTGATGCGCACGAGGGTGGCGATGCGGCCGGCGCCGCTCATCTGCGCCGCCTCCTCGAGCGCGGGGTCCATGGCGCGGAACACCGCCGCGGTCATGATGAACCCCACCGGCGCCAGCGTCAGGCCCTGAATGCAGCCCATGCCGCCGATGGTGGCGATGTCGAACGGCGCCGCCGCGAGCGCCAGTGCCTGCCGCAGCCATAGATTCACCAGGCCGATGCGCGGCTGCAGCAGGAACAGCCAGCCCATCGCCACGGCGAAGCCCGGAATCAGCAGCCCCACCGTCATTGCCGTGAACAGCAGCGGTTTGCCCGGCAGGTCGGTGCGCTCGGCGAGCCACGCCGCCGGCACGCCGATCGCCAGCGCCACGCCCAGCGCCAGCAGCGCGAACTCGACGGTGTCGGCGATCACGCGCCAGGTGGTCGGGTCGCGGAAGACCTCGACGTAATTCACCAGCGCGTAATGCGCCGCCGGATCGCCCGGGTTGCCGTCACGGAAGCTCAGCCAGATCGCGGTCGCGAGCAGCCCCAGCACGGCGGCGCTCACCGCCAGCACCGTCGCCAGCATCAAGCGCGGCCACCACTCGCCCGGCGCGCGCGCTCCGGCGATGGTCACGCTATTTCTTCACCGCGATGATCTTGTTGATCTGGCGCCAGGTCTCGCGCCCTTTTTCGTTCTGCGTCTGCCAGGCGATGTCGAGGCTCTTGAACTTGGCGCCGTTGGCCGCCTCGGCCGCTTCGACCACCGGCCGCATCGCCGAATCGGGATAGAGATGCAGGTCCCAGTCCCAGGTGTCGCGTTCGATCTTCTGGCCCTCCGGCGTCATCGTGAAAGCGACGAAGAGCGTGCCGGCGGCGCGATGCGGCGCGCGCCGGGGCACGGCCAGATAGAAATACGACATCGCCGGAAAGTCGCGCAGCGTGACATGGGCGAGCGGGGCGCCCTTGCGGATGAGCGCGCCCACCCCGGAGCCGTCGCAATCGAGCATCAGCGCGTCATAGAGGCCCGATGCGAGATCCTCGTAGCCGTCGCAGCGAATGAGGCCGCCGACCTGGCCGGCGAGCTTGGTCGCGTAATCAAGCGCCTTCTGGGGCCCGAGGAAATCCGCCGACGCCATGATGTCGAACCCGGCGGAATAGGGGGTCGAGGCGAATTTGCCCTTCCAGGCCGGGCTCAGGAAATCGTCGAGGCTCACCGGCTTTGCCGGCGACCGCGCGGTGTTGTAGGTCACGCCCAAGAGCGCGGTCTGCGTCTTGACCAGCGTGTTGTCCTGCTCGGCGACGCCGTCGGGCACGCGGCCCGGCAGCAGTGCCTGCCAGTCGGCGCCGACGAAGAGATGGCGGCTTTGGATCTCGGCGATGTCGCGCGAGAAGCCGATATAGACATCGCTCTGCGCCGGCTGGCTGGCGGCATCGCGCATCGCCAGCTCGTTGGCCGATGCCGCCATGCTGGGCGCGGGCGTGAACTTGATGTGGAGCGTGGTCTTGAACATGGCGTTGATCGCACTCTCGAACAGCGCCGCGCCGCGCGAGCCGCCAAGCGTGCCCTGCGACCAGGCGAGATCGATCTCGCCCTCGGAAGCGGCCGCCGTGACCAGCGCCGCCATCGCCGGCGACGGCTCGGCGCGGGCATGTCCGCCCGCGAGCGCCAGCAGCAAGGCCACGATTGCCGCGAAAATTGTCCGGATCGGCATGCGATTCAGCCGGCGATCAATTCGCCGACTTCGGCGATGCAGAGCGGCAGCTTTTCCGCCGGCCGCTGCCACGCCTTGAGCTTGCGGCCGGCGGCGAGCGCGCGCAGCTCGCGCGTCCAGATCTTGCGCAGCAGAATGATGCCCTTGTCGGATTGGCCGAGCCGTTCCTTGGAGCGGTCGACGATCGCGCCCTGGCCGGCGAGCGCGACATTGTCCTGGACCACGAACAGGCCGCGATAGGCGGGATCGAGATCCTGGACGCGCAGCTTGCCGGCAAGAATTTCCTTGGTGAGCTGGTTGGGATCGGGATCGATCGGCCTGCGCACGGTCTCGGGCGCAGCGCCGGGGCCGGTACGCTTCATGACCACGCTGAAGGTGTGCATGGTTTCGTCGTCGATCGGCACGCGCCAGGCGACATAGATGGTCCAATAGGGCGTATCCGGACTTGGCGGCAGGTCGATGAGATTGACGTTCGGCATCATCCAGTGCGCCGTGCGCGTCGCGTTGACGCCGCTGCCGGAGCGGATGCCCTCGCGCAGGATGCCGTACTCGGTCTCGCGCACCGCGATCTCCGGGATCTCGTCGAGGCCGTAGCCCTCGGTGCTGACGCGGTGGACGAAATGGATGTGGGTCTCGTCGAGATCGTTCTCGATGCGCTGGAAATAATTGCACGGCACGAAGTGGCGGTTGGCGACCGGGGTCCCGTCCACTGCCTCGATCTCCGGAAAGCGCGGGAAGGGCGGCGGCGCGCCGTCACCGAGATAGGCGAAGACCAGGCCCAGATACTCGCGCACCGGATAGGCCACCGCGCGCACCTTGGCGGCGAAGTTCGCCTTCTCCGCCGGCTGGGCGAGGCACTGGCCTTGGCCGTCGAACAGCCAGCCATGATAGAAGCAGCGGATGGCGTCGCCCTCGACCGCGCCCAGCGAAAGCTGGGTCTGGCGATGGGGGCAGCGGTCCTCGACCAGGAACGCATCGCCGCTCGCGCCGCGATAGAGCGTGAAATGCTCGCCGCACTGGAGCACGCGCACCGGCCATCCGGCCTTGAGCTCGCGCGACAGAAAGATCGGCTGCCAGAACCGGCGCAACAGCCGACCGGCGTCGGTGCCCGGCCCGACATGGGCGAAATCCGCGTATTTCTCGGTTCTCATCGCATCCTCCGCTGGCATTTTAGCCGGCATCGCAATCCTGTCACCCGCTTGTCCCGCGCCGCGCCAGGCGAGCCTCGATCGCGTCCCACACCTTCGTCTCGAGCGTGACGCCGTCGAGCCGGTTGATTTCCTGGAGGCCGGTGGGCGAGGTGACGTTGATCTCGGTCAGGTGCTCGCCGATCACGTCGATGCCGACGAACACCAGCCCCTCGCGCTCCAGCGTCGGGCCGATGGTGTCGCAGATCGCGCGCTCGCGCTCGGTGAGCGTGGTCTTCTCGGCCCGGCCGCCGACATGGAGATTGGCGCGCGCCTCGCCTGCGGGCGGCACGCGGTTGACGGCACCGGCAGCAACGCCGTCGATCAGCACGATGCGCTTGTCGCCCTGGCGCACCGCCGGCAGATAGCGCTGCACCATCACCGGCTCGCGATAGACCGCCGAGAACATCTCCAGGAGTGCGTTGAAGTTCTCGTCATCGGGGCGCAGGCGGAACACGCCGGCGCCGCCATTGCCGAACAGCGGCTTGACGATGATGTCGCCGTGACGGGCGCGGAAGGCGGCGATCTCGTCGCGGTCGCCGGTGATGATGGTCGGCGGCATCAGCCCCGGAAAGCGCGCGGCGACGAGCTTTTCCGGCGCGTTGCGCACGCTCACGGGATCGTTCACCACCAGCACCTCCTCGCGCACATGCTCGAGGAGATGCGTCGCCGTGATATAGGCCATGTCGAACGGCGGATCCTGGCGCATCAGGATCACGTCCATGCGCTTCAACTCGAGCGTCTCCCACGGCCCCAGCGTGTAATGCCGGCCGGCCTCGCGCCGGACCGCGAGCGTCCGCGCCTTGGTATGGAGCCGCCCGTCGGCGAGCGTCAGATGGCGCGGCGAGTAATGGTGGAGCGCGTGGCCGCGCGCCTGCGCCTCGAGCGCCAGCACGAAGGTAGAATCCGCATCGATGTTGATCGATTCGATCGGATCCATCTGAATGGCGACGGCGAGCCCCATGCCCCCTGCTCCCAAGCGCGGCGGAGCCGGAGTATCGCCACCGGCGCATCCTGCCGCAAGGCGGCGCGCCGCCGCCGTCTCACTTGAGCGGCGTGACCGTGATCGCCGTGGGCGGGCCGGGCGCCGGCGCGGGCGAGGCAGGCGCTGGCGGCGGCGGTTGCGCGGGCGAGGCGGCCGGGGCCGGCGGCGGCGGCACGGTGCTGGCGGTCGCCGCCTTCGGCGGCTCGCCGGTACGGATCTGGACGTACGACACCACGTTCTTCACATTGGCGATGTTGCGGGCGTAATCGATCACGCGATTGAGTTCCGCCTGGCTGCGTGCCGAGCCCATCACATAGACCACGCCCTTGACCGTGGTGACGGTGTAGTTGATCGACTTGACGTCGCCGTCGGCGACGAGATCGGCCTTGAGCTTGCTCGAAATCGTGGTGTCGCTCATGTCCTGCATGAAACCTTCGCTGGGCGACAGCTGGATCTGGTCATAGACCTCCTTGACGCCGTCGGTCTGCCACGCGCGCTTGATCGCCTCCTGGTGCCAATCCTCGCTCGGCACCGTCCCGGTGACGAGCACGCGCCCCTCATAGACGGTGCTGTCGAGATCGTCGGCGAGTTTGACGTTGTATTGATGCCACGACTGGCTCAAGGCCGCATGGATGCCGGCATCGTGCGCGGTATCGGAGAGCGAGCGCTCCTGGCTCAGCGCATAGCCCCCGCCCGCGCCGGCGGCACCGACGGCGGCAACGACGCAGCCGCCGAGCGAGCCGGCGGCCAAGAGAAGAACGAGCGTCGGGACGAGCGCGCGATCGGTCACGTCGTTGCCTCTCCTGCGGACGGTCTCAGGGAGCGATTGTGGCGCCGGGATAGCGCGTTGAGAAGGGCGGAAGTGCGGCAAATTCATGACGTCGCCCGGCTCACCCGTCGACCCGCCAGGCATCGGCGAGGTGGCGCGGCCAGCGCCGCGGCACCACCACCATCACGTCGAATCGCGCATCGAGGCCCGAAAGATCGGGATGAAGGCTGAGAAAATGCTCGAGCGCGCGGACGATCCGGCGGCGCTGGCGCCCGCGCACGGCCTCGCTCGCGGTGTCGAAATCGGCGCGCGCCTTGACCTCGATCGCCGCCAGCACGCGTCCCCGCCGGGCGATGAGATCGATCTCGCCGGCGGCGACTCGATAGCGTTGCGCCAGGATGCGCCAGCCGCGAACGCGCAGCGACCACAGGCAAAGACGCTCCGCCGACCGGCCGCGCTGCCATGCCGCGCGCCGCTTCACGGCCGCTTGCCCGCCAGTGCCAGTGCGCGCGCATAAACCACGCGGCGGGGAAGCCCGCTCGCCGCCGCCACCGCTTCGCTCGCATCCTTGAGGCTCATCGTGCCGAGCGCCGTCGCCAGCGCCTCGTCGAGCGCGTCGCCCGCGAGCGCCGGCGCCGCATCGTCGGGCGGCGCCACCACCACCACGATCTCGCCCTTGGGCGCGCCGGCGGCACGATAGTGCGCCGCGAGCGCGCCGAGCCCGTCGCGCCGCACCTCCTCGAACAGCTTGGTCAATTCGCGCGCGACCGCGGCCGGGCGCTCGCCCAGCACGTCGACCATGTCGGCGAGCGCGGCGGCGAGGCGCTGGCCGCTTTCGAGGAAGATCAGCGTCGCCGGCACCGGCGCGAGCGTCGCCAGCGTGCGCCGCCGCGCCTGCGCCTTGGCCGGCAGGAAACCCGCGACCAGGAAACGCTCGGCCGGCATGCCTGACAGCACCAGCGCCGCGATCGGCGCCGACGGCCCCGGTAAAATCGTCGCCGCGAGCCCGCGGCCTAGCGCCGCGCGCACCAGCGGGAAGCCGGGATCGGCGATGAGCGGCGTGCCGGCATCGGAGATCAGCGCGATCGCCTCGCCGGCTTCGATGCGCGCCAGCAGCTTCTCGCCCATCGCAGCGGCATTGTGGTCGTGATAGGCGACACGCTCGGTGGCGATGGCGTGGCGGGCGAGCAGCTTGGCGCTGACGCGCGTGTCCTCGCAGGCGATCGCGTCCGCCCGGCGCAGCACGTCGAGCGCGCGCAGCGTGATGTCGTCGGCGTTGCCGATCGGCGTGGCAACGACGTAAAGCCCGGGGTCGAGTTTCGCCGCGCCGTCGCCGCGCTCGGGTTTACTTCGCGCCGCCGGGCCGATAGGCTTCCGCCTCGATTTCGTCTCGAGGGACATCGCGCGTGCTCCGTCCGCTGGGGCTCTCCTGCTCGTTCCGCCGCCTGCCGCTCGCAGCGATGCTCGTCATCCTAGGCGCGACGCTCAGCGCCTGCAGCATTTTCTCCAAGCCGCCGCCGCCGAAACCGGCACCGCCGCCGCTGCCGGCGCCCATCGCCACGCCGGTGCCGGCGCCGCCCAACGTGCCGGCCCAGCCCGCGCTCGCGCCCGGCGCCAAGGCGAAAGTCGCGCTGCTGCTGCCGCTGTCGGGGCCGAGCGCGGCGATCGGGCAGGCGATGCTCGACGCGGCGCAGATGGCGATGTTCGAGATCGGTGACGCGAAGCTCGAGCTGCTGGTGCGCGACAGCGGCGGCACCGGGACCGCCGCCGCGGCAGCGGCGCATGGTGCCATCACCGACGGCGCACGGCTCGTCATCGGGCCGCTGCTCGCCGCCGAGGTCGAGGCGGTGAAGCCGGAGGCCAAGACCGCGGGCGTGGCGATCGTCGCGTTTTCGACCAGCGCGCAGCTTGCCGGCAACGGCACTTGGCTCTTGGGATTCGATCCGCGCCAGGAGATCGAGCGCGTGGTGAGCTATGCACACGCGCATGGCCGCAATCGCTTTGCCGCGCTGGCGCCGTCGAGCGCTTACGGCGACATCGCCGTGGCGGCGCTGCGCGACGCCGCCTCCGGCGCCGGCGCCACCGTCGGGCGCATCTCGCGTTATGACGCGGCATCGACCAGCGTCGGACCGACGGTGCAATCCTTCGTCGCCGCCGACGATTTCGATGCGGTGCTGCTGCCCGAGGGTGGCGCGCGGCTGCGGGCGCTGGCGCCGCTGCTGCCGTTTTACGGCCTCGATCGCGCCAAGATCCAATTGCTCGGCACCGGCCTGTGGGCCGATCGCAGCGTCGGCACCGAGCCGGCGCTCGAGGGTGCGTGGTTCGCCGGGCCCGATCCCGGCCTGCGCGCCGATTTCGAGAAGCGTTTCCAGGATCTCTACCGGCACGCGCCGCCGCTGCTGGCGACGCTCGGCTATGACGCGGCCGCGCTGGCCGCGGTGCTCGCGCGCAACGGCGGCGATTTCTCGCCCGGCGCGCTCACCAACACCAGCGGCTTTGCCGGCCTCAATGGAATTTTCCGGCTGATGCCGGACGGCACGGTCGAGCGCGGCCTCGCCCTGCTCGAGGTCCGCGGCAACGAAACCGCGGTGATCGATCCCTCGCCCACCACCTTTCAACGCCTGACCAATTGAGCGCGCCGCCATGGCCGACGCCTACGACATCGTGGTGGTCGGCGCAGGCGGCGCCGGGTTGTCGGCCGCCGCCGAGGCGGCGCGGCTCGGCCGCCGGGTGCTGGTGATCGAGAAGGCAGCCCGGATCGGCGGCACCACTGCCATCGCCGTGGGCTCGCTGATGGCGTCGTGCACCGACATGCAGCGCCGTGCCGGCATCGTGGATTCTCCACGTCTGCATGAGCAGGAGCTGATCGAGGCCGGCCGGCCGTTCGGCTACAGCGACCAGCCGGATCTCCGCCGCCTGCTGGTCGAGAACGTGCCCGACACGGTGAATTTCCTGGCCTCGATCGGCGTCGATTTCATCGGCCCGATGCAGCAGCCGCCGTTCCCGACCAAGCGCTTCTACCAGGCGCTGCCGGGTGGGCGGGCCTATGTCCATCGCCTGGCGCTGCAGTGCCGCCGGCTCGGCGTCGACGTCCGCACCGAGACGCGGGCGCTGCGGCTGGTCGCCGAGGAGGGCCGCGTGATCGCGGTCGAGGTCGAGGACCGCGCCGGCCGCGCCACCATCGCGGCGCGCGCGACCGTGCTGGCGAGCGGCGATCTCAGCGCCAACCGCGAGATGCGCCGCGAGCTGCTGGGGCCCGGCGGCGACACGCTCGATCCGATCAACCCCAACGCCACCGGCGACGGCCAGCGCATGGGCGTCGAGATCGGCGCCCGGCTGGCGCTGCGCCCGGACCTGTCGGTGGCGCGGCTCGCGCAAGCGCGGTTCGCGCCGCCCGCGCGCCCGGCGCTCGCGTCATCGCTGCCGCCGTGGCGGATCGTGACGTTGGCGATGAAGCTGGCGATGGAGCATCTGCCGAGCGCGCTGACCCGGCGGTTGGTGCTGGCGGCGGCGATGACCGCGCTGGCGCCGGAGCGGGCGCTCTATGAGGACGGCGCGATCCTGGTCAACCGCGACGGCGCGCGTTTTGCCGACGAGTGCGGCCTGCCGGCGCAGGAGATCGCGGCGCAGCCGGCGGGCGAGGCGTTCCTGGTGATGGACGCGCGCATCGCCGCGAAATTCGACCGCTGGCCGCATTACGTCTCGACCGCGCCGGGCGTGGCGTTCGCCTATGTCAGCGACTACCGCAAGGTGCGGCCGGACATTTTCCACGAGGCTGCGGACGCCGCTGCGCTGGGTGCTTCGATCGGCGTGGCGGCGGCACCGCTCGCCGCGACGGTGGCCGCAAGTCGGCTCGGCGCCGGACCCTATGTCGCGCTAGGTCCGCTCAAGGCCTGGATGCTGCTCACCCATACCGGGCTCGCAGTCAACACAGCGCTCCAGGTGCTCGATCGCGACGACCGGCCGATCCCTGGCCTCTACGCCGCCGGCAATGCCGGGCAGGGCGGGTTTTCCAGCATCTATCATGGCCACAGCCTCGGCTGGGCCTTGACCTCGGGCCGGCTTGCCGGCCGCGCCGCCGCCTTTGCGACGTGACGCGCTGGCTTGGGATTGACGGCTGCCGCGGCGGCTGGCTCGCCGCGTGGATCGACGATGACCGCAGCTGCGGCTACGAGATCATCGCCGACATCGCCGCGATCGACCGTTTCGGCGCGGCGATGGTCATGATCGACATCCCGATCGGTTTGCCGGAGAGCGGCCGTCGCGCCTGCGACCTGGCGGCTCGCGCGCTGCTCGGTCCGGCGCGCTCGCGCGTCTTTCTCGACGTGCGCCGGCCGTTGCTCGACTTCGCCGACTACGCGGCGGCGAACCAATGGGGGAAACGCGACGGCAAGGGCGTGTCGGTGCAGCTATTCAACATTCTGCCCAAAATCGCCGCGGTCGATCACTTCATCACGCCCGCGCGCCAGGCGACGATCCGCGAATCCCATCCGGAATTGGCGTTCATGCGGCTCGGCGGCGCCGGTCCGCTGCCGACGAAGAAGAAAGCGCCGGGGCGCAAGCTGCGCCGCGATCTCATCCACGCCGCCGGCTTCGCCGCGATCGACGATTGGCTCACCTCGCTCGCGAGCAATGCGGCGCAACCCGACGACCTTCTCGACGCCTGCGCCCTCGCCATCACCGCGCGCGCCCCACATCGCAAGGTCTGCGACCAGATCGAACATGACGCGCGGGGGCTAAGGATGGAAATCTGGTACTGAGCGCTACGCCAATAGCCGCGCAATTACCGCGTTGAGTCGCTGGAGGCCGGCAGCAGTCGCGCGCAGCCCAGCGTCGTCGAGCACTAGGAAACCACCGGCGACGAGATCGGCGAGCGCCGTATCATCGAACGCCGCCTCGATCTCGGTTCCCGTGACGGTGCGAAAGCGCGCACGCGACACGCCTTCGCCGAGGCGCAGGCCCATCAGCAGCAATTCGTCGCGGCGCTCGGCAGCGCCGAGCGCGGTTTCTTCGTCGGTCGCATGGCCCCCCGCCTCGACCGCGGCGAGCCAGGCCTCCGGCAGGCGGCGCTGGCGCGTCGCGAGGCGCGCACCGCCGCGCGTCAATCTACCATGCGCGCCCGGGCCGATGCCGACCCAATCGCCGGAGCGCCAATAGACCAGGTTATGCCGGCATTCGCCGCCGGCACGCGCGTGGTTGGAAATCTCGTAGGCGGGGAATCCTGCGGCGGCGAGGCGCGCCTGCGTCGCCTCGTAGAGCGCGCCGGCAAGATCGTCATCGGGCAGCGTGAACTCGCCGCGCGCGTGGGCGCCAAAGAACGCCGTGCCGCGCTCGATGGTGAGCTGATAGACCGAGAGATGGTCGCCCGCCAGCGCCAGCGCCGCCTCGAGCTCGCGCTCCCACGCGGCGATGCCCTGTCCCGGCCGCGCATAGATGAGGTCGAAGGAATAACGCGGAAAGATGCGGGCCGCCATGGCGACCGCCGCGCGCGCCTCGGCGGCGTCATGGCCGCGGCCGAGAAAGCGCAGCGCCTGGTCGTCGAGCGCCTGGACGCCGAGCGACACGCGATTGACGCCGGCGCCGCGAAATTCTTCGAGCCGCGCCGCCTCGACCGAGGTCGGGTTGGCCTCGAGCGTCACTTCGAGATCGGACGCCGCCGGCCAATGGCGTTGCGCCCGTTCCAGCACCGCGGCGGCCGTCGAAGGATTCATCAGCGACGGCGTGCCGCCGCCGAAGAACACCGAGACCAGGTGCCGGCCGGGCGCCGCGGCGGCGTAATGATCGAGCTCGGCGATCAGCGCGCGTTCCCAGCGCGCGGCGTCGACCCCGGCGCGCACATGGCTGTTGAAGTCGCAATAGGGGCATTTCGACTTGCAGAACGGCCAGTGGACATAGAGCGCGAGAGCGTCGGTCATGGCAGGCAGGATGCTGCAAGCTGGCGGAATGCGACGGCGCGATGGCTGATCGCGTGCTTGGCATCCGGGTCCATCTCGCCGAAGGTGAGCGTGCTGCCGGCGGCGATGAAAATCGGATCGTAGCTGAAGCCGCGCCCGCCGCGCGGCGGGAAGACCAGGTGACCCGCGACCTCGCCGCGAAAGCTTTCGACGTGCCCGTCAGGCCAAGCGAGCGCCAGCACCGCGACGAACGACGCGCCGCGGTTGCGATCGCCCAGTTCGCGCTCGACCCGCCGCATGGCAATGGCGAAATCCTTGTGCGGGCCTGCCCAGCGCGCCGAATAGATGCCGGGCGCGCCGCCGAGTGCCGGCACCACCAGTCCGGAATCATCGGCCAACGCCGGCAGCCCGCTGGTGCGCGTCACCGCCAGCGCCTTCAAGGCGGCATTCTCCTCGAAGGTCGCGCCGGTCTCGTCGGGCTCGGCAATGCCAAGCGCGGCCGCGCCGCGCGTCGCGATGCCAAAGGGCGCCAGCAGCGCCGCGATCTCGACCAGCTTGCCGGGATTGTGCGTGGCGAGCGCCACGGGCCCGCGCGCGAGCCGGCGCATCCTCAGCCGAGACCCAGCGCGCGGCGCTGCAGTGTCAGCAGCGAGGCGACGCCGGACCGCGCCAGCGCCAGCATCGCCGCGAAGTCGCGTTCGGCGAACACGGCGGCCTCGGCGGTCGCCTGGATCTCGACAATGCCGCCCGTGCCGGTGAGGACGAAATTCGCGTCCGCCGCCGCAGCCGAATCCTCGTCATAGTCGAGATCGAGGACGGGCATGCCGCCGCTCATGCCGCACGACACCGCCGCCACCGCGTCATTGAGCGGCAGCCGCACCAGCGCGCCCGACGCGACCAAGCCGTTCAAGGCAAGGTGCAGCGCCACATAGCTGCCGGTCACCGCCGCGGTGCGGGTGCCGCCGTCGGCCTGAAGCACGTCGCAATCGAGCCGGATCTGGCGCTCGGCGAGCGCTCCCAGATCGGTGACGGCGCGCAGCGAGCGGCCGATCAGGCGCTGAATCTCCTGGGTCCGGCCGGATTGCCGCCCGCGTGCGGCCTCACGGTCGGTGCGGGTGTGGGTCGAGCGCGGCAGCATGCCGTATTCGGCGGTGATCCAGCCGCGCCCGGTATTGCGCAGGAACGGCGGCACCTTCTCCTCGACCGTGGCGGTGCACAGCACATGCGTGTCGCCGAACCGCGCCAGGCACGAGCCCTCGGCGTATTTCGAAAAGCCCGGCTCGAGCGCCACCTTGCGCATTTCGTCGGGGGCGCGGCCGGAGGGGCGCGGCATGGTGAATCCTTCGTGAAGCCGATGACGCCAAGCTAGTGTGCGCATCGCGGCACGTAAAGGGCGGGCGGTTGACGCTTGCATGCACCCTTCCTACATTCCGGCGGGCCATGAGCGTGCCCATCATCAAACCGATGATCTCCGAGCTGAACGAGCGCAGCCGCGAAATCCTGCGCATGGTGGTCGACGCCTATGTCGAGACCGGCGAGCCGGTCGGCTCGCGCACCCTGGCGCGGCGCGGCTCGCTCGAATTGTCGCCGGCGACCATCCGCAACGTGCTTGCCGATCTCGAGGATGCCGGGCTG
>Ga0209415_10014447_pt1 | contig 12893 bp, 10 predicted proteins | sample PeaSoiSIISIP2007_FD_187696 | JGI IMG/M metagenome (GOLD analysis project Ga0209415, IMG submission 187696) | Peat soil microbial communities from Weissenstadt, Germany - SII-SIP-2007 (SPAdes) (version 2) | ecosystem: Environmental > Terrestrial > Soil > Wetlands > Peat | place: Germany...
GGCCAGACCGTCATCACCGTGGCCCCGATCGCTATCACCAGCAGAAGCGTCTTCAGTATCTTATGAACAATGGGCATTTACATCTCGGTCACGCTGTGTGATCTGTATCTTAGGCCGATTCTTCGGCCGAAAGAATACTAACGATGGTGGACCTGGGTTAATTGCCGAAAGAGCGCAGCGCCGCTGCCAAACGCCCCGGTCCCAAGCCAGGCTCGCCCAGAGTTATCGCAGACTCCTTTCGTGGCGGCGCGCGTTTCCACGCTCCCGGACAGTGGTTAAGATAGGTGGGGAGACCAGATTGAAAAAGCTCGCCGTGCTGCTGCTGGTGGTGGCAGCCGCCGTAATCGCGTGGGGAATCTTGCGCAAGAGCCGGCCGCCGGTCGTCGGCTTCGCGCGCGTCCAGCGGCAAACCCTGGTGAGCACGCTACCCACCAATGGAAAAGTGGAGCCCTACGAATGGCGGCCGGTGCGCGCCGAAACCGCCGGCCTGCTGAGCACTTTGGCGGTGCATGAAGGCGAACTGGTGGCGCAAGGGGCGGTGCTGGCCGAACTCAGCGACCCCACACGCGTCGCGGACCTCGAAGCCGCCCAGGCGCGGGTGGACGAGGCGCGCGCGCATCTGGCGCCCCTCGAACAGGGCGGCAGACCCGCGGAGCTCACCGACATCGACAGCAACCTGGCGCGCGTGCGTTTCGAGCTGGAGAAGGAACAGAAGGACTACGAAGCGCTGCGGCGCTTGCAGGAGAAGGCTGCCGCGACCGCCCACGAGGTGCAAGAGGAAGCCGACAAGGTGAGGCAATCGCAGATCCAGATCGAAGGCCTGGAGAAGCGGCGCAAGGCGCTGGTGGGCGCAACCGACGTGGATGCGGCGCGGGCGCGGCTGGCGGATGCGCAAGCGGCGCTGAACGCGGTTCGCGCCCATGCGGCGGCGGCCGTACTGCGCGCGCCGCTGGCGGGCGAGGTGTACGGGTTGGTGTTGCGGCCGGGCGCCTATCTGGCCGCGGGCGATCTGCTGGCTAACGTGGGACGCCTCGACCGGGTGCGGGTCCGCGTATATGTCGACGAGCCTTTGTTGGGCCGCGTGGCGCCGGGCGAGCCGGTCACCATCACCTGGGAGGCGCTGCCGGGAAAGCAGTGGCGCGGCACGGTGGAGAAAATGCCGGCCTCGATTCAGCCGCTGGGCTCGCGGCAGGTGGGCGAAGTCGTCTCCGTGATCGACAACGCAGGCCGCGAGCTGATTCCCGGCACCAACGTTGACGCTGAGATTCGTACCGCCGTAGCCGATGGCGCGCTGGTGATTCCCAAGGAGGCGCTGCAGCACGATGCCGCGGGCGATTGGGTGTTCCGGCTGGAGGGCGACCACGTGGCGCGCCGCTCGGTGAAGACCGGCAACTCCACCGTGACCCAGGTGCAAGTGACCGCGGGCCTTGCCGAAGGCGATGCCGTGGCCCTGCCCACCGATGTGCCGCTGGCGGACGGTGTGCACGTGACGCCGGCAATGTAGCTCAGCGGGGCGGACGCCCTCGTCCGCGGCCGGCTACTGGAGTTTCATATTTCCGCGACAGTCTCCGTACCGCCGGCAGTCTTGCCGCCGGTCTCCGCGGTGCTTGATCGCCTGGCACTGCGAACCAAGAGCGGGACGAGGGAGTCCCGCGCAGACCAGGGGGTCTGCCCCACGGCGTGAATCGTTGAACCCGGGCAAGACATCATGTGAGTGTCCGGTTATTCAGAAGGACCCCACAAAATGTCTCAACGATCACTGTCTCTTGTGCCGGCTTTGTGCGCGGTGGCTTTGTGCGCCGGCCTTTTGTATGCAGCGCTGCCGACCGGCGCTAAAGTCGACATGGGCCAGGCGGCGTTCACCGATTACCGCCACCAACAGCCGGGTGTGGTGCGGAAGATTACGGTTGCCGATCTGCCGCGACCCTATGCTACCGAAGCCGTGGATAATGGCGCACACCTGGTCCCGCGTCCAGCCAACGCCTGGCCGCAGGCGCTGCCGGGCTTTTCCGTCACCGGGTACGCCACCGGCCTGACCAACCCGCGGCTGGTGCGTACGGCTCCGAACGGCGATCTGTTTGTGGTGGAGAGCGAACCCGGCCGCATCCGGGTGCTGCGCGGCGTGGACGCCCATGGCAGTGCGCAGAAAATGGAGGTCTACGCCACCGGATTGACGCAACCTTTCGGAGTTGCCTTCTATCCGCTGGGACCCAATCCTACCTATCTGTATGTGGCGAACACCAACTCCGTGGTGCGTTTTCCGTATCACAACGGCGATATGAAGGCCGGCGGCAAGCCGGAAACCCTGGTGAAGATCCCTGGCGGCGGACGTCTTCGCGGAGGCGGCCACTGGACGCGCGACCTGGCCTTCTCGGGCGACGGCTCCAGGCTGTACATTTCGGTGGGATCCCACTCCAACGTCGACGATACGGACAACAACTCAGAGGAATATCAGCGTGCCGATATTCTGGTGGCGAAGCCCGACGGCTCCGGGCTCGCCGTCTACGCCTGGGGAATTCGCAACGCGGTGGGGATTGCGATCCACCCCCAGACCGGCGAATTGTGGGCCTCGGTGAATGAGCGCGACAATCTTGGCGATAACCTGGTGCCGGACTACATCACGCATATCGAACCCGGCGGCTTCTACGGCTGGCCTTGGTTTTACATGGGCGGCAATTGGGATCCGCGTCATCAGGGGAAGCATGCGGAGCTGAAGTCCAAGGTGCTGACGCCGGATGTGCTGCTGCAACCGCATAACGCGTCGCTCGAGATGACATTCTACGAAGGTACGCAGTTCCCAACCGAATATCGCGGCGACATTTTCGCGGCCGAACACGGGTCGTGGAACAAGGCGGTGCGGACCGGTTATGAAGTGATCCGGGTGCCGCTCGAGAAGGGCCACGCTACCGGCGAGTACGAGGATTTTCTGACCGGATTCGTGACGCCTTCGGGCGACGTCTGGGGCCGCCCGGTGGGCGTGGCGGTGGCCCAGGACGGATCGCTGATCGTCACCGACGACGGATCGAACACAGTGTGGCGTGTGGCATACGGGCGACGGTAGGGCCTGCTCCGGGGTCAAATATTTAGGCCTGGTTCGCAATGACTGTGCCAACCGCTCTCTATGGTCGCGGCTCCGTGGCCGGTCAGAGCTGCGACCGTAGGGAGCGGTTGCGTTCGCGATCAAGCCACCAGTGCGGGCCGGGGTTCGAGGTAATTGGAGCGCACGGCGAAATCGTAAAGGCTGTCGCGGAAGCGGGGATCGGCGATGCCAATCAGCGCTTCGGCGCGTTGCCGCAGCGTCTTGCCGTGCAGATTGACGGCGCCGAATTCGGTCACAACATAGTGCACGTCGGCCCGCGAGGTCACCACGCCGGCGCCGGGGTCGAGCACCGGCACGATGCGTGAGACAACTCCCTTACAGGCAGTCGACGGCAGCGCGATGACCGGTTTGCCGCCTTTCGAGCGGGCCGCCCCGCGGACGAAATCGAGTTGCCCGCCGAATCCACTGTAGGGCCGCGTGCCGATCGAATCCGCACAGACCTGGCCGGTAAGGTCTACCTGAATAGCGGAGTTGACGGTGACCATGTTGTCGTTCTGCGCAATCACGAATGGGTCGTTGACGTAGCTGGTGGGATGGAACTCGAACATGGGGTTGTTGTCGACGAAATCAAACAGCACCTGCGACCCAAAAATGAATCCCGCCACCACCTTGCCCGGATGAATCGTCTTGCGCGCGCCGTTGATGACGCCCGCTTGCATCAGCGGCACCACGCCGTCGGGGCACATTTCGCTGTGCACGCCCAGATCCTTGTGGCTGGTAAGACGGGCCAGCACCGCATTGGGAATTCCGCCGATGCCCATCTGCAGCGTGGCGCCATCGGGTATCAAAGCGGCCACATGCTCCCCGATGCGGGCGTGCACCTCGGTTGGCGGCTCCTGATGGAGTTCCACCAGCGGCCGCGAGGTGGGAACCAGCGCCGTAATCTGGCTGAGATGCAGAAACGCGTCTCCCAGCGCGCGCGGCGTGCGGTCGTTCATTTCCGCCACCACGATGCGCGCCCGCCGCGCTGCCGTCAAAGTGCAATCCGCGCCCACGCCCAGGCTGACAAAACCGTGAGCGTCCGGCGGGCACACCTGGATGAAGGCGATGTCAATCGGCAGTTGGTGCTCGAAAAGCCCCTCGATTTCGCTCAGACAGACCGGCGTGTAGTCCCCTCGGCCCGCCGCCACCGCCTCCCGTACGTTGCCGCCCAGAAACAAACCATTGTGCCGGAAGTGGCCGGCGAACTCCGGCCGGGTGTAAGCCAGCGTGCTTAGAGTCAGCATGTGGCACATCTCGACGTCCCGCAGTTCGGATGCGCGTTCCACCAGTGCGTCCAGCAGCGTGACCGGGACGCCACATCCCTGCTGCACCCAGACGCGGTCGCCGGAGCGGACCAGCCCTACCGCACACTCAGCGGTCGTAATTCTTTGTTTATAATCAGATAGACTGTTCATAATCACACACCACCCAAAGGAGGTGCCTGCCGGCCCATAATCATTATAAATCGAGTTAATTGGACCTTCAACACTTTTTATAGCGGTATAAGGGAGAGTGATGAGGGAGGTTGGCCTGCCCTACGAATGCTATATTGGTCGTTCTTCTATGGCGAATCCGAAATACACCGCCTCCGACAAGCCGGTGCCGGTGGCCGAGTTGGTGGACACTCTCAGCGACGGGACCCAGGTGAAGCGCCGTCTCCCCCGCATGCGTGCCTGCGGTGAGAAGGACGCAAAGGGCAAGCTGTGCGCCGGCCACCTGAAGCGCTGGTATTTCTTTGGCGACGAAGTCAAACAGAAGTTTGGCGCCGGCGCGGAAATCTACCGCTGCGAACACTGCAAAACGCTCTACCTGCCCAACCCGGAAGAGGAATCGCGCTCCGGCACGCTCAGCTATTAGCGTGTTATGAGGCGATGAGCGCGCAAGGTCAGGCGATGGTGGCTTCCGTAGAACTCGCCCTTGTGATTCCGACTTTCAAGGAAAGGGATAACATCGAGCCTCTGCTGGAGAGCCTGCGCCTGGCTCTCGAGGGAATCGAGTACGAGGTCGTCTTCGTCGATGACGATTCGCCGGACGGCACGGCGGCGGCGATCCGGGCGATTTCCCGGACGAACCCGCGGGTGCGAGTCCTGGAGCGCATCGGCCGGCGCGGGCTTGCTTCGGCCTGCCTGGAAGGCATGATGGCCACGGCGGCGCCCTATATCGCGGTAATGGACGCCGATCTCCAGCATGACGAGCGGATTCTCCCCGCCATGCTCAGCCGGCTCAAGGCGGCGAAACTCGATCTCGTGGTTGCCACTCGCAACAGCGAAGGCGGCGGGATGGGCGAGTTCGACGGACATCGCGTCCGCCTGAGCCATTTTGGCCGGCGGCTGAGCCGGACGGTGTCGCATACCGATCTCAGCGATCCGATGAGCGGCTTCTTTGTGGTCGACCGGAATTTCCTGGAGGAAGTGATTCACTCCGCCTCCGGCGCAGGCTTCAAAATCCTTCTCGACCTGGTGGCATCGTCGCCGCGCCCGGTCCGGTTCGCGGAAGTGCCTTACACCTTCCGGAAGCGCATTCACGGCGCCAGCAAGCTGGACATTCTGGTCGGGATCGAATACCTGCAGTTGCTGCTCGATAAAGCCATTGGCAATCTGATTCCGCCCCGCTTCTTGATCTTCAGCATGGTCGGCGCTCTGGGGCTGCTACTTTCAATCGGCGTGCTTTACCTGTTGTTCTCCGTTCTGAGAATGCAGTTCACCATGGCGCAGGCGATCACGACCTTTATCGCCATGACTGCCAACTTTTTTCTGAATAACACCTTGACTTACCGCGACCGGCGCTTGCGGGGCCGGCGCGTCGTCTCGGGCTTGCTCACCTTTTATGCGGCGTGCCTGGTTGGCGCGGTAATCAACGTCCGCATTGCCCAGTTCACCAAGGACGCGGGAGTGACATGGTATCTCGCGGGGGCTTGCGGGCTCGCCGTCGGCGCGGTTTGGAACTACGGCGTAACGTCGATTACAACCTGGCGCCAGGCGCGCAAGCGGCGCAGCCCGGTAAAGGCGAACCAGAACTAGGGCTTGAAGGTGTGGCGATGTGTTATTCCCCTGCAACCACTCCCTGCGGTCGTGGCTCCGATCGGAGCGGCGACCGGTGCAGGAATACCAGACCTAGCGGATCTCGAAGGTACCAAAGCTCAAGCCTAATTCCCGCACATCTCCGGCGGCCCGAAAGGTCCGATCCAGGCGAATCATAACTTCGATCGATGGCTTACCCACAACCTGTGGCGGCAACCGAAACGCAGCCTCAAAATCGGCGTCGCCACGGGTGAGGCGCAGTTCTCCAACCTGTTGACCTTCGACCGAAACCGTGGCCACCAGCGGCCCCGCGGCGACTTGGGCGCCTGGGCAATAACCTGCAAGATGTAGCTGCTGGTCCTTCGATACGGGACCGGCCAGGACCACACCCGCTTTCCTCCCCATCCAGCGATGGTCGCCGTCGGATGGGTGCCAGTCGCCGCGCAGGCAGTCCGAAGCAACGGCGCCGGCCACGTCCACGCGGCGGAGCGATAGCAGGGGTGAGGATTGTGCGTGCGCTTCAAACCGGGAAGTGACGTCCAGCAGGACCGGGAGGGCGGTAGAGAGCACTTCCACACGGTGCTGAAGGAGGCCTTGCTGGAGATCCGCCGGGTCGGGGAAAACGGAGGAAAGATCCAGCCCCGCCATGATGGCCGCCGCTGTCAGCGCCGGCCGTTCGCCAGGATCCGCGTAGACACCCGACACGCCGAAGGCCTGAAAAGCCCCATCCACGAAAGCGCCATCGAAGACGATCTGATCGACGCCGGTGAGGACGAGAGTTTTCGCCGGCATCGCCTCTCGTATTGCCACCACGCCTGCGACCACGCCTTCAATTCGCTGGCTGCGGCGATACCACCACTTGCATGACCAGGCCGCATAGGGCACCTGAACCATCAGAAACAAGAAGAGCAGCGAGCCGGCAATCAGCCTGGCCCACCAGCCGGCGCGGACCGCCGAATCAACCGCGAATGCCCCGACCAGTGCGAGTCCCATCGCCGGGAGAGCCAGGTAGTAATACGATACATGCTCCTTGAGCGGCAAGACTGGGAGCAGTAGGAGGAAGAAGCAAAGCAATCCAAACGCCGGCGCCAGATTTTTGCGCAGGGCGGCATACGCGACGTAGCCCAGGATCGCCACGGTGAGCGCTACGATTGCAACAGTTGCCAGCAGCACAAAACGCGGCCGCCACCCGAGCCAACTGACCCAGTTCCATGGCACCAGGGCCCATTTCCAATAAGTGATGAGCGTGTGAGGAAGGGATGAATCGATATGGACGGAGTAGATCCCGGTTTGCTGCTTCGGCACAAACGCGGAATGAAGGATCCAGAACAGGATGGACGCGCCGAATAGCGGAAGGGTGCTGAAGAAACGCTTGCGGGCGCGCACCAGTGTATAAGCCGCCGCGATCGCCGGGTACACGATCATGGATTCCATCACACCGAAGCCGCCAATAAACACGGCCCACTGCAACCAGTAATCGGAGCGCTTGCCGGTTTCGATATACCGCTGGAGAAAATGGAGTGCCAGCAGTATGCAGAAAGCGCAAAGGATGTGCATGTAAGCCGAACTCCAGGCCATGGGGAATGCCAGGGCCCCATTGGCGGTCCAGAGAATCGGGGCTGCGAATCCGGCGATGCGGGAATTCGACATCCGCCGGGCCAACGACGAAATCAGCACCAGATTGGCGACTTGCGTCAAGAAAACCCAGAGATGCGCCGGAAAGGCGTCCGTTCCGAACGCACCGCCTACAACCAGCAGGAACAGACGCTCGCTCAGAGGCCGGAATGTTCCATGAACCGATGGCGCGAAGACGGCAACCAGGAAATCGTGGAGGTTCCCGATTCTGAGCCGTTGACCGAGCCAGGCGAAGTCATCCTGCTGATACCAGGCTCGCAGTCCCCAGAAATAGACCGCCAGGCAGAACACTGGCGGGACGAGCCAGTACGCGAGACGCAACAGTTCCTCGCGGCGAGCATTGGGAAGAGTGGGAGCGCTCATTTGGGTTTGATTGGTCCGGCAGCTGCATTCGACGACTGTGCTGGCAGTCTGCCCTTTACACCATAACGGAAATTATGCCAGTCCGGATCTGCCGGCGGGGTGAAGGGACATGAAGTGGCGCGGCGCCCGCGGCCTGGCCAAAGCTGCGCCATGCGCCCCCATAAAGAAAATCTATCGGCGAAAGCGTTGCCAGGGACGGGGTTTGCACCGACAATGAGAGGATCGAAATTGAGGCGGCATGGCTTTTGCACCCGGCCAGCACGGCTTCTCCTCGAAATAGCGTCACAGTCCCTGTCGACTTCAGATCGAAAGAATTCCCGGAATCCCCAGCCCAAAGGAGACGAATGAGCAGCGAACTGCAAGACTTTCTACGGTTACCTTATGCCGAATTGGAAGAACTGAACCTGCATGCCAAAGAGCAGCGGATGAAGCGCGTTCCGATCCACCAGATTCAGGAGGAGCGCCTCAAGTACCTGACCGACGAGAAACGGATCAAGGCCGTGACCTTGCTGTTCAGCGACCTCGAAGGCCGGCTGCACATGCTCGATTACGACAAAAAGTTTCTCATCAAGAGCTGGGACAACATGACGTTCGACGGCTCTTCGATTCGGGGCTTCGCGGCGCAGAAAGAGAGCGATTTGCGGCTTGGAGTCGATTGGTCTGCCTTCTACTGGGGGCCGGCCGACGTGTTCGGCTCGGGAAAGGTGATGGTTTTCGGGGAGGTGATCGACAAGGATGGGGGCCCCTATCCTGCGGACCTTCGCGCCGTGCTGAAGGCTTATGCTAACGAGGCCTATCAGAAGGACGGCTATACTCTCAACGCGGCCAACGAGATTGAAGGCTTCATCTTCAAGGGTGTCGACGCCGAGCGGCGCTACCACGAAACGGGCAAATTCGAGTACGTCAGCGCGGGCGGTTACTATCATTCGCTGCCGGGCGACACGCTGCGCCTGTTTATCGACGCATCGGCCGAAGTGCAGCGGGCGATGGGTTTCCAGAACGAGAAGGACCACCCGGAGGTCGCCCCTTCGCAGTTCGAGATCAACTACGGCTACGCCGAGGTGGTGGCGGCCGCCGACCAGATTCAAATCTACAAATTGATCTGCCGCCAGATCGCGACCAGGATGGGGCTGACCGCGTGCTTCCTGCCCAAGCCGATCGTGGGCGTGAACGGCACCGGCATGCACACCAACGTGTCGATCACCAAGGACGGGAAGAACGTGTTCTGGGACCCGGAAGGCCTGGAGAAAATGAGCCCGTTCGCCTGGCAGTTCGTCGACCGCATCCTCACGCACGGCAACGACCTCTGCCTGTTGATGAATGCCAGCGTCAATGCGTACCGCCGCCTCGACCCGCATTTCGAAGCGCCGAACCAGCTCAAGGCTTCGGCGATCGATCGCGGCTCGATGGTCCGCATCCCGCTGGGAAATTCCCGCAGCGCCCGTCTGGAAGTTCGCTCCGTGGCACCGGACGCAAATCCATACATGGTGCTATACGGGATCTTCAAGACCGGCCTGGAAGGCGACATCGCGCAGATCGAGAACCTTCGCAACGCGCCCCGGTACCTGCCGGACAACATTTACGATGCGATCGAGCACTTCAGTAAATCGGAGTGGACCACCAAACTTCTCGGCGAAGATGTGAAGGGCCGCTATGCGGATTTGAAGAAGGCCGCCGCGGACCGCTGCCCGCGCGCGCTCGGTACCGTCGTGAAGGCTCCGGAAGTGCAGTACCACCACGAGGTCTACACACAATACCTCTGGAACCTGTTTTAGAACCCAGCCGCCGTGGCGCAGCCTGTCAAGGCTGCTGAGCCGAGATTCGTCTCGGCTTTTCTTTTGCTTTGGTATTAACCAAGAAACGTCGCCACGAATGGCGACGCTGCAGGCCGGACGGCCCGCGCCACGCTAGCCGCCGATGGCGTACATGGGGCGCGGCGGGGCGACAAATTGGGCGCTATTGATTTCGTGGCCGGCCCACTTGCGCGCCACGTTCTGGCGGATGCGGGCGGCGATTTCCTCATCGGCGGCGCCGGACCGCAGCAGGGTCTTGACGTCGTCTTCTTCGAGCGCGAACAGACAGTAGCGCAGCTTGCCGTCGGCGGTGAGCCGCAGGCGGTTGCAGTTGCCGCAGAACGGCCGGCTGACGGAGGCGATGAAACCCACTTTGCCGATGCCGTCGGCGAAGGCATACTCGGTGGCCGGCGCGCGCGGGTCCGGGTCCGGCACGGGTACCAGGGGCGCGATTTCGCGGGAGAGCATGGCGATGATTTCATCGGCGAGCAGCACCTTGCCGCGGCCCCACAGATTCTGTGCATCGAGCGGCATGAACTCGATGTAGCGCACTTCGAAACCGCGCTCGCGGCCGAAGCGCGCCAGGGGCACGACGTCGGGCTCGATCAGGTTCTTGACCGCCACCACGTTCAACTTGATAGCTGTGTAGCCGCAGCGCCGTGCCGCCTCCAGGCCGGCCAACACCTTGCCGAGTTCGTCGCGCCGCGTGATCTCGCCGAAGCGGCCGCGGTCGAGCGTGTCCAGGTGAACATTGAGGCGCCGTAAACCGGCGTCGTAAAGTGGCCCCGCCAGAGACTCCAGCAGCACGCCGTTGGTGGTGAGAGCCAGGTCGCGCACACCCGGAATGCCGGCCAGGCGCCGGATCAGCACCGGCAGGTCGCGCCGCACCAGCGGCTCACCGCCGGTCACCCGGAGTTTGGTCAGGCCCAGCCCTACGCCGATGCGTGCGAAGCGCTCGATCTCTTCGAAATCCAGAATCTCGCGCCGTTCGACGAACTCCACCCCTGTCTCCGGCATGCAGTAAAAGCAGCGGATGTTGCAGCGGTCGGTGACGCTGAGGCGCAGGTTATCGTGAACCCGGCCAAAGCCGTCGACTAGCGGTGCGGCTTGCGTGAGCATGAATGCCCGGAAGGCATTCTGATTCTATCAAAGGCTGCCGCACTACACTAAAGAGGATGGCCCCAGCCCGCGAACACTTGCACCCGCTTCGAACCATTCACCGCGACGTCCAGTCGGTGCTGCGGCGCGACCCTGCGGCGCGGAACGCACTGGAGGTACTGCTGTGTTATTCCGGGCTGCACGCCATCTGGATGTACCGCTTCACGCATTGGCTGTGGCGGCACGGGTTTCGCCTGGTGGCGCGGCTGCTCTCGCAACTCACGCGGAACGTCACCGGGATTGAAATTCATCCGGCCGCGAGGATCGGCCCGGGTTTCTTCATCGACCACGGGATGGGGGTGGTGATCGGCGAGACGGCGGAAGTGGGCGCGGACGTCACCATCTACCACGGCGTCACTTTGGGCGGCACCAGCCTCAGCCACGGCAAGCGGCACCCGACGCTGGGCGACCGGGTGGTGGTGGGCGCCGGCGCCAAGCTGTTGGGCGCGATTGAAATCGGCGACGACAGCCGCATCGGAGCCAATTCGGTGGTGGTGAAATCGGTGCCGGTTAACTCGGTGGTGGTCGGCGTTCCGGGCCGGCCGGTGGTCCGCTCGAGGGCGCATGCTCCGGAGGACGATCCCGACCTGCAACACACCGTGCTGCCAGATGCGATCGGCGCCATGCTGACCACGTTGATGGAGCGCGTCGACCGGCTGGAGAAACCCTCCGCGGCCGGACACACGCCGCCGCACACGCCGGCACCGGACGCCAAAGGACTGTGGCACGAAGAGGACTTTTCCATCTGAGGCACGCGCCGGGGAATGCGCCTTGGGCTGCGTTTGGCATCAACGCGGCCGGCCCGGCCAGCGTCAACCGGTTGGGTCCATCCTAAGCCTTGTCGAGGACCGAATGATGAAAACTGCCGCTTTCGCCGTCCTGATCTGTTTTGTTGCCGCCGCGCAGACTCCACCGCCGTTGTTGCGGGTAATTCGCATGCCTGGCTCGGATGCACTCATCTCGCCTGCCCATTACAGCAGTGCGCGGGCCCAGGTAGACGTGCTGGGCATTCGCGCCGCAACCGGTCTGCCGGAAACGTGGACGATCGAGATGCATCCGACCTTTGCCAGCATCGAGGACCTGGATGCCGCCCTGGGCAGCATGCCGATGCCGACCACAACCGCGTGCGCGGACGAAGTGCTCGGCTCGACCCGCACCATGATCGCCTACTACCGGGCCGGCTGGGGCTATCGCAGCGAAGAGGCCGTGCGCATGCTGCCACGCGCCCGGTACCTCCACATCGCGATTTACCGCATGCGGCCCGGCGGGGACGATCAACTGGAGAAGCTCATGGCGGCGCGGCGGCGGAAGATGGACGCCGTGAACCTGGATCGCCCCGACCTGGTCTACCACGTAGTGTCCGGCGGGCAGTCGGGCCTTTACATCGTGCTGGCGCCGATTGTGTCGCTGCGGAAGCTCGACGAGGGCGTGGCAAAACTTCCCGCCTATGCGGAGCCGATCGCTGCCGCCGAAAGTCAGGCTGGGCTGGACGCCGCCGTCTCACTGGAGAGCCTGCTGTTCAAAATGGACCCGGGTATCAGCTACGTGACGGCCGAATTCGCCGCGGCGGACCCTGGTTTCTGGCACCCGTAGCGCAGGCCGGGCATACCTTTGCGGGCGGGGCATACCCTTGCGGGCAGGGCATACCCTTGCGGGCGGGGCAGGCCTTTCGCAGGCCGGGCATGCCCGGCCCCTACCGGCGCAGCCGTATTTGCGATGTTTATTTGCGTTTTGGCGCGGGGAATGAGTCGGGGGAAAGGGATTCGCTCTGTATCAGGGTTGAAAACACCGCTGGGCGCTCAGGCATCCTGGAGTTCGGTCGGTGGATCGACTCGGTAGCCC
>Ga0209415_10014448_pt1 | contig 12893 bp, 10 predicted proteins | sample PeaSoiSIISIP2007_FD_187696 | JGI IMG/M metagenome (GOLD analysis project Ga0209415, IMG submission 187696) | Peat soil microbial communities from Weissenstadt, Germany - SII-SIP-2007 (SPAdes) (version 2) | ecosystem: Environmental > Terrestrial > Soil > Wetlands > Peat | place: Germany...
CAGAAGGACCTCGCCACCGGCGAATGGAGCGGCGCCTGCATCGACATGGCCAAGGACATCGCCAAGGTGTTCGACGCCAAGTTGGAATACCTCGAATCGACCTACGGCAATTCGGTGCTCGACCTGCAATCGAACAAGGTCGATCTCGCCTTCGCGCTGAACCCGACCGCGGCGCGCGCGCTGTCGATTGGCTTCACCCATCCGATGATCATCCACCCCTTCGGGTGCCTGGCGAAGCAGGGGCTGGACCCGAAGACCTGGGACGATCTGAACAAGCCAAACATCCGCATCGTGTTCGACATCGGCTCGCTGCATGAGACGGCGGCGCGGCGCTATTGCAGCAAGGCGCAGCTCACCGGCTACAAGACGCGCGACGAATGCACGCTGGCGCTGCAGTCGGGCCGTGCGGATGCGCATATCCTGGCGGCGATCCTGGGCTTGGCGGCAGTCGGCAAGAATCCGTCGCTCGGCCCCTACCACCTGCTGGGAGACCCCACGGTGGCGCTGCCAAGCTGCCTCGGCGTGCAGTGGGAGGCCGACCAGCGGTTCCGCGAGGTGCTCAACGCCTGGCTCGATTTCAATCGCGGCGCGGCACAGATCCGGGAATGGCTGATGGAGGGGCTGGCGAAGTTCGGCGTCAGCCGCGATCAGGTGCCGTCGCAGTTGGGCTTCTGACGGAACGGAAGACCTCTGCCGCCAAGCGGGAGGGGTCTTCACGCAGCGCATGCAGTACCACTGGGACTTCGCCTTCCTGCTGCGCTACGTGCCGCTGTTCTGGAGCGGCGTGTTGGTCACGCTCGCCTACACCTTCGCCAGCATTCTGCTCGGATTGCTCATCGGGCTGCTGGTGGGCATCGGCCGGCTGTCGAAGTCGAAACTGCTGAACCTGCCGCTGATCGCCTATATCGAGGCCTTCCGCTGCACGCCACTGCTGGTATTGCTTGTCTGGTTCTACTACGCGCTGCCGGTATTAATCGGCATCCAGATTCCCGCCACCGCCGCCGCGGTCATGACGCTCTCCGCCTACACCGGCGCGTTCTACGCGGAGATTTTCCGAGGCGGAATTATTTCGATAGAGCAGGGACAGTGGGACGCGGCACGGGCGCTGGGGCTGCGGCGGTGGCCTATGATGCGGAAGGTCATCCTGCCGCAGGCGGTGCGCCGCATGATCCCGCCTTTCGTCAACCAGTCGATCACGCAATTGAAGAACACCTCGCTGGTTTCCACCATCGCGGTGCCGGATTTGCTCTACAACGGCACGCTGATCACAGCGGACACCTATCGTCCGCTGGAGGTCTATACCGTTGTCGCGCTGATCTACTTCGCGCTGCTGTTTCCCAGCACGCTGCTCGCGCAAGCCTATGAACGTTCGTTGGCCAAAGGCCGATAGCCCGCGGCCAGCGGAACCTGGCATGGCAGATCCCTGCGATGCGTCGGCAATGCGTGGTTTCGCTGCCTGGTCATCCATTCGGGACACAAAACACCATGCGGGGGCATAATGCCAGGCTATGATGCGATTGTCATCGGCTTGCGTTGTGCCGGTGCCCCGCTGGCGACGCTGCTCACCCGCAAGGGCTATCGCGTACTTGGCATAGACCGTGCGAATTATCCAAACGATACAATCTCGACGCATTTTCTGTGGCCGCGTGCGACGGCGATGCTCAGCGCATGGGGTTGCTCGATCGGCTGGCGCGAACAGGTTGTCCCCCGATCGGGTCGGTGACGCTGGATGTCGGCCCGGTCAGCATTCGCGGCCTGCCGGACGCCGTGGACGGGACCTCCGTCATGTATTGCCCGAGGCGCCATGTGCTGGATTTCCTTCTGGTCGAGGCGGCGCGCGAGGCGGGGGCCGAGCTTCGAGAAGGTACCACGGTCACCAATCTGGTCTGGCGGCACGACCAGGTTGTCGGTGTCGAAACGACTGAGCATGACGGGCGCCGTCGCATAGAGCATGCCAACATCGTGATCGGCGCCGACGGCCTATGGTCGCGCGTGGCACGAATGGTCGCTGGCCCGACCGAAATCCAGCAGGCGTCGCGAAGCTGCGCGTATTACGCCTATTGGAGCGGCGTCCCGACCGGCGGCGTCGAATTCTACCGCCGCCGCGGCCGGGTCATCCTGGTGTTCCCGACCCATGACCACGAGACCTGCATGTATGTCTGCTGGCCGTGCGGCGAAACAGACGCGTACCGCGCCGACGTGAAGGCCGGCTATCTGGCCACGCTTGAACACACACCCGATCTGGCCCGCCGCGTGGCAGCAGGGCGGCAGGCGCAAGCTTTCAAAGGGACAAACAAGCTGCCGAACTACTATCGGCGGGCCTGGGGCAAGGGTTGGGCACTGGCGGGAGACTCCGCCTGTCATCGCGATCCCATCACCGGCATGGGCATCGGGGACGCGTTCCTGGGCGCGCGGTTGCTGGCCGCGGCTTTCGATTCCGCTGCCCAATCGGCCGCGCCGATCGAATCGCGTTGGCGGGCTACCTGGAGGAACTGTGGCGACGCACGAGACCGGTATTTGCCTACACGCTGCTGTCGGCCACGCTCGACGATCCCTCGCCGCTGTCGGCGTTCTACGCCGCGGTCGCACGTGATCCGGATGCGACGCGGCAAATGATGAACGTGCTGGCCGGCGCAACTCCGTTCCGGGTATTCTTCAATCGTGCAAACATCGCGCGCCTGACGGCTTGCGGCGACGTTTCGCCGGTCGGAACCGTGTGACCGGAACAGCGTTGACAACCAGCCGGGGCGGGCAGCTTCACACGCCCCTGATCGCGGACCCAGGCGGCATCGTCAGGCGCTCGACCCTGGCGGCCTGCCGGCTTGCTCAGTGACGCAGCCGGGCGGGCTGGTCGAGCACTTCGGAGGCCAGGGACAGCAGGCTCTCGGCGGCGGTCCGGAAGCCGGCCTTGTCGGCGTCCTCCGCCAGGGTCAGTAGCCGATCCGACAGCAGCAATGGGCTAAACGACGGCTCGTTCTGCGGAACGATGCGGGTCATATGGGTCATGGCGTGGTCCTCCTGGGCGCTTCCGATACCGACAGCCTGCAAGCCGGAGCGCCGGCCGGCTCTGATCTGGATCAATTCACCGCTGATTTTTACTAGGGATTTCTACGTACGAGGTGCCGCCGGTTCGGCTTGTAAGGCGTTAATAACTTGGCAACATTTGCCCTGGACGTAGGCAATATCAGGCCTTGCCTGGCGCGAGGAAGCTCTGCGCCAGACCGACTTCGAGCGGAACCGGTTCGACGCGGAGCAAAGCGCGCATCGGTGCGATGTCGAACGCCTTGTCCTCGGTGAGGCGGCGGATCTCGGCGGGCCCGATGGTGGGGAGCAGGGGCAGGAACCGTGACAAGGCTGCCGCGACGATCAGCGGCGCGAGCGGAAAGCTGATGATGCGTGGCGGCGGCAGCCCGGCCGCGACGGCGACGGCGCGGACGAAGCCGGCGTAACGCAACGGTGCGGGGCCGGCCACGACGATACTGTGCGGACCGTCCCATCGCAGTGCCAGCGCGGCGCGGATCGCTCGCGTGACATCGTCCTGATGGATCGGCTGCACCAGGGCATTGCCGCCGCCAGGCAGTGGCAGCACCGGCAGTCGGCGCAACAGGGCCGCGAGTCGCTGCACGTTGTGCTCGCCCGCGGCGCCGTAGATCATGGTCGGATGCAACATAACGCCGGCGCGGCCGGACGCGAGGAAGGCGGCCTCGCCCGCCAGAACGCCGTTGCCATGAGCATCCGGCCATCTTGTGAACTTACGCGTGCTGCCGAGGAAGACCAGCCGCGCATCGGGTGGCGCCGCGGCGATCACCGCCGCGGCATGGCGCGCATGGGCGGTCGAGACGACGGAAGTCGCGCCATGCAGCGCGGCGCGCAGCGCGGCCGGATCGGCGATGTCGGCAATGCGGGGGCCGAGCGCGATGCCCTGCGTCGCCCATTTCGCCGCATCGCGCACGACCGGGACGACGGCAACGTTGTCGGCGATCAGCGCGCGACACAGCGCGACGCCGGAACGGCCGGAGGCACCGATGACGTGGACGATGTCAGTCAAGCCGGTCGCGATGAGCTTTGCCCGCTGTCATTGCAAGCAGCGAAGCGACGCAGCAATCCTCCCGCCAGCATGGCGAGCGACGCCGGCTCCCCAGGCGGGGGGATTGCTGCGTCGCTTCGCTGCTTGCAATGACAGCGGGCATTCGGCTACGCCATCCCCAGCCGGCGCGACGCGATCCGTGCGCCTTCCGCCATGGCGGCGAGCTTGGCCCAGACCACGTCCTCCGCCACGCGTCCGCGCCCGGCCGAGGTGTCGAACCCACAATCGGTGCCCGCCAGAACGCGCGTCGGATCGCCCACCACCCGCGCGACCCGCTCCAGCCGATCCGCAACCACCTCCGGGTGTTCGACGAAATTGGTCAGCGGGTCGATCACGCCGGCAACCACCACCTGGCCGTCGTCCAGCGGCAGGTTCGCCGCGCAGCGGTATTCGTGCGCGTGGCGCGGATTGGCGAACGGCAACACCCAGCCGCCCACTTTGGCCTGACTGATCGCCGGCAGGATCTCCGCTAGGTCCACGTCACAGTCGTGTGGCCCCTCGTAGTTGCCCCAGCAGGCGTGCAGCCGCACGCGATCGCGCGGGATGTTGCGCAGCGCATGATTGATCGTCGCCACGACGCGTTCGACGAAATCGACGAACGCGCTGGTTGGTTCGTCCTGGTATGAGACGTGCCGCTCCAGCGCCAGGTCCGGCGCGTCGATCTGCAGCAGGAAGCCGCTGGCGACGATGGTCTCGTATTCCAGCCGCAGCGCCTCGCCGAGTGCTGCGAGATAGGCATCGAAGGTGTCGTAGTACTCGTTGAGCAACGCCGTGGCGATGATACCGGGCGAGGGCGAGGTCATGAACGGTTCGGCGAATCCGGTGCCGCCGATCTCATCCAGCGCGGCGCGGAATTCTGCGCATTCCGCCTGCAACGCGGCTTCGTCGATGTATCGCACCTCGCCGATCGCCTTCGGCACGCCGTCACGATTGCTGACCGAAGGCCGGTTCGCGGAGTCGCCCCAGGCGCGGAACCCCGGGTAGCGCAGCGCATCCGCCATCGGCTTGCGGTTCCAACTGCCGCCGAACCCGCTCATCCGATGCCGCACGTACAGGAAAAACGCCTCCCGCATCTGCTCTCCATTATTGCCGACGTCGATGCCGGCGGCGATCTGCTTGCGCACCACGTCGCGGGTCGCGGCCTTGCCGGCGGCGTCGATGGCTGCCTCGTCCACCGTCTCGCCAGCCGCGCGCCGCGAGTACAGCTCGGTCAGCGCCGGCGGGCGCGGCAGGCTGCCGGTATGCGTGGTCAGGATGCGGTGCTCACTGTGCAACACGATGTGCGTCCTCCCGATTTGCGGCTGACGATACAGGGTCGCCACAATGGCACAAAGCCGCCCGTCCAGATGCCATCTTGGTGTCTTCGTGTCTTTGTGGTGATACGGCCTTATTCCAACACCGCCGCTGACGCTGCCAGATCGGCGTTCGACTCCCCCTGCTCCTGCCGCAACATGCGGCTGTGCAAGCGGCCGATCACCAGCACACACAACAGCACGATCGCCGGACACACCGCCATCAGCGCGAAAATGTGGCGCACCGGCAGGCTGGTGGACAGGATCAACCCGCCGAGGAACGGTCCAGCGATCGAGCCGACCTTTGCCACCGACGTCGCCCACCCGGCGCCGTTGCCGCGCCACGCGCTCGGATAAAAAATCCCGGCGATGCTGTGCAGGCCGAAATGCCCGCCGATCAACGCGAATGCGATCAGCCCGATCAGCACCATGAATCCGGCATGCCCGACATCGGCGAACCCGCCCAGCAGCAGCAGCGGAATCGCCAGTGCCGGCATCGCCGCCACCGCGATCGCGCCGAAATTGTCGGTGAAGCGCATCAGCGCCAGTCCTCCGAGCGCGCCCGCCACGGCCGTGATCGAGCCGGCCGCCACCGCATCGGTGCGCGCGAAGGACAGCGCCTCGAACACCAGCGGCGTCCAGGTGGCGAGGAAGAATGCCGTCATCGAACTGAAGATGTAGGCCACCCACAGCATCGGCGTGATCCAGCGCAACGCGCCAGCGAACAACAGTCGCGGCGAAAAATCCTTCGCCAGGCTGTCCTCGTCGCGCATCACGAAGCGCGCGTTGTGCGGCACCACCCGGTCCGGCGCGATGCGGCGAACTATGCCGGCGATCGCCGTGCCGTCCCGCTGCCTGGCCACCATGAAGCGGATCGACTCCGGCAGCATGGCAATCAGCGCCACCGCCGCAACGAGCGAAAACACGCCGCCGAACACGAACACCGATTGCCAGCCGAAGTGCGGGATCAACCACACCGCGATCGGCCCGCCCAGGCTGATGCCGGCGGAGTAGCCGAGCATCACCACGGTGACGATGCTCGAGCGCCAGCGCCGCGGCGCGTATTCGATGTTCAGCGCCCAGGACAGTGGCAGCATGCCGCCGGTGCCAATCCCGACGGCGAGCCGCATCGCCAGGAAGCCACCATAGGAGCCGACCAGCGCGAAGCCGAGCGTCATCACGGCGAACAGCAGCGTCGCGATGATCACCGCCGGACGGCGGCCGAACCGGTCGCCGATCCAGCCGAACAGGAAGCCGCCGAGCATCGTGCCGACCAGGCCGATCGAGAACACATTGCCCATCATCGGCCGGGTCAGGTGATACATTGGCGCGATAGTCGGGGCGGCGAACGAGATCACGTTCTGGTCGAAGCCATCGAAGAACGTGATGATCCAGGAGACGACCACCAGCCGTACCAGGAAGCCGTTGAGTTTCTGCCGCTCGATGGCGCCCGAGACGTCGATCGTGATTGTGGCGGACATCTATACTTTCCGATGGGTGAGGTTATCCGGCCGGCCTGGCGGAGCTGGCGCTTGTCGTGAGCCGCGCCCACACGCGGCTACGCTTCAGCACGCGACTGCGGCTGATAGAAACTATTCCCCTGCTACCTGGCCCTTACCCCATCGCCTGCTCGAAGAACCCGGTATAGCCGAACAGCCCGACCGCGCCGCCGGTGTGCAGGAACACCACCCGCTCGTCCTTGCCGAACGCCCCCTTGCGAACCAGGTCGATCAGCCCCGCCATCGCCTTGCCGGAATACACCGGGTCGAGCAATACGCCCTCCAGCCGCGCCAGCAGCAGCACCGCCTCGCGCATGCTCTCGGTCGGCTGGCCGTAGCCGGCGCCGATATAGTCGCAGTTCGCCTCCACCGCCCCGCGGGGGATACCGCCGCGCACGCCGACATAGTCGGCGGTGGCCTCGGCCAGGGTGTGCACCATCGCCTCCTGCCGGTCCTTGGGGTTGCGCACGCCGATGCCCAGCACCGGGATACCGGCGTTGCAGCCTTGCAGCCCGACCAGCAGCCCGGCGTGGGTGCCCGCGCTGCCGGTGGCGGAGACGATGCGGTCGATCCGCAGCCCCATCTCGTCGGCCTGCTGCAGCAGCTCCTGTGCGCAGGACACATAGCCCAACGCGCCGACCCGGTTGGAGCCGCCGCCCGGGATGACGTACGGCTTGCCGCCCTCGGCCCGCAGCGCCTCGCCCTTGGCAGTAGCCTCGGCGTTCATGTCCAGGCCGGAGGGGCGATACTCGATGGCGCAGTCGAACAGCTTGTCCAGCAGCACGTTGCCGCTGTTCAGGTAGTCGCGGTCGTTGGTCACCACCCGGTGCTCCAGCAGCGCGGTGCATTTCAGGCCGAAGCGCCGCGCCACCGCCGCGGTCTGGCGCACGTGGTTGGATTGCACCGCCCCCTGCGTCACCAGGTGGTCGGCGCCCTGGGCGAGCGCCTCGCCGGCCAGGAACTCCAGCTTGCGGATCTTGTTGCCGCCGGTGGCCACCACGGTGCAGTCGTCGCGCTTGATCCAGATCTCCGGCCCGCCCAGAAGCCGGGACAGGTTCGCCAGCTTCTCGAGTGGGGTAGGGGCTGGGAACATCCGGACGCGGGGGAAGCGGGCGAGATGCATAGGGGCCTCCAACGGAAAAATTCTGCCGCGGGCGCGGCCGAGGTGTAATGTCCCCGATCCTGATGCGTCCGACAATTGCCGCCGGGTGCGTTGCCGACGCTCACCTTCGGGTGAGCGCGGCATCGGAAACCCCGGCACGGCTACAACTGGGAGATGGAGGCAAGGATGCACATCATGCGACGCCACGGCTGGGAAATCGCGGAACGGCTGGTCACGCCGGAGTCCCTGGTGCTGCGCCGCCGCGGCCTGTTGGCCGGCGCACTGGCATTGTCGGCTGGCTCGGTGGCGGCGCGCTCCGCGCTGGCGGCGGGTGACGCACCGGCTACTGCACCATCGGACACCGCCCCTCTGGGCGCCGTCGGGCCGCTCAACGACAAATACAAGCCGGGCCGGGCCATTACCGACGAAAAATACTCCACGACCTACAACAATTACTACGAGTTCGACGAAGGCAAGAACCTCTGGCGGGCGGCGCAGAAGCTGCCGCAGCGTCCGTGGAGCATCAGCATCGAGGGCATGGTCGCCAAACCGCGCACCATCGCCATCGACGATCTGCTGAAGCAGGCCCAGCTCGAGCAGCGGGTGTACCGCCACCGCTGCGTCGAAGCCTGGGCGATGACCGTGCCGTGGACTGGTTTCCCGCTCAGCCAGTTGGTCAAGCTGGCCGATCCGCTGGGCTCGGCGAAATATGTCGTGTTCGAGACGGCGCAGGACAAGAAAGTGATGCCGGGGCTGAACAGCCCATTCTACCCGTGGCCCTACATCGAGGGCGTGACGATGGCCGAGGCGATGAACGACATCGCCTTCATCTCCACTGGGATGTACGGCAAGCCGCTGCCGCCGCAGGATGGCGGGCCGATCCGTCTGACCCTGCCGTGGAAGTACGGCTTCAAGTCGGCCAAGGCGCTGGCCAGGATCACCTTCACCGACAAGAGGCCGGTCAACTTCTGGCAGGCGCTCATCCCGGAAGAGTACGGCTTCTGGGCCAACGTGAACCCCGCCGTGGACCATCCCCGCTGGAGCCAGGCGCGCGAGCGCTTGCTCGGGTCCGACGAAATGGTGCCGACCGTGATCTACAATGGCTATGGCGATTTTGTCGCGAGCCTCTATGCTGACCTGAAGGACGAAAAGCTGTTCATGTGACCCTGCAACGCATCCTGGCGGTTGTATCGGCCATCCTGCTGGTGGGCTCGGTTGCGCTGGCGACCTTGGGCCCGCCCTCGGTGCCGCTCGGGCAATTGCTGCTGATGATCGACCATGGCCTGACTGACATGCTGCGCAGCGGCATCGAGCAGCATCTGGCGTCCTGGATATGGTCGGATATCGCCGTCCCGCTGCTGCTGCGGCCGGCGTGGCTGGTGCCTGCGGCGCTCGGGTTGGTTTTCGCCGGCGCCGCGTTCTCGGTCGCCGGGCGCAAGCCGGCCGGGCGCCCGCACCGGCGCAGCCAGCGGTAACTTCGGAGTAACCTGGATCGGCGAATGTGGCATGGCCAGCCGACGCCGGTGACCCTTATGCGCGACACGCCGTCCGCCGCGACCGCCAGCAACGAGCCCCCCGCGCGGACCGGGCGATGGTTGATGTTCACCTGTGCCGGCCTGATTGCCCTCGCCGTCGGGGCGGCGGCGCTGGCGATCTGGGACGCGCGGCGCGAGGCGCTCGCCCGCTACCAGCAGACCGAGACCGATCTGGGTTTCGTTCTGGCGGAGCAAACCGCGCGCTCACTCCAGAGCGTCGATCTGGTCTTGCAGGCGGTCCGCGCGCAGGTGCTGTCCAGCAGCATCGCCACGTCAGCGCAGTTCGCCGCTTCATTCGGCAACGCGGTGACGGCGCAGGCCCTGCGCGACCGCCTGAGCAATCTGTCGCAGGCCGCCGCGATCGAACTGGTCGACGCCGACGGGCGAGTCGTGGTCTCGTCCCGCGGCCTGCCGCAGCAGACGATCGATGTGTCGGACCGCGAATTCTTCGGCTGGTTTCGCGACCACAAGGCAGACGTTTTGTTCATCGGCCCGCCGGTGGTCAGTCGCCTGATCCCAGGTTGGACGGTCAATATCGTGCGTCGGGTCGCCGGCCCGGAGGGGCAAACTCTCGGCTTCGTCGCTGGCGCGCTCGCGTTGTCGTATTTCGAGGATTTCTACCGCGCCATCGCGCACGACGACGCTACGGCCATCGCCTTGGTACGGCGCGGCGGCACCGTGCTCGTGACCTATCCGGAGTTTGGCAAGTATGTTGGCGCGCATATTCCATCACAGTCGCACTGGTACGAACTGGCGGCGCGCGGCGGCGGGACGTATCGGTCCGCTGGCGAACTGACCGGCTGGCCGCGCTGGGTCTCGGTGCATCCGCTGTCCGACTACGATCTCGTCGTGGATGTCAGCTTCTTCGAGGACGCGGCGTTGCGCGACTGGCGGCGGCAAAGCTGGGCGATTGGCTGCGGCGCTGTGGCGGTGGTGGCGACGCTGCTGCTGTTGTTCCACGCCCTGATCACCCAGTTCCGCCGCCTCACGCGTTCGGAAGCGTCGCTCGCGCAGCGCAATGCCGAGCAGGAGGCGACACGGGTGCGGTTGGAGAGCCAGGCCGAGGCGTTGCGCCGCAGCGAGGCCGACGCGGCGGAGAAGTCGGCGGCGCTGCGGACCACCCTGGAGTTCATGGATCAGGGTATCATGATGGTGAACGCGGATCGGATCGTGCAGGTGTGCAACACCCACGCCATGCAGATGCTCGACCTGCCGGCCGAGCTGATGACGGCGCGGCCGCATTTCGCCGACGTCGTGGCCTACCAGTGGCAGGCGCAGGAGTTCGTGGCCACACCGGAGACGATTCAGGAGTTCATCCGTGCCGGCGGCATCCTCGACCAGCCGCAGGTCTATGAGCGCCGCCGGCCGAACGGGACGGTGCTGGAGATCCGCTCGACGCCGCTGCCGGGCGGTGGCGTGGTGCGCACCTACACCGACGTGACCGAGCGCAAGGCCGCCGAGGAGCGCGTCGCCGCGGCGCATGCCCAGGCGGAAGCCGCGCGCGCTACCGCGGAACAGGCGAACCATGCGAAGACCGAGTTCCTGGCCAACATTTCGCATGAGATCCGCACGCCGATGAACGGCATCATCGGCATGAACGAGCTGCTGTTGCGCAGCACGCTCACCAGTTCCCAGCGCGAGTGTGCGCTCACCGTGCGCGACAGTACCGCGGCCCTGCTGCGCGTGATCGACGACGTGCTGGACATCTCCAAACTCGAGGCCGGCAGGATGGAGCTGGACCCGATCGATTTCGACCTGGGCGAGACGATCGAGGCGACCGTCGCGCTGCTGGCGCCGCTCGCCGAGGAGAAGGGTATCGCGCTGACGACGCATATCGAGCCGGCCGCGCGGCAGCACTTCCACGGCGATGCCGCCCGCCTGCGTCAGGTCATGCTCAATCTGCTCGGTAACGCAATAAAATTCACCGAACGCGGCAGCGTCGAGGTGGCGGTGACGCTGTTGCCGAAGGGGCTTCTCCGGGTCGAGGGCGCCGGGGTTGGTTCCGATGGTGCGCCGCACGTGGCAATCGAGGTGACCGACACCGGCATCGGCATGAGCGAGACGACGCAGGCCCGGCTGTTCGAAAAATTCACCCAGGCGGACAGCTCGATCTCCCGCCGATTCGGCGGCACCGGGCTGGGCCTGGCGATCACCCGCGAATTGCTCGGGCTGATGGGCGGCACGATCGCCGTGACCAGCCGGCTGGGCGAGGGCAGCCGGTTCCTGGTGACGTTGCCGCTGCTGCCGCCGGTCGGTGCGGATCCGGCTGGCGGATCGCAGGCACTGGGGCAGGGCGGGGCGGAGCGACGCGCCCTGCATGTGCTGGTGGCGGACGACAATCGCACCAATCGACGGCTGGTAACGGCGTTGCTGCAGGCCGCCGGCCATACCGTCGACCTCGTGGCCAATGGCCGCGAGGCAGTCGAGGCGGTCCTGCGGATCCGCTACGACGTGGTTCTGATGGATGTGCAGATGCCTGTCATGGACGGGGTGCAGGCGACGCGCCGCATCCGTGCCCTGCCGCCTCCGGCCAACGCCGTGCCGATCGTGGCGCTGACCGCGGACGCGCTGACCGGCGCCGAGGACCGCTATCGCGACGCCGGCATGGACGCCTATCTCAGCAAGCCGCTCTCGCCGGACACGCTGGTGGGGACGCTGGACGCGATCGCCCGGGGACAGCGCGGGGAAAACGCGGCGGGGCCGGCGGTGGACCGGACCGCGATCACCGGGCTGCGCGGTTTCCTGGACGGCGCGCAGTTCGCCGCGTTCATCGCGGAGTCGGTGCGCGACCTGGCGACGCGGATCGACGGCCTGGGGGGGCGGATTGCCTCGGGCGAGTTGGATCTGGCGGCGCGCGAGGCGCACGACCTGGTGTCGGTGGCCGGCAATTGCGGAGCCGGCGCTGTGAGCGCGCTGGCGCGCGCGGTTGAGCAAGCGGCGCGTCGTGGCGATGCGACCGGGGCTGGCGGATTGTTCGCGGAGATGCGCGGGGCCGGCGGGCAGGCGGCCGAGGCGCTGGAGGAGCTGCTGGGGGCGTAGCCGGCGGCTGGGGTTCTCACGTTGCAGGGGTTTTCCCGACCAATGCGGACCGGATTGACGGTTCGGCGTGATCGTGCCCCGCGGGGCGCCGCTTGGCCGGACTCCACGTAGCCGGCCGCTCAGCCTCTGCAGCCGGCAATTTGCGGTCGGCACGTATCAGTACGGCGGGGCCGGCCATGGGCTGGCCCCGTTCGTTCAGGCATAACAGAATTGGTGGGCGCCGATAGCGGGCGGCCCGGTCGGCGGTCCTGTGGCAGTACGGGCAAAGACCCGCCGCCGGAACGCAGGCGGCAGTGCAGGCTCGGCTTCGGAACGCACAATGTTCGTTGCCGCCGGCGG
>Ga0209415_10014449_pt1 | contig 12892 bp, 8 predicted proteins | sample PeaSoiSIISIP2007_FD_187696 | JGI IMG/M metagenome (GOLD analysis project Ga0209415, IMG submission 187696) | Peat soil microbial communities from Weissenstadt, Germany - SII-SIP-2007 (SPAdes) (version 2) | ecosystem: Environmental > Terrestrial > Soil > Wetlands > Peat | place: Germany...
TTTTGTCCCATCCTTTGGTTCGTGTCGAACAGGGCCAGCTCGCCCGGCGTACAGACGTGGCGCACGACAAAGGAACGCTCGCCAATTCTCCAGAGTCCTTCGCCACGAGCCAGGCTGGAGAGTTGGTCAATTTCCGTCGAGGACAGCCCGAGGGCCGCGCCGGTCTTGGCGTCTTCGCCTCGCTCTTGGGCGTAGATGATCTTGGTGGAGCAGTCGGCCAACAAGCCGAGCGCGAGATTGCGCGACTCGGAGTTAGCGTCGCCCACGGCGTCGAGGTCGCTCAGTCGGTGGATCACCATGAGGTTCGCGATCCCGAGGGCTCGACTGAGCTTCCACTGCGACTGCATTCGTGCGAGCAGCGCCGGCTGCTTCAACACCCGCCACGCCTCGTCGTAGATCACCCAGCGCGGTCCGCCCGCGGGGTCTTGCAGGGCCGCCTCCATCCACGAACTCGCGCACGTCATTACCATGCCGATCTTCGCGTCCGAGCCCGCAATGCGGGATAGGTCGAGGCTCACCATGGGTAGGTCGGCGTCAAAGCGCACCGTCGACGGTCCGTCAAACAGTCCGCCGAGGTCACCGCCGACCAGCCGATTGACCGCGTGCGCGACCTCACGCCCGTCATCAATCAACTGCGCGCGACTGGAGCCGATCACGTCGCTCGGCGGGTCGAACATGGCCGTCACCACGTGCGGGAGGACCGGTACTGCGTTCGTGCGCACCGCTTCATCGAGGGCCGCGTGGAGCGCGGTGGATTCAACCGGCGCCATGGCGCGACCGAGGGCCGCTTCAGTAATCGAGCGCAACAGGTCGCGGCGTCGTTGTTGCACCAGCTCGAACCACGCCGTGTCGGTGACTGGCTCGCGAACCCCGTCCTGACTTGTCAGGTACTCGGGTCTCGGACCTTCATCGAGCGGATTGAGTCGGGCCATGGTCCCGCCACCCAGCTCAATGGCCTGGCCGCCCACACTCCGACTTACCGCCGTCCACTCGCCCTTGGGGTCTCCCGGCACGTAGCACTTCCTGCCGAAGGCAATGGAACGTGTCGCGATTGACTTGGCGAGGGTGCTCTTGCCTCGGCCGACCACACCGGCGAGCAAACAGTTCGGATTGGTGAGAATCCCCAACTGGTAGAGCACCCAGGGGTCGTAGACGAAGCCGGCGCCGCTCCACGCGTCTTGACCAATCAAAATGCCCTGACTACCCAGCCCGCTCTCGGCGAGGAACGGGTACGCGCCGGCTAGGACTTCACTGGTCGCATTGTGCGGCTCCACTTTCAGCGCTCGATACGTGCGCAGCGCATCGCCACCGACCTCGCCGTTCCGGGGCAGGTACGCCGCCGCCGCGGCTTCCTCGCGCAGCTGGCGTCGGGCTCGCTTCTCGTCCTCGCGCGCCGCCACGCGGTCGGCACCCGTGATCTTCGTCACCGCATGCGCCCGCGCGCGTTTGGCGCGTCTCGCGGTGCCGGGTTCGCCGTACAGAGCGCCACCGAGTGACTTTCCTCCGTCGAGGATCGCCTGTACGGGCTTTTCGTCCGTCGGGTGGGGTGGGAGTACTCGAACGCGACCAGGGACTTTGGGGAGAGTGGGCGGACGCTCTCCATCGGATAGCCGCACCGTTCGTGCCTGAAGCAACGCTGGGATCGGCGGGATCGGTGCCCTCGTTGGGCTGTCGACCGATTGCTTGTTTCGTTTGGTCACGTCAACTCCTAACTGAGCGGAACCGTGGACGTGGTGACGGTGCCCGAGGACGACACCACTACCGCGTAGACCGACGCGGGCAGTTCGAGATCGAGCGAGGCGTTGAACGTTGCGGTGCCGTCGACCACCGGTCCCGCGAACGTGGCGGTCGTGTCGCCCGATGCACCGGTGCCGTAGATCGTTCCGGTCACGTGATCTGCGTCCGTGGTGACCGTCACGCTCACCATCACTTCGCCGGGACTGGACGAACTCGCGTCGATTGACGAATTGATCTGATGTACCGCGCGAGGGGTGGGCGTTGTCGTTACCGGATGCGCCACTGGCGTTATCGGGTGATCAGTCGTCGGCGTCGAGGTGGTTGTAGTAGTGGTGACGGTCGTCGTCGGCGCCGGCATCGTCGTCGTGGTCGGCGGCGACCCGAACACCCCGTGCGTGATCTCGGGATGGATGAGCGTCACAATCACGAACAGTGCCACCAGCCCCGCGAGGACCGCCCCGACCGCCATCCAGAGCGTCCGGCGTGTCCACGCGCGTTCGGCCGGCTGCGGAGTGGGATTCCACTCTTCTGGCCTCGGAGGTAGCTCGGGTAGCACGAACTACGCCGGGGCCAGTGGGAACCGCGCGGCCACGGCGGCGGCTACGCCGAGGTGCGCGATGGTCGTTTCTGACTGCAGCGCGCTGGGAACAATCAGATCACCCAATGCCAGGTGATCGTCTTTGTTGATAATGAAGACCCCGCCCCCGCACACGGCGCGCAACCAATCGATCAGCGCCGTTAAATCTGCGGGATCACGATCGCCGCGACCGGGGGCGATGGCCACGATCGCCCCCTGCACCAAGGGCGCGAACCGGCCGTTCGACACGGCCGACCAGTCGTCAGGATCGGGCCGGTAACTGAGCGGTTGACCGGCCAACGCGCTCACCATTTCGATTGCGAGCTCGAGGGAGTCTTGCGCCAATTCGGTCGCAAAGACAATCGTGTTCGCCGTCTCCATCGCCGCGACGGCGACCGGGCCGGTGGACGACGTACCCATGTCGGAGATGACGATCTGGGCCGCGCGGCGAAGCAGCGCAATGCCGGCCTCGAACTCGGCGAAGGTGAGACTCTCAACCTCCGCCGGGTCGGCCGTCTGATTGCTGAGAATCCGGAGTCGCGCGACCACGTCGGTGTACGGAGCCAGAGCGGACCACTCGGGCAGCACGTCCTCGTCGAGGGCTCGGGCGCACAGTTCCACGAACGGACGCGTCGGGGGCACGGCGGGCGACACCAGACGTCGACGGAGCGTACTCATGTGGGGATTCGCGTCCACGACGCTCACGATCTCTCCTCGCACGTCGGCGAGGTTGAGACCCAACATCGCCGCCGTCGTGGTCTTGCCGGTGCCCCCCTTCGGGCACGCGACCACGATGTGATGCGAGCCGGGAACGCGAGCCAACAACGGCGTGGCAATCGCCGCCGTCAGCCGTTCGATCTCCGTCTGCTGTGCTGCCTTATCTTTGCGTCGTGACATGTCGTACCACCCTTTTCTCTTAAAAAACACTGCGACCGAGGGGCAACGCCCCGACAACAAAACCCTGCGACTGGCGCCCATAGAGCACCCGTGTCTCGCACCCCGACTGGCCGGCGGAGCGTTCGATCAGCGCGACGGCCTGCGTGAGTCCTTCTTCGCTGCTCGCGGTGACGGTGATCAGTCCGCTGAACTGCACGTCGGCGTGACCGCCGATCAAGGCCTGCTCGCGCTTTAGCAAATCGTTGTACTCCTGGACGTCGGAGAGGTCCTGCACTTGACCGACCTTGGCCTTGTGCCCGGCGTCGGTGATCGCTTCGGTCTTCTCCTTGCGCAGCGCTCGCAGAGCTTCGGCCGTACCCAAGGGCCGGGCGAGCAGACACAGCGACTTTCGAATATCGGGGGCGAAGATGAGCGCGTGCAGGAAGTGCGGTGCCACCTCGATCCGGGGCCACTGGCTGATCCACAGGACCGTCGAATAGCCCGAGTCGTGGTGCAGGAAGGACCAGTGCTCCGAGAGTGCTACCGGTCCCGCCGAGACGAGCGTCGCTCCCGGACTGTTCGCGTCGAGCTCGGTCTTTGGATCGTAAGCCTGGCGGATCATCGCGGCGACCTGCGCCTCGCCCAGCCAGCCGTCGAGACGCAGGTCGGCCGCGCGCAGCCCGTGCTCGAGCACGGACATGTCGATGCGCAGCACGTGCGCGGCGCCCTTGACTCCGCGTCCCGCGCCACGAATGGCCGCGGCGGCCTTCTTCATATCGAGGGTGATGGTGATGGTTGTGCGATGAGTGGAAGATCCGAACGACGACTGGGCGAGCAGCGACTGATACTCAGCGTTGGGCCAGTCGTCTCGGTGCGTGGCGTGCACGGCGTACCACTGCGCGACCTTCGTACCGGGGTCGGGAATCGTTGACTCCAAGATCTGCAGCACCGAGCACGTGCCTGTCTGGGCGAGGGACGCGATGACGCGCCCCCAGTTTGACACCCGGTTCACCTGATCGATCGGAGCCAGCAGGACGTACGCCGGATGGGAGATGGCGAGCACCGCCGACAACGTCTGGCGATGGGGATCGTGAATCAGGCACGTTCTCGATTGGGGATCGTTGTAGAACCGCAACGCCGCCGCGTCGCCCGGTAGGGCCATCGTGCCCGACGGACGTGGCGCCAGCACCCTGGCCCGGTAGGTCGTCTGTTTCGTCGACACTCGAAACGACCAGTGCAGTACCGATGGAATCCATTCGACGAGAGGCTGGTCCTTGCGCGTGACGAACGCAATTGCTACAAGCAGCGTCCATAGGGGCGCGGTGAAGAGTAGCCCCGGGCCGCCGCCTGCGAGCAGGCCCGCCAGCACCGTCAGCGCGCCCAGACCTATCGCGATGCAGCGCGATGCCGAGAAGCCGAGCATCAACCCGCGCGTGGAACGTCGGGAAAATCGCACTGTGGCCGGGCTGAAAGTGGTAGCGGTCACGATCTACTGCTTTTGCGACTCGGGAGGACTGACGGGAAACGGTGGTGGCGGCACGGACGAAGATGCTGGTGTTGTTGATGAGTGCGGCGCGCGTTGCTGGGCCAATGGAGTCAGCGGCGCGTCGGCGTCAGCTGCTCGTGGGGTGGGACTGGGCGTCGGACGCGACGCCGACGAGTCACCGGCCGCGGGGCTGGGCGTGCTGGACTGCGGGCCCGGCGTCTGGCCGGTAGTACCGCTACGCCGCGGGGCGCCACCCGACGCGCTCGCGCCACTTTCGGCTGGCTTCTCAGTCGCCGCACCCTGCTCGGCGCCTCTGGCGGCGGCGGCGTGGACTCTCTTTCCCGCTTCCACGCCCGCGGAAGCGGCGAGCGTTGCGCCGCCGGTTGCCGCGCCGGCCGCGGCGCCGGCGGTCGCCCCCGCTCTGGCTGACGCGGTGCCACCGGCCAGGGGACCAAGTCCCGAGCCGGGTGGCGGCGCCACCGATCCCGAACGGCCACCCGACAGCATCATCGCCGAATACTTCATCTGCGCGGCCTTCTGGGGCGCACCCACCACCGTTGACGCTCCCGCGCTGGCGTGTGACGCGGATCCCGCCATGGTGGCGACGTGGTCACCCGTAAAGTGCACGATTCGAAGCGCCATCCACGGTGAGAACCCGGCGACCAGGAGGATGAGCAGCCCGGTGATCTCCTCGGTGATCGCGCTCAGTGGCGTGGCCCCACTTGGTGAGCCCATGCCGCCTAGAACGCCCAGGCCGATGATGAAGATGATGATCAGGATCAGCTTGGAAAACACCAGAGCGAGCACGGCTTCGAGCCACTTGCGTACCCAACCTCGCGAGAGGTCGGCGACGCCACCGGCGAAGGCCAGCGGCGCGAAGATCGCGGTGATGATGATGAGCATTTTTCTGATAACGAGCGCGAACCACACGATCGCCACCGCGCAGATCGCCACCAGCGAGAGGATCAAGATGGTAGGCGGGCTCGCGATGGCCGTCGTGAATACGGCGCCGCCAATGATCTTGGTGCCCATGGTCGCTATGGTGCCGCCGGTCGCGATCTTCACCACTCCCACGCAGAGATCGTCGACGGCGCCCAGCAGAATCTCAAGGCTCGCCAGAGTGATCGCGCAACCCACGGTGGCGATTACTAAGCCGCGCAGCGCGCGGCCAATGCCGCCCGCATCGCGCTTCAGTGCCGACAGCGTCATTTGGATGACGAATAGCCCCAGACAGATGACGGCGGCGATGGATACGACGATGCCCAGGTCGAGTTCAAAATTGGCGCCGCCGAGCGAGATCGACGTTGACGTGGACAACTGTTGCCAGAGCCAGTTGATGGCGGAGTCGGCGGTGTTGCCAAAGGCCGACGCGACGCTGTTGAACACTGAGCTCGTAACGGTCGAGCCCAGGCTGCCAATCGCCTCGGCGACGTCGCAGATGGGATTGAGGGAGTTGCACGCCATCTAATTCACCGTCCAGTCATCTACCGCGACGGCGCCGTAACCGGAGTGCCGCGACGCTCCCCCGAGCGTGAGCCCGAAGGCGATCGACTCCACTACTGGTGTGCGGCCGGGGGTCGTAACCGTGAGCGTTCCCGACACGTCGTAGATCACCATCAGTGGGTCTACCGACTTCCAACCCGCGCTAAGGGCCTGGGTCCACGTGGGACTAACTGAGATCACGAGACCGCTGACGCGCCACATCGTTCGCGCCACCGCGTTTGCTGCCCACTGGGACCGCGACGGCACCAGGGCCGGTCTCGTCGTGAGCGAGTCGGGGAGCATCTTCAGCTCTGACGAAGCCGGTATGTCGATCGTCGTGTTGGGCGCGTTGTTGTAGCTCGCCCAGGCCAGCAGTTCATTCCTCGAGGACGTCGCGAAATTAAGGTCCAAGAGTTCTTGCGTGAACGCCATGGCGTACATCGTCGGAGACTGCGTGTCCGCCGCCTCGACGGGCGGGAACGCCGCGCCCGTGGCGGGGGCCGGAAACCTCGACGCCTCCAAGGCCGCGAGACCATTAAGGTTCGAGCTCTGCTTTAATGTTTGATTGACCGTCCGCTCGACTGCCGTCTCGGGCGGGTTGATCCGAAGCGGGCGATACGTGGTCGCCGTACCTTGTGCGATGGCGGACCCGGGTCGTGCTTTTGCCACTCTCGTCGGTAACGCCGACGAACCCGAGAGGGCGATCACGCACACCACCGCCGCCCCGACCGCGAGGGCCGTGATCACCAGTTTCGCGCGCGCAGTTCTCCAGAGGCCTCTCATCAGCTGAGGGTCGTGCCGAGGTTGTAGAACGTGTTGATCAACAAGTCCGAGCCGCCGATGAGCAGGGCCGCGACGAGGCACACGAGCAGTCCCATCTTTCCTCTCGTTGACCACTGCGGATTACCACTGTGGTGGCCAATCGCCATAACGATCGCGCACCCCACGAACCCGGCCAGCGAGAGCACGAGACCGAAGGCCATGAGTGAACCCACGAGCGTCGACAAAGTGTTGATGCCGGGTATCGCCGTGCTGTTCGGCGTCACCGTCACGCCGCTGGCCATGAGCCGGGCTGATGCGAATTGTGTAATCACTGTTGCTCCTCTGTTTGGATGATTTTCTTCTGCGCGAATTTCGCGCGCGTCCGGATCCGCTTAACCCACATGGCGAATTCCCGACAGCCCGCCGCTGATGAAATACGAGTACGGCTGGACGATCACGCCGTACTGCACGTCGACCGCCGACTCGACCATGCCGTCGCCGAGGTAGATCCCGACGTGGCCGGGGTTCGCGATAGTTCCGTCGCTGCCGGGCACGAGGACGAGGTCGCCAGGTGCTATCTCCGCGTACGAGCTCACGGCGGTACCTTCGTTGATCTGATCGCCGGTGTAGTGCAAAAGCGTTACGCCGGCACTCGCCCAGGCCATCATGGTGAGACCCGAGCAGTCAAAGGCCGCGGGACCGGCACCGCCCCAGAGGTACAGCTTGCCGAGCTGGGCCAGGGCGTAGGTGATCGCCACCGTCTCGGCGGCCGTCGCATCGGCGGGAATCACGTAATTCGTTGGCAGTCCGTTGTTGACGACCGGTGAGGTCGGCAAGGTGGAGCGCGCCGCCGCGCCACAGTTCGCGTTCGAGGAAAGCGTCGTTGTAGTCGTGGCGACTGATGCCTTGGAAGAAGTTGTCTTGGTCGTGGAGAGCGCGGACAACGTGCAGGCAGTGGCCTGGGCCGTCCCGCCCACCGTGCTGAACAGAATGACGAGGCCCAGGAGAGCTGCCACGAACCACGCGAGGGGCGCCGCGAGAAAGAGCACCTTCTTCACGGTCGCTCCGCCGCTTCGAGTGAAGGGTTCCGAGAGCGTGGCGCAGGCCAAGGGGGAGGAAAGTCCTGCGCCACGCTCACGGCTTGTTGCCCCGCCACATTGGTGCGGGTTGCGATCTCCATTGCGCGCGTTTGCGCGGGCACGGCGGTAGCGAGGACATTGTCGGCGTACTGGTGGGTCGCCGCGTCGAAGGCGCCGCCGCAGGTGACCAGCACCAGTCGACGAGCTCCGCCACTCGCGAACAGCGCCTGGGGCAGGTCCTTCTTCGAGACCGAGCGCAGGCTCACGACGCTCCACACGCTCACTACACCCGCCCGGTTGGACAAGTACACCGTGGCCCCGGGGGCAATATTGGCGAGGCCCCCCAGTGCACCAAGGCCTTGGCCCACCCAGTTGACGTGTCCCGCGACGATGGTGGTGCCCGCGTTAGCCTTGCGCCCCCACTCGCCTACGTCGTGCACGTCGGCTGGGATAACGAGCTCGTGATCCACGATCGACGTGGTGCGCACGAGCGCGTTGACGTGCAGCGACGGGATCACCAGGTAGTCGGCAACTATCCTCGTGCCAGCGGGCTGTACCTGCAGCCTGGCCGCGCTCTTTAGTGCGAAGGGATGCTTCACCAGTGGGGCACTCGCGAGGGGGTGGCTCACCACCGCCGCCCCCACCAGCACCAGGCCCGCCGCCGCAGTGGCGACTGCCGTTTGCCGAAGGATGCTCATGGCTCTAGCCCCTGGCGTTTCGACGCTTGCGATCCAGGTCGACCAACAACACGGCCAGCGCCAGGAGTGCCAGACCGCTCACCAGCAATGTCTTGTTCATTCCGGCCGACACCGGACCCCCGGTGTCGATTGTGGTCGTGGAGTGACCCGAGCCCGTTCCACCTACGCCATTGCCGGAGCCCTTGACACTGGCGAACGCTTGCTCGTTCGCCGACGTGGGCGGCGTGCTCGCGGTTGCCCCCGAGGCCGTCAGCGTCACCGTTTCTGCCCAGCCATAGCATCCCGCCTGCGTCGGCACTGGCCCCATCACCGTGCCCGTGCCATTGGCGTCGAGCACGGCGGTGAAGACCTGCGTGGGCGCGACTTCCCACTGAGCGAGCGTGAGGTCACTGCACTTCATCGAAGCCGGCGGCGCCACCGGACCGTACAGCGTGCCGGTGATCGTTCCGGGCTCTCCGTCATCGACGGTGACGTCGATGCTGTCGGCCACGTGGCCGCCGGGAGTCAAGTACCGCGCGCGAATCTGCGAGACAACCGAGGCCGGTCTCATCAGCGGGATAGGTGGATCAGTCGTGATGACGTTGAACGTCGTCGCGCTCGCAGGGATCGTGAACGAGGTCACGTTGCTGACCGGAATGTAGTAGCCGCTTGGGGCCCGGGTCTCAATCAGTTCGTAGGTCGCGCCCTGCATGAAGTACAGACCGGGGACATCGATCGCTACGGGGCCGGATCCACTCACGAGACCCGTCGCCAGAATGTTGCCGCTGGCGCTCGCCAATGAGAACACGGCGCCGGCAACGGGCGTGTTGGTCGGGTCCGTGGTTGACGTCTTTATGAAGGTCACCGGGACCGCCACCAACGTCTGTTCGCTCGCTACCAGGGGCGACGACGTGGCACTCGCACCCGACGGGTCGATGGTCAGGCCGTCAGCCCAGGCGTAGCAGCCGGTACCGATTTCACTCGGGCCGGTGACGCTGTAGGTGCCGTTGCCGTCGATTCCGACGGTGATGATCTGGGTCGCGGCTCCTTCCCACTGCGCGAGCGTGAGGTCACTGCACCTCATCGAGGCCGGCGGCGTCACGGGTCCGTACAGCACTGCCTGAATGAAGCCCGATTCGCCGTCGTCACCGACTACGACAACCGAATCAGTGAGCCGGGTGTCCGGCCGCAGGTTTGCTGCACTCACCTGCGAGCTGAGAGCTGGCGTAGGCATCGGTGGATCGGTGACGATGACGATATACGTCGTCGCGCCGGACGGGATCGTGAACGTGGTCACGTTGTTGGTCGGGACGTAGTAGCCGGGGGGTGCGGCGACTTCCACCAATTCGTACGTGGCGCCCTGCAAGAAGTACACCCCGGGGATATTGATCGCGAGGGCGCTCGTGGCGCTCGTGAGACCCGTCGCCAACACCACGCCGCTGCTCGATTCGAGAGTGAAGACCGCGCCAGCGATCGGCGTGTCAGTGGGATCGGTCGTCGAGGCCTTCGCGAACGACACCGGGATCGTCACCAACGACGACTCGGTGGACACTGTGGGCAGGGACGTCGCCACCGCGTTCGAGGGGGTCAACGTGAGACTCTCCCCCCAGGCGTAGCAACCCGTCGAGCGGGGAACGGCGCCGGTGATCACGACGGGGCCGTTGCCGGTGATGTCAACGGAGTAGGTCTGGCTAGTTGACGCTTCCCACTGCGCGAGGGTCACGTCGCCACAGCTCATTGAGCTGGGCACCGCCACGGGCCCGTACAGGGTCGCCGAAATCACGCCGGCTTCCCCGTCGTCGCCCGAGACGGTGACGGTATCGCTCAGCGCGGTGTTGGCGACGCTCACGACTGGCGCACCGACTTGTGTCGAGAGCGCGGGCGTGGGCATCGGCGGGTCGGTCACGAGCACGGTGTACGAGGTGACGCCACTGGGGACCGTGAACGTCGTCACGTTATTGGTGGGAACGTAGTAGCTGAGAGGAGCCTGGGTTTCGATCAATTCGTAAGTCGAACCCTCGGCCATGCCGCCGGCAACGAGCTGATCGATCTCCACCGGGACCGCAGCACTGGTGATCCCGGTCGCCAACACGGTGCCGCTGGCGTTGGCCAGAGAGAAGACCGCGCCGGCGATCGGCGTGTCGGTGGAATCGGTGCTCGAGGCCTTGATGAAGTACACCGGCACGGTGACCGAGGTGGATTCTCCGGGGTCGGTCGGTGACGAGGAGCCCGTGGCGCTCGATGGCGTCAGCGTGACGCTGTCGCTCCAGCCGTAGCAACCGGCCGACGTCGAGACCGGGCCCGTGACGCTGTAGGTGCCGTTGCCGGTGATGTCAACGCTGAAGTTCTGCGTCGCGCCCGTCTCCCACTGGGCGAGCGTGAGATCACTGCAACTATTGGAGGCCGGTGGGGCCACAGGACCGTAGAGCGTCGCCGAGATGATGCCGGGCTCCGCGTCGTCACCAGAGACAGTGACGACGTCGGACAATACGGTGCCCAACAGTCCTGAATCAACGGCGACCTGCGTAGCGAGCGTCGGCGTGGGGACTGGCGAGTCGGTAACGAGCACGGTGTACGAAGTCACGTCGCTCGGGACCGTAAAAGTCGTGACGTCATTCGTGGGGACGTAGTAGCCGGGGGGTGCCAGGGTTTCGATCAACTCATAGGTCGAGCCCTCGGCCATGCCACCGGTGACCAGTTGGTCGATCTCCACCGGGACCGCGGCGCTCGTGATCCCGGATGCCAGCACGGTGCCGCTGGCGTTGGCCAGTGAGAAGACCGCGCCGGCGATCGGGGTGTCGGAGGGGTCGGTGGTCGAAGCCTTGATGAAGTACACCGGGACGGTGATCGAGGTAGATTCTCCGGGATCGGTGGGTGGCGAAGAGCTCGTCGTGCTCGAGGGCGTCAGCGTGACCGTGTCGCTCCAGCCGTAGCAGCCGGCCGACGTCGCGGTCGGGCCGGTCACGGTGTAGGTGCCGTTGCCGGTGATGTCAACGCTGAACGACTGAGTTGCTCCCGCTTCCCACTGCGCGAGCGTGAGGTCGCTGCAACTATTGGAAGCCGGCGGGGCCACGGGACCGTACAGCGTCGCCGAGATCACGCCCGACTCCCCATCGTCGCCCGAAATGGTGACGTCATCGGACAGCACCGTGCCCGGCAGTCCTGAATCGACGGTCACTTGCGTGGCGACGGTCGAGGTCGGGTTGGGAGGATCGTCGACGATTACCTCGTAGGTGCCGACCCCGGCGGGGATCGTGAAAGGGGTCACGTTGTTCGTCGGCACGTAATAACCGGCGGGGGCGGCCGTCTCGATGAGCTCGTACGTCGAGCCCGCAACCATGCCGCCGGTCACGTCCTGGTCGATCTCCACGGGAGTCGTCGAACTCGTGATCCCGGTCGCAAGAATATTGCCGCCGGCGTCGGCCAACGAAAAGACGGCTCCGGCGATCGGGATATCGGTGGGGTCGGTAGTCGAAGCCTTGATGAAGTACACCGAGGGATTGACAGCGGGAGGAGGAGGAGGAGGCGTGACCACTGAGGCCGGGTCGGCGACCGTGACCGTCATGGTTTCCCCGCTGGCGGGCGTCGTGAACGAGGTCACGTTGTCCGTCGGAACCGTGTAGCCCGGGGGCGCCGCCGTCTCGACCACCTCGTAAACGGTTTCGGGTTGCATCGGCTCGCCGTTATTTGCGGGCTCGATCAAGGTGTCGAGTTCCACGGGGGTCGTCTGCGTAGTGACGCCGGTGTACAAGACGGTGCCGCTGGCGTTGGCGATACTGAAGACCGCGCCGGCGATTGGAGTGTCCGTCGCGTCACCAGTTGCCACCTTGATTAGGTACACCGTGACTGGTGCGCCAACGATGGGGCCCGTAGCAGTCGTGCCGTTGACAGTGGCGGAGGCATTGTTGCGCGTAATTCCGAGCAGCATGGTTTGTCCGCCTGAGCCCGCCGGAGCCAGACCGAGGTCGGCAAGACCCGTCGGCAGGCCGTACCGGGAAGTGAAGCTGGCAGAGAACGAGTCGCCGGCGTGGTCGTCGGTCCACGTGAAGGACGCATTCCCGCCTCCCCCAGTCGTGGCGTTCGTCCACGCGAACGAACTGAACTTCCCCGCACCGCCAACGGAGGGGCTGAGGATCTGAACGTCGGGGACACCGCTGCCGTTACCGGCCGCGACGTGGACCTCGCCAGTGTAGGTAGTGCCGGCCACGTAACCACC
>Ga0209415_10014450_pt1 | contig 12890 bp, 13 predicted proteins | sample PeaSoiSIISIP2007_FD_187696 | JGI IMG/M metagenome (GOLD analysis project Ga0209415, IMG submission 187696) | Peat soil microbial communities from Weissenstadt, Germany - SII-SIP-2007 (SPAdes) (version 2) | ecosystem: Environmental > Terrestrial > Soil > Wetlands > Peat | place: Germany...
CGGTCTCGCGCGCGGCATAAAAGACGATGCCGACGTTCATCATGATGTCGATGAACAGCGAATCGGCGGAGATGAACGAGCGCAGGTAGCTGCCCTTCTCCTGAAAGCGCTGGGCCATGGTGCGGCCGGCTTCGATCAGCACGTCGTTGAGCGCGGGGTCTTTGACCACCTTGTACCAGCGATGGTAGGTGGAGAGGAACAGGAAGCCGAGATCGTGGATCTCCTTGTCCTGCTTGCGGGGCTCAAGGCGTTTGGTGTAGTGGATGGCCTGCTCGCGCCAGGGCGTGGGGCCGCCGCCGTTCTGCTCCATGGCGTGCCGCTCGAAGATCCACATCATGCCGGGCAGGAAACCGTCGCACCAGTTCGTCCAGGCGGGGCCCTCGTGCTTCCAGCGCCCGTTCTGGGTGTACATGGGGTAGAAGTCCGGCTGCTTGTGGATGAGCTCGCGGACCTGGTGCTGAGCGAAACGGAACGAATCCTCGAACAGGTCCCGGTCGTTGTCGAGAAAAAACTGTAGCAATCCCCGCTCCTGCACTTAGTGTACGTGAACGGACGGGGGCCGGCGCGCGCGGGGGCGCCGGGATATTGCAACGGCGATGCTGGCGGTTGCCGTACCATGGGCCTCAACCGTGCAACCGAGGGTCAAAGGCGAGGCCCAGGCCTGAAGAAGTCGATCTATGCCGGACTTTTCAGAGTCGGGGCTTAACGGGAGGGCCGCCTTCCGTTAGGTAGCGCAGGTTCTCAACTTCAAACTTGACAAGCCGGGCACAAGCCGTGGGTGCGTCAGGAAAGTGCTCTTCTTTCCCACCCGGGTGATAGCCAACCACCCAGTCAGAGCCGTTGTTCGGCGAGACACCGGGTGGGAGCAGGTAATATCCGTACCTCGTCCGTTTGTCCTCGGAAAGAATGAACCACGGACGGATCAGATCCGGGTTGGCCTCGAATACAACCTGCAGGTGTCCTTCCGTAATCATGTCGGGTGCCTGAATGTAGCCAGAGGATTTCAGAAGATCGAGCATCGACCGATTGCCCAGACGGTAAAAATCTGAGGCCATTCGGCAGACGGCTTCGACAATTCCCCGACTGTCCACAAATCCAATTGTAGAGTCCGGCGGCGCGATTGCGATTAGGGAGCAACAGGGTTGAAACTGCACTCCGGCAGACATGTGCGGTGAAGAAAGCGGTCACCGCGTGAACACAGGTTTATAGGGAGACGGCGTTGCATTTCTCACCGCGCCGTGCGCGCGAAGGGTGCCCAACAAAGTCCCCAATGTCGGTGCTTCGCGAAGTGGTTGTGGTGCGGAGGTTGGAAGTGGCCGCCGTGGCGGGTTCAGCGGCTCACGATGACTGTTGATAATCTCTTCCAGGTCGGCGGCGAAGTCGTCATCGAGCGTGGCGTGCGATCCATGCGCCTTCGCCAAAGCGATGCACTCATCGATGGGGCGGCCTTGGAAGTCCGGCGGCCGGATGACCGCCACGGGTTGCGTGTCGCGCTCCACCACGACCTCCTCACCCAGGCGCACCTTCTCCAGCACGGCGGGCAGGTCCCGCGCCAGGTCCGCTTCGCTGATGCGCAGCACGACCATACGTTTTTTGTCCCGATGGAGCTGGCGGAGGGACTTGAACCCCCGACCGTCTGATTACAAATCAGATGCTCTACCAACTGAGCTACGCCAGCCTGATCTCTATTGTCCCAATGAGTCCGGGCGGTTGTCCAGGAAGGCGGCAGCAACAACTGATGCAACTGCGCCGCTTCAGCGCACGGCTCTGGGAGTTGTGACAATAGTCATCGTGAAGGTTCGACGCAAACGCACTTCGCGACGGGATGAACCGGACGAGCAGCGTCATCTGCAGGCGGCGGTCGACCGATGCGTCGGTGTTGTCGCCGATAAGGCCACGCGAGCGGAGCGGGCTCGTGAATTGGTCCGCAAGAAGCTGAGGCAGCGCTATGGCCGCTAAGCGACTACGCGCGATAGCATTTGCCTGCCTCGGCATTGCTTTGGGCTTTGGCGCTTCCACGCCTCCCGCTCCCGATCAGGATCCATTCGTGGGTACGTGGAGAGCCAATCGCGAAAAGTCGTACCCGAGGCTTGACCGCAAAGATGCCGACGACGTCTTCACTGTCGCCCGGCAAGGTGACGACCTTATCTGGTCCTCCTACAATGGCCACACAAGACGCCAGCGCGATTACAGCATTCGGTGTGATGGCAAATTCCATCTCACGCCCACCGGACCACTGGTCTCATGCGAGTATACAAGCCCGGATACAACGGTCGGCGTAACCAGAGAACCAACTGGGAAACTGGACTGCTGGACGCGACATGTATCCGCAGACCGGCAAGAAATGACCATCACGTCCTTCAAAGACGAGCTGCGGACGAAGGTTAAGGCCGTCTGGGTCTTTGATCGCGTGAAGTGATTTCGCGACCGGCAGTCCTCAATCCACCAGATCCCCGCTCGCGTCCCCATTGGCCTGGCGCTCCTGCTGGCGGATGTGCTGCAGCGTGCGCATCTCGTCGATGATGCGCTCGAACAGGCGTTTCACCGCTTCGGCGGGCAGCGGGCCACAGTTGTTCTCCAGCACGTTGCGGAACACCTGGTCCTCGCGGCGCGGCTCGTAGATGGGCATGGACAGCTCTTCCTTCACCTGCCCGATCTTCTCCACAATGGCCGTGCGCCGGTTCAGCAGCCGGAGAATCTCCACGTCGAGACCGTCGATCTCGCGGCGGTAATCCTCCAGCAGCTTCCAGCCATCCTCGCTGTTCATTTTTCCTTCGATGGTAACCCCGATGCCAGCTCCCGCGCGAATTGCTCCAGCGGGATATTCTCCTCGATGGCGCGGACGATGGCGCTGCCGACCGCCACGGCGTCGGCCACGCTCGCCACCGCGCGCACCTGCTCCGGCGTCGAAATGCCGAACCCGACCGCCAGCGGCAGATCGGTGACCACGCGCATCAGCTCCACCAGCGGCGCAACGGAGTCGGATAACGTCGCCTGCTCTCCCGTGACGCCGGTTCGCGCCACCAGATAGACGAACCCCGTGGAGTACTTCGCCACCAGTTCCAGGCGGCGTTGCGTGCTGGTGGGCGCGGCCAGAAACACAGTATCGAGCCCGTGCTGGCGCATCGCGTCCACATAAGGGCCGGCTTCTTCGACGCTCAGATCGGTGATCAGACACCCGTCGATCCCGGCCGCCGCCGCGTCGCGCCCCAACGCGTCCAGCCCATAGCGCAGCAGCGGATTCAAATAGGTGAACAGCAGCAGGGGGATCTCCGAACGTTCGCGGATCTTCCGCGCGATCTCCAGCACACCGCGCAGAGTGGTCCCCGCGCGCAGAGCCCGTTCGGCGGCGCGCTGAATCACCGGCCCGTCGGCGATCGGATCGGAGAACGGTACGCCCAGCTCGATCAGATCGCACCCACCGCGTTCGAGCGCGGCCACGAGTTCGGGCGTCGCGTCGGGACACGGATCGCCTGCGGTCAGATAGCCGATCAGGCCGGCGCGGCGGCTGGCGCGAAGGCGTTCAAACAACCGGCTGACGCGAGTCGGGTTCATCCAGCTCCTTCAGGTATTCGCGATAGATGTCGGTGTCTTTGTCGCCGCGGCCGGAGAGATTGACGACGAAAATCTGCCCAGGCGCACTCGGCGCGCGGCGCAGCAGCTCGGCGAACGCATGCGCCGATTCCAGCGCGGGAATGATGCCTTCCGTGTGCGCCAGCATTCGCGCGGCCTCCAGCGCTTCCTCGTCGGTGGCCGAGGTGTACTCGGCCCTCTGCTGATCGCGCAGCCAGGAATGCTCGGGGCCCACCAGCGCGTAGTCGAGACCGGCGGATATGGAATGCGTGGTGGCCACCTGGCCGTCCTCATCCTGCAGCAGCCAGCTATAAGCGCCCTGCAGAACGCCGGGAGCGCCGCCGGAGAATCGCGCGGCATGCTCGCCGAGGTGCCCGCCGCGCCCACCCGCCTCCACGCCAATCAGTTTCACGCCGGCATCGTCGAGGAAGGGATGAAAAATGCCGATGGCGTTGCTGCCGCCGCCTACGCAGGCGATGATCGCGTCAGGCAGGCGGCCCTCGCGTTTCAGGATCTGCTCGCGCGTTTCGATGCCGATCACGCGGTGAAAATCGCGAACCATCATCGGGTAGGGATGCGCTCCCAGCGCCGAGCCGAGCAGGTAGTGGGTGGTGCCGACGTTGCTCACCCAGTCGCGCATGGCCTCGCTCACCGCGTCCTTCAGGGTGCGGCTGCCCGTGGTCACGGCGACCACACTGGCCCCCAGCAGGCGCATGCGAAACACGTTCAGGCGCTGCCGGCGCATGTCCTCTTCGCCCATGTAGACCACGCACTCCAGCCCGAACAGCGCGCACACGCTGGCCGTGGCCACGCCATGCTGGCCCGCGCCCGTTTCGGCGATGATGCGCGTCTTCCCCATACGCTTTGCCACCAGGATCTGGCCCAGGCAATTGTTGATCTTGTGCGCGCCGGTGTGCAGCAGGTCTTCGCGCTTGATGTAGACCTTCGCGCCGCCCAGCGCTTCGGTGAGCCGCTTCGCGTAGTACAGCGGCGTGGGCCGGCCGGCGTAATCGGCCAGCAGTCCGCGCAACTCCGCCTGAAAGGAGGCGTCCATGCGCGCATCGAGATAGGCCTTCTCGAGTTCTTCCAGCGGGGCCATCAACACCTCGGGAACGAAGCGGCCGCCGTACGGCCCGAAATGCCCGCTGGCGTCGGGTTGCGCGTGTGTCATGGCGCCTCCGCCAGTGCAGCTTTGATGAAGTCGGTCATCTTTCGGTGGTCTTTCTTTCCCGCCGTGGATTCGATGCGCGAGCAGGCATCCACGCCCCATGGGTGAGCGGCTCGGATGGCCTCGCGGACGTTGGTCGCATCGAGTCCTCCGGCGACGATCACGCGCCGGCCGGGCAGTTGTGCGAGATGCCAGGCGAAACTCTGTCCGGTGCCCCCGTGCAGACCCGGCACTGCCGTATCCAGCAGGATCGCGTCGGCGCCCGCGGCGGTTTCCAGATCCGGCACGTTCACGCCGTCAACGCGGCAGGCTCGCCAGAATCGCCATCCGGCCGGCGCTTCGCCGCCATGCAACTGCACAACGTCGAGCCCCACCGCTCGCGCGATCTCCGCCACGGTCGCCGGCGATTCCTTCACGAACACTCCCACCTTGAGCACCGCCGCGGGCAGCGTGGCCGCCATGGCCGACGCCTGCGCCGGGCTCACGCATCGCGGGCTGCCGGCCCAGAAGTTGAACCCGATAGCCGAGGCTCCGGCCTCCACCGCCGCCTGCGCATCCTCGACGCAGGTGATGCCGCAAATCTTCACCATCATCCCAGCAGCGCCCTCACTGCGGCCGCCGGATCGCTCGCCGTCATGAGATGTTCGCCCACAAGGCACGCGTGATATCCCGCCGCACACAACCGGCGCACGTCCGTTCGCGTGCGAATCCCGCTCTCGGCCACTCGCACGACGTTTGCTGGTATGCGGTCGGCCAGTTCCAGCGCCGTCTCCATGCGCACTTCGAAGGTGCGCAGATCGCGGTTATTGACTCCGACAATTTCCGCGCCCGAGGCGACCGCGCGATTCAGCTCCTCGCCGTCGTGCACCTCCACCAGCGCGGCCATTCCATAGCTGGCGGCCAGCTCGCGATAGTCGCGCAGTTCGCGGTCGCTGAGCACTGCGACGATCAGCAGAATCGCGTCGGCGTCGTGCGCCGCGGCCTCCAGGACGTGAAACGGATCGATGGTGAAGTCCTTCCGCAGGACCGGCAGGCGTACCGCCCCGCGCGCCGCTTCCAGATCGGACAGGCTGCCCTGAAAGTGCTTCCCGTCGGTGAGAACGGAAATCGCCGCGGCCCCGCCCGCTTCATACGCGCGCGCGATTCCCGGGGGATCGAAATCGGCCGCGATGAGGCCCCGGCTGGGCGACGCTTTCTTAATTTCGGCGATGATCGCGGGCGGCCTGGCAGTCAGCGCGCGCGCAAAATCGCGCCGGTCCGCGCGACGCCGCGCAAGTTCGGCCTTCTTGTCGATGATGATCCGGTCCAGCATCGCCGAGGAATAACTAATATCCTCGCATGCGCCCGCAACCGGATCATCGAATTCGCAGAATCAGAAGGTGCGCCGAAACCGGTGTCGATCCTCCCGTCGATGCCGCCAACGTTAGCGGAGTTGAACTGCTCGCGGGATTCCGAAGCGTGAGTATTGAGTCGGCCACGGTCGTCTGCACGAGGAACGTTCCAACAATCGGGCCCGTACCAGAGCCGCGCCCAACAACCGTGTACGGGAGCTCAGTTCCGTTCAGAGTCAGAACCAGTTGTCCCTCCTGCGCGGTCACCTGGAACATCACCTGATAGGTGCCAGGGGCTACGAGATCGAATGTGGATAGTCCTTTGGCGACGATGTCGGTAGCCGATGTGGGCCCGCTGCTCCAGAACGCCACGTCTTCACTCGGCGCCACCGCAAGGCTGGCTGAGGTGCTCGACGCATAGAACTCCGCAAAAGAAGAGATGCTGGTCGTCCCAGTCGGGCCGGTCGCCCCGGTCGGCCCCGTGTCTCCAGTCGGGCCGGTGACGCCCGTGGTACCCGTGGAGCCCAGCGCACCGGTGGCGCCGGTTGCACCAGTCGCGCCAGTGGGACCGGTCGCGCCGGTAGCCCCTGTGACCCCCGTGACACCGGTAGCACCCGTGGCACCTGTCGCACCTGTCGCACCGGTGACCCCCGTGGCGCCGGTCGCACCTGTAACGCCGGTCGGACCCGTGACACCAGTCGCACCCGTGACACCGGTCGCTCCCGTGACACCGGTCGCACCCGTGACGCCGGTCGGACCCGTGACACCGGTCGCTCCCGTGACACCAGTAGCACCAGTAGGCCCTGTGACCCCCGATGCGCCGGTCGCACCCGTATTGCCGGTGGCACCGGTATTGCCTGTCGTACCGGTGGACCCGGTGCCGCCGGTGGCACCTGTTGCCCCGGCAGCACCGGTTGCGCCAGTAGCCCCCGAGACCCCCGTGGCGCCGGTTGCACCCGTTGACCCGGCAGCACCAGTGGCCCCCGGGGCGCCATTCGCTCCCGTGCTGCCCGTCGCTCCGGCAGGTCCTGCGGCTCCCGTTGCTCCGGTAGCGCCTGCCGAGCCCGTTGCTCCCGCCGGTCCGGTCGAGCCACTGGTGCCGGTTGCACCCGGCAGTCCTTGTTGACCCTGCGGACCCGTCGCTCCCCTGGCACCGGTGGGGCCAGTCGGACCACCTGGGCCAGCCGGACCCTGCGGTCCCGTCGGCCCCTGAATGGTGCTGGCCGCAACATAGTATCCGTTCATGTCGATCACCAGATCGCAATTATTGGTGGCCTCCACCTGGATGCCGCCGTCCGCTCCCGCCGACACCACTGACGCACCGTCAACGATGCCGCCCTGTGGTGCGTTCAGAATCACCGTACCCGGCCAGGGTTGGTCATCCGGCCACGCCGCCAGCCAGCCCACCGCCTGTCCCGGCGGCGTAATGGACACGAAGTTCAGTGAGTAAGCCACCGCGCCGGACACGCCACAATCCGAGGACGGTATGGGAACCACGCGCGCTTGTCCTGCCACCAGCGACGGAGGGCCGAACAGGCCCGTCTTGCCCGATCCGCCCACGGCGCGAGTATCCATTACCCGGCACGGTGTGTTGGCGACAAAGACAAGGGGAGCGCCGCCGATTGCGGCCGAGCCGACAGCTTTCCGGCCGTTCATTTTCGGCACCGGCCAGTTCTTCAACGGCACGGGATCCGACTTCGCCGGCCCCTGCTGCGCAAAGCCACCAGGCGCCACAGCGCATAGCCCGATCAGCGCGACGGACCAGCGAAGCGAAACCCATTTCGAAAACACGGGACCCCTGTGTGCAGCCTTCATGGAAAGATCACCCTCTCCCTCGGATTAGCGTTTCAGCATAACACCGGTCTGGCTCCTTCGGCCAGAGAAGAATCGATTACTCTCAGGTGTTATCCTGCACCTCATATGCTCCGCGCCGCGCTTTCACTGATCCTCACGTCCTTCTCCCTCGCTTTCGCCGCGCAACCGCCCGACCTCAACGGCGCGTTCCGCAATCCCGAAAAGAACGGCTGGATCTTCGTTCACCTCCAGGGCGGGCCGGCGCAGATCGGCTTCGAGCACGGCTATCTGCTCGCGCCCGAAATCCAGGATCTTCTGCACGTCGAGAAAGTCTCCCTGCCGCACGACTCCGGCAAGGACTGGGCCTTCTTCCGCGACGCCGCCAAAGCCGTTTTCCTGCCGCATATCGAGCCGCAATATCGCGAGGAACTGCAGGGCATCGTCGACGGCCTGCACGCCCACGGCGTGGACATTGACCTTCTCGACATCGTCCTCCTCAACGCCTGGGAGGAACTGACGCCTTACTACACCGACTGGTACGACCGGCATCACGCCCTGGTGAGCGCGACCCCGCGCCCCACGCCCGAGCACTGCAGCGCCTTCGTCGCCACCGGCCGCTACACCCGCGACGGCCGGCCCGTCATTGCGCACAACAACTGGACCGATTACTCCGCCGGCTCGCGCTGGAACATCATCTTCGATATGGTGCCCGCTTCAGGCCATCGCATCCTCATGGACGGCGAGCCCGGCGTCATCGACAGCGCTGACGATTTCGGCGTCAACGATGCCGGTCTGGCCATTACCGAAACCACCATCGGCCACTTCTCCGCCTTCGACCCCGCCGGAATTCCCGAATTCGAGCGCGCGCGTAAAGCCATGCAGTACGCCACCAATATCGATGAATTCACCGCCATCATGAAGGAGGGCAACAACGGCGGCTATGCCAACACGTGGCTGGTGGCAGACGTCCGCGGCAACGAAATTGGAAGACTCGAACTGGGCCTGAAATACGTCACTCTGGAGCGCACTAAAGACGGCTACTTCGTGGGATCGAATTTCCCCATCAACCCGGGGCTCATCAGGGAGGAAACCACTTTCCCTGTCAAAGATCCCACCGTTAGCGAGAATGCGCGCCATGCGCGCTGGGAACAGCTCATGGCGGAGAACAAGGGCCGTATCGATCTGGCCACCGCGCAGCGCTTCCTCGGCGATCACTACGACGTAATCGACAAAGCCAACGAGCCGAGCGAGCGTACCCTCTGCGGCCACATCGATCTTTCGGCGCGCGGCTCCAAACCGTGGCAGGCCGCGTACGGTCCCGCAGGAGCCGTGCAGAACAAGGCAGCCGATGCCGCCATGATTCTGGACATGTCGCTCACGGCCGCGATGGGCCACGCCTGCGGCCTCGATTTCCACGCTTCACAGCACGAGAACGATCATCCCCAGTTCGCCTGGCAGAAAGACATCCTGCGCGACCTCGCGTCTCATCCCTGGACCACCTTTACCGTGGCCCGGTAAACTCCGCCGAATCCGACTACAATTGGCGTGAGCACATATCTCATGACCGGGAGCTACTACATCCTTGTCCCGCGCGGCGACCCGGCTCTGCTCTCCCTGGCAATTCCCGTGTTCAACGAAGCCGAAGTGCTGCCCGCGCTCTTCGAGCAGGTTGCCGCGCTGCTCGCGCAGATGCCCTGCCCCGCCGAAGTGATCTTCGTCAACGACGGCAGCCGCGACCGCTCGCTCGAATTGCTCCGCGACGCCGCCATGAAGGAGCCGCGCTTCAAGGTGGTCTCACTGGCTCGCAACTTCGGGCACCAGATCGCCGCGACCGCCGGTCTCGACACCGCCCGGGGCGACGCCGTCGTGCTCATGGACGCCGACCTTCAGGACCCACCCGAGCTGGTGCTGGACATGATTCGTGAGTACCGCCGCGGCTACGACGTTGTCTACGCCCAGCGAACCCGCCGCGATGGCGAGAGTATCTTCAAACGCTGGTCGGCCTGGCTGTTCTATCGCCTCATGCGCCTGCTGGTCTACAAAGACCTGCAGCCTGACGTCGGCGATTTCCGCCTCATCTCACGCCGTTGTCTCGACGCGCTTCGCCAGATGCGCGAGACGCATCGATTCCTGCGCGGCATGGTGACGTGGGTCGGGTTCCCGCAGATTGGCGTGCCCTTCATCCGGCCGGCGCGCGCCGCGGGCAAAACCAAGTACTCACCGGGCGCCATGATCCGTCTCGCCTGGACGGCCGCGCTCTCATTCTCTCCCCTGCCGCTGCGTCTGAGCCTGATTGGCGGCGCTTTGATCCTCTGCGTCGGCCTCGCCTACGGCGTTTACGGGTTCATTGAATACATCCTGGGCTGGCCGCTGGTGCGCGGCTGGTTCTCGCTCATTGTGCTCAACTGCCTTGGCTGGGGTACTACCATGATGGCCATCGGCGTTCTGGGCGAGTACGTGGCCCGTATCTATGAGGAAATCAAGGGCCGTCCGCTCTATTTCATCGCCGACACGTGGAATCTCGATAAGTAGCCTCACCTCAAAGTGGTGCTATCCGCCGCGCCGGGCTACCATGGTGGATGGATGAGCGCCGCGTAATGAGTTTAGTCCCGCCTTACATCGAGTCGCTGCGGCCCTATGAGGCGGGCCGGACCATCGAAGATGTCCGCCGAGAGTACGGCCTCACCGATGTCGTCAAGCTGGCTTCGAACGAGAACCCGCTCGGCGCCTCGCCGCTCGCCCTCGAAGCCGTGCGCGACACCATGGACCAGCTCAACCTTTATCCGAACGGCGGCCTCGACCTTCGCCGCGTGCTGGCCCGCGAGTTCGATCTCAAGGTGGAGAACGTCATCGCCGGGAGCGGCTCGGAAGGCATCATGTCCAACATCATTCGCGCCTTCCTGGGCGACGAGGATGAGGTGCTCACCACCGAAGCGGCCTTCATCGGCTTCCAGGTGCTGGCGAAATCGCGCGGCGTGAAATACCGCACCGTGCCTTACCGCGACTGGCACTACGACCTTCCCGCGCTCGCCGCCGCCATCACCGATCAAACCAAGATCGTCTATCTGGCGAATCCCAACAATCCCACCGGCACCATCTTCACGCGCGCCGAGTTCGACGACTTCTATCGTCACGTCCCCGAGCGCGTGCTGATCATTCTCGACGAAGCCTACTACGAATACGCCCGCGACAACGCCCGCTACCCCGATTCCATGCATTACCGCTACGACAACGTGATCACGCTGCGCACGTTTTCGAAAGCCTATGGTCTGGCCGGCATGCGCATCGGCTACGGCTTCGCGCATGAAGAACTGATCGGCAATCTGCTGAAGGTGAAGCTGCCGTTCGAACCGGGCACGCTGGCGCAGGCGGCGGGCATCGCGGCGCTCGCCGACAAAGCGTTCCTGCACCGCACACTCGCCATGAACGCGCGCGGCCTCGAATATCTCACTCAATCGTTCCAGCGGCTGGGGCTGACCGTGGTCCCTTCCTGCGCGAACTTCGTCATGATCGTTCTGGCCGATGAGCGGCAGAGTGCCGAGCTGGTGGAGGATCTGCTCCGCCAGGGCATTGTGACGCGCCCGCTGAAGGCTTTCGGCCTGCCGCAGTGCGTGCGCATCTCCACGGGCGTCGAAGAAGAAAATCGCCGCTGCGTTGAGGCGCTGGAACGTTCCCTTTCCGTCATCGCTGGAGGACTCCGATGAGCGACACCGATTTTCTGCCCCTGAATGGGACCGACCACGTGGAATTCTATGTCGGCAACGCGAAGCAGGCCGCCTATTACTATCGGGCCGCGTTCGGCATGAAGCTGGTCGCTTACCGCGGCCCGGAAACGGGCACCCGCGACCGGACTTCCTACGTCGTCCAGCAGGACAAGATCCGCTTCGTGCTCACCACGCCGCTGCAGCCGGACTCGCCGATTGCCGAACACATCCGGAAGCACGGCGACGGCGTGCGCGATATCGCCTTGTGGGTGGACGATGCCGCGTCCGCCTGGTGCGAAACGACGAAACGCGGCGCGGTGAGCGTGCAGGAGCCGGCGACTCTCCAGGATGACCACGGAGAGGTGCGAATCTCCGCCATCGCCCTCTACGGCGACACGATCCATTCCTTCGTCGAGCGCAATGGCTATCATGGCCCGTTCCTGCCCGGATTCGTGGCGACTGCCGTGGACGACCCGGTCGCGCGGCCCGTCGGACTTCAGTACATCGACCACATGGTGGGCAATGTCGGCTGGGGCGAGATGAACCGCTGGGTTGAGTTTTATCGCGACGTCATGGGCTTTCAGATGTGGAAGCACTTCGACGACGCCGACATCAGCACAGAGTACTCGGCGCTCATGTCGAAGGTGATGTCCAACGGCAACGGCCGCGTGAAGTTCCCCATCAACGAGCCCGCCGAGGGCCGCCGCAAATCGCAGATCGAGGAATATCTGGATTTCTACCGGGGTCCCGGCGTGCAGCACATCGCCATGGCCACCGGCGACATCATCGGAACGGTTTCGAGACTGCGCGCGCAGGGCGTGGAGTTTCTGCGTGTCCCCACCACTTATTACGAGCAGCTCGAATCCCGAATCGGCCGAATCGACGAGCCTCTCGACCGTCTGGCCGATCTCGGCATCCTCGTGGACCGTGACGACGAAGGTTACATGCTGCAGATCTTTACGCGCCCCGTAGAGGACCGGCCCACGCTCTTCTATGAGATCATCCAGCGCAAGGGCAGCCGCAGCTTCGGCAAAGGCAATTTCAAGGCGCTGTTCGAGGCCATTGAGCGCGAGCAGGCCCTGCGCGGGAACCTGTAGCCAGTGGGACACGCGGCGTCAGCCGCGTCGTTACCCGGTACCGAAGGGACGCGGCTGACGCCGCGTGTCCTGCCCTGCCACCCCAGCGGTAGCATAGTTGGTGCATGAAACTCATCACCTACCGCCGGGAAGCCGGCGCGGATCCCGAGCCCGGCGTGCGGTTCGAGGATCGCGCGGTCAGCCTTGCCCCGCTGGGGTTTGGCGACATGGTTGGCGTGCTTGG
>Ga0209415_10014453_pt1 | contig 12889 bp, 9 predicted proteins | sample PeaSoiSIISIP2007_FD_187696 | JGI IMG/M metagenome (GOLD analysis project Ga0209415, IMG submission 187696) | Peat soil microbial communities from Weissenstadt, Germany - SII-SIP-2007 (SPAdes) (version 2) | ecosystem: Environmental > Terrestrial > Soil > Wetlands > Peat | place: Germany...
GAAGCGGTTTTTCCAGCTGCTTCGTTTGAGAACCGGGCAAAACCCAATCCTTCGGCTTCTCCTGCTGCGGCGCCCCGGTGGGGCCGGGAAAGAAGGGCGTCATCCACGTCCGTGGACCGAACGTCATGAAAGGCTACTACAAGAGACCGGACAAGACCGCGGAGGTGCTTTCCCCTGACGGCTGGCTCAACACGGGAGACCTGGGCATGATGACGTATCGGGGAGAGCTCAAGATCATCGGAAGGACCAAGGAGACGATCGTGCTCCTGGGCGGAGAGAACGTGGAGCCCGTGCCCATCGAGGACACGATATTGGAGTCCGACTATATCGACCAGGTGATGGTGGTAGGACAGGACCAGAAGTTCCTTGCGGCACTCGTGGTGCCCAACGACGAGGCCCTGGAAGCGTACGCCGCGCAGCAGGAGATCAGCTGGCTCACCAAGCACGACCTCCGGGAGAACCCCCAGATCCAGGAGCTGATCTCTGACGAGATCAATTCCCGGGTGAACGCCAAGCGTGGCTTCCGGGAGTTTGAAAGAGTGTTCCGCTTCAAGCTGCTCCCGAAGCACTTCGAAACGGGCGTGGAGCTCAGCGCCAAGGCGTCGGTCAAGAGGCACGTGGTCGCTGATCTGTACCGGAAGGAAATCACCGCGCTGTTTGAAAAGTAGGGCGCAGAGAGCGGACCCATTTCCCTTTCCCGCGCTTTCGGAGTAGCATTCTTTCATGATCCACGGAGTTCCCCTGCGCGAGCTGCTGCCGGAGGGCAGCCTTATACTCGACTGCTGGGAGGGGAGCGAAAAGTTTCGATCCCTGGTGCCGCGATGGTTCCGTGATCCCCAGGCGTTCGTCGAACAGCGAAATGAGCTGGCAGGCAGGCGCTATGATCGCGTCACCCTGCGTTCCATCCTGGAAGCGCAGAACCGCCGCTTCTCCGCCGCGCCGGCCGCAATGGCCAATATCGCGAGGCTGTCTGATCCCCGGGCCACGGTTGTGATCGGCGGCCAGCAGGCGGGCCTGTTCGGGGGACCGCTGTACACGGTCCACAAGGCCCTCACTGTGCTTTCCCTTGCCGCCCGCCTCGAGAGCCAGCTGGGCCAGCCCGTCATCCCCGTTTTCTGGATTGCCTCGGAGGACAGCGACCTGGCGGAGGTGGATCGCGCCTGCGTCCTGGATCGTGATGGCCGGCTTCGCGAGCTTCGCCTCCCCGGGGATGAGAACGCGAAGCTTCCCGTGTCCCAGGTCAGGCTCGGAGAAGGAGTCAGCGCATTGCTGGGAGACCTCTCGGCGGCGCTTCCGGAAAGCGAGCTCGCCCAGGAAATGCTCCAGAACCTGCGCGCGGCATACGCGCCGGCGCGCTCCTACCCCGCGGCTTTCGGAGCCTGGATGGCTTCCCTGCTCAGTGACAAAGGACTCGTGCTTGTGGATCCGGCTGACTCCGGCCTGAAAAGGATCGCCCTTCCGCTCTTCGAGAGGGAAATCTCCGAGAAGAGCCCGGTCAGCCGGGCCATGATGGAGCAGACGCGGCTTCTCCAGCGGGCCGGCTATCCCCCGCAGATAGAGGTGCGGGACGGCATGCTGACGCTGTTCTTCCAGAACCCGGCTCGAGAGGCCATTGCCGTACGGGAGGACGGGTTCGAGCTTCGCGCCTCCGCGCGGAGGTTCACGAACGGGGACCTGACCTCGCTCCTGAAGGACAGCCCCGAGCGGTTCAGCCCGAACGCTGCGCTGCGCCCTCTGTTCCAGGACTCCCTCTTCCCAACCCTCGCAATGGTTCTTGGCCCTTCGGAGATAGCCTACTGGGCCCAGCTCCCCCTCGCCTACCGCGCAGTGGGCATCCCGATGCCCGTCCTTTTTCCCCGGGCCTCCCTCACGCTGATCGAAGCGCGTCATCAGAAGCTCATGGAAAAGCACGGCCTCTCGCTCAAGGATGTCCTGACCCGACGGGAAAAAGTCCTGGACGACATCGTGAAGCGTGAAATCCCGCCGGCGCTGTTCGAAAAGCTCGCCGACCGGCGGAGCCAGGCTGTTGAAATTTGGAAGGACCTGATCGAGCAGATCGAAGGGTTGGATCCGACGCTTCGAAGGACGGCGGAGCTCGCCGCGGCGGCGAGCAGGAAACAGTTCGACTTCATCGAGAAGAAGATCACGCAGGCGGCACGCAGGAAGGACGAGGTCCTGCGCGGCCAGGTGGAGCGCATGGCGTCAGCGCTGGCTCCGCGCGGCGGCCTGCAGGAAAGAACGCTGACCGCGCTGCCGTTCCTTGCGCGCTACGGCGGCCGCGTGCTCGACCAGGCCCTGGCCGCCATCGAGCCATTTGCTCCCGAGCACCGGGGCGTGGTGATAGACGCGTGAAGCTCGACATACTGGCCTTTGGAGCGCATCCGGACGATGTGGAGCTCGCCGCCGGCGGCACCCTGATCAAGGCCGCGAAACGCGGCCGTGCAACCGGCGTGATCTCCCTCACGCGCGGGGAGATGGGGACTCGCGGCACCGTTGAGACGCGGGCCCGGGAGTTCGCGGCGGCCGGCGAGCTGATGGGCGTTCGACACCACGAGATGCTCTCCCTGCCGGACGGCCGCCTGTGCCCGGACGAGCAGGCGCGCGCGGCTGTGGTCCGGGAGATCCGGGAGCACGAGCCGCGCATCGTCCTGCTCCCCTGGATCGAGGACAGGCATCCCGATCATGGGGCGGCGTCCCGGATCGTGCAGGAGGCCGCGTTCCTTTCGGGGCTTTCCAAGCTGGACACGGGACAGAAGCCGCACCGGCCGGCCGAGCTCGTGTATTACATGTCGAGCTGGGAGTTCGAGCCCGGGTTCATCATCGACATCAGTGATCACGTCGAGGACAAGCGCCACGCCCTCCAGGCCTACCGGACGCAGGTGTACAACCCCGGCTTCGCGGGACAGGAGCCCCCGACCTTCATTGCGAGCGAGCACTTCATGGAGCTGCTCTTCTCCCGCATGGCCCATTACGGGCACCTGATTGGAAAGAAGTACGGCGAGCCCTTCCGCATCAGGGGGCAGATAGAGGTGAAAGACCTCGTGGAAAGCTTCGGGGAAAGAACGTTCTAGCCGCCGGCCGGGCCGCTCAGAGCGCCGCGCTGTTGACAGCGCCAAGCGCTTCAGAGCGCCGCGCCGTTTGTGGCGATGGTCTCCTGGTACCAGGCTGCGCTCTTTTTCCAGGTCCTGCCCAATGAGTGCCTGTCAAGGCTCGTGATTCCGAACTTGCGGCTGAACCCGAAAGCCCACTCGAAGTTGTCCAGCAGCGTCCACAGGTAGTAGCCCTCCAGCTTGACGCCATTCTGGATTGCGCGCAGGGACTGCTCCAGGTGCCCGCGAATGTAGCTGATCCTGTCGTCATCCTGGACCTGGCCGTTGACGACATCCGAGTCCGGATGCGCAGCGCCGTTTTCCGTGATCATGATGCTCGGGTTCCCGTAGTCTTCTTTCAGGCGGATGAGCAGGTCATGGAGCCCTTCGGGATAGACCTCCCATCCCATCTCGGTCTTCTCCCGGTCCTTGTGCGTGGCGCTCTCAAAATGGAGCACGGGGTCAGCGTCACTGGCAAGCACCCGAAGCGGGAAGTAGTAGTTCACGCCGAGGAAATCCACGGGGTGGGAGGAGAGCAGGACAAGGTCCTTTGCCTCCACGCGCGGGGCCACCCCGCCCGCTTCGAAAAGGGCAAGGATATCCTTCGGATAGGCGCCGCGGAAGACGGGATCCAGGAACCAGCGGTTCACGCGGCCGTCCGCCACTCGCGCGGCCTCAGCGTCCGACGTCCCGTCGCTCCAGGGATAGACGGGGTGCAGGTCCAGGGTAATCCCGATCCTGTGGGCCGCGGGGCTTTCCTCCCGATAGGCCTGCACCGCGAGGGCATGTGCTACCATGAGCACGTGAGATGCCTGCACCGCCTGGCCGAGGTCCCTGATGCCGGGGGCGTGCACGCCGTCACCGTAGCCGGCAAAGGCAGAGACTTGCGGCTCATTGAGGGTGATCCAGGTCTTCACGCGGTCGCCGAGCCTCAGGAACAGCTGCTCGGCGTAATCAGCGAACCTGAAGGCGGTGTCGTGGTTTGTCCACCCTCCCTTCTCCTGGAGAGCCTGCGGCAGGTCCCAGTGATAGAGGGTGACGGCGGGCTCGATGCGGGCGGCAAGCAGGGCATCCACGAGAGTCTCATAGAATGCGATCCCGCGGGTGTTCACCTTGCCGCTGCCGGACGGCAGCACGCGCGGCCAGGAGACGGAAAACCGGTACGAGCCGAGACCCAGGTCCCGCATGTTTTCAACGTCATGCCGCCAACGGTGGTAATGGTCGCAGGCGACATCCCCCGTCTCCCCGTCCGCGATCTTCCCCGGTGTGTGGCAGAACCTGTCCCAGATCGATTCTCCCTTGCCGTCTTCCCGGGCAGCCCCTTCGATCTGATAGGCGGCCGTGGCCGCTCCCCAGAGAAAACCATTCGGGAAGCCTCTTCCTGACATAGGCCCAGTATAGGAGGCGCCCTGCCGGCTGTCAAATCCGGCAGCCTGCGGCTGCCTGCGGCACGCGCGCCTTCGGCATGCGCGTCTTCGGCATGCGCGTCTTCGGCATGTGCGTCTTCGGCACGCGCGCCTTCGGCATGCGCGTCTGCGGCATGTGCGGCGGCGTCCGCGCCGGCCCGGGGCTGCGCGCATTTGACCGGCAGAGCTTCATGCCGTATCTTAGTGACAAAAGCATTTCCCCCGGAGAAATACAGATGCGATACGACAAGATGACTCTGAAAGCGCAGGAAGCCCTGCAACAGGCGGATTCCCTTGCCCACGCCTTCAACCACCCGAGCCTGGACGTGGATCACCTCCTCCTGGCCCTCGTGGAGCAGAAGGACGGAGTAGTTCCGCCCCTGCTCGAAAGGATAGGCGTTGACGCTGGCGAAGTTGCCGGCGCCGTGCGCTCCCGCCTGGAGGGCAAGCCCAAAGTGCACGGTGACGCGGCGGAGCTGACCATGGCCCCGCGCCTCTCCCGCGTCCTGAACAAGGCGGAGCAGGAAGCGGCGGGCCTGAAGGACGAGTTCACGAGCACCGAGCACCTCCTTCTGGCAATGCTGGACGGAGAAGGAGGCGAAGCCCGCGACCTCCTGAAGCAGCGCGGGGTCACGCGGGAGTCCGCCATGGAGGCGCTCAAGTCCGTCCGCGGCAACCAGCGGGTCACCGACCAGAACCCCGAGGCGCGCTACCAGGCCCTGGAAAAATACTGTCGGGATCTGACCGACCTCGCGCGCAAGGAAAAGCTGGACCCGGTCATCGGCCGCGACGAGGAGATCCGCCGCGTCATGCAGGTGCTGTCGCGGCGTACAAAGAACAACCCCGTCCTCATCGGTGAGCCGGGAGTCGGCAAGACGGCAATCGTGGAAGGGCTTGCCCGCAGGATCGTCTCGGGAGACGTGCCGGATTCCCTCAAGAACAAGCGCCTCCTTTCCCTCGACCTCGGAAGCCTGGTGGCCGGCACGAAGTTCCGCGGGGAGTTCGAGGAGAGGCTGAAGGCGGTCATCAAGGAGATCGTCGACAGCGAAGGAAGCATCATCCTCTTCATCGATGAGCTGCATACGCTGGTCGGCGCCGGCGCTGCCGAAGGAGCCATGGACGCATCCAACCTCCTGAAGCCCGCCCTGGCGCGCGGGGAGCTGCGGGCAATCGGGGCAACGACCCTGGACGAGTACAGGAAGCGCATCGAGAAGGACCCGGCCCTGGAGCGCAGGTTCCAGCCCATCTTCACCTCGCAGCCCTCGGTGGAAGACACCATCGCGATCCTGCGGGGGCTGAAGGAGCGCTACGAGGTTCACCACGGCGTGCGCATCCGGGATGAGGCCATCATTGCCGCGGCGGTGCTCTCGGACCGCTACATCACGTCGCGCTTTCTGCCGGACAAGGCAATCGACCTCATCGACGAGGCTGCCAGTCGTCTGAAGATGGAGATCGAGAGCCAGCCCACCGAGCTCGACAGGGCAGAGAGAAAGATCCTCCAGCTCACCATCGAGAAGCAGGCTTTGTCCAAGGAGAAGGACCCCGCCTCCCGGGAGCGGCTTGCCACGCTGGAAAGGGAGCTTGCGGACCTCAGCGCAAAGCGCGACGCCATGAAGCTCCAGTGGCAGAATGAGAAGGGGATCATCGAAGGGATCAGGAAACTGAAGCAGTCCCTCGAGGAGCTGAGCATGGAAGAGACCCGCTACGAGCGGGAAGGCAACCTCAGCAAGGCGGCAGAGATCAAGCATGGCCGGATTCCGGAGATCCAGAGGCAGCTGGACGCGAAGAGCAAGGAGCTGGAAAAGACCCACGGGGAACAGAGCCTGCTGCGGGAGGAAGTGTCGGAGGAGGACATCGCCCGGATCGTCTCCAACTGGACAGGCATCCCGGTCTCCAAGATGCTCGCCTCGGAGAAGATGAAGCTCCTGAAGCTGGAGGAAATCCTCACCCGCCGCGTGGTCGGGCAGAAGGAAGCAATCATGTCCGTGGCGGATGCCATCCGGCGCAACAAGTCCGGGCTTTCCGATATCGCCCGGCCCATGGGCACGTTCCTGTTCCTCGGGCCGACGGGAGTCGGCAAGACGGAGCTTGCCAAGACCCTGGCGGATTTCCTTTTCGGGGATGAGAAGGCCATCACGCGCATCGACATGAGCGAGTACATGGAGAAGCACACGGTCTCCCGGCTCATTGGCGCGCCTCCCGGGTATGTCGGCTACGAGGAAGGCGGCCAGCTCACGGAGGCCGTGCGCCGCCGGCCATACTCGGTCATCCTTTTCGACGAAATCGAGAAGGCGCACCCGGATGTCTTCAACGTTCTCCTGCAGCTGCTGGACGAGGGAAGGCTCACCGACGGGCAGGGTCGGGTGGTGGACTTCCGCAACTGCCTGATAATCATGACGAGCAACCTCGGCGGGGACATCATCCAGAACGCGGCGAAGATCGATGACGTGCGGGAGGCGGTCGCGGCGCTCCTGAAGGCGACGTTCAAGCCGGAGTTCCTCAACCGCATCGATGAGACGATTTTCTTCAACCGGCTGGGCAAGGAGGAGATCCTGAAGATCGTCGACATCCAGCTGGACTTGTTGAAGAACAGGCTGCGGGAGAAGAAGGTCACGCTGGAAGCCACGCCCAAGGCCAAGGCCTATCTTGCGGAGGTAGGCTTCGATCCCCAGTACGGGGCGCGGCCGCTGAAGCGCACCATCCAGAGCCTCGTGCAGAACCCGTTGGCAAGGCTGATGCTCTCAGGCGATGTGGCGGAGGGGGACGAGGTGACGATAGACCAGGGACCGAAGGGGATCACGTTCAAGAAGAAAGGGGCAAAGGCGGAAAGCCGGTCAGCCGCTTCCGCGTAGCCCGGGACCGCGGGGCCCTACCACAGCACCCCCGGATTCAGCAGGCCAGCGGGATCCAGCTGGTCTTTCAGGGACCGAAGCCCGTCGAGCTCCTGCGGCGTGTACTGCAGGCCCAGCAGCCCTTTTTTCAGCTTTCCGATCCCATGCTCTCCGGACACGCTTCCACCAAGAGCCACGGCGGTGCGAGCCAGGCTGGCCGCTGCTTCTTTTGCCCGCGCAAGCTCCCCCGCGTTTCGCGGGAGAATATTGACGTGAAGGTGGGCGTTTCCAATATGGCCGAAGACGGCGTGCTCCAGACCGGCGTTGTCCAGGACTGATCGATACTCCGCCATCATCCGGTCCAGCGCTTCGTCCGGCACGGCGCAGTCCGCGGCAAGCTTCGTGAGCCCCGGGACCTCCTCCCGCCGTTGAAGGATCAGCGCGTTGATCCTCTCCGGCAGCGTATGCCTCATCCCGCGGATTTCTTCCAGCTCGCTTCTGCTGGTGGCGGCCCACGTGCGCTCAGCAGGCACATCGTGGGCGGCGAGGACCTCGCTGATCCTCAGCAGCCGTCGTTCTGCCTCCCGGTCGTTCTCCGCGGCGCACTCGACATACAGCAGACCGTCGGCGTCCCCCGGGAGCGCCGGCAAGCCGCTTCGGGGGCCGACTTCCCTGCGAAGGGCCGCGAGGATGGCGATGGAGTGCGAATCCATGTACTCGAGGGCTCGCGGGATCACGACCTCGTCGTGTTTCAAGCTTCGGACCAGCTCTTCCACACGGCCGCCCGGTCGAAGGAAGGCAGCGACTCCGCAGACCGCTTGCGGAGCATCGGTGAGCAGGAGCTCGACCCCTGCGACGACAGCGAGGGTCCCTTCACCGCCAATGAAGAGGTCGATTGCGTCAACATCGGGACCGGCATGATATCCCACGGCGTGCTTCGTCTGCGGGATGCGAACGGACGGCACGTGAAAGCGGCGGCCCTGGACCATGATTTCCCCGCTTCTCGCGTGTGTTTCACCGCGGGAAAGCTCCAGGATCGTCCCGTCGGCAAGGACAAGCGTGAGGCCGGCCACCCAGGCGCGCGTCGGTCCATAAAGAAGCGTGCGCGCTCCGCTTGCGTTCGTTGCAACCATGCCGCCGAGGCTGGCCCCCGCTTCCGTCGGGTCAACGGGAAACAGGGGGGAGCCAGGCGCTTTCTCCAGTTCTTCACGAAGGGCATCGAGGGTCATGCCGGGCGCTGCGTTCACGGTCCATGCGCCAAAACGTTCCTGGAACGCAAGGCGCGACGGAAAGACGAGCTTCTCCAGGGAGAGGAGGTTTTCCCCGCCTGCCACCACGGCGCCGCCGACGATTCCCGTTCGCGCACCGGAAATGGTCACGGGCTCATGGCGCGCCGCCATCTCGCTGAGAGCAGAGGAAAGCTCTGCAAGAGTGGAAGGGAACAGGATTCTTCGTGGAACGCCTGCCTTCAGGCTGGATTCGTCGTGCAGGTAACGCGCGTATGAGGAAGCGATGAGCCGGGGGTCTTCGACCGACGGGCACCTCAAACCGCGGGCACCAGCTTTCCCAGAACCGGCGCCGCTGAAACCGGGACAGTGTACACCTTGTGAGATGAGGAGCCGCCGACCTTCAGGACAACTTCATCACGGGGCACCCCGAGCGCCTTTGCCAGCACCCGGGCAATCTCCGTGTTTGCCCGGCCTTTTTCCGGCGGAACGCGAACGCAGACCACCAGCTCGGAACCTCGCACGCCGAGAATCGAATCCTCCCGGGCCCCGGGCTTTGCCTTGACCCTCAGGAAGATGCATCCGGATCGGACCGAGTAAAACTCTTCCGGCATGGCGCCATGATGAGCATTTTCCGGGAAGGGAGTCAACGCGGGAACCTCCCCTATTTGACCTCGAAGACCGCCCTGTCGCTGCCCGCATTCGTCTTCGCCACCACCACGTGACTCCCAGGATGCATGGCGATGGACAGGGACGGGTCCTGGGCATCGTGTACCATCTCCACCCCGTCGACAAACACGGAGATCCGGGCACCCCCGCGCGCGGCGGCCATGAAAGGCACGGCCTGTCCGGACAAGGAGACGGTGGGATCCAGGTAGAAGACCTGGCCATTCACCGGGAACAGGATGCGGACCTTCTCATCTCTGCCGAGGAGGCTTTCCAGGAGAAGCGACTCCCGCCTGCCTGCCTTTGAGTGAAACACATCCGGCTCAGGGACCTCTTCGGCGTCCCGGAAATACTCGAGGCGTGTGGCCGGGCTCCGGGGTGTGGCGCGCTGCCCGGTCATCGTGTCGATCCGGGCTTCCACCACCCCGGCTGGTTTTCGAAAGTCGTCCACGCTGGACTGCAGCCGCTCCAGCACGTCCACCACGAGCTGGGTCGGCACAATACTCCCTGTCTTGTCGATGACCGTGCGGCCGTCGAAGTTGCCTGCCCACGCGCCAACCGTATAGCGCGGCGTGGCGCCAAGGCACCACAGGTTGGTGAACTCACTCGATGTGCCGGACTTGAACATGGCAGGAAAGGGGGTGCGGAAATACGTCCTGGTTCCGAACCCCGTGGCGCGTGCCGACGGGTCAGTGAGGATGTTGCAGATCAGCCAGGCGGTGAACGGAGAATAGATCCTTCTTTCGCCGCGGGCCTGACCCCGCGCAAGGAGGAGCTCGGGGAGAGTACCCCCGCGCGGGAACACGCTGAAAGCGCGGGTGAGCTCCAGGAGGGAGACCTCCGCGTTGCCGATGGCCATGCCCAGGCCGTAGCGTGGGGCGGCATCGCCGGGCAGCGCAAGTCCGAGGCCCTTCAGGAGAGCAATGAACGGGGAGAGACCGAGCCGTGACAAGGTGTAGACCGCGGGGACGTTCAACGAGCTTGCCAGGGCCGTGCGAAGGCGCACCACGCCGTGGCTGCGTCTGTCGAAATTGGAGGGACGATAAGTCTCCTCCGCTCTCGAGGCAAACTCCATGGGGCTGTCGGGAAGCAGGGTCGCCGCTGTCCAGCCGGTTTCTATCGCCTGGGCATAGAGAAACGGCTTGAGCGTTGACGCGCTCTGCCGCCTGATCAGGACGCCGTCCACCTGTCCCGACTTGGAGGCGTCGGAAAAGTCCCCCGACCCGACCCACCCCAGAACAGCCCCGCGTGCGTTGTCGATGACAACCACCGCGGCGTTGGTCACCCGTGCTGGGGCATATCGATCCAGGTAGAACCTCACACGCTGCTGGATGAAGGAGTTCAACCCGCCGTCGAGCGTGGTTCGCAACTCTCCCTGGTCGGCGTGCAATTGCCCCCTGCGCAGGCGTTCCGCAACGTACCTGGAAAAGTGAGGGGCGCCTGCCGGAGGCCGGGCGGACTTTGCCGACATCACGGCGCGCCTGATCTCATCCATGCTGATTCCCAGCCCCTTGGCCTGGGAAGCTTCCGCGGCGGCGCTGATGACCTCCTCAGGGTCGTCGAAGGGATCATAGAAAGTCGGGTTTCGGGGGATGATCCCGAGCACGAGAAGCTGGGCCGGGCTCAGGGCGGCCAGGTCCGCGCCGAAGTACGTCCACGCGGCCGCGCCGACTCCCCGCGCATTCCTGCCGAATGGCAGCGAGCTCAGGTAGAGGAAAAGGATGTGGTCCTTCGTGAGACGGGACTCGAGCTGCAGGGCCCGGAAGGCCTCCACGACCTTGCCGGCAAGGCTGCGCTGGTGAGGCGACACGATGCGGGCAAGCTGCATGGTGATCGTGGAAGCCCCCGAGCGGGGGCCTCCGCGCAGAAGAGCATCCAGCGCCCGAAAGACCGCGAGGGGATCCACGCCGGCATGAGAGAAGAACCGCTCGTCTTCCAGGCGCACGAAGAGCTCGCGGCAGGTTTGCGGAATGTCGTCGAACGCAAGGGTCTCCCGGAAGCTTCCGTCTGCGCCGGCAACGACGGACAGGAGCCTTCCGTCCCGGTCGGTGATGCGCGCGCCGGACGGGTCACGAAGGAACTTTTCGAGCGCAGGCCACGGAAGCCAGAAGGGAGCCGCGCTCGAGATGACAAGGATGCAGAGAACCAGAAGTGCGCGGACGCACGGGCGCCCGCAGCGCGTTATTCCGTCCCCGGCGGGCCGCATCGCAGCCGCCTGATCGCTTTCTCCCCGTAGAACATGAACGCCACGCCCACCAGGATGAGCGGCAGCCCCAGGGGGAGCAACGGAGTGGGCGACTCACCGCCGAAACCCAGGCCGATGAGGAGCGCAATGACGGGATTCACCAGGGCGTAGCTCACCACGCGCTCCGCCGGCTCGTTTGCCACGAGGAAGGTGTACGCGCTGAAGGCGAGAGATCCGACGATTGCGAGATAGAGCACCCCGAACACGGAGGAAGGGGAAACCGCCGCGAAGACTCTTGCAGGCGGTGGACCGAAGAGGAGGCTTCCCAGCAGGGTGACGATCCCGACGAACATCATCTGCATGCCGCTGTTCACCGTGGTGTCGCCATGGACGGGGACCCGGTGGGCAAGGCTGGTCGCGAGGCCCCAGCCGGCGACGCCAAGGAGCCCGATGAGGAGAGCCGGGCTCAGGCTGCTCCCCACTGAGTGCCCGTTGTAGAGGAGGAGCGCAACGCCGGAAAAGCCGAGTGCAATCCCCAGGAGGCGGGACAGCGTCAGGCGCTTCCCGAGCACAAGGCCATCGAACAGTGCAACGACGATGGGCGTGGATGAGGCGATCAGCGCGGCGATGTAGCTGTCCAGGTTCTTCTCTGCGATGGTGATGCCGCCGTTGCCCACAAGGAGAAGGAGCACCCCGAGGGAGATCGACGCCGCCACTTCGCGGCGCGACGGCAGTTGGGGCCGCCGCCCGCGAGCCAGGGATGCTCCCAGCAGCAGGGCGCCGCCGACGGTCCACCGGATCGCAAGGACCCATGACCAGGGCAGGGAGGAAACCGACCGTCGGATGAAGAAGTACGTGGAGCCCCACACGACGTAGATCGTTGCATAGCAGGCGATGATGAGCATGGGACGTCGCGTCATGTGCCCTTCTTCTACCATTTTCCAACTATCCTTGACACCCCCCACCGCTTCCCTTACTTTAGCTGCCATGACCGGCAGCGACCTGAAACGCACGTACATCGCCTTCTTCAAGGAAAAAGGGCACGCGGAGATATCGGGCAAGTCTCTCATCCCGGAAAACGACCCGACCGTCCTTTTCACCACGGCGGGCATGCATCCCCTCGTCCCCTACATCCTAGGAGAGCCGCACCCCGCCGGCAAGCGTCTCGTGGACGTCCAGAAATGCATCCGTACGGGCGATATCGAAGAGGTCGGGGATCCGTCGCACCTGACGTTCTTCGAGATGCTGGGAAACTGGTCGCTGGGAGACTATTTCAAGGATGATGCAATCCGGTTTTCCTTCGAGTTTCTCACCTCCCCGAAGTGGCTCGGGTTTTCTCCCGACGTCCTTTCCGTGACGGTGTTCGCGGGGGACTCCGAGGTGCCTCCCGATCATGAGGCGGCCGGCGTCTGGAAGGCGGTCGGGATTCCCGAGAGCCGCATCCATTTCCTCCCCCGCAAGGACAACTGGTGGGGCCCTGCCGGGC
>Ga0209415_10014455_pt1 | contig 12889 bp, 13 predicted proteins | sample PeaSoiSIISIP2007_FD_187696 | JGI IMG/M metagenome (GOLD analysis project Ga0209415, IMG submission 187696) | Peat soil microbial communities from Weissenstadt, Germany - SII-SIP-2007 (SPAdes) (version 2) | ecosystem: Environmental > Terrestrial > Soil > Wetlands > Peat | place: Germany...
GCTGACGGCAAAGGTCTTGCTTTCACTATGGATCCCTTGCGTTGTGTTGCTCGTTTTGACCTGGGCCACCGCGGCGGCGTTCCCTTGAGAATTTGGGGTGTTGCTTGGAGTCCCAGGTATTCCAGCAGGCTCGAGGTCGCCGACAGTCTCCTGCGAAGACTGGGAGGTAAGCACGGCCGTGCGTTCAGGGTCGTAGAGCTCTTGTGTGCTCTCGCCGGAAGTCGGGTCATAGTCGATCGTGATACTGGACTTTACGTGTTCATTCCCAACGATGGGCGCGAGCGTTTGCACGACCCGCTCGGCGAGCGTGGTCTCCAGATCCTGATTCCCGGGAAGCGTCAGAACGGTGTGACCGTGTCCCAGGCTTGCCATCTGCCCGTCGGTTGTCACGACAGTGACGTTTTGTGGTGAAAGGTCATCCCAGGCGCTGGAAACGAGATTTGCAACGGAGGCTGATACCTGATCGTTGAGCCGCATGCCTCGCATCTTCAAGACTACGGCGGCTTTGGCGGGATGCTCTCGATCGGTGAAGAGTGACTCGTGCGGCAAGACCAAATGGACGCGGACCGCTTCCACGCCATTCATGGTTGCGATCGTGCGTTCGAGCTCTGCTTCCAGAGCTCGCTGGTAGTTTACTTTCTCGGAGAAATCGCTTCCCGACCAGTTCGGTTTATCGAAAAGTTCGAATCCCATCCGTCCGCTGGCCAGAGGGCCCTGCGAAGCCGCCTCGAGTCGAGCCTTATCTAATTGATCAGATCGCACTAACACGGCCGTGCCGTCACTGCTCAGTTGGTAGGAAATATTCTGTGCGCCGAGCCGCTGCGCAAGGATTTGCGCGTCGGCTGGCGCCATGCCGGAGTAGAGCGTCTTGTAGTCTCCAACACCGAGCAAATGGACGAAAAGCCAGAGGATACCCGCAACCAGAACCACGCTTCCGGCTAGCGTGACTCTCTGCCAGACGCTAAGCCCTTTTAGAAAGGCTATGATCTGTTGCTGGATTTTATCCATGACGGTCGGGGTACAGAACCGCGCCCGTGGCCCTCAATCGTTTCAGAACTGCAAGCCCGACACTTGTTGATAAGCCTGCACGATTTTATTTCGCACTTGAACCATCATCGCGAAAGCTAAACTCGCTTTCTCGACCGCAATCATCGCGGAGTGCACGTCTTGCCCATTGCCGCTCAAGAGTTGCGCTACTTTTCCGTCAGCTTCGGATTGAAGCTGACCGACCTGATCCATAGCGTTGTTTAGCGTCTTCATGAAATCCGATTGGGCCGATGTCCCAGCTTGCTTCCCCAGACCGGCGCCCGCGGGAGAATCAATTCCGCTCTGCGGCAATCCTTGGATCGTGTTGCTCATGGACTCTCTCCTATTGCGCGGCCTAACTCAGTATTGTGATGGCCGACTGAATCATATTTTTTGTACTTGTGACCGCGGAAGCGTTCATTTCGTAGGCCCGCGCTGCGCCCATCAGGTTCACCATCTCTTCCGCCGGATTTATTGCCGGGTAGGACACGTAGCCCTGAGCGTCGGCGTCGGGATGCCCTGGTTGAAATCGTCTGACCGGTGGCGACTGGTCGGCCACGAGACTGACGACACGCACATCTTCTGCGTGCATATCCGCAAGCGATGCCAGCATCATTCCGAAGCTTGGTCGCGCGGGCCGCGCTCCAAATACAACATGCATGCGCTGGTATGGGCCCCCGGAATCCGTGCGAGTTGTCTCCGCGTTCGCAAGATTGGCCGAGACGATTTCTGCGCGCAGCCTCTCCGCGAGTAGCGCTGACCCACTGATTTCCAAGACTCGAAACAGGTTCATGGCTACGCTCCCTCCCTGATCGCGGTGCTGACCTGAGCAAATTCCGACCTTATGACGACCGTGGCCGCCTTGAATTGGAGTTGAACTTCGGCGAGGAGCAAGGACTCGCGGTCCACGCTTACGTTGTTACCGTCAGGGCGCGCGATCAAACCACGCACGGGGATGACGAAGGGGCTGGTCAAACTGGTGTCTTCGCCATTCATCGCGCGCGCCAGTTCGCCGCGAAAATCGACGTCTCGCGTGTGATAGCCTGGCGTGTCGATATTCGCTAGATTCGTGGTGACCAGTGTCTGACGCATCGTCGTGACATCCAGATACCGTTCCAGAAGCATGAGCGGAGCGGAGTTTAGCCAGCTCACGAGGGCCTCCTTGCAGGCATACCGTATTCGCGAATCTTGTTCCGAACCGTGCGCAAGCTCACACCCATCAATTCAGCGGCGCGCGTTCTGTTACCACCAGTGGCGTGGAGCGTCGCTTCCAGAAGCTGGCGTTCAACCTCGTGCAGAGTTACTCCTGGTTTGAGACCAGGAGCCTTTGCGGTCGCTGGGAATGTGCTTGTGGCGTCAAGGGACTGCGGTCCCAGCGTCATTCCGCTTGCCAGCGCCAGGCTGCTGCGGATGACGTTTTCAAGTTCGCGCACATTCCCGGGCCAGCTGTAGCTTTCCAGCTGAGCCGCAAACTCAGGTGATAAGCGATAAGCGCCCGGCCGCACACCTTCTTCGTGTTTCCGAAGAAAATATTCGGCGAGGGGCAAGACGTCTTCCCGGCGCTCGCGCAGCGGCGGGATCGCCAGCGGGACTACATGCAAACGATAGAAAAGATCGGCACGAAATTGGCCTCGTTCCACGTGATTGCGCAGTGAGCGATTCGTCGTTGCGATGACCCGCACATCCACTGGCAGCGGCCGCGTATCGCCGAGCCGATCGATCTCTCGTTCCTGCAAGACGCGCAAAAGCTTTGGCTGCAAACTCAGCGGCATTTCGCTGATTTCATCGAGGAGAAGTGTTCCGCAATCCGCGAGTTCGAATTTACCGGGTTTGCTGGTGTGCGCACCGGTAAATGCCCCTCGCACATGGCCGAACAGTTCGCTCTCAAGAAGGTTCTCTGGAAACGCTGAACAGTTCACCGCGACGAAAGGCCCGCCAGCTCGAGGACTAGCACGATGAATCAGACGTGCGAGAAGTTCCTTCCCAGTGCCACTTTCGGCTTCGATCAGCACGTCCGCACCGGTTTGCGCTACGCGATGAGCTCGCGCGATCACGCTTCGGAATGCCGGCGATTGGCCAACTCCCTCAAACTGAGAGGTCGCCGATTCCTGCGACCGGCGCGGGGTGAGTACCCTTTGGGCCGTTGCTTCCAACTGTTCGAACGAAACTGGCTTTTGCAGGTAATCGCATGCGCCATCCTTGATCGCCTGCACGGCGTCGGGGACGCTGCCATACGCAGTCAGAAGAATCACTGGAGTATCGGGAACAAAGGAGCGCACGCCCATCATGACTTGCAGGCCATCCCCATCCGGCATGCGCATGTCCGTCACGACTAGAGTGCTGGGCGCACTATGAAACTTTGCCAGTGCGTCGCCAACGCCGTTCGCCGACTGCACAAACCATCCGCGCCTGCGGAAGTTAGCCTCCAAAGCCACGCGCATAGCTAGTTCATCATCGACAATCAAAACGTTGTTCATGCATGGCCTCCCAACACCGGCAGAAACAGCGAGAAGGTGGTGCCTTGGTCGGGCTTACTTTGCACTCGAATCTCCCCGCCGTGCTGTTCGATCACCTTCTTGCAAACTGCCAGCCCCAGTCCAGGGCTTCCAGGCGTTGTCGTGAATCCCGGCTCGTAAATGTGGTCGAGCAGTTCTGGCGGGACTCCCCGTCCTTCGTCCGAGAAATCAATCTGCACCAGTTCGCCGGGAAACTGTGGAGCCCAGTGCAAGCTCACTCCCAACTTCCCGCCCGTACGCATGGCACGAAATGCGTTGAGCGAAAGATTAAAGAACACTTGTTTGAGCCGGCTGGAATCCGCATTCGTGGCAATTTTGCCAATCGCGTTTTCAATCTTGATCTGCTGGCCTCGTTGCCGGGCCAGTGGCATGAGAAAATCCATGGTCTCTCCAACCAATCGATCCAGTTCGGTGGGCAACATTTGCGTCGAGGGTTGGCTGTGAAACTGCAATACGTTGTTGACAGTCGCGGAGAGCGCACGCAGACCGGCTTGCAGATGTGTTACCCATTGCCGCGTTTCCGGCATTTGTGCCGTTGCATCGGCAAGGAGCCCCGTGAACAGTTCCATGCTCCCAAGAGGATTGCGAATCTCGTGCGCCAACACCGTCGCAACCTCCGCCAACGCATGCGAACGCCGGGCTAGTTCTCGCTCGCTGGCAAGCCTCTTTTGTTCAGTCAAGTCACGCACGATCCATATGGTGTCGCCGATTTCGTTGGTCTTTTCACTTACGTTTGCGCGCAAAATGCCGATAGTACGATTGCGGGCATTCTCTGGCATGGCCCATTCCTGCTCGGAAAAAAAACTATTCGCTGGAATTTCTGCAATCAGCTTTGCAAACGCCGGCGGAAGCCCGGCTTGTTCACCCGGAACCCAATCGGGTTTTACTTGAAGTAGACGTTTCGCTTCTGGATTGATGATCTGCAAGGCCCCGTCCACGGAAACCACCAAAACCCCACATGGCAAATCTTCCAAAACGCGGGAAAGGTACGCCCGCACTCGGGCGTTTTCTTCCAGGCTTCGTTCCAACTCCGAGTTTGCGCACTGCAATTCCCGATGCAATCTCGCCACTTCGGCCTGCAATTGCGTGTACGATTTCTCGAGCGATCCGGCCGCTTGAGTGAACGTCATGAACGCGCGAGTCAAATTCTCCTGCGCGGCCACTCGGCCTTTCATCTCCATCGCGGCGCTACTCGTTCTTTGCCGGGTTCTGGGCAAATTTGGCATCATGGATATCGCTGCACGCTTTCTGCCAGGCATCTCTCTGCCGGCTTAAATTTCTCTTAGGTGGCTGTTCTCGCCGAAGGGCCGAAAGTGGTCGACGGATAGTGTCGATTCATCTCCCGAGAGGATAAACGCGCGCTCAAGCACATGCTGCAGCTCTCTCACATTTCCTTCCCATTTGGCGCGCTGCAGCAGTTCCAAAGCGGAAGGCGTCAGATATTTGCACGGCACGGAATTGTCGGAAGAAAAGTGCGCCAGGAAATGAGCGCTCAAGACGGCTACGTCCTCAGCGCGCTCCCGCAGAGGAGGTATCGATAGCGGAAAAATCGCAAGCCGGTAGTAAAGATCCTGACGAAACTGTTTCGCTTGGACGTGATCCAGCAAATGTACGTTTGTCGCGCACACTACGCGCACGTCCACCCGGTATACTTCTGAGCTCCCAAGCCTTTGTACTTCGCCGTTTTGAAGGAATCGTAACAGTTTTGCTTGCATGCTCAACGGCAACTCCCCAATTTCATCCAGAAAAAGCGTGCCTCCCTGCGCCACGTGAATTCGACCAAGCCGCGACTGCACGGCTCCAGTGAAAGCTCCGCGGGAATATCCAAATAGCTCGGCCTCGAACAAGGCCTCTGGTATCGCTGCACAATTGACGACCACAAAAGAATGATCTGCTCGCGGGCTCAGCTTGTGGATTGCCTCTGCGACCAGTTCCTTGCCCGTTCCTGTTTCTCCAGTAATCAGAACCGCTGTATCGCGAGGGGCAACCATTCGCGCCAACCGATAAAGTTCTTGGATGGCGCGGCTCGATCCCAGCATTCCTGGTAATGCACTAGAAGCCTCGCGGGAGAACGAAGTGGCCTGCAATTCCAACCCGAGCGAATCAGGTGTGCGTGCGATCGGTGGCCGGCATTCGGACGGCTGTCCTGTTTCGGCATAAGCAATAACGTCGGCCCCCGCCCTCGAATCGACGATCTCGACTTCAATCTGCGGATAGCGTTGCCGAATGATGGCGGCTACTTCGGCGGGGTCCAAGTCCGGCAAATGGCGGTCCAGCAGCACGTTGTCGCAGCAAAAGTGTGTAAGTTTCGCTAGCGCATGTGCTCCCCCGACCGCTTCCTCGCTAAGCGCTCGCACGTATGCCGGGCGCTGGATCATTTGCCTGCGGAAAACTGGATCGGCACTGGCAACAAGAATACGGGAGTAGCAACGTGCAAGTGTTGGTGTAGCAGCTGCGGCCATGGATTCTCCCCCGTCGAGCGGCAACTACCTCCATCAATCAGCCGCTCGCTCCTGTGTGTTGCGCTCGGAAAACTTTTCCGGGCTGCAGTGGAAAAAGAGAATTGCTTTTGAAGGGCCAAAGGGAAACGAACACTCACATTGAAAAGGCTGAGGTTAGGCGGGGGTGCGCACACGAAGAGTGCTCCGGCTCGGAACAGTGTTCCATGCAGGCGCACACAACTGCAGCGCATATCTTGCCGGATGGCCTTTCCATATTACCCGGCGACGTTGGACGCGTGACGATTCAGAGTCCAACCTTCTTCTTCTCCGCATTCATCGGCGGCGGGAGGTAGAACTTTAGTGTTCTAGCCTTTTTTGTTATTAAAATTTTCAAAGTAGGCAGCCCTTAACCGCTTGCAAATCACATTTACAAGATCAACTCACCAGATTCCGCGGTCATTGCGTATGTTATTGGCCTTTGGCTGTCTCGCTGATCTTTGTCGCCTGCCACGCTACTGCCTGCCATTTGCCATTGCGCCGAAGAAACGTGCCTGTATTTCGGTAGCGAGATGTCTCCACATTTCCGTCGCCGTGGTCCGTTCGGCCCACTAGCCGGAACGCCACAATCACGGTGTCGCCGTACTCGTGAACGGTAATATCTTCCGCCGAGTAGCCGCTCTTCCCTTCTGAAGCCGGCGAGGGTTTTCCGAGACTTGCCATAATGTCGGCCTTGGTGATAACGACTCCTGATGCCCTCGTGTAAATAACGTCGTCGGCAAAAAACTTATCAAAAAGCGCGCGGTCGCCGGCCCCTGCGCCCGCAATAAACTCACGCAAGAGTGTCGTGACATCTTCGGCTGCCTTCGTCTGCCCCAACGCCGCCCCTGTTGCCACCGAACAGAGCGCCAAAGCTAGGGACGCTAATCTAAGGAAGTGCATGAACATTCTCCTTCTGCATGTGCACGGTATAAGATGGACGCCGTGGCCATGCCCGCGAAAAAATGGCCTCGCCTCAAGCGCCCATCTTGTCGTGAATGGCGCAATCCGGCAAGCCGGTTAGTGCTTGTACTCGTATCCTGGGACTTTTTCAGCCCTTGGAACATCACCAAAAAGCGAAGCGTTTCGGCGCGGTTTCGAACATCGCACATTCTCTCGGATTTTTTGCCGCGCCGATTCTTCCTGATAGGATAGAACGTTTGGGGAGAGTTTAAGAATCGCGATGGAAGCCGCCTATATTTGTGACGCTATTCGAACGCCTATTGGCCGGTACGCGGGGGCACTCGCATCCGTCCGGACGGACGATCTGGCAGCCATCCCCATTAAAGCCCTGATGGAGCGCAATCCCAAAGTGGATTGGAATGCGCTTGACGATGTTGTCTACGGCTGCGCAAATCAAGCCGGTGAAGACAACCGTAATGTCAGCCGTATGGCGTTGCTGCTCTCTGGACTTCCATTAGAAATTCCTGGATCCACTGTCAATCGCCTTTGCGGTTCCAGTATGGATGCGGTGGCTACTGCGGCGCGCATTATCAAATGCGGTGAAGGGGAATTAATCATTGCCGGCGGTGTCGAAAGCATGTCGCGCGCCCCCTTTGTGATGGGCAAGTCGGACGCGGCTTATTCTCGAGCCGCAAAGATCGAGGACACGACCATTGGCTGGCGTTTCATCAATCCCCTCATGAAAGCAAGATACGGCGTGGATTCGATGCCGGAAACTGCCGAGATTGTCGCCGAGGAGTTCCATGTTTCGCGCGAAGATCAAGATGCCTTTGCATTAAGGAGCCAGCAACGTGCTGCCGCAGCGATGCGTGGCGGCCTGCTCGCGCAGGAAATCGTCTCGGTTCCGACCCCGCAAAAAAAAGGCGACTCCATTTTGTTTAGCGTCGACGAACACCCGCGCGCGGATACCTCTCTTGCAGCACTCTCAAAATTGTCCCCCGTAGTCAAGCCCGCCGGAACGGTGACGGCGGGCAACGCGTCCGGGATTAACGACGGAGCTTGCGCGGTGCTGGTGGCCTCCGAATCAGCTGCTAAGCGCCACGGTCTTACTCCGAAAGCCCGTATCCTCGCTTCTGCGGCCGCGGGAGTCGCGCCGAGAATCATGGGCATGGGCCCAGTCCCCGCCACCCGGAAGCTCCTTGCGAAAACGTACTTGACGGTTGGCCAGATGGACATCATTGAACTGAATGAAGCTTTCGCTTCGCAAGCCCTCGCCGTTCTCCGAGAACTTGCCGTCGCCGATGATGCGAGCCATGTAAACCCGAACGGTGGTGCTATTGCTCTGGGCCATCCACTTGGCGCCAGCGGCGCCCGCTTAATCACCACCGCGACGTATCAACTGCTCCGTACCCGCGCGAGATACGCCCTTTGCACCATGTGTATCGGGGTGGGCCAAGGGATCGCGATCATCCTCGAGCGCGCCTAATAGCGAGTTGCGTCAGGGACGAGTTTGTCCGGGATGCTCAGTCCACGGACGTTTATCCATCTCGCAAACTTCCCCGGAAATCGTTTTCTTTCCGTGCCAGGAGTGATTAGACTCAGCGCATGAACTTGCTTGACCCCTTGTTTCGCTCTCAAGCAGTCGAAAAGGTTTTCTCTAATCGGGCCACCCTTCAGGCCATGCTCGATTTCGAAGCAGCTCTCGCCCGAGCCGAAGCGCGGGCTGGATTCATTCCTGCCTCTGCGGCTCCCGCGATTGAAGCGAAATGCCGCGCCGAACTTTACGATATGACCGTCCTTGCGCGCTCCGCAGTCAAATCCGGCAACCTCGCCATCCCTCTCGTAAAGCAGCTCACCGTACTCGTCGCTCAAAAGGACAAAGAAGCCGCTCGCTATGTGCATTGGGGAGCCACAAGTCAGGACGCGATTGACACCGGCCGTGTGCTGCAGTTGCGTCAAGCGCTCGCACAGGTCTCCACAGAACTCGATCTGTTCGCCGTGGTTCTCGCCGAACAAGTGCACAAGAATCGTGCAACGCTCATCGCAGCCCGCACCTGGATGCAGCAGGCGCTGCCTACCACGTTCGGCTTGAAGCTCGCAGGTTGGCTCGACGCGATCGACCGTCATCGGGCCCGGCTGGCGGAAACCCAGGCGCGTTGCCTTGTTCTTCAATTTGGAGGCGCAGTGGGGACTATGGCGGCTCTCGGCGCGCGAGGGTTGGACATCGCTGCCAATCTCGCCAAAGAGTTGCAGCTTCCTTTGCCGCAACTTCCTTGGCATAGTCATCGCGACCGACTGGCGGAAATCGCCACGACGCTCGGTCTTTGCGTGGGCACGCTCGGTAAAATTGCTCGCGACATCTCCCTCCTTGCGCAAACCGAAGTTGGAGAGGTTTTTGAACCGTCCGCCGAAGGGCGAGGCGTCTCATCTACCATGCCGCACAAACGCAATCCGGTCACGTGTGCCATCGTGTTATCAGCCGCTATGCGTATGCCTCCCCTTGTAAACACTATGCTTGCCGCTCTGGTGCAAGAGCACGAGCGTGGTCTCGGCGGTTGGCACGCAGAGTGGGAAACTCTGCCCGACATCGTCCGTCTGACCGCGGGCGCTTTGCATCATCTCACCACCACAATCTCAGAATGGGAGATCAATCCCGAACGGATGCGTGAGAATCTCGATATAAGTCACGGGTTGATTTTCGCGGAAGCAGTGACTATGGCCCTCGCCGAGAAAATGCCGCGTTCTGATGCTCACGAACTTGTCCAAAGCGCCTGCACTCGGGCTCAGGGTTCGCGCCGCGATCTTCGCTCCGTCCTCCAGCAAGACCCAATCGTGAAAGCAAATCTGTCCGGTGGGGAGCTAGAGCGACTCTTCGCGCCCGCCAACTATTTAGGAGTCGCCGATCAGTTCATCGACCGCGTGATGGCATCGAGCACCGTACAGCGTGATCAGAAAAAACCCGCTAAAAATAAAAAGTGAGCCCCATGCCCTTCGTTCAACTAAAGGATGTCCGAATTCACTACGATCTCATCGGTCCTGCGGCCGCGCCAGCACTGGTATTCTCGAATTCCCTGGGTGCAACTTATTCCATGTGGGATGCACAGATTCCGGCACTAGGAAAGCAATTTCGGGTTTTGCGCTACGACACCCGTGGACACGGAAAATCTTCCGCCACACTGGGTCCCTATTCGATCGAGCTATTGGCACGTGACGTTCTCTCTTTACTCGACGCGTTGCAACTCGATCGCGTCCACTTTTGCGGACTATCTATGGGCGGACAGACGGGTATGTGGCTGGCCATCAACGCATTGGCTCGCCTTCACAGTTTAGTTCTCTCCAACACCGCGGCAAAAATCGGCACGCCGGAAATCTGGAACCAGCGCATCGACGCGGTCCGCAAGGGCGGTATGAAATCCATCTCCACTGTAGTTATGGAGCGCTGGTTTTCCGCGACCTTTCGCGCCAATTCCCCCGAAGTCGTCGCCGCTATAAGAGTCAAATTCGAAAGCGCAAATCCCGAGGGTTACATCGCCAATTGCGCTGCCGTCCGCGACTTCGACGTTCGCCATGCCGTCACCGCGATTCGGGTTCCAACTCTGGTGATTGCCGGAACCCACGATGCGGCGACGACTCCCGCCGACGGCCGCTACCTTGCCGACGGGATCGCAGGCGCTCGTTACGTGGAGCTTAATGCCTCGCACCTTTCTAATATTGAGGTCCCTGGGCGTTTCAGCTCTGAAGTAAGTTCATTTCTTGGTTCCCAATGAAGGAAAGAACTTGAGCCAAACGCATCCCCCTTGAGCCCCTAAGATGCTCGCGACCCACAAACGTCATTAAATTCCTTGAAACCTTTGCGTTTTTCATACGTCCAAGTGCCAAAGCTTGGAGCAGAGCCTATCGGCATTGGAGCTTCAGAGGAAGTGTGTGGCTAGAGGTGGTTATCTGCGCGGGAGGGCGCAGGGTGCTTGGCCGAGATGAATTGTCCGCACTATTAAGGGGATCCCAAGTATGGGTGCCTTTGGCAGAAGCTATCTTCAGGATCGAACCTCCGGGCCCACCAGGAAAGAAATCATCGGTGCCACCGAAAGTCTTCGCCTCAGTCTTATCTCGGATCAGCCTGGAATAGTCGAGTTCCTCGGTTCGCCCAGAGTCCTCGTTTCCCTTCACGTGGGGTCTTCCGTTGCAGTTGATTGCCGCCGTGGTGGCCAGCGGCATCGAGGAACGACGATTCACGGCGACTTGGAAATTATTCCGCCACAGCTAGACGGCGTCTGGGAGATCAAATCGCGGGATACTGCATTGGTCATCGGCCTGAAACTTCGTATCCTCGAGCGAATCGTGGAAGAGTCAGGCGTCGATCCGGGCAAACTGCAGGTGTTCAACCGATTTCAAGCTCGTGACGCTCAGATTGAGCACATTGGATGGGCCCTGAAGGCCGAAATGGAAAGCGGTTATCCGTCCGGCCGCTCCTACATGGATGCCTTGGCAACAGCTCTCGCGGCGAGGGTCGTTAGAAACCACAGTTCGTTGGCTCGCCCCCCTCGTTCTGTAAGAGCCGCAATGCCCGGCCGCAAACTCAAACTGATACTTGGATTCATCGAAGACAACCTGGGGCGCGATCTCGGACTTGAAGAGATTGCATCCGCAGCTGGTTTGAGTGTTTCACATTTTAAAACACTGTTTCGTAAATCGCTGGGGGTGCCTCCCCATCAATACTTAATCCGCCGCCGTGTCGAGCGCGCGGCATTGCAATTGCGCAAGGGAACAATGCCCATTGGCCAAGTCGCCCTCGAGAATGGCTTTTGCCACCAAAGCCACCTGTCGCTGCACATCCGCCGCGTTATGGGAGTAACGCCACAGGAGCTTAGAAACGGCTGAGGATGCCCTCGGTTTAATTAATATGAAAACCCAGCAAACGGTTCCGGCTAACACAAACCGCACTTCCGCGTCACTATTTTCGAAGGCGAAATCTGATGCGAATTCGCCAGATTCTGCTAACAAGAGTGCGTTTTTGAGCGACGACTCTTCTTGTCGAAGAGATGATCAATTCCGGGTGAATAGGCACTCAGCAAAGGAACCTATAGTGATTTAAGCGGGAATCTTGGATGGATGTTCCGCACGGGGCCCTTATGAATGACGCATATCGCGCGAAGTTTACTGGAACGGGAGTCAAAGATTCGCCAGAGGAGACCGAAGACTTGCCCCTGGGACCGCCGCTTCACACGCTGAGTGCCGAAAAAAGCGCAAAGGCGCCGGAAATACGTCCGCGAGCGGAGACACCGCAGGTGAGGCCGATCAAAATTGCTATTAAGACCAAGGGCAAAATTCTCCTGATTCATCCGGGAGACATTCTCGCTGTCGAAGCGGAAGGAAACTACGTGTTGCTTCGACGTCCCGCAGATTCCTATCTGCTGCGCGAATCGATTTCGACAATGGCGGAGAAGCTGCAGCCTTATGGCTTCGTCCGCATCCACAGGTCCGTCCTGGTTAATGCCTCCGCTGTGGAGGAAATTCAATCTGGAACCAATGGCGAGTATGTACTCCGCATCGCTGGAGGCAGGGAATACATGGTCTCTCGTACCTTCAAAAATAACCTGAAATCGCTGGCCCACTCCTGGATCGGAACAGATCCTTTCGTGGACGAGTAACTTACTTCAGCTACTGGGGGCCGAAACTCGGACATCAATCCGCAGAATTCCTTCACTGAAATAACCGAGTACACTTTGGTGTTTTTGTTCCCTCTAGATCAAAGATTGAGTCGAACGTGTCACCGATTCTTATTTTTAGAAACAATTTAGATTTTACAGGTCCGTTTAGATTGTCTTACCGGTTACTTCCTCCTCTCTCCGCGCTCTCACACTCAACATTCTCCAAGAATTGGAATCCCGCTTGCCTCTCACCCTTCTGGGACGCTCTTACTCTTCGTTGATACAAAGCGTCGGATAGTCGGTGTGAACTCCTCCATAC
>Ga0209415_10014458_pt1 | contig 12887 bp, 13 predicted proteins | sample PeaSoiSIISIP2007_FD_187696 | JGI IMG/M metagenome (GOLD analysis project Ga0209415, IMG submission 187696) | Peat soil microbial communities from Weissenstadt, Germany - SII-SIP-2007 (SPAdes) (version 2) | ecosystem: Environmental > Terrestrial > Soil > Wetlands > Peat | place: Germany...
CCATTTGGTCACATGTCAACGGAAACGGCGCCTACGTGACGTCCGAGCGCAGCGTGGTGAGGGCGCCCGCCGTGGCCAGGACGATCCCGTAGCCGAGCAGGGCCAGGCCGCCCTGCCACCACGGGACCAGCGGGGCGGCGCCGCCCAAGCCGCGCGAGACGTTGGCCGTCACCGACTCGAGCGCCTGTGCGGCCTGGCCGGGCAGCCACTTCCCCACCGACGGCACCACGCCCACGACGATCGGCTCGAGGATCGCGGTGACGCCCAGGCCCACCACGATGGCGACCACCTGGTTCTTGACGAGCGCCCCCAGACCCACGCCGTAGACGGCATAGAGGATCGCGGCCGCCAGGATCCCGGGGAAGACGTGGCGGTACTCCGTGAGCATGACGGTGACGTTGCCGATGCCACCGGCCACCACGCTCAACCCGAACACCAGAGCCACCGCTCCCGCCACGATGCCGACGGCGGTGCCCCCGAGCGTCGACGCCAGCAGTTTCGAGCCCACGACGCGGCCGCGCCGGGGCTCGGCCAGGTACGTCGGGGTGATGGTCTTGTGGCGGTACTCCCCCGTCATGCACAAGATGCCGAGAACGAGCGCGAGGTCGAGGGAGACGGTCAAGACCGAGAACGCCGAGTCGAACCAATTGGCCGAGCCCCGGACGGCCAGGATCACGCCGCTGTGATCGTGACGACGCGGCGCGAAGGCGACCACCGTGGTGAGCGCGGCGACGAGGAAGGCGGTGATGCCGAGGACGAGCCAGGTCGACCAGATCGTCGTGAACTTCTTGACCTCGGCCGCAACCAGCCGCCTCACGGCACACTGCCCCCGTTGCGCCCGCTCCCGGGCGCGGTGGTGGGGACCGAGAGGGGCCCCATGGCGTGGCCACCGCTCCCCATGCCTTCGGTGAGCTCGAAGAAGAGCTGCTCGAGCGACTCGCCCGACGAGGTCATCTCGTAGACGACGATGCCGTCTCGCGCCATGAGCGGCCCCACGACCTCGGGCGTCGTCCCCTCCGCCACCACGACGTCGGGGCCCTCGAGCCGCACCGACGTCGGCGCGTGCTCCCCCGCTGCCGACGCGGCGGCCTCCTCGAGGACGCGTGCGAGGCGCGCCGCGTCGGGGGTGCGAACCCGGACGCTGGTCCTCGCCCCCCGGAGGAGCTCGTCGAGTCGGCCGTCGGCCACGAGGCGGCCACCGGCCAGGATGATGACGCGGTCGACGGTCTGGGCGGCTTCGGCCAGCAGGTGTGACGAGACGAGCACCACTCGGCCCTGGCCCGCGTACCAACGCAGGAACCCGCGCATCCAGGCGATGCCCTGGGGATCGAGACCGTTGGCGGGCTCGTCGAGAATCAGCACCGGCGGGTCGCCGAGCAACGCCCGAGCCAGCTCGAGGCGCTGGCGCATCCCGAGTGAGAACCCCCCGACCTTGCGGTCGGCGTCGCCGGACAGGCCCACGAGTTCGAGCACCTCGTCCACGCGCTGGTTACCGATCCCGCTCACCGTGGCGATGACCCGGAGGTGGTTGCGCGCCGTGCGCGCCGGGTGGAATCCCGACGCCTCGAGCACGCCGCCCACCGTCCGGGTGGGGTCGGGGAGGTCGTGGTAGGCAACACCGTGCACGAGAGCTCGGCCCGAGGTGGGGGCCACTAGGCCCAGCAACATGCGCAGGGTCGTCGTCTTCCCCGCACCGTTGGGGCCGAGGAACCCCGTCACCATGCCCGGCTCCACCACGAAGCTCAGGTCGTCGACGGCGAGGACGTCGCCGAAGCGCTTGGTGAGCCCCCGGGCGATGAGCTGGGTGTCGACGCCCGACCGAGCTTCGACCGTGGTCGCCGTCCCCCCTAGAAGGTGAGGATCTGGCGGATGATCTCGCCCTTCTTCATGGCGTCGAAGGCGTCCTGTGCCTTGGACAGATCCATGCGTGACGAGATCATGCCGTCGAGGTCGAGACGGCCCGCCTTCCACAGACGGATGAGGCGGCCGAACTCGCTGCGCACGTCGGCCGAGCCGTAGTACGAGCCCAACAGTTTCTTCTCCATGAAGAACAGCTCGAAACAGTTGAACTCGACGTTCTTCTCGGCGCTGCCCGCACCCACGATCACCGCCGTGCCGCCCCGTCGCACGGCGTCGTAGGCGGCCCGGATGGTGAGGGGCAAGCCGATGCACTCGATGGCGTAGTCGAACCCGCCGGCCGAGCCATTGATCTCCGCGTTGGCCGCGCTCAGATCGTCGGGCTTCACTCCGTGCGTCGCCCCGAAGCCGAGAGCGGTCTTCAACTTGGAGTCGACCATGTCGACGGCCACGATCTCGGCCGCGCCGGCGATGCGCGCCCCCTGGATGGCGGCGATGCCCACGCCACCGGCCCCGAACACCACCACGCTCGATCCCGGCTTCACTTTGGCCGTGTTGAGCGCGGCGCCGACGCCCGTGGTCACGCCGCAGCCGATGAGCGCCCCGATCTCGTAGGGCACGTCATTGGGGATCTTCACCACACCCTGCTGGGGCAGCACCATCTCCTCGGCGAAGGTTCCCGTCCCGGCGAAACCGAAGACGGGCTCGCCACCGCGCGAGAACTTGGCGGCGCCGGCGATGTTGAAGAAGATGTCCACGCACAGGTTGGCCTCACCGCGCAGGCACGCCTGGCACTTTCCGCACGGCGGGGTCCAGGCCACGATCACGTGGTCGCCCACCGCCACTTGGTCCACGCCCGGGCCCACCTCGATGATCTCGCCCGCGCCCTCGTGGCCGAGGACGGCGGGGGCGGGTTGGGGCAGGGTCCCGTTCATCGCCGACAGGTCGGAGTGGCACACGCCCGCGGCGTGGAGCTTCAGTCGGACCTCGCCGGGTCCCGGGTCGGTCACCTCGACGTCGTCGTAGATGTCGATGACTTCCTTGCCAACCTCGTTGAAAATCGCTGCGCGCATCCGAGTTCCCTCCCTGGTGGCCGACCGTTCCTCGCTGCCGCCGACCCTGCCTGCGCATTCGACCATGCGCCACCGTGGGGCCGCAACACCTCCCCCTCGCGATCGCCCGCTGTGCCCGCGGTTTTGACAGGCCCGACGTGCATTGCGGCCCGCGCTGCTTTGCAGGCCGCGTCGCTCTACACGCCCGCGGTGGACTGCCCGTTGGGGGCGAGTCCGCTCGGCAGCAGGAGACGGACCGCCACGGCCAGCTCGTCCCGGACGCGGTCCATGTCGCTCCAACCGTTCACCCAGCCGACCAGCGAGGAGTACCAGACGTGGCCGATGATCCGGGTGCGCTCGGCGTGGTCGGGGGGCTGGGGCTCGCCGATGGCTCTGATGATGATGCCGTCCATCACCGCCCCCATCTGCTGCTGGCACTCGATGGCGGCCACGTCGGGCGAGGCCAGGGAGGCGAAGACCGCCGCCACCAGCTGGGGTTGCCGCCCCATGGCCCGCAGGGCCCGTTCCAGGACGTCGAGGACGCGCTCGGACGCCACCGACCCCCGGGCCGGGACCTGGGCCAGGCGGGCGTCGAGCTGCTCCACCCAGTAGACGAGCGCGGCGGCGAGGAGGTGGTCCTTGGACGAGAAGTAGCGGTAGACGGTGCCCATGGCCACATGGGCCCGGGCGGCCACGTCGCGCATCTGGACGGCCTCGTAGCCGCCTTCGAGGCCCAGCTCCATGGCGGAGTCGATCACCCGTTGACGCCGAGCCTCCTGGGCGCGGGTCAGCGATCGGGGAAGCACCCTCTGCTGCACAGGGATGCACGCTACTCCCGGTCCTGGCCGAAACGGAACCCGTTCTACTCCGGCGCACCGCTCCCGACCAGGCCAAATCTGACATGTCGTCAGCAAATGAGGGCTAGCCTTCGCACGGATGGCCCCTGACTCGGCCGACGCGGCCCTGGACACGACCCTCGACGACACCGACGACCCGGGCTCGATCGCCGCCACCGACGGCCGAGTCCCCGGGCGGCGCGGCCTCGCCACCCGGACCCGGCTCCTCGAGTGCACCGCCGAGCTGCTCGCCACGACCCCGTGGCGCTCGATCAAGGTCATCGACATCGCACGTCAGGCGGGGACCTCGCCGGCCACCTTCTACCAGTACTTCGAGAACGTCGAGCAGGCCATCCTCGTCATGGCCGAGGAGCTCATGCAGGGTGCGGGCACCCTGGCCGAGCTGGTCGACGGCGACTGGTCCGACGACGGAAGCTGGGACACCGCACGACGGGTGGTCGAGGGGTTTATGGCCTACTGGGACGCCAACCGGGCCGTGTTCCGCGTGGTCGAGCTCGCCACCGAGGAGGGCGACCTGCGGTTCCAGGGGTTGCGGGTGCGGGCCCTCAACGCCGTGACCGTCACCTTGGCCCGCGTGATCGCGTCGGGCGTCCCGAACCGGAGTCCGGCGGGGACCGACGCCATGGCGGTGGCCGCCACCCTCATCTCGATGCTCGCCCATGTCGCCGCCCACCGCTACGGCTTCGAGTTCTGGGGGATCCGCACGACCGCCATGGTCGAGACCCAGGCGCGCGTGCTGCACTGGGCCGTGACGGGAAGGGCGGCCCCTGCGAGCGTCGACGGCGGCGGCGTCTCTGCGCCACGCACCGGCCCCGTGGTGGGAGGGGGCGCCGCCCAGGTCCGGGTGAGCCAGGCCCGACAGAGGCCGGGGCCCGAGGTGCCCCCCCGACGCGCTACTTGATCGCCACGGGGTTGAGCGGCGAGCCACACCCGTTGGTGAACGGCAACGGCGTGGCGTCGAGGAGGAACGTGTACTGCCCGTCGGCGGCGCAGTCGGCGGCGAGCTCGTCGAGCATCCAGTTCTGGCCCTGGGTCATCCCCATCTCGACGATGTGCAACAGGTGGACGGGGAGATAGACCTCGGCGTCCTCGCACGGGATGACCTCGAGCGCCATCGTGTCGGTGCTCACCGCGGCTACGTCATGGGCGTGGAACCACTCGGCGGTCGCCATCGACAGTCCTGACGACAGGCCCATGTACTGCATCACGTCGCCGAAGCGGAGCATGTTGGGGAGGGGAACCGTCGCCCCTCCGGCCGGGAACCGTTGCGGCATGCCGAGCCGGGCCATCTGCCCGGTGCGTACCAGGACGATGTCGCCGGCCTCGACCGTCACACCAGCGAGCTCACACGCGGCGTCGAGGTCGGCCGGCATGATGGCGTAGCCGCCCTCGAGGACGTCGGTGTTCTTGGCCCGCGCCACGTCGAGGAGCACGCCCCGGCTGACGAGGGAGTCCACGAGGTGGATCCCGAGACGACTCGCGCCTGCCGAGGTGACCGCCGTTGCCGGGTAGCCGTTGTAGAGCATCCCTCCGTAGCTCACATGGGCCAGGCCGTCCCAGTGCGTCGCGCACTGCAGCGGCATCACCACCACGTCCTCGTTGGCACAGATCCATTCGGTGTCGTCCGACAGCGGCACGTTGACGTACGACATGGTGCGCACGGGGTTGAAGCGGCCCGGCACCACGCCCTTCTGGATGCCCTCGGCTTCTGACAGCGCCAGACCCATGGGGAACGCCCGGCCCGTCCGGACGCAACCCGCGGCGCGGCGGCGGACCTCGTCGGTGATGAAGTTGAGGGTGCCGAGCTGGTCGTCATCTCCCCAACGACCCCAGTTCCGCACCTTGGCGGCGATCGTCGTGAACTGCTCCGAAGCACCCATCGCCGCCGCAGGCTACCGCCTCTCACCGCCGGCGAGCACCGGCCCGGGACCGGGGCCAGGCACAGAAAGCCCCTGGTCGCCGAGCCGCCGCAGTCGTAGACTGGCCTGGTCTCAGTTCCTCACGAGACGGCGTGACGACGCACGAGGAGGTGTGCCGGTGCGGATCTCGACCCTTCTTGCTGGCAAGGGAGATTCGGTGGCCACGATCACCGCGGACACCACGGTGACCGGTGCGGTGGATGCCCTGCGGAAGCACGGCGTGGGCGCACTGGTGGTGTCGTCCGATGGCAAGCACATCGACGGGATCGTCTCTGAACGCGACATTGTGCGCGGGTTGAGCGGGCAGCTCGCAGCGTTGCTCGCCGAGCCCGTCCGCAGCATCATGACGTCCAAGGTCTTCACGGTTTCACCCGACGACGACGTCGAGTCGCTCATGGCGGTGATGACAGAGCGACGGATCCGGCATGTCCCGGTGGTGTGCGACGAAGTCCTGTGCGGGATCATCAGCATCGGCGACGTCGTGAAGAGCCGGATCGATGAGCTGGAGAAGGACCGCAAGGAGCTGGTGGAGTACATCAACGCTCGCTGACGGTCCGGCCGCCTACACTGGCACACGTTGCCCGTTTCTTTCCGACCGCTTCAGCGCGCCGACTTCGCTCTCCTGGCCAGGTGGTTGGCGCTGCCGCACGTGGCACCGTGGTGGTCCGACGAGCCGACGGTCACGGCGCTCGAGGCCAGCTACGGGCCCTCGGTTGACGGGACCGACCCGACCGAGGCGTTCATCATCGAGCTCGAGGGGCGTCCTGTCGGCTTCGTCCAGCGTTACCGCCTCGATGACTACCCGGCATGGTGCGGGGCTCTCGGCGTCGAGCGGGCCGCCGGGATCGACTATCTGATCGGCGTCCCGGAGCTGATCGGTGTCGGCCTGGGCCCGGTCATCGTGGACTCGTTCACGGCGCTCACCTTCGAACGGTATGCCGACATCGACCGGATGGGGGTGGCGGTCCAGCAAGCCAACCACCGCTCGTGGCGGGCGCTCGAGAAGGCCGGCTACGACCGCGTCTTCGAAGGCATGATCGACTCCGACGACCCGAGCGACGCCGGGCCCAGCTACGTCTACGTGCGCGCCCGCTGAGGGCGCCTCGTGCGGGTCAAGACCCGCCCAGGAGGGTACGCAGCATCGCCAAGCGCCCCGGCGCCACGCGCCACCACGTCCACTTCCCGCGCTTCTCGCCGACGATCAGGGGACCCCGGGTCGCACCACGTGCCCGGGGAGGTTCTTCGTGAGCACCTCGCCGTCGCGCACGATCGGCACGCCGTTGACGATGGTCCAGGCAATGCCCCGGGGGCGCGCCGAGTAGCGCGCCTCGCCACCGGGGAAGTCGTTGACCTGCTTCTTGGACTCGAGCTCGATGGTGTCGGGGTCGAAGACGAAGGCGTCGGCCCAGTAGCCGGGCAGCAGCACTCCCCGACCCTCGAAACCGAGCAACGCGGCGGGCACCTGCGTCAGCTGCCGGATGCCTTCCTCGAGACTCCACAGCTTGCGGTCGCGCACCCAAAACGCCAGGAACGCCGTCGACCAGTCCGACCCGTCGTCGCGGTCGAGATGGGCCCCGCCGTCGGAGACGCCGATGATCATGGCGGGGTGGCTCTGGCCGTGGGCCACGGCCTCCTCCCATGCCCGGCTCTTGTTGACGTAGCGGAAGACGGTGCGCAGATCCTCGTCGAGCGCCAGGTCGAGCAGCGCGTCGGCGGGCTCCTTGCCGAGCTCGGTGGCGATGTCCGCGATCGTGCGGCGCACGAACTTCTCGTTGTGCGGCATGGCCACCTCGTCGACCTCGACCACACTCCAGCGCGGCGGCGGCAGGGTCGACCCTTTGGCGCCGTCGGTGTTGGGATGCTCCACGGCGTGGCGCATCTCGTCGCGTGCGGCGGGGTCGCGCAGGAGGGCGAGCCGATCGTCTCGTGCCACCCCGGGACCGACGGCCCGGTGCCATGCCGGCACCCCCTCGTAGAGGTTGGTGCCCGACTCGATCCGGAAGTCACGGTCGAAGGGATGGTTGCGCAGCAGCGAGAAGATCCCGACGCCCTTGCGACCGACCTCCTCGATCCACTGCGACACCTGCTCCCACTCCGCCCCGGGCACGTCCACCTTGGAACGCCCCCCGAGCCCCTGGAGGATGATGGGAAGCCGGCTCACGGTCCCGAGGCGCAGGAGCAGGTCCTTGTCGGGCTGGTCGAGTCCCCCGATGGCGCTGCGGTGGAGGTAGCTGATCGACCCGCCGTTGTGGTGGCCCGCCTCCGCGCACAGGACCTCGAGCTCACCCAGGGACGCGAACCGACTGGGGACGGGACGTTCGTCGCCGTCGAGCTGGGTCGGGCCGTGCGAGGACGAGAAGCCCGCCGCCCCCGCCTCCATGGCCTCGGCCACGATGCGGCGCATCTGCTCGACCTCGTCGTCGGTGGCCTCGCGCTCGGACCCCGCCTCGCCCATGACGGTACGCCGCACGGCGGAGTGCCCGACGTAGCAGGCCATGTTCACGCCGAGCTTGCCGCGCCGCGAGGCGAGGAACTCGGGGAACGACTCGAACTCCCATTGCACGGCCGACAACGCCACGGGGGACATGCCCTCGACCTTGGCGAACATGCGGGCCAGGTAGTCGCGCTGATCGGGACGGTTGGGGGCCACCGAGAACCCGCAGTTTCCGGCCAGCACCGTGGTGACGCCGTGGTAGCACGACGAGGTGGCATACGGCTCGAACGTGAGCTGCGGGTCGTAGTGGGTGTGGGCGTCGACGATCCCCGGCGCCACGTGCAGCCCGTCGGCGTCGATGACCTGGTCGGCCTCGGATGGCGCGACGAACCCGACCTTCACGATGCGGCCGTCTTTGATCCCGATGTCGCCGCGACGGCGGGCGAGCCCGGTGCCGTCGACCACGATGCCACCCATGATGGCGAGGTCGTAGGTGCTCACGTGCCACTCCTTGCACCGGCGCATCCACCGGTCATCAGCCCGGCCTTGCGCCGGTGGTCAGCTTGTGGTCAGCCGGTCCAGACGATCGACTGCAGCTCCGAGTACGCCTCCAGGCCGTAGTCGCCTCCGTCGCGCCCGACTCCCGACATCTTGAACCCCCCGAAGGGCGCCTCGTGGTTGCGCTGGGCGGTGTTGATTCCCACGTGCCCCGCTCGCAGCCGCTGGGCGACCTCGAAGGCCCGGGCCGTGTCGCCCGAGAAGACGTAGTCGTAGAGGCCGAAGTCGCTGTCGTTGGCGATGGCGATGGCCTCGGCATCGTCGTCGAACGGGATGACCACGAGCACGGGGCCGAAGATCTCCTCGCGCGCCACGGCCATGCCGTTGTCGGCGACGAACAAGGTGGGGTCGACGTAGAAGCCGCGCTCGAGATGCGACGGTCGCCCTCCTCCCGCCACGAGCCGGGCTCCCTCGTCGCGCCCGGCGGCGATGTGGCCCTCGACCCGGTCGCGCTGGGCGGCGGAGATGAGCGGCCCCACGATCGTGTCGAGCTCGGTGGGGTCGCCCACCTTGAGCGCCCCCGCATATCCCTCGAGCATCTCGAGAACCTGGTCGAAGACGCCGCGCTGGACGATGGCCCGCGTGGGCGCGGTGCAGATCTGCCCGGAATGGAAGCTCCACGTGGAGCCGATGCACCCCACCGCGCCCTCGAGCTTGGCATCGTCGAAGACGATGCACGCCCCCTTGCCACCGAGCTCGAGCAGGAGGCGTTTCATGGTCCGTCCCCCCGCCGAGGCGATGCGCGTGCCGACCTGGGTGGACCCGGTGAAGCTGATCATGTCCACGTCGGTCGACTCGACCAGGGCGGCGGCGGGGCCGGCGTCGGCGGAGTTCACGAAGTTGACCACACCGGGGGGGAACCCCACCTCTTCGAGGATGCGCACCAGCTCCACCACGGTGAGGGGATCCTGGGCGGCGGGCTTGACCACGACGGTGTTGCCCATGGCCAGCGCGGGGGCGACCTTCCCGGCCATGTTGACGAGCGGGAAGTTGTACGACGTGATGCAGGCCACCACGCCGACCGGCTGGCGCAGGGCCAGCGCGCTGATGAGCCCACCGGGGGCGAGCGGCGTCGCCACCGCCACCTGGGGAGGAATGGCGCGCTGGGCCACCGGACGCAGGTCGAGCGAGTAACGCTCGAACCGGCTCACAGCGATGGGCACCTGGAGGCTCGACCCCACCGCGGCGGTGGCGCCCGTCTCGGCGATCACGAGCGGGAGCAGCTCCTCGGCCCGCGCCGCGATGGCCTGGGCGGCACGGGCCATGAGCGCGCCACGCTCGGCGGGAGGCGTCGCCGACCACGCCGGCAGCGCCTCACGTGCGGCGGCGGCGGCCGCCTCGGCATCGGCGACCGTGGCATTGGGGGCCGTACCCACGACCTCCTCGGTGGCGGGGTTGACTACGTCGTAGGTGCCGCCCGAGGCATCGACCCACTTGCCGCCGATGAAGAGCTGGCTCTCGTCTCTGAAGCCAGTCACAGGCGTCTGGGCCATGGCCGCCGATGGTACCGGGTGTCTGACGTGCCGTCAGGTCCGGGACCACCGTGAAGCGTGAGCACAGATCTGACCTACCGTCAGGTCGCTGCTACCGTGCGCACACGCCCGGGAGCTCCGCGGAGCCGAGCTTCGGGCCCGGACCGAGGAGGAACGTGCGATGAGCCCGGCAGTCGGCTTCCAGGACGCCACCGCCATCGCCGGCATCGCGCAGACGGCGTTCTCCAAGCACCTCGAGCCCACCGAGGCGGAGCTGGCGTGCACGGTGATCGTCGACGCCTGCTCGGACGCCGGCATCGACCCGTCCGAGATCGACGCCTTGTGCTCGTACACGATGGAGGCGACCGAAGAGGTCGACATCGTCCGCAACATCGGGTGCGGGGAGATCACGTTCTTCAGCCAGATCGGCTACGGCGGCGGAGCGGGATGCGGAGTGGTGGGGCACGCCGCGCTGGCCGTGGCGAGCGGCCAGGCCGAGGTGGCCGTGGCGTGGCGGTCCCGCAAACGAGGATCGGGGCCCCGCCCGTGGACGAGCACCTCGGTCCAGCTGCGGGTGCCGGGCGCCTGGACACGGCCGTTCGGGATGTTGCGGCCCGTCGACGAGATCGCCATGCTCACGCGGCGCTACATGCACGAGTACGGCGCCACGCGTGACCACCTCGCCAACGTGGCCATGGCCGTGCGCAAGCACGCCAACATGAACCCGGCCGCGATCATGTACGACAAGCCGATGAGCCGCGACGACTACATGGCGTCGCGCTGGGTGTCCGAACCGCTGTGCCTGTTCGACAACTGTCTCGAGACCGACGGCGCGCTGGCGTGCGTGATCGTGTCCGCCGAGCGGGCACGCGACCTTCGTCACCCCCCCGTGTACGTGCACGCCTTCGCCCAGGGGCTACCACCCGAGCACCAGACCATGGTCAATTTCTTCAATGAGGACCCGCTCACCGGGCCCGCCTGGGCGTGCGCCCGGCGCCTGTGGGCCAATGCCGCCTTCGGGCCCGAGGACGTCAACGTGGCGCAGATCTACGACGCCTTCTCGCCCTTGATCCTGTTGTCGCTCGAGGGCTACGGATTCTGCAAGCGCGGGGAGGCCGGCCCCATGACCGAGAACGGCAACCTCGAGTGGGAAAAGGGATCGCTGCCGGTGAACACCGCCGGGGGCGGCCTCTCCGAGGCGTATGTGCACGGCTTCAACCTCATCAACGAAGGGGTCCGTCAGATGCGCGGCACCTCGACCGCACAGGTCGACGGGGCCGAAACCTGCCTCGTGACCTCGGGAGAGGGCGTCCCCACGAGCGCCCTGCTCCTGCGGCGCTGAGCGCCCAGCGCGTCGCGTTCCCGACACGGGCGGCACACGACAAGCAGCACACGTCAAGAGGAAGAGAAGGAAGAAGAGGCACATGAGCAACGCAGCGGCGTTCTCCGGAGGGTACGTGGCCAACCGCGGCCCGTCGGAGGAGGGCTATCTCATGCCGGCGGTCGACGAGGAGGGGAGCTTCTTCTGGGAGGGCACCCTCCTCGGTGAGCTGCGCATCCAGGTGTGCAACTCCTGCGGCAAGCTGCGTCACCCCCCGCGTCCCATGTGCCCGTCGTGCCGGTCCACGGACCGGGGCTGGAAGCAGGTGGCCGGCGCGGGCACGATCTGGTCGTTCGTCGTCCCCCACCCCCCGCTGCTCGAGCCCTACTCCAGCCTGGCCCCCTACAACGTCATCGTCGTCGCCCTCGACGAGCACCCCACGATCCGGTTCGTCGGCAATCTCGTCAGCGGGCCCGAAGGCGAGCTCAACGAGATCGACCCGGCCACGATCCGCATCGGCGAGCCGGTCGAGGTCGTCTTCAAGCGCTTCCATCGCGCCGACGGCAGCGAAGAGGCACTCCCGTTCTGGGTGCGGACCTAGTCGTCACCCGCAGTGCCGCGCACCCGACGTCGGGTGCGTTACGCCAGGGCGCAGGCCCGGATAGCGGCGTCGGCGGCCGTCTCGGCGCCGAGTAGGGCCCCCTCGGCCAGCCGAGCCATGGCTTCGACACGTTCGGGATGCTCGGCGAAGAACCGCTCGATGGCCTCGTTGTTGGGCGACCCGTCCATGTTCGAGAGGCGGAACACCTCCTCGTCGACGCTCCCGTCGGTGGCGCGGTCGCTGATGACCCGGAACACCGACCACGGGATGCCCCGTTCCTCGCACAGCGCGGCGATGGCCGCTGTCTCCATGTCCAGTGACACCACGCCGCGGGCGCGTAGGGCGGCGATGTGGTCCAAGTCGTTGTTGAAGGTCTCCGACGTCCACATCCTTCCCGCCGGAGTGCCCTTCCCCAACGGCGCCGGGCGGAACTCGTCGCCGGTCGCCCCGTTCACCACGATTTCGGGGAGGATGAGCGTGCCGATGGGTGTCTCGTTCTCCAGTGCGCCGGTGATCCCCACGACCACCACCCGTTCGACCTCCATGGCGTCGAGCAGGCGCGTGGTGCCGACCGTTGCCAGTTCGGTGCCCATCCCGGTGACGATGGCCACCACGTGCCGGTCGCCGATCGTGGCGGAATGCGCGGTGAGGTCGCCCAAGGTCGACTCCTCGAGCTCGAGCTTCCGGACGAGGGGCTCGAGTTCCATGGGCATGGCACAGATGAAGGCGATGTGCGCGGTGGCGGTGGGGTCCGGTGCCGGTGTCATCGCCACAGCCTGCCCCATTCGAAGCGCCAATGCAGGAGGGCCAATGCAG
>Ga0209415_10014459_pt1 | contig 12886 bp, 11 predicted proteins | sample PeaSoiSIISIP2007_FD_187696 | JGI IMG/M metagenome (GOLD analysis project Ga0209415, IMG submission 187696) | Peat soil microbial communities from Weissenstadt, Germany - SII-SIP-2007 (SPAdes) (version 2) | ecosystem: Environmental > Terrestrial > Soil > Wetlands > Peat | place: Germany...
AGGAAACCGGTGGTTATGCCTACTTCCAGGGTTTCACCGATCCGGTGACGATTTCGCCCTTCCTGAACGATTTTCAAGATCGCCTTGAGAATCAGTACAAAGTGACTTTAGAAGCAACGATCGAGAAGGGCGTCCAACCGGTGAGGCTGCGGACCGAACTGCCCAGCCTGAGAATCGAGTGCCCAACGCGCATTTATGTGCGGTAGCGCTTTCTTGGCTTTCTCCGGCACCATCGTAATCGGCTGTCATAAACTGATCGCATTTCCGAACGACGTCGGCGGCGAGTATGTCGGTGTCTGTTGATCATGGCACGATAATCGCCACACTCTCGTAACGGAGCTGGCCGAGTCCCGCGCTGGCGATGAAGTGATCATGAGTAATCGCCGATCACGTGTCACGCGCCGTGCTCTCGCGCTACTCGCACGTACGGATGGAAGCGAATCGACGCGCCCGCAATGAAATCGCCGCACGCCAGTGCGCGGCAGACGAGAAGCGTAAGCAGGAAATCTTCCAGTCAAACGCGGGGCGCAATTGATCATTTACGATAAACGGTTGTGCATGATCGGGGTAGAAACCCACGTCGGCGGAAGCCGCTCGAAGGCATCCTGGAGATTAGTGGCTTGCTCGATGATCAAGTCGAGCCACCGTCGCGAGGCCACTCGCAGTGCAGCAAATCCCTGAGAGCTGATGGCCGATTGGAATTTGGGCAGTTTAAAAGACGGGCGACCCGTGAAGCCTGAGCTGCGCCACCCTTTCCTTCTGCTCTCTGCGGTAGTCATCGGTATCTTCGCCGTCCTGCTGCTCTATTCCCAGACCGCCGCGTTTCTCTGGGATGACGGCTACCAGACGCTCGCCGCTCAACTGATTGCACGCGGCAAGCGGCCGTACCTGGACTTCTGCTTTCCGCAGGCGCCGCTGAATGCGTATTGGAACACAGCATCGATGCGGATCTTCGGCGAGAGCTGGCGGGTGGTACACGCGCTCGCGGCAACCGTCACGGCTGGGACCACTCTGATGGCCGCGCAGTTCGTCTATGCGCGCCTTCCCGTCCCGGCTTGGCGATTGCCCGGCTCGGTTGCTGCGGCGCTGCTGATCGGACTTCATGCCGCCGTCATCGAATACACGACTCTCGGGCAACCGTACGCTTTATGTCTGTTTCTGCTCATCGCCGCGACTCGCATCGCCGTGTTGGCCGTGGAGCAGAAGGGATGGCTGCTCACGGCCGCGGCGGGATTCCTGGCATCGGCTGCCGCTGCAACATCCCTCTTGGTGGTGCTTGCGCCGGTGGTTCTGCTGGTCTGGATTCTGAAAAGGGGCAGGCCTGGAGCAGGCTCCATTTTTCTTGCGGGCGCCATGATTCCTTTCATGCCAGTGTTGTGGTTATTCGCGCGCGGGCCGCACGCGGTGCTCTTCAATCTTTTCGAATACCAGTTGTTGTACCGGCGTACCAACTGGGAGGATGCCACGCCCCATGATTGGCAAGTGTTGACGTCGTGGCTTGCTTCTCCGCAAGCGCTGATTCTCGGATTCCTGTCGATCGCGGGCGTGTGGTTCATCGCCAGGCGCTCTGGATGGGAGCGAGCGCCGCGCGAGGAGTTTTATTTGTTCTGCTGGATGGCCGTGGCGGTGGGCGCCGAACTTTGCCTGGCGCATCCCACATTCGATTGGTATTTCGTTCTGGTGATTCCGTTTCTCGCAATCCCGGCCACCGTGGGACTCTACGCCATTGCTTCGGGGACCCGCAGCGGGGTCCGGCCGTGGCGTTTCGTCGCGGTGCTGTTTGTCACTTTTTCGCTAGGTTGCGCCATGACCCTTTTCCGGGATCGCAATGGCCTTACCTGGCGCGAACTGGAGGCGGTCGCCAGCACAGTGAGCCAGGTGACACCGCAAGGTGGCGCGCTGTGGGCCGACGAGTCGATTTATTTTCTGACGCGGCGTCCACCCGCCGAGGGCACCGAATTTTCCTATGCGGAAGTGATCGATCTGCCTGACCTGCAGGCGGCGCCGCTTCATATCGTTTCTCTGAACGAGTTGGACGGAAGAGCCGCGAAGGGAGTCTACAGCACTGTGGAGACGTGCGAAGAGCCGGAGCAAATCGAAGACCTGAATTTACCGCGCCTGTTCCGCCACAGCGCAAGCGTCGGAAGTTGTCATGTCTTCTGGGAGCCGATTGGGGGTGCGGCGCGATAACGAACCGAATCTCGTTCACCGTCTCTTGTACTACCATTTCTGAATCAGCATGCGGATCTCGGGCTTGCCTAGCTTATATCTGTTGTTCTTTCTATCCGGATTTCCCGCGCTGATTTATCAAATCGTCTGGCAGCGGGCTCTGTTCGCGATTTACGGCGTCAACATCGAGTCGGTCACGATCGTGGTGAGTGCATTCATGCTGGGCTTGGGCCTGGGCAGCCTGATCGGAGGCCGCGTCGCGACGAGTGGTTCCGCTCCCTGGCTGTTACTGTTCAGCGGAGCCGAGCTGGGAACCGCTTTGTACGGAGTGGTGTCCTTGCCGCTGTTTCATTGGGTGGCTGAGTTCACGGCGGGCGCGCCGCCGTTCCAAACCGCGCTGCTCTCGTTCGCGCTCGTCTTCTGGCCAACGATCTTGATGGGCGCGACTCTACCGCTTTTGGTTGAGCAACTGGTCAACCTCTCTGGCAACGTGGGGCGCTCGGTGGGAGTTCTGTACTGCGTCAACACGCTAGGTTCCGCAGCGGCCTGCTTCCTTGCGGCCCTGGTTACCATGCGACGCCTGGGGATGTCGGGGTCGATCGAAATGGCTGCGATGCTGAACGCAGTTGTAGGCCTAACCGCATTAGTCATGCATTTCCGCTGGCGAGACCAGGGACGGGCCCAAGAGGCTGGATGGGCTGAAAGAAGAGACTCGGCTCAGATATTGCCATTTCGTTTGGCTATTTTGCTTGCGGCCATGGCGGGTTTCCTGTCTCTCTCCTACGAGATCGTCTGGTACCGGCTGTATTCGTACGCCAGCGGCGGGCCCGCGCAATGTTTCGCGCTGGTCCTCGGTTCGGTCCTGGCCGGCGTTGCCTTTGGTTCTCTGCTAAGCCGCCGCATCTGCCGAGGGAAGTCCGCGGAGGTGGTACCGCTGGTGCGTTTCATATTGCTGCTGGTGACGACGGCGAATCTGCTGGCGTTCGCGATCGTGCCGGTGACAGCATTGCTGGTGCAGCGCGTGACCTACGCCTGGAGCCTGCCTCTGGTGGTGGTCGCGGCAGGCATGTTGGGATCCACGTTTCCGCTGGTATGCCACATCTCCGTCCGGCCCGATGCCCGCGCCGGGGCCGGCATGAGCTATCTGTACTTCAGCAACATCGTCGGTTCAGCGGCGGGAAGCTGGATCGTGGGGTTCGTTTTAATGGATTTCTGGACGCTACGCTGGATCTCCGTGTTCCTGGCTCTTTTCGGAGCCGGGATTGCCGTAGTGCTCTCGGGTGCCGCGCAACTCGGTCGCCGGGAGAGGACCAAGGCATTCCTTCTGACCGGGGTTTTGAGCGCTGCGGTCTTGCTCTCCTCTCGGCCGTTGTTCGCCACGATCTTTGGACAGATGCAGTCCAAGCAGGATTGGGGACAGATGGGCACACGGTTGACGGACATTGTCGAGAATCGCAGCGGCGTGATTACGGTCGACGAGGATGGCGCTATCTTTGGTGGCGGGGCTTTCGACGGCTGGATGACCACCGACGTCCGCGAGACGAATCAGCTCATGCGACCACTGGCTCTCAGTTTTTTTCACGCCAGCCCGAAGCAAGTGCTGGTGGTCGGGATGTCCGGCGGCGCGTGGTCTCAGATCATCGCCAATCATCCGCAACTGGAGAAGGAGGTGATTGTCGAAATCAACCCCGGATATCTCAAAATTGTCCAGCGATATCCGCAGGTCGCGCCGCTGTTACACAATCCTAAGGTAGAACTTGTGATCGACGATGGCCGCCGCTGGATGTTCCGGCATCGCGACCACCAGTTCGACGTGATCGTGATGGATACGATCTATCATTGGCGTGCGAACGCGACGAACCTGCTTTCCGTTGAGTTTTTGCGCCTCGCGCGTCAACTGCTGGCGCCTGGCGGAATTCTTTACTACGACACGACCTTCTCGCCTGACGCGCAGAGAACTGGTGCACTGGAATTCCCGTGCGCGTTCCGGTTCGGGCCGATGATGGTGGTCGGCGACCGTCCAATCCAAATCGACCGGGAGCGCTGGCGAAGCGTCCTGTTGCGTTACAGACTGGATGGAAATCCGATCCTCGATCCGGCCGTTCCGGAGGATCGCAGCAGGCTGGAAGAAATCCTCCAGCGCGCCGACACGCTGCCGGGAAACAAGTATGTTTCCGAGGGTATGGAAACCAGAGAGAACATTTTGCGCCGCACGAAACACATGCAGGTGGTCACCGACGACAACATGGCGACCGAGTGGAGGCCCTAGGTGCAGCGCGGACGTTGGAGCCGGATCGTGGTGGGATTCCTGGCATTCGGAGCGATCGCGATCGCGCTGGCGCAGGTGGGGGATTCGAACTACGGTGCGCCGTTGTGGCCGGGTTCGCGATATACCCGGGCTGACCGGGACCGGGCGATCGAGCGCGGCCTCAATTTCATATACCATTCCATCGCCACCAATCCCGATCATTTTCACGAATGGGGCAGCGATCTGCTGTTTGCCTTCTACAAGATTTCGGAGACGTCACTGAGTTCACACTTACGGCGAATGGCCTCAGCCATGGGACGCGAGCGCGCGCAGGAGTGGCGCCGTATCCACCCGACATTGCCGAAGGACGCGGATGCGTTTGACGTGATCGATCTGGCTAGCGGGAATGACGCAGCCGAGCGGCTGGGCGTGCCTAGCCTGCAAATGCGGTCGCAGCTCGTGGAGGCGGCTCCGCGGGTCTCCATCTACGATTACTTCCTTTTCGATCCCGCGAAGGAGCCGCCGCCCTCCGATATCCCGGAGCAATGCTCGAAATGTGGGGTCCAAAACGCGCGCGGTGAGAAGGTCTGCAAGCGCTGCGGCGCCAAGCTCAAAATGCGCAATCGCTACGATCTCTACCAGGACGCGCTGATCGGAACCTATACGGGCGACCATACGGGAATCACGATGGGCGTACCTTACGCAGCCGTCTTGCAGTGGCTGCCGGTGATGAGGCCTTACCCGATCCACCGGGCGGGCAACGACTCGGACTACTATGCCGGCGTGTACGCCGCCACGCATGTCGTATACACCTACAACGACTACAGCCGATATAAAATTTCACGCCAGTGCTTTGCGGAAGAGTTCGAGCACCTCAACGCGAATTTAAGACAGGCGATCGCCGACCAGGACCCAGAGACTATGGGCGAATATCTCGATTCGTTGCGATCATTTGGACTAACCCTGCGGGACCCGCTGGTGCGCACCGGATTCGAGTATCTCTTGTCGGCGCAGAATGCCGACGGTAGCTGGGGAGACACGAAGGACCCGGACCCGTATGGAAGATATCACCCAACCTGGACGGCGATCGACGGATTGCGCGATTACCGCTGGACGCGGGTGTTGCCGTGCCCGGTGTTTGGACGATGAGGGCGGAGAGAAGCGATTTCAAGAGCCTCCCCATCCGACCAAGCTCACGCCACAACTACTAGTTGCCACCATCCTTCTTAGGTGTTTCTTCCTTTTTCTTGCCGCCCTTTTTCTTACTGACCTTCTTGTTTTGTTCCTTCTTCGGCGCGTCCTGCCCGAACGTAACGGCAGCGACGGCGCCGAAGAGACTGAGGGCAAGCAATACCGTCAGAATCTTCTTCATGGGTTTCTCCTTCAATACAATGAGCAAACTAGACCGCTCCTTGCAATACTAAATGTTTCTTGTCGCCAGCGACCTTTACTCTCGTAATTAAAATTTCTTAAGAAACCCTGAGAGGAAAGCCTTGATCGTCACTTCATGACTCCCCAGAGACTCGAAAAGTCATCGGTCCACATGCGGAAGCCCCGCCGCGGAGCAAGTATCTCCGCGGCTTTTACCAGGTCTGGTGCGGTCTGGCGAATCCCTGGATCGGCGATCACTACCCAACCGGATGGATAGCAAAGAATGTCGTCATCGTCGGGACTAAAACTGTAATACAGCGCGATCTTGTTGAAGGAGGAGGCAACACGCTCCAAGACTGGGCGCAGATCGAGGTAGTTGTTCGAGACGTTCAGGGCCAGCAACCCTCCCGGTTTCAAGTGTCGGAAGTAAGTTTGTAGCGCCTCTCGAGTGATGAGATGAACGGGTACGGAGTCGCCGGAGAACGCGTCCATCACCAGAAGGTCGAACTGCTGGCTCGGCTCATGCTCCAGCGAAAGGCGGGCATCGCCGAGCGCAATTTCAATCTTCGCGGGGCTATCCGTCAGATAGGTGAATTTGGTCTTAGCGATCGGTGGGACCAGTGCGTTGATCTCATAGAAGCGATAGATATCCCCAGGTCTTCGGTAGGCGGCCAGAGTGCCACACCCCATGCCCATAATTCCCACCCGTTGCGGCGCAGCAGTCCGCGCGGCCATCACATGTCCGATCCCGGAGGCCTTACAAAAATAGGTGATCGGCTGCCTGCGATACTCCTCGCTGAGCATCTGCTCGCCGTGGTTGATGAGGCCGTGAACCAACATTCGGTACGGTTCTTCGTCCGGCTCGGCATACTCCCTCACCCGTAGCTGGCCGTAGAAGTTACGCTCGACCAGCAGGTAGTTGTGCACGCTCCGCCGCATAACCATTCCCAGATAAACCACAAAGCCGCAGAAGACGACCCCCAAAGCGGGCCTCCAGAACCTCGGCGCACTCAACCATCCTGTCTTGGGCCGTGGCGCTAATATCCCGGCGAGCGCGGCGCACATCGCCAGTCCTATCGGAAACTCATAGTAAGAGTTGAAGAAGTTCGGCGCGATCAAGCCGACAAACACTCCTCCCGCTGCCCCGCCCAGCGCGATCGCAACGTAAAATTCGGTCAAATACCTCGCATGGGGTTTCAGCCGTGTGAGCTCACCGTGACAGAACATGCACCAGACGAAAAGCGAGGCCGTAAACACGCCAATGGTCGGAATCATGTGCGGTCTCCGTGCGGCCGGATGAAGCCAGTAGCCGGCGATCGCCAGCCCCACCACGACCAACGGGAGATAAATCGCTCGCCGGTACGATCCGGACGTGTTAAAAACAGAGGATGAAGCTGAACAGGTAGGTCGCGAGCGGAAGCACCCAAAGGAACGGGATCGCCGCCACGTCCTGGGTAAGGAAAGTGGTTACAGAGAGCAATAGAATCGAGGCGCATGCGGCCAGTGCGACCCACAAGATTCGCGTTGCGGTCCGCGGCTCCTCTGGGGGCGCTGTGTCTTCCCTGACGATGATCGTAGGGTGCATGCCCGTTCGCGCCCCAAGCCACGCAGTCGCCGCGCATAACGCCACGAAGCACACATATCCGAACGACCAGGCGTTGGCTTGTAAACGAGTGGTTAACGCGGGCTCAAACAACAGGGGATAGGACAGGAGCGCGAGCATCGAGGCGAGATTCGAAAGCGCGAAGAGCCGGTAAGGGATTGCGCCGCGGTACGTTCGCGCGTACCATGCCTGCACCAGCGAACTGGTCGTCGAGACGACGAAATACGGCAATCCGACGGTGACGCTAAGCAAGCCGAGAATTCGGAGCGAAGGGCTGTCCGCCGGCGCCGGCGTCCACGAAGGATTGGCATATATGGGAAGTGCGAGCAGGCTTAACGCCAGCACTGTGCTGTGGATCAGCGCTTGCCTTCGCGCACTGAACCGGCCCTGAAGCCAGTGCGCGTAGACGTAGCCGAACAGGAGCACGATCTGAAAGAACAGCATGCAGGTGCTCCAGACCGCGGACACGCCGCCGAACCACGGCAGGATCATCTTCGCGATCATCGGTTGGATTTGAAAGAGAAGGAAGGCGGAAAGAAAAACGGTGCATGCGGACAAAAGCTCGAGGGCCGTCATGGTCTACGGTTGGAAGCAACCGGACAGGCGCATAAGCGAGAAGTCTATCACAATGACGGGTTTACGGCGCAGCCGGGCGCGAGTGAAGGCGCGGCGGTCGTGGCGCTATCGGGTCGCGAAACCTCGCGATCACCTCGGCTGGTTCACCCAGCTCCACTAATCGCTTGACATCCAGGCGCGCAAACTCTTTCCGAAAGACGCCGTCCATGCGTGGCTCCAAGTCCTCCATCAATGGCGCAGCATTGGTCAGGGCGGATTCGCCGGAACGACGCTCAACAGGACTAGCTGTGCCTTAAAGCGACTGGCCATGGCATTCAAACGAAGGCTGTGTGGGCATGCGTCATAACCCACTGTGTACCGAGCGGTTATCGCGCTAATTCGCGCACCGTCAGACAAAATAGGCGCACGTGCCTTCTCGACAATGAGCAAGATCGCAGGCCGTTCAAGAGCAGATGATTCTGCGGGAGGGAAAGCGGCCTTGTCTTAAGGCCGTTATAACGCGCGGCGTTTCGTCGTGCGGATCCTAGCAGCGCCTGTTGTCTGATACTCTGACATTGACCGTTTCTCGGACACGCTTTTCGCCCCGCCGCTCCTGGCCTGGCGCCGGAATCCCGTAAAAACCAATATTTCGGCAGCGAGAAGTTGCGTCTTGCACCCACATCACTATATGGCTTCCGGATTGCCTCAGCGAAAGCCGTAGGTCGGACTGAAAGGATTTCGTTCCATGGCGTCAAATGGCTGCTCAGGAGAGTGCGCCGGTTGCAAGGGCGCGGGCGCACCCGGCTCGGAGAGCCGGCGGACAATGTTGTCGTGGCTTCTGGGAGGGGGTGCGTTCGCTTCAATGGCGTCCTTCCTGTATCCGGTGATTCGGTTCCTGAACCCTCCCGCCGTGACCGAGGCGGCGGTGAACGAGGTCGACGCCGGGAAGGTGCAGGACCTGAAGCCGAACTCCGGGAAAATCGTGAAGTTCGGGAACAAGCCGGCGCTGCTGGTGCGCGTCAGCGATACCGAGTGGAAGGCGTTTTCGGCGGTATGCACTCACCTGAACTGCACGGTCCAGTATCGCGATTCGACCCGCCAGATCTGGTGCGCCTGCCATAACGGCACCTACGACATGAGCGGAAGAGTCGTTTCGGGACCGCCGCCCAATCCTCTCGAGGAGTACGCCGTGAATCTGCGCGGCGACGAAGTGGTGATTTCCCGGCGGGCATGACCATGAACGGAAAAGCGATGCACTGGCTTGATGAAAGGCTCGGCCTGAGCGCGATTCGGGAGGTGGCGGCGCACAAGACGGTGCCGGTCCACTCCGCGACGCGATGGTATTACTTCGGCGGCATCACGCTGTTTCTGTTTGGCGTTCAAGTGGTGACCGGCATCCTGCTGATGTTCTACTACCGCCCCACCACCGCCGAGGGATTCGAGAGCGTGCGTTTCATCATGACGCGCGTGGAGTTCGGCTGGCTGATCCGGTCCATTCATAGTTGGTCGGCGAACCTGATGATCTTCGTGGCTTTCGTGCATATGTTCAGCGTCGTGTTCACGCACGCCTACCGGCCGCCGCGGGAGCTGACGTGGGCAAGCGGAATCGTGCTCCTGGGCCTGCTGCTGGGGTTCGGATTCAGCGGATACCTGCTGCCCTGGAACCAGATCTCGTATTTCGCCACCAAAGTGGGGGCTGATGTGGCGGGAAGCACGCCGGTGATCGGGGGAACCATCGCGCGCATTCTGCGCGGCGGCGAGGATGTAGGCGCAGCCACGCTGACGCGGTTTTTCGCGCTGCACGTGATGGTGCTGCCGATCCTGACCGCGGGTTTGATCGTGGTGCACGTGTTACTGGTCCAGAAGAACGGCATGAGCACGCCCCCGTGGATCTCCGCGGCGCGCGTCCGGCAGATGAAGTTCTTTCCGAATTTCTTCCTTCGGGAAGCAATGGTGTGGTACGGAGCGCTGGCGGTGCTGGGCGCGCTGGCGGCGATTTTCCCTTGGGAGCTCGGCGAGAAGGCCGATCCCTTCGCATCGGCGCCCAAGGGCATCCGCCCGGAATGGTATTTTCTGGCCCAGTTCTACACCTTGAAGCTGATTCCAAGTCACGTCTGGATTATTGAAGGCGAACTTCTGGGCATTCTCGGCTTCGGCCTGCTGGCGGTGTGCTGGGCGTTGCTTCCGGTGTGGGGAGTGAACCGGGCTGGCGAGGCGCGCACGCGGCTGGTCAGCGGCGCGGGAATTTTCTTGATCGCGTATCTCGCGATATTTACGTATTTGGGGTACGTCAAATGAAAACCCTCTTGGTGGTGCTCGCTCCGGTGGTGCTGTTCGCCCAGGCCGCGAAAGACACTTGCGTGGAGTGTCACACGGTCATGGACGGGGCCATCCAGCGGCCTGCATTGCTGATCAAGGACGACATTCACACCGCCAACGGACTGAGCTGTTCGGACTGCCACGGCGGCGACCGTACCAGCGATGATCCGACGGTGGCGATGAGCAGGGCCAAGGGGTTTGTCGGCAAACCCAAGCGGACGGCGATTCCGCAGTTGTGCGCCAAGTGCCATGCCAGCCCCGACTACATGCGCCGCTTCCGGCCGCAACAGCGTGTCGATCAATTTGAACTGTATAAAACCAGCGTTCACGGTAAGCTTCTGGCGTCGGGAGACGAAAACGTGGCGACGTGTATCGACTGTCACAGCGTGCACGACATTCGAGCGGTGAAGGACGCGATGGCGCCGGTCCATCCGCTACGGCTGCCGGACACCTGTGGACGCTGCCATGGCGATGCGCAAAAGATGGCGAAGTACGGAATCCCGACCAATCAGTTGGAGCATTACCGCACCAGTGTTCACTGGGCGGCGCTGAAGAATGGCGATCTATCGGCTCCCACTTGCGCGTCGTGCCACGGAAATCATGGGGCCAAGCCGCCGCAGGTTGAATCGGTCGCCGCGGTGTGCGGGAGTTGCCACGTGCTGTTCGCGCAACTCTACGAGAAGAGCGTTCACCAGCCGATCTTCTCGGCTGCATCGGGCGGCGGCGGATGCATCGTGTGCCACAGCAACCATGCGATCCACCAGCCCTCGACAGCCATGCTGGCCGGTCCGCAAGCGGTCTGCTCCAACTGTCACGAACCGGGAACGCCCGGCGCCAAAACCGCGCAGCAGATGGCGCAGTGGCTCGACGGGCTGGATGCCGCGCTGAAACACTCCGAAGCCGTTCTGGCCTCGGCCGACAAATATGGCATGGAGGTTTCCGAAGCGCAGGTGCGGCTCGGCGACGGGCGGGAAAACCTGGTAAAAGCGCGTCTCGCGATGCACGCCTTTCAGCCCGAGGAGATGCACAAGCCGATCGAGGCTGGAATGGCGGTCGCCGGCGAAACGCTGCGCGCGGGCCAGGCTGCGCTTCATGACAAAGACGTTCGCCGCATTGGCCTGGCAATCTCGGTGTTCTTCATCGCTATCACGGTGGTTGCGCTCTTGCTGGTGATCCGGCGGCTGGAGGCAAACGGCTCGGGCTATATCGAGCCGTCGATATAAGTTTCGAAAAGGACCAATATGAGAACGATCACAATCGCATTCTTCACTGCCTGTGGACTCGCCCTGGCAGGGGCGCCTGAAGGAAAAACAGTATTCGAGTCGAAATGCCAGTCGTGTCACGGGCCCAACGGCGAGGGCAAGGCAGCCATCGCGAAAATGTTCAACGTCGAGATGCACCCGCTCGGCTCAAAGGAGATCCAGGCCAAAACAGACGCGGACTTCAAGAACATCATCAACGGCGGCCACGGAAAAATGAAGCCGGTGACCGGCCTGAGCGACAAGCAGATTGAGGACGTGATCGCATTCGTGCGGACCTTGAAGCAGTAGTCGCCGGCGCTCGGCTGCGATAACATAAGCTGGCACTTATGGGTGAGAAGCAGTGGTTCTGGGCGACCCTTACGCTCTCCAGCATCACGATTGTCTCGGTCGTGTTCGCCGCGTGGGAATTGGTCGAGAATCGCTATTTCCGCGATGCCAATTATCTGACGCTGCATTATTTGTACATCAGTCGCGGCATTGCATCGTCGCTGGTGCTGACGTTTTGGGCGGCATGGTTCGTGTTGCGGCAACGGCGCAAGGGCGAAGAGGACCTCCGCCGTTCCAATGAACGATATCGCGGCCTGCTGGAGGATTTTCCCGGCGGGGTCATTCTCTACGATAAGGATCTACGCGTGGTGGAATGGAACGCATCCGCGGAACGGATGTACGGTTACGCGAAAGCGGAAGTGCAGGGTCACGCGTTGCCGACCGTTCCACCCGGCAAAGTGGAGGAACTGCGCGAATTCATGCGGCGCGTGGACGCCGGCGAACCCGTGCTGGATGTGGAAACCACCAGGCTCGCCCGCACCGGCCTGCCTTTTCCCGTGCAACTGAGCCTGCGTCCGTTCCGCGAGCGCGATCAGCCGGTTCACTTCCTGGAGGCAACCTCGGACATTCGCGAACGCGTTCGCTGGCGCGACGCCATGCTCGAGCTGGAGAAACTCACCAGCATGGGCAAAATGGCTGCCGGAACCGCGCATCATTTGAATTCACCGCTCGCGGCGCTTCTTTTGCGCGTGCAGCTGATGCGCGAGCGGGCCGAAGGGGACGCTGATCTGGAACGCCTGGAAGAAGGGCTCACCTTTTGCCGTCATTTCGTACAGCGCCTGCTGGAGTTCGCGCGCATGCGGCCCGCAGACAAGGAAAACCAGGACCTCGCTGCCACCGTCGAATCGGTGGCCGGGTTTTTCCTGCCCGTGATCCAATCCAAGCGCGCCAGCCTCACCACGGAGACGGCGAGCGCGAGAGGCCTGGAGGTTTGCGCGGATCGCAATCTTTTGGAAACAGTGCTGCTGATCCTGTTGAGCAACGCTCTGGACGCGACCGGCGCGGGCGGCGAGATCCATGTTCGCTGCTCGC
>Ga0209415_10014460_pt1 | contig 12886 bp, 12 predicted proteins | sample PeaSoiSIISIP2007_FD_187696 | JGI IMG/M metagenome (GOLD analysis project Ga0209415, IMG submission 187696) | Peat soil microbial communities from Weissenstadt, Germany - SII-SIP-2007 (SPAdes) (version 2) | ecosystem: Environmental > Terrestrial > Soil > Wetlands > Peat | place: Germany...
CGCTAAGCATCCGGGTCCTGACCGCGGCTGGCCGCCGGGCTCCGGTGGCGGTGCGGCTGGCGCTGCGTGACCTGGCCCGGTACCAGGCCCGCTCGGCCGCGGCGCTGGCCGCGATCAGCCTGGCCCTGGGGATCGCCGTCGCGATCATGATCAGCCTGGCTGCGGCCACCAACGCGGCCAACGAGGGCAACCTGCCCGACAACCAGATGGAGATCTGGATCGGCCAGCCGGACGATAACCAGATGGTGCCCATCCGGACGCCTACCGAGCTGAGCGCACTGGATGCCGCGGTGCACCGGATGGCCGGATCGCTGGGCGGCGCCGCCGTGATCCCCCTCGACATGCCCGTCAACCCGGCTAGCCCGCCGCAGCCCGGCGGCCAGCAGCCGGTGGTCAGCCTGAACTACCCAGCGGACCAGGCCGCCGGCCGCAACGGCGTCTACCGCTCGGTCACTCTCTACGTCGCCACGCCTGCCATGCTCCGCCTCCTCGGTATCAATCCGGCGACGATCAGCCCGGCCAGCGACATCCTCACCGTCGAGGCTGGGCAGGACGTCCTCACGACTATCACCACCGCCACGAACGCCACGAACATCCAGCGCATCCAGGTTCCCGGCTACACCTCCGAACCCACCTCGCTGATCACCGAGACCGGCCTGCGCCACGAGCACTGGACCCAGGTCCAGTCCGGCTGGATGATCCAGTCCGCCCGACCCCTGCAACCCGCACAAATCGCGGCCGCCCGCGATATGGCCGCCAAGGCAGGCCTGACCATCGAGTCCAGGAACACCCAAGCCTCGCTAGCCACGATCAGAACCGTGGCAACGGCCGCCGGAGCCCTGATCGCCCTAGGCGTGCTGGCCATGGCGGTGGGCCTGATCCGCGCCGAGGCCGCCGGTGACGTGCGCACCCTCACGGCCATCGGAGCCGCCAGTAACACCCGGCGCACCCTGACCGCCACGACCGCCGGCACCCTGGCCCTGCTGGGCGCCTTGCTCGGATCGGCCGCGGCCTATCTGGCTTTGGCCGCCGGACACCGCAGCGACCTCACCGTGCTGAGCCGGGTGCCAGTTCTCGACCTCACCATCACCGTGGTCGGCGTCCCCATCGCTGCCGCCCTGGCCAGCTGGATCCTCGCCGGACGCAACCCATCATCACTCGCCCGCCAGGCGCTCGACTGAAGCCGACAATAGGTCAGGTAGATCGCGTTAGCTGGTTCCGCCGCGCCCCGTCTGCCTTGGGCCGGGAGGTAAATACTTGCCTTGCCGTTGGCTTAAGAACCGGCACCCTCACCGCGGGGCACGTGGTGGTGTACCACGTCAGAGGCGTTGCGCCTTCTACGGTCAACGACCTGAGGGCATCCTCTCGGGACTGCTTCGGCTGCTCCAATATCTGCTGGATATGGCGCTGCCACTGCTCCTGGTCGGCGGCCAGCGCCTTCATGTAGGCCACGCAAAGTTCCGGGGTGATGCAGGCACAGCGCCCGAGTGCAGCGGTCAGCGCCTCCTCCATCCGCACCCGTTCCGCAGAGCCAATGCCGCTCTTTGACGCGACCATGCTACGGACCTGCTGGATGAATTGCTTCCGATGCTTCAGGAAGTCCCGCCAGTGTCCCAGGTCACCCTCTGAGGCAGGCTTCTCCTGGTCCAGCAGCCAGAAAATGCCCTCAGCGAGCACATCGCCGAACTCTTCCGCCCGGGCGCGCCGTGCTCGGTAAGGGTCGTAGGGATACTGGAGCACCTGGCCCACGGTCGCCACCTGCTGCAGGCGCTTGCCCGCGTCCAAGACGAAAAACCAGTCATCGTTATAGATGTTGGGAAAAAACGACCGGTTCTGCTCCATCCCGACGGCCATGGCACCACCGCCGATGAATGTCTCCTGCTTTCCGCCGCTGTCGCGGAAGGCGTGACATACCACCGAGTTGTCGGGAAAGCCCCCGATGCCCAGCCCGACGGCGCTGTGGGCATCAAGCAAGCCGGCCGCCTTACTCAAATGGACTGGCTTAGGTACCCGGATGTCGTCATCGAGAAAGATGATCCGATTCCAGCGGAGCTTGTGGCTGAGCACCAGGGCCAGGTTGCGCTTGGTACTCAAGTCGGTCCGCCGCTCGAACATCGTCCCGGCCAGCAGCCGCGAGGTCTTTAGCTCGGGAAGCCGGAGTTGGCCTGCGTCAGGAACATCGATCGCGATCAGGTCGACCGCAGGGTCGAGGTAGGCGGCGGCCGCGAAAGCGTTCGTCCACTTGTGGCTGTGCAACGTGACCAACGGGCAGCGCAAGAACAGCGCGGCGTTGGCCGCTTCCTTCAGGTAGGCCACGGGGCGGGCGGTCGGCACAAAGATCGCGTCCACCCTCGCCGACGGCGCTGACTCGTCGGCTGGCCAGATCAGCGGGAGGTGCGATCCGTGATGATGCGTCGTCTCAACCTGGGCCATCATCCTCACCTGGACCACTCGAAGAGCCGTGTCTCCGGCAGCGTCCAATCAGGAGTCAACGTCAACGTGTTCTCCACAGTCACCCGGGTGAGAAGGCAGAACGCCTCGCTCGTAGCGTACTGAGCCTGAATATATTCTGCGTTGCGATCCCGAAACCGTTCATCAGTCAAAGCCCGCACGGCTCCGTAGACGCCTCGCCCGTACATCCCATTGCATATGATCACGAACCGCTTCTGATTGAAGGGACTCACGGCTCGCGCGAAGAGCGCGACATCATCCCGCAGGATCTTTCGACCGCCCGACTCCTCAAGCAGCGGGCGGTATGGCACCTTGCGCCCGTCCTCGTCTGTGACCTCGAAGTAGGCTCCCCCTTCTTTGTCCCACTCGCTGACCTGAGCCACTGGAAGCTGAAGACGCGAGAGGACCGAGCTCGTCGCCTCGTTCCAGTCCACGCCACCCAGCAAGACAAGATGTCCCGCGTAGTCATCGCGTCTCAGTTGATCCGCGGACCGATACTCGACAGGGCTGGTGGGATTGGCGGCCCGCAGGTGGCCCCACAACTCAATGAGCGCGTCGAGGTCCGCATATTGATACGACTCGATGAAGTCGGGGTCCAAGGGGTCGGTGTAGGGCATCTTCTGCCGCATGTCCTCTGGCACCTGACCACAGACGATGGTGATGCGATCGTGAGCCCTGAAGCGGTAGGGCCAGGCGCTGACCGATGGGGCGATCGCCCGTGTGCTATCCAAAGGGGGTGTCAGGTCCGAGGACCGGTCTGGCGTCTCAAGGGCCTCGCTCCGCAGGCGTGTCAGTTCCTGGAGGAGTTCCTCCCGGGCCGCCTGCTCTGGCGCGGTCAACTCGCTGGGGCTCAACAGGCGACCGACCTTCCCGTCGAAAGACCGGGAACTGGCATAGAACGTGGCGATGTCCGGAATCCTGAACGCGGGAGGGACCTGCGGATTGGTCCGCGACTCCCATGAAGAGACCAACGGTACGCTGACGGACTTCCCGGCCTCGCTAAGGGCCGCGGCCAACTGGGACTGATCGACCTTCCTCCCAGGCCAGCGCTCTTCCCGTAGGGCGCGTAGACGCCGCGCGAGAACCTGGCGCGGACCAGCATCATCCACCATGCACCCCGGTTCAACTGAAGTTCAGTAGCTAGACCCGGCATATCGTACCACATGCTGGGATAAATCCAGCAATACTGAACTCTTACATGCCGCGCTGAACTCTTGCTGTTGCTCTCGAATTTACCGAACCTTTGCAGGTGGGCGCAAGGATAAGTCTTGAACTTCAGTGTGGGTTGGATCACACTATGAAGTGCACGAAGGTTAAGTAAATTCAGATTTCTGAAGTTTAGGGAGGGTTTGGATGCTGTACACACAGTCCGGCCGCATCACCCTCCAGCGCGTTGGCTCACCACACGAGCCCAACAGTGCGGCCTCCGTTCGCCGCGGAGACGCCCGCGACAGGAACCCATCCCCCTCACGGACAGGGACCTCCATGGCAACCGTAGCCCTTTATCAGGGAAAAGGCGCCAACCAAGCCCCGGCGCGCCGGTACAACCCTATCGCCGGGACCCTCACCGCGGCCACCCTCTGCGGATCCGTTCTGCTCATCGTTCCACCGATGGTCTCGACCTTGCGCGGGCTGCCATGAGCAGGGGACCGGGCACGTTCCGTCAACGAAACTTGACGGAACCGCCCCCACCCAAAGGTGTGCCGCATCACCGGACAATCTTCGCGGTCGACATCGAGAGTTCCACCACCCGCACCAACCCCGTTAAGGCCGAGCTCCGCAGGACGCTCTATGAGCTGACCGATGCTGCGCTGTGCTCGGCGGGGATCTGCGAGCGCCATCGGGACCCGTTCTTCGACCGCGGCGACGGTGTCTTGGCTCTCATCCACCCGGTCGAACAAGCGTCCAAGGTGCCACTGCTGAACCGTGCCATCCCCACTCTCAATCAGCTCCTGACCGACTACAACGCGAGCCTTCCGCGCCTTGGCCGGCCGGAGCGGCAACTGCGGATCCGTGCCGTAGTGCATGCCGGAGAAGTCCACTACGACGCGAACGGATGCTTCGGCGAGGCGCTGGACGTCGCCTTCCGCCTGCTCGACGCTCCTCCCGTCAAGAAGGCGCTCCGAGTGACAGCGAGCCCGTTGGTCCTGGTTGTGTCAGAGGACATCTACAGGTCCGTCGTGCGCCAGCGTTATGACGGTATCGACCAGGACGCCTTCCGTCCGCTCGTCCGTGTCCAGATCGCCGGTGACCGCTACCGGGGCTGGATTCACTCGCCTGAAGAAGAAGCCGTGCATGGGGGTGTGGCCGAAATAGTCGAATACCGGCGGGGCGCCTGACGCATCACCAATAGCGCTGGTTGACGGGAAGCTGGTCGTCGCTCCCGCTGGCGGGCTCCCAGGCCCGGCCGCACACGTACGGCCCTGCCCAGCGCGACGAGGGCAACGGAATCTGGCTCATGGATGGACGGGTTTCGTGGGTCTCGGGCCGGTAGAGCGTAAGCGCGTTGCGGACCCTGCCCGGCACGGCCGCGCTGATCCTTCCTCCCAGCCGCGAAGGCTACCTGCGGGCTATCGGCTCTCGCGAGCACGATCCTGGCCACGGCGCCTACACACGGCCCTTTGTGGAGTTGTACAACACGGTGGGGGCCGTCCCGTGACGTGGACAGTGGACTATGGGGGAGCGAACTGTAACAATTCGAACGGCATCGTCGGCTATCAGCATGCGGAGGCGCTCGGTTCGTGACCGACTCACCGAGTGGTCTGAGGGTGGAGGAACTCACCGAGGACGAATGGCCGAGGTTGCAGTCCATCCGGCTTACCGCTTTGCGGGAGGATCCCTCCGCATTCTTGTTCAGCCACGAGAAAGAAGCGACCTACGACGAACAGGAATGGCGACAGGAATTCTCGCGCGGCCAATGGAATATCATGGTCTCCGATCATAAAGACATCGGGCTCCTCGGTGTTACGAGGGAGGAGGGCCTGCCGGAGCAGGAATGCTATTTGGAATACCTGTGGGTTGCGTCTGGCTCCCGGCGGGATGGCGGGGCCTCGTTGCTGCTCAAGACGGTTCTGACCCGCCTCCAGGCCTCGGGCATCCGCACTGTTTGGTTGTATATCCTCGACGGCAACGATCCCGCCATGCAGCTTTATCAGAGATTCGGCTTCAAGAGCGCTAACAAGCGGGTGGAGTTGGAAGATCATCCAGCCGGCGGCGAAGAACTTTTGAAGCTGCGCCTAGATGAACCTGAATCTTGGAATTCCTAAGCTCGCCCTTTGCCTACCCATAGAAGTCGGGTCCATGTAGCTGCCACGGGCTTGGGTTGCGGTCAGGCGGCCGAGCCCGAATCGAATCTTGTGACTCCGGTCTGTACCGTCACAATGACACTAGGTAGCGGCTTCCGCTATAGATTGGTGTGGCCTAAACTCAGACCTGTATTTCAGCTCAATCTCCGTGCCTTCCGCGTACTCAGAAGTAAGGCAGGCTCTCGTAGATTCTTACATATCGAGCATGATGTGGCGCTCGATGCTTATCTAGTAAGAATGCGCGACAACTTGAAGCCAGACGGCTATCCGGGCCTCGCGGGCGCCAATGGCCAAGGTTAGCGCGCGTGCAGATGCCACAACAGCAGGGCGGTCCGGGCCCGATACTGTCCCTCGGGGGTCCGGGGGTCGTACCCAAGGACGTCGCTCATCTTGCTCAGCCGGTAGGCCACGCTGCTGTGATGCATGTGCAGCGCGGAGGCGACCTCCCGGATCGAGCCGAAGCGGCCGAGGCAGTCGAGCAGTTCGAGGTCGTTGCGGCCAGACCGGCCCGCGCTCACCTTCGAGATCGCCTGTACGTCGGGCAGGGCGTTGACGTGCGCGGGATCGACATCGGCCAGTGCGACCAGGCAGCCCAGCTCGTCGGCGGTCGTCCAGCGCCGGCCGGGCAGGGACGTAAACCGCAGGCCGCGACGCGTGGCATGCCACGATCGCGCGGCCTGCTCCACGGCCACCGGTGATCCGACGCAGACCGCGAGTCCGCTGCCGGGGATGACAGCCGGGGCGCCGCTCGTGGCGAGGATAAGCACCGCGGTCGTCGCACTCATCGCCGCGGCGACGACGCGCCTGCCGGTCGCCGCAGCTAGTTCCTTGCGCAGCCGCGCGGTCGGCTCGTCGACATTGCCCGGACCGCTGATCGCGATGACCCGCACGGTCTGGCCGGGAGGAAAGCCGAGCAGCCGCGCGGCGCGCGCGGTCTCGGCCTCGGTGCTGCTGTCGTTAATGAGCACGTGCAGCAGGGCGGGGTCGGCTAGGCCGAGTTGTTGTACGTGCTCCGCGCGGGTCCGGGCGTACACAGCGGCCAAGGCCAGCGACATCCGGGCAATGACCACTCTCCATAGTGTTTACCGCACATTGGCGTGAAGGAGAGGAAGTGCCCCAGATGCGCAGAATCAGCTCAATGCGATATCCGGCCGTCGCGGCAGCCGCCATGGCCCTGCTGGCGCTGAGTGCGTGCAGCAACTCCACGAGCACTGCGGCCTCGGGCGCGAGCAGTGCGTCCGCGCGCTCGCAGGCGGCAGGCAAGCCGCTGAAGTCGATCCTGTTCGTGAACCCGCTGCCCGACTACCCGGCGTGGAGGGTGATCGGGGCCTGCATGCAACAGGAAGCCAACAAGCTGGGCATCGCGTTCACGCAGGCGGGTCCGACCGGGATCAACGTCGACACCACGCAGATGATCAACGATATCCAGCAGGGTATCGCGGAGAAGGTCGGCGCGATCGTGACCTTCCCGGTGACCGCGCAGCAGTTCAATCCGGTCTTTGAGCAAGCCCGTCAAGCCGGGATCTACGTCGCCACGGTCGAGGGCGGGCAGACGACGAACCAGAACGTCAATGTGGGCACCTCATTCGTACAGTTCGGCCAGCTCGCGGCGAAGACGGTGGCCGCCAAGCCGGGCCACCAGTACGTTGCGTTCCTGACCGAGGGGCCGACTGGGCCGCCTGAGCAGTTCGTGCAGGCCTTCACCGCGGCGGCCAGGCAGTACCCGAACGTCACGATTCTCGATACCCGTTACGACGGCGGCGACGTCACCCAGACCGTCGACCTTGCTACGGCGATGATGACCGCGCACCCGCAGCTGAACATGTTCGTGACCAACGAAGGCGGCGACACGCCTGGCATCATCGCCGCGATCAAGCAGAAGGGTGAGACCGGCAAGGTCTTCCTGACCACTAACAGCATCTACAGCGGGTCGGTTCCGGGCATGAAGGCCGGCATCGTGTACTCCTTCTTGCTGCAGAACATGTGCCAGATCGGTCGCGCTCCGGTCGATGCGCTGGCCAAGATCGCCGAGGGTCAGCCGGTGCCCGCCAACATCGCGACGCAGATCGCCTTCGCCACCAGGGCGACCCTCACCAGCTTGACCGCCAGCGGCGACATGCAATAGGGGGTTCCGGTGAACTCACCCACGGTCCAGGTCGCGGTGGCGCTCAGGTCGGCCAGCAAGAACTTCGGGCACATCCAGGCGCTCAGCCACGCCGACCTGACCGCGAGCCGCGGTGAGATCCACGGCATCGTCGGCGACAACGGCGCGGGGAAGTCCACGATGCTGAAGATCCTTTCGGGGCTCTTTCGTCCCGACACCGGCGAACTGCGGATCGGCGGGCACCCGGTGACGCTCACCAGCCCGCTGGCCGCACGCGAGCACGGCATCGCCACGGTGTACCAGGACCTGGCGCTCGTCGAGTGCCTCGACGTGGCTACCAATCTCCACCTCGGCGATATCCCGAAGAAGCGCTGGCTGGTAGACCGCAAGCGGATGGAGCGCGACGCCGAGCAGGTCCTGAGCGACCTCAACGTCCGGATCGGATCGGTACGTACTCCGGTCGGAATGCTTTCCGGCGGGCAGCGGCAGATCATCGCGATCTCCCGGGCGGTCCGGCTCGAGCGGGCCACCATCGTGCTGCTGGACGAGCCCACGGCCGCGCTGGGCATACAGGAACGGCAGCATGTCGGCACGATCATCACCACCCTCCGGGACCGTGGCAAAGCCGTGATCATCATCTGCCATGACCTGGAGTTCGTCTTCGACTATTGCGACACCGTCACGGTGATGCGCCTGGGCCGGACCGTAGCCCGCCGCACCATCCTGGACACCGATCGCGACGAGGTGATCGGGCTCATCACCGGGACCCGGGCGGGAGACGCGGCATGACCCTGCACAAGCCCTTCACCGGCAAACGCTCCACGCCGGCGGCCGACCTGCCGGCCGCCCGTCGCACCGGGCTGGCCCGCAACCTGATGGCCCGGCAGGAAACGACCCTCGCGGCCGTGCTCATCGTCCTCGGCGTGCTCGCGACCCTCCGCAACCCGGCCTTCGGCGGCTCAGCCAACCTAGTCGAGATCCTCCGGGCCGCCGTTGAGACCTTCATCGTCGCCTGCCCTCTCACGCTGGTGACCATCGGCGGCGGCTTCGACTTCTCGGTCGGCTCGGTCTTCACCCTGGGCGGGGTGTCAGCGGCCTTCTTCATGATCCACGGCGTCATCTGGCCCCTGGCCATCGTGTTCGCCGTCATGACCGGCGCGGCGATCGGGACGGTCAACGCGGTCATCATCGAACGGCTCAAGGTCCCGGCGATCATCACCACCCTCGGCACGTTCTTCTTCCTGGGCGGCGTGGTCATCCTGTTCACCAACGGCACCGACATCTCACCGCTGCCCGACCAGTTCGATTCGCTGGGCACCGGATCGGTGCTCGGCGTCCCGGACGTGGTGCTCGTGGGGGTGATCGTCGGGGTCGTCTACCACCTCGTGCTGGACCATTCCCGGTTCGGGTACAACGTCCGGACCCTCGGCGGAAACCGGCTGGCGGCGATCGAAAACGGCATATCGGCACGTCGGCTGGACGCCTGGCTGTACATCGGCTCGGGCGCGCTGGCCGCCCTGGCCGGCATCGTCTACACCGCGCGGACCGGCAGCGGGCAGGTAGATGCGGGCGGCGCACCCGTCACCCTCACCGCGGTCAGCGCCGTGCTCATCGGCGGCACCAGCCTGTTCGGCGGTCTGGGCACCATTACCGGGACCGCGCTGGGCGTCTTGCTCCTCGCCGAGGTCAACAACGCGCTGGCCGTGGACAACATCAACGCGTTGTACTCCAACATGATCATCGGCGGGGTCCTGGTCCTGGCCGTCGCGGCCGACAGCATGCGCCGCGGCCGCATGTTCGCCATTCGTCGCTGATCCGCCCCTTCCCGAACACCGCGATTCCGCCAACACCAGCAGGGAGGCCATCCCACCATGCCCAACGACCTCGACCCTGACGTACGGCGCCTGCTCGCGGAGCTGACGTCCCTCGCCGACGGGGACCGCGGCTTCCCCGACCTCACGCCGGGCGAGGCACGCGAGTGGTTTGTGGTGCTCCAGGGCATCATGAGCGGGCCGGCCGCCCCGCCCCCGGTCCGCGAAGTGGCCGACGAGGTGGTCGAGCATGACCGGCACGTGGTGCCGGTCCGCTGGTACCGGCCGGACGTCGGCGGCCCGGCCCCGAACCGCGTCGTGGTGTACATCCATGGCGGCGGGTGGACGGTCGGCGATCTGGACAGCGGCGATCGTTTCGCCCGCACCCTGGCCGACGGCCTGGGCGCAGCCGTGGTGTCGGTCGATTACCGGCTCGCCCCGGAACACCCCTTTCCGGCCGCATTCGACGACTGCGCCGCGGTCGTCCGGTCCGTCCGCCAGGCCCATCAGGGCGTCCAGCTCGCCGTGGCCGGTGATAGCGCCGGCGGTAACCTCGCCGCCGCCATCGCCGCAGAAGGCCGCATCGACGAAGACCTCCGCGTCGACGCGCAACTGCTCGTGTACCCGGCCCTGGACCCGCGTCAGCAGCACGCTTCGCACAGCCAGTTCGCCGACGGCTACCTCCTTACCCGGTCGGACATGGCGTTCTACTGGAACAGCTATCTGCCCGCTGGGGCAGACCGGTCCGATCCCCGGGCCGCCCCTGCGACCATCGCCGATTTCGCTGGCCTGCCTCCAGCCGTCATAGCCACCGCCGGTTTCGACCCGCTGCACGACGAGGGAAGGGAGTACGCCCAGCGGCTCATCGCCGCGAACGTCCGCACCGTGTACCTGCCGTTCCCCGGTCTGATCCACGGTTTCCTGGACATGGCCAGCCGGGTGCCAGCCGCACAACAGGCCGCCGATATCGCCGTTCGGTCGGTGAATCTTCTCCTGCCCGGCCCGCGCTCGCTCGCGCTGGCGGTGGGCCACGCCGATGGTGACTCTCGCGAAGAGCGCCGCGCCCGGCGGACAGCGTCATGACTGGGCCGATCCCGCTGGCGCAGGCCAACCTCGGTCTAATCGGGGAGATCAAGGGCGAGGCGCGGGAGCCCGCGTGGCCGGCTGAACCCCAGCCGCTGAACGCGCGGACGCTGAAGCATTGGGTCGGCCAGGTCCCCGTGCCGGCCTACGACCGGGCCCTGGTCACGCCGGGTGTCGCGCATATCGGCGTCGGCGGGTTTCACCGCGCGCACCAGGCCATGTACCTCGACCGGCTCATGAACCAGGGGACGGCGCTGGACTGGGGTATCTGCGGCGTGGGGATGCTGCCGGGAGACCTAAGAATGAGGCAGGTCCTAGACGCCCAGGACGGCCTGTACACCCTGGTCCTCAAGCACAACGACGGCACCTGGGAACCGCGGGTGATCGGGTCCATCGTGAAGTACCTCTACGCACCCGACGATCCCGAGGCGGTCATCGAGACGATGGCGGCGTCCTCGACCAGGATCGTCTCCTTGACCATCACCGAAGGCGGGTACAACGTCAACGACACCACCGGGGAATTCGACCAGCACAACCCGGACGTGACCTGCGATCTGGTGCCCGGCGCGGTGCCGCGGACGGTGTTCGGCCTGGTCACCGAGGCGCTGCGGCGCCGCAGGATGCGTGGCCTGGCGTCGTTCACGGTCATGTCCTGTGACAACCTGCCCGGCAATGGCCAGCTGAGCAAGACGGCGTTCGCCGCTTTCGCCCGGCTGCGGGACCCGGACCTGGGCGACTGGGTCGAGCGCGAGACGCGCTTTCCCGACTCCATGGTCGACCGCATCACCCCGGCCACCGCAGATACGGACCGGGCCGAACTCCGGGACCGGTTCGGGATCGACGACCAGTGGCCGGTGGTCTGCGAACCGTTCACCCAGTGGGTGCTTCAGGACACCTTCGCGGACGGCCGGCCGCCGTATGAGCAGGCCGGAGTGCAGGTCGTGGGCGACGTAAAGTCGTACGAGCTGATGAAGCTGCGGCTGCTAAACGGCAGCCACCAGGCCCTGGCGTATTTCGCCAACCTGACCGGCTACCGGCTGGTCCACCAGGCCGCCCAGGACCCGCTGTTCCGGGCCTTCCTCCTCGGCTATATGGACTCCGAAGCCACGCCGACCCTGGCCCCCGTGCCGGGGGTGGACCTCGAGGACTACAAACGGACGCTGATCGAGCGGTTCGCCAACCCCCAGATCCGGGACACCATCGCCCGGCTCTGCGCGGAGACCTCCGATCGCATCCCGAAATTCCTGCTCCCGGTGATCCGCGCCCAGCTCGCGACGGGCGGGGAGATCAGACGTTCGGCCGCCGTGGTGGCCAGCTGGGCACGGTACGCCGAGGGCACCGACGAACAGGGCCAGCCAATCGAGGTCGTCGACCGGCTCGCCGACCGCCTCCTCCGGGCGGCCCGGCGCCAGTGCGAAGATCCGCTGGCGTTCATCGCCGACCAGGACCTGTTCGGGGAACTGGCCGACGACCAGCGCTTCACTGCCGCCTACACCCGAGCGCTGGCCTCGCTGCACCTGCGGGGAGCCCGAGCCACGCTCGAATCGCTGGACTGACCGACGCAGGGAGCCGGCACCGCGTGAATCAAAATCACTGCCTGAGGTTGCGGCTCGCCCACTGGATCAGCGGGGCGTGGCAAAGCCCAGTTCCCGGTCGAGGATCTCGGCCAGCCGCAGCGCGGCGAGTTCCTGTCCGCGGGCCGAGGTCAACTGAACGCCGCAGGGCAGCCCCACCTCGTCGGTGCCCGCGCGGATCGTCACCGACGGGACGCCCGCCAGGTTCTGCGGGACGGTGTAGCCCATGATGAAGTCCCGGAATGGCTGGCGGGTGCCGTCGGGCGCCGTGATGTGGTCCGGATCGGCTCGCCGGGGCGGGGTGCAGGTGTTGACCGGAGTGAGCAGAACGTCCACGGAGGCCAGCGCAACGTCGAGCGCGGCGGCCAGGTGGCGCCGGCGGTCACACGCGGCGAAGTACGTGCCCATGTCGACCGACCGTGCGCGCTCCAGCCGTCGGCGCACATCCTCGCCGTAGGCGGCGGCGCGGCCGGGGAAAAGACCGAGTTGCCGGTGGTGCACGTCGTAGGCCTCGGCCATCTGGATGGCGGTGAACGCGTCCCAGTACTCGGCCGCGGC
>Ga0209415_10014461_pt1 | contig 12884 bp, 9 predicted proteins | sample PeaSoiSIISIP2007_FD_187696 | JGI IMG/M metagenome (GOLD analysis project Ga0209415, IMG submission 187696) | Peat soil microbial communities from Weissenstadt, Germany - SII-SIP-2007 (SPAdes) (version 2) | ecosystem: Environmental > Terrestrial > Soil > Wetlands > Peat | place: Germany...
CCCTGCCGGCGGCGAGAACAGCACGCCGTTCTCATCGTGGAGATGAACCCGGTCCTCACCCCAGTTATGGCGATGCGCAAACGAACTCAAAATCCCGGCCAGACAACGGATGGTACCGGCGCGTCACCCGCACACGTCGGTACCGATCATCCGGATGAGATGTAGTTGACGGCGTGGTCCAACTCCTATGCGGAGCGATTCGTGCTCACCGCCCGGACTGAGGTCACCGACCGGATACTTATCCTCAGCGAGCGACACCTGCGGACCGTCCTGGCCGAGTACGAGGCCCATTACAACGGACGACGACCCCATCGCAGCCGCCAGCTCCGCCCGCCCCGGCCAGACCACCCCGTCGCCGACCTCTCCCAGCAGCGGATCAAGCGCCGGCCCGTCCTCGGTGGCCTCATCAACGAATACGAGCGGGCCGCCTGAAAGCCCAGATCAAGACAGGTGGCACAGTTCTGGAACCCCGCACGGGATTGCGGCTGTCGCGGCGCGAGGAGATGTTGAAGACCGCGGAGATCTTGATCCTCCGCCACCAGCCCAGCGTGTGGGACTTGGCCTATTCATCGAGGACCTGCCGATGACCGGGACACGCCTGGCCAGGGAACCCTAGCGGCTGGCCAGGCCGGCGGTTGGCATGGTGCGGCCCTGCGGCAAGCCCTGCCGGGCCTGTGTGCTGCGCCCGGCGCAGGAGGCGGAGGGGCGTGGCAAGCGAGCGCCACAGCCCTGCGAGTGATGCGGCCAGCTCGCCATTGCAGCGGTCGGCCTCTCGCTGCTCGGCTGCGGTTCTGGTGCGCTCGGCTTGGTAGATCATGTACGCAATATTCATTCCGTCACCTCTTTCGGTCCCGCTGCGGCTTGAGTGGAAGCCTCTGAACGAAACATAGGAGGGGCCTGTTCCCGCGATGTTCCCGCCAATAGCGGGGACGCGGGACAATGGGGACGTGGCCACGGAAGAGGCGGAGGGCCCGCCTGGAGGGCAGACGGTGCGGGTCAGGCTGCTGGGCCCGTTCACCGTCACCTTAGGGGGCCGCACCGCTGGCCCGTGGCCACGACCGAGCGCCAGGCGGCTCTGCGCGCTCGTCTTGGTGACTCCCGGACGCCGAGTCGGCCGCGATCTTGTTTGCGAGGAGCTCTTTCCAGGCTTGGACCCCCGTGCCGCCGCCAGGTCGGTCTCCAAGGCGCTATCGATGGCCCGCAGCACGCTTTCAGAGCTAGGCAGGCCAGGAGCCTGCCTGCTGCAAGCCGATCTGGGCCACGTCTGGGCCTCGCCGACCGCCGAGGTGGACGCCGAGGCACATGCCGAGGCGCTGCGGGCTGCGCTCTCGATGGCCCCGGGCCAGGAGCGTGACCACCGGCTCGTCGCAGCGCTGGCCGAGGAGGGGGAACTGCTCGCCGACGAGCCATACGCAGACTGGGCACTGCGCCCACGAGAGCGCCTGGAGGCCCTCCGCCAGGAGGCTCGCCTGGCCCTGGCGCGAGACCGGGCGAAAGGAGCAGGACGGTCCCGGCCAGAGGCGGTGGTCGGGGCCTGGGAGTCCTGCTTGGAGCACGACCTGGCATGCGAGGAGGCGGCCGGTGCCTTGGTGCGGGCCTACTTCGCGCAGGGGCGCCGCCAGCTTGCTGTGCGCACCTTCGAGCGTTGCAGTGCCGCCCTCGAAGAACTGGGGCTGAGGCCATCCCCGTCGCTGGCGGAGGTCTACACCGCGGCAGCCTTCGAGGCGGCCTCGTCCCGGTCCCCGGCCCCCGTCCCGCCAGAGGCGGCCACGGCACCGACTCCCCCGAGGGCGGAGCTCCGGACCGTGAGCGTGCTGTTCGCCGAGATGGCCGCCCAGGCGGGACTGGCCAGCCGGCTAGGTCTGGAGAGCCTGCATGAGATGGTGAGCGGTTCGCTGGCAGCAGTGATTGCCGAGGTGGAGGCGCTCGGGGGGATGGTGACCTCGGTGTCCGGCGGTGGCCTCCAGGTGTTGTTCGGGGCGCCTGAGACGCACGAGGATGACCCTGAGCGGGCGGTCCGGGCCGCTTTCCGCGCCCTCTCGGCGGTGGCGGCTGTTGCGGGCGCCGGGACTCCGGTGCTGCGGATCGGGGTGGAGACCGGCCTGGCGGTGCTGGGTCCCATCGGCGGCGGAGCCAAGGTCGAGTACGGGGCCGTGGGAGAGGTGGTAGGCATGGCCGCTGCGCTGCAGTCGTCGGCCAGGCCAGGATCGGCCCTGGTGGGTCCGGTGACCCGCGCTGCCACCGACCATCTCTTCACCTGGGGCGCGACCGAGGAGGTGGTGCTCGGCAAGGGTATGCAGCCGCTGATCGCGACCTACCTGGGCAGGCCTAATGCCTGGGCAGCGGGACGTGGGCCCAGGCTGGGCAGGCGTGGCCCGCTGGTGGGCCGGCAGACCGAGCTAGCGGTCCTCGATACTGCCCTGCGCGAGGCGGTGCAAGGCCACGGCTCAGTCGTGGTCTTGACGGGCGAGCCCGGGCTCGGCAAGACCCGCCTCGTGCAGGAGTGCCGCGAGCACTTCATGGCTAGGGTGGGAGCGGGAAGCGGCAGGCTGCCCCTGTGGCTGGAAGGGCGTTGTGCCTCTTACACCTCGTCCACCCCCTACGGCCTTTACCAGCAACTGCTGGCCAGCTGGGTGGGGTTGGCGCCGGACTCACCGGAGACGGTGATGAGGGCTGCCCTGGAAAGGGCGCTTACCGCAGTGATGGGGAACATGGACCTGTTCCCGGTGCTGGCGCGCATGATGGGCTTGTCGCCGGGAGCGGCGCTAGGACGGATGAGCCCCGGGGAGCTTCAGCGGGCGACGTTCACGGCGCTGCGCTCGGTGGTATCCCGCCTGGTGGCAGCAGGCCCGGCGGTCCTCGTTCTGGAGGACCTGCACTGGGCCGACCCGACCTCGCTTCGGCTCACGCTCGAACTCGCCGACCTGACCGCGGGCCGCCCTTTGCTGATGCTGGCCACCAGCCGGCCCGGCGCCGGGCCGGAGGTGGCCAGCCTCGAGCGCTCCCTCGCCAACGGTCCCCCTGTCCACCGGGTCCTCCTCGGCGCCCTGTCCATGCAGTCCGAGCGGGAACTCGCCAGGTCCCTTATCGGCGAGGCCGCAAGCCAAGAGATCCTGGACATAGTGCTCGCCAGCGTCGAAGGCAATCCCCTGTTCCTGGAAGAGAGGCTGTCCTCGCTGCTAGAGACGAGGGCCCTGGTACGCGAGCAAGGCGGGTGGCGCCTGGGCGGCCCAGCGAACCCAGAGGTGCCGCAGGTGCTGGAGCGCCTCGTCCGTTCCCGGGTCGACCGGCTCAGTCCGGCCGCGCAAGAAACCGTCCGCACCGCCTCGGTGCTGGGTACAGAGTTCCCTCGTTCGCTGCTGGCGGCTGTCCGTGAGGCGGACGAGCAGCTGGGACCGGCCGTGGCTGAGCTGTGCGCCAAGGATCTGTTGCAGGAGGTGGCCGGGCCCGAGGCGGTCTTCCGCTTCCGCCATGCCCTCATCCAGGAGGCCACCTACAAAGGGCTGCTGCGAGCAGAACGCCGCCGATTGCATGGCCGGGCCGCCTGGGCGCTAGAGGCCACGTACAAGGGCCGCCCGGAAGAGGTCGCCGCAGTTCTCGGCCACCACTTCGCCGCGGCAGAGGAGGTAGAGCGCGCCCTGTACTACCTCGAGGTAGCGGGCGACCACGCCTCGGCGGCTTTCGCCAACGACGAGGCAGTTTCCTCGTTCCACGCAGCCCTGGCGGTCATTCACAAGCAGCACGCGAGTGGCGGGACGATGGCGACCGCGGCGGTGAGATTGCACGCCAAGCTCGCCAACGTGCTCTGGCGTACCGCACGACGGGGGGAGGCCCGGGAGGCGTTCCAGGAGGCCCTGCTCCTCGCCGACGCCGGAGACGCCCTGCAGCGGGCCCGCCTGCAGACCCGCCTGGGGCGCCTGGAGATGGCCGATCAATGCTACGAGGCCGCCGCCGAAGCCTTTGACGCGGCCGAAGCGCTACTTGGAGAGGATCCAGGGGAAAAAGGCGAAGCAACCGCCGACCATTGGCTCGAGATGATGGTAGACGGCCGGGCTGGCCTGCACACCTTGCGTAACGAGCCGCAGCTTGCCCTGGCTACCCTCCAGGCAGCCCGCCCGGTGCTTGAAGCCAGCGGAACCCCTGCCCGGAAGTACAGCTTCTACCAATTCCTAGCCCTGGGGCGAGTCATCCAGAACCGCTTCCGCGTCGATGAGACAGACATCGCCAACATGCGCCGGAGTGCGGCGGCAGCGCTGGGCAGTGAAGACAAAGACATCGGCTATGCCGCTTACCTGGTCGGGCGGCTCTTGTGGTTGCACGGCGACATGGCAGAGGCCCAAGAGCACCTGGAGCTGTCCCTGGCCATGGCGGAGCGCATCGGGGAGACCCTCCTGCTAGGGCAGAGCTTGCTGGGACTCACCTTGACCGCACTGCGCCGCCACGACACAGAGGCAGTTCGCTCCATTGCCCCCCAGGCCCTGGCAGCAGCTGAGGCCCTGGCCAGCGCGGAGTACATGGCCGGGGCCAAAGCCTGCCTGGCCTGGCTGGCTTGGCAGGACCGGCGCCCGGAAGACGTGATCACGCTGTCGAATCAGATCACGGAGCTGAAAGCGACCACCATCGGCTTCAGCTCCCACCACAGGTGGGTATACCTCTGGCCTCTGATCGCCGTGCACCTTGACGCCGGCAACGTCGCCGGGGCTGTCGCGGCCGGACGTCAACTCCTCTGCCCCGCGCAGGAACTGCTCCCAGCAGACCTTGAACCGATCGTGGCGGCAGCTTCCGAAGCCTGGCAACGGGGCGAGCCCGAGGCGTCCAGCGCCAAGCTGGCAGCCGCGCTGGCTCTGGCGCACGACCTCCATTACTTCTGATCGCGGACCCGGGTACCGGGGACGTCACACGACGCGCCCGCCTCTGCGCGACGCGGAACGGGTGCGCAGGCCGCTGCCTGAGGCGGGAGTCGGGGCAATCCAGTCCTTCCCGGCCTGGCCACCAGGCCTGACTGCGCCCCGGACGCAACATGAGCGGACACCATTGTCGGCGTGCTGCCCTGTACCTGTGCGATAATTGGACCATGATATCTGAGCGATCTCTTGGGTCTTCAGGAATATTAGTTCCTCCTATCGGGATCGGCTGCTGGGCGATCGGGGGGCAGTTCTGGGCTGGTGATCAGCCGCTCGGCTGGGGTGAGGTGGACGACGCCGAGTCGCTGCGGGCGCTGCGTCGGGCCTTCGATCTCGGAATCAGGTTCTTTGACACCGCCGATGTTTACGGCACCGGTCACAGCGAGCGTATTCTCGGGCAAGCTCTCGGGGATCACCGGGACGAGGTGGTCATCGCTACCAAATGGGGAAACACGTACGATGAAGAGCGGCGTGCGCTGCTGGGCCCGGATATCTCCGGTGCCTACGCGCGCCAGGCGCTACACGCCTCCCTTCGCCGACTCGGCACCGATTACGTGGACGTATACCAGTTCCACCTGGGTGATGCCAAGTCGGCCGACGCGGCCCCACTGCTGGATGTGCTGGAGGACATGGCCGCAGAGGGGCTGATCAGGGCCTATGGATGGAGCACCGACGACCCGGAGCGAGCTTCGTCGTGGTCGGCCAGCCCGCATGCCGCGGTGGTCCAGCACGAGCTCAACGTCCTGAATGACGCACCTGAAATGCTCAGCGTGATTGACCGCCTGGGCTGGGCGAGCATCAATCGCGGTCCGCTAGCCATGGGCCTGATCAGCGACAAGTACACCGCGCAGACCCGGCTCGCCAGGGATGATGTCCGGGGTGACGAGCCCGAGTGGATGCGCTATTTCAGGGACGGGCGCCCGGCCCCGGAGTGGATCGCCCGGCGTGACGCTGTCCGGGAGATCCTCGCCAGCGGAGGCCGCTCACCGGTCCAGGGTGCGCTGGCCTGGAACCTGGCCCGCAGTCGCCACACCATCCCGATCCCGGGGTGCCGGACGGTGGCGCAGGTCGAGGAGAACGCCGGGGCACTGGCTTACGGACCACTCGAACCGGCCCAGATGGCGCAGATCGATGAGATTCTCGGCCGGTGAGATAACCAAATCCAGGCCGGGCTATTGATCTTACACAGAGGATTATGCAAAACCTGCGGTTGACCCATATGCCATAAGCCGGAACCTATCCAGTTACGGCCACTTACTGTAAGACCTTCGCGTCATCGTTCCGAGCCGCAATCGGACTTTACTTCTTTTAAGGAGAGTTTCGCATAACCCTCACAGTGCACGGTCGGCGCGCGCCGAGGTCGGCGACCTGATGCGCCCGTGGACGTCATGGTTACGGGCGGCGACCGGCGGGATGCCATCCGTGGTGGCTGGGGAGGGCTGGCCGACCGATTCTCCAGACTTGACTGGAGCACACTGCGAAGGCGTGGCCAACCTGAGCAGGCAAGAAGGACGAAGATGGTCAGCAGAACGCTTTTGCCAGCTGGAGGGCGCCCTGGCGCCAGGGGGAGCGGTGGGTGAGCCCCGGCGCCTGCGTCGGCCTGCTGTCCCTGGTCCGCTTCCACCAGTCATACGTGCGCAACAGCGAGTCCCGGTTGGAATAGCGTGGCTGGAAGCCCAGCCGCTGCTGGGCCTGGCTGACGTCCACGCATGAGTCGGCCAGCAGCTTGAGCATCAGCCGCTTGTAGACCGGCGAGATCCGGGCGAGTTCCAGCACCCGGAGTACGGGCAGCGCCGGGGCGGCCGGGATCCCGATGATGCGGCCCCCGCGGCCCGCCGCGTCGAGTACCGCCTGGAAATCCTCCCGCAATGTGCCGAAATCCGTCGCGGCAATATTGAATGCGCCGTTGAGGTCGGCCTGCGGGCGGGTCAGCGCATCGCTGATCACGTCGACCAGATCGGCAACATCGAGCATCTGGCACAAGACGTTACCGCCACCCAGGAGGGGGAAATTCAGTCCCTCGTCAGCCCATTCGAATAGCATCGCGAACAAGCCGAGGCGCTCGGGCCCCAGGAAGGTCTTGGGGCGCAGGATAGTGACGGTAAGGCCCTGCTCCCGGGCGCTCTCGCAGATCATTTCGGCCTCGGCCTTGGCCCGCCCGTAATGATCGATGGGCGCGCGGCGGTAGTTATCAGGCGTGGGGACTAACCCGGGAAGCCCGTACACGGCCGTTGAGGACACGTGAATGAGCCGCCTGACCCCTGCGGCGGCCGCCGCCTGCGTTACCACCCTGGTCCCCTCGACGTCGATAGACCAGATATCACGCGGGGAGTAGCTTGGCAGGGCCGCAGCGCAGTGGACGATCGCGTCCGCGGCCGCCGCCAGGCGCTTGACCAGGACGTCGTCGCGCACATCCCCGGTGAGGTGAGTGACGTTAGGCGCGGCCACCCCATCGTCGCCGACGAGGTCAAGTGCGAGGATGTCCATCCCGCGGCCGGCCAGCTGCCTGCACAGGTGAGTGCCCAGCATCCCCGAACTCCCGGTAACCAGTACGCGCATCAGTACCCCTCCGTTCCCCGCCCGGCCGGCCATGGCCGCCGGACGTCGGCGAATCGCGGTGCCGCCAGGGCGGCTATGAGCAGTGCGGTCAGTACGGCCCCGGCCAGCGGAAGCGGGCGGACGGCCAGGCCCAGCAGCGGGTGCACGGCAGCCACCAGCCGGCCGGCACCGTCCACGCCCGCGGTGAGGGCAGCGCCGGTAAGCACGCCCGTGGCGCGAGGCTGCCGCGACCCGCTGGCCAGCACCGTGAGGCCGAGCACGACGGCGAGCCCGAGCCCGGCTATGGCCTGCGGTGCGACGGCCCCGGTGGCGACATACGCCAGGGCTCCGTAGACATCGCTGACCGGCCGGTGCGCGCCGTACGGCTCGATGTTCGAGCCCACGACCGCTAGCGGCGCGACCAGCCACTCCAGCAGGAGGCCGCCGGCGATGGCGACTGTGCAGACGGGCAGCCAACCGCAGGCGCGCTGCCCCGTGTCCCGCCGCGCGTGGTCCGCCCGCGAGTTCGCGGTGACGGGCGCCGGGCCGAACCCGCCAAGCGCGACGATCAGCACGCAGCCGACAACGGCCAGTGCGAGCAGCAGCGCCCACCACGAGAACCCCGACACCCGATCGCCTGCTGCGCCGAATACCCGGGCAGCGTCCGACATCTCGCTAGTCGCCGCAGTGGCCGCCGGCACCACCAGGGTGCCCAGTACCAGGTCCTGCCGGGGGCTGCCTGGCCCGGGTGCGGCGTAGAGCGATGCGCCGGGACCGCCCCGGAGGGCGGAGCCCGGCCCGAAGGCGAGGAAGACCGCGCCGGCCAGGACACAGCCGCCGAGGCCGAGCAGGAACACCGGGCCCGGCCAGATCGCCGCCGCGACCTCGCTGGTTGTCCGGTGGCCGTGCCGGGCGAAGGGCAGCAGCGGGCCGGCACAGAGCAGCGCGCCGGTGATCAGGTAGGCCCAGGCCGCCGCGGCCCGCTGCGGCCCGGCCGACTTCGCGGGCGGCGCCACGCCCATGTCCCGGGCGGCCTGCCCGGCGCCGGGTCGCGCCCGGGTGCCGCCGGATCGGCGGGGTCCGCGGGAGCGGGCCACCTGGACCACGCGGGTCGCCACGCCGGCGGCGACCCCAAGACCCAGCGCCCAGTATGCCAGCAGGTGCAGGAATGCGAATTGCGTCGCGAAGACCGGGCCGCGCTCGCGGACGACGAACCGGATGAGGCCGGGGTCTGAGCAGGCGAAGGCGGCGGCGATCAGCGCGGACAGCGCCAGCAGCCAGGGGGAGACGAACGCGGCGATAGCGGAGCACGGCACCAGGACGGCGAGGATCAGGCTGAGCCGGTGATACGCACCGAGCCGGCCGCTGGACCGGCCCTGGCTGGAGATCAGGAACTCCAGCCGGGCTCGCCAGTACAGCTTGCGCAGGACCGTCCAGAGCCGGTCATCGTCGTCGTGCGCCCCGGTGATCTTCGGGGTTAGCTCGATGCAGGTGTGCTGGGCCAGGCGCCTGCTGTACTCCATGTCCTCGGCTTGGCGCAGGCTCTCGTCGAACCGCCCGGCCGCGTTCAGCGCCTTCCGGCGCACCGCAGCCAAGGCAAAGATGGCGGTCTGCACCCTTCCGGCCAGGCGCCCTTGCCAGTAGTGGTTATGAAGGGTGCGATATTCCTCCACCCACCCGTCCGCATAGAGCGGTTCCTTCTGGTAGATGCCGTAGACGCAGCCGACCCCCGGGTCGGCGTCGAGGATACGCACCGCCTGCTCGATCGAGTCGGGAGCCAGGGCGATGTCGGAATCGACGAAGAAGATGATTGAGCCGGAACTGCTCGCGATCCCGAGGTTCCGGCCCGCGGCAGGTCCTTGATTGCGCGGTGTCCGCACCACCGTGCAGGGGAATTCCGCCGCGATCTGCACGGACTCGTCGGTGCTGCAGTCATCCACCACGATGACCTCGGCGGCCGGCCGCGATTGGGCGAAGACGGCGCTCAGGCATGCCCGCAGCGTCTTGGCGTAGTTGAAGTTGGTGATGACCACTGATACGGCCGGGACGGCCGTCACGGTCCCGGCAGGCGCCGGGTCGGTGGTCGTCATCGGGCCTCCCCGGGTGCCGCGCCGGCGAGCCGCGGTCCGCGGTAACGGTGCACGGCAAGGGATGCGCCCGCCATGCACAGCTCGCAGCACACGCAGCAGATCCGGCTGAGCACGGCCGCGGCGGTCGCCGTCTGCCACGGCATGATCAGGCTCAGCGTGAGGATAAGGACCACTTCCCGCGCGCCAAGCCCGTCCGGCACGAAGATCACGAGTGCGCCGAGCACGGAGGCCAGGGAGAAAGCGCCAACGCAGATGGGTAGTGAACGCAGCGGCGCGACACCCAGGGCGGTCACTATCAGCCACAGGTGCAGGCCAGCCACGGCCCAGGCGGCTACCTCCAGGAGGAAGGCGCGGCGTGTGCCGCCCGGGGTGGCCGTCTCGGACGGGACCGGCCGGTGCAGCCGCATCGCCGCGGCCGACACCCCCCGGCCGATGAGGTCCGGCCGCAGCAGGCAGCCCAGTGCCACGATGACGGGCAGCGCCAGCCAGGCTGTCTTGTTACCTAGCGCGGCGGGGGCCACGCCCATGCCGACGGTCATGCCGGCCAGCACGACAATGGCTAGGTACAGGACATAGTGGGTGATGATCCGTGCCGTGCTGACACCTGCCGCACGGCCGAGCTTGACCTCGGCCATCACCCCCCACACCGGCCCCGGAATGTACTTGGACAGTGTGCCGAGAGCGACGATCCGGAAGGCTTTCGGCAGCGGCAACTCAGACCCCAGGGCGGTCATCAGCTCACGCCAGGACAGACCGCCGAGCAAGAGCCCCGCCGTGTTGACCGTGCAGGCCCCGGCAAAGAGCACCAGCGCCCACGGTCCGGCCATCCGCTCCAGCGCGCGGGCGGTCATCGGATCACGCAGCGCCGCGACGATGCCAGCCGCAGCGGCCAGCCCGAACGCCGTCCAACTGCATCTGTGCAGCCAGGTGCTTGCGCGCGGGCTCACTGGGGCCGCCCAGTAACTGGGCCCGTCCCCGAGGGCTGCGGGGCTAGCGCCGTCACCGCCTCGCTCATCACCGCGGCATTCGCCAGCGCTCCGTCCGCGGTCGGCTCGTCATAGAGCGCGCGGAACGCCGGGGAGATGAGCCATTGCGCGACTCCGGTGAGTATCCCGGCGGTGATGGCAACGTTCTCGCAGAAGGCAACGGCCGCGAAGGCGCAGGTGAAGGCGGTTCCCCGGCTGCGCAGAACGAACGCGTAGGTGCCCTTGTCCAGGAGGATCGAGGCGGCCAGCGTGGCTGCCGGGACCAGCGCGCCCAGCGGACCGAATACGACCGGGAGGGCCAGCGCCGGGATCGTCACCAGCGCGGCCAGGCTGGCCTGCGCGCGGCCCGCCGTCTCGAAGCCCTGGGCGAACCTCCGCCTGCGGGCGTAGAGCGGGACGCGTAGCCGACCGCGCCGGAAGAGCTTGTGCAGCAGGGAGAGCAACTTATCGTCGTCGTCATGGTGCCCGCGGATTTCCGCGCTGAGCTGGATCCGGTAGCGCTGCGAGAGCCGCTGCCCATAGTCGACTTCCTCGGTCTGGCGCAGCCGCGGGTTGAACGGGCCGATTTCGGCGAACACCTCTGCTCGGATGGCGCAGATCGCGGTGAACAGGAAGCTGACTTCGCCGAGCGAGCTCATCCGCCAGTAGCAGGCCTGCAGGCACCGGCATTCTTCGACCACGCTGTCGCGAAACATCGGGGAGGCCTCGTACACCCCGCAGGCCGCGCCGATGCCAGGATCGGATTCCAGCAGGTCAACGGCCTGTTGTATGGCGTCAGGCAGGACTGCCACGTCGGAGTCGACGAAGACCAGGATCCTGCCGTCCGCGTGCGCGGCACCGAGATTCCGGGCGACCGCGACCCCGCTGTTCACCGGCGTGCGCAGCACCGTGACACCGGCATCGAGGGCCGTCCGCACCGAGTCATCGGTGCTCTGGTCGTCGACGACGATGATCTGCAACGCGGGGTAGGTCTGGGCCAGCAGCGCCCGCAGGCACTCGCCGAGCGACCGGTTGTAGTTGTAGTTAGGGACAATAACCGAGACGAGCGGAAGGGATGACATTGCTCACCCCTGGCCGATCAGATGGGGGACAAAAGTGGCGTACAGGCAGACGCCTACCCAAGCTGCCCCGGCGGTGAGGATGAATGGATCCCGCATAAGAGTCCGGACTGGGTTACCCCCGCCCTGGTTTACCAGCAGGACCTGCAGGTAGCGGAAGATAGCCGCGAACGCGCACAGTCCCGATATGAACAGGGGCGGCCAACTGGCCCAGGCCACCGTCTCGAATCGCAGGTGGAGCAGGAAAGCCACGATGCCGACCACCGAGGTGACCAGGATGAGGTAGTCCAGGAACTGGCTGCTGTAATTGGCCAGCACTGGGCGGTGGGATTCGCCAGCCGTGGCCAGTTCGTGGCGGCGCTTACCCAGGCTCAGCAGCAGGCACAGTGAAAGCACGCAAAGCAGCAGCCATTCTGGCGGCTGCCGGCCGGCGCTGAGGGAGCCCTGCACTACCCTCAGCACGAATCCCATCGCGACGGCGAACAACTCGAGCAGAGGCTTGTGCTTGAGCCAGGAACTGTAGAGGACGTTCAGCGCCAGGTATACGGCGATCGGCCACCATCCCGCCAGCGGCGGATGACTAACGGCCACTAAGACGAGCAGGCTCCCGAGGACTACGGCCAGGGCAGAAGCGGCTGGCACACTCACCCGCCCGGAGGCGACCGGCCGCATGCGCTTGGTGGGGTGCACGCGATCGAGATTCCGGTCGGCGATGTCATTGATTGTGTAGCAGAGGGCAGAGGCGAGAATGAAGGCGAGGATTGCCCAGCCCAGCCGCAGCAGAGCGGAGACGGCCGGGACCGGGGCGCCCAGCAGGGCAAGCGGGACGACGATGATGCTTTTCACCCACTGGCCGGGCCGGATGAGCTGCAGGAGATCTCCGAGTGTGGGACGGCGCATGGCTCCGGCGGCGGTGCCGGCCGAGGCTGACTGCAACTCAGTCGTTTCTACGGCGGACTGCATACTTCACCACTGTGCTTTCCTGAGAGGGGAAATTCCTGGATATTGAGCATTGCGTGAGCTCGGGTTTCACCCGAATCCCCACGATCAGACGCCGAGGTTCCCGGGATTGGGAGTTCCCGGGATTAGCTTGCGAACGATGGTTAATGCCTCGAGCGATATCCGGTCATATCGGTCCGTACAAGCGATATTCAGCAGTATGCGAGAGCCCGCTGATACGACCGCTGAGCTTCGGCTGATCAGCGACTGAACGCGGCCTGAAAAGCCGCCAACGGGCATACGCTGAGCTGGCCCGGGGACGCGGTGATGGCGGGCGGGACGCGCCAGGATGCTGCTGGATTAGCCGCC
>Ga0209415_10014463_pt1 | contig 12883 bp, 8 predicted proteins | sample PeaSoiSIISIP2007_FD_187696 | JGI IMG/M metagenome (GOLD analysis project Ga0209415, IMG submission 187696) | Peat soil microbial communities from Weissenstadt, Germany - SII-SIP-2007 (SPAdes) (version 2) | ecosystem: Environmental > Terrestrial > Soil > Wetlands > Peat | place: Germany...
TTTTTGGCGGAATTGTAGGTTTTCAGAGAGAAAAAAATGATAGTCCAGCAGGATTTAGAACGCATATTTTAGTATGTTTGGGTGCCGCTTTAATCATGATTCTATCAATGTATGGTTTTGCTGATTTTACGACAGTCAGTAAAGACCCTGCGCGGCTGGCTTCCCAAGTTGTTTCGGGGATTGGTTTTCTAGGAGCGGGAACCATTTTAAGGGATGGAGTATCTGTTAAAGGATTGACGACAGCCGCTTCGCTTTGGGTTGTTTCAGCTATCGGATTAGCCGCAGGAGCTGGATTTTATTTTTCATCTTTCCTTGTTACTTGTATCGTTTTTCTTACCTTAGAGCGTTCTATAGAACATTACTTTTTCAGAAGTAAACAAATTCTAAAAATAGTTACTGTCAATGGAACCTGTAAAGTCAAAGAAATGAATCGTATTATAGAGTCGCATAAAATAATTGCCCAGAATATCTCCATGACTATGTTAGAAGAGGAGCAAAACAGAACAACCTTTGAGTACACCTTGCGAACTCCCTTTAATCGAATCAATACGGATAAAATTATTCAGGATCTAAATGAAGTTGATGGGGTTTATTCTGTTGAAAAATGTTAGGTAGGGTTGACCAAACGGTAACTCTATATTAAACCTTGACAATGATCATAAAAAGTGTCAAACTAATAAAAATGCTAAAATGACGATGAGAGGAAATAGTACAGTTCCTGTTTCCGTTTTAGAGAGCTGTCGGTTGGTGAAAGACAGTAATGGAATAGGTTTGGAACTCTTCCTTGAGTAGCCGACCGAAATTGTAATAAAGTAGGCTCGGACGGAGCTTCCACCGTTAAAAGGAAGGGGATATCGGAACTTCGATGTTCGAAGTTTGATGCTCGTAGTTCGACTAATAAAGTTATTTTTATATTTAAGTCGAACCTCGCACATCGCACCTCCAACTTCGCTCGGCTCCCGTATCTGCAGAGAAGACGGCTATTTTGCTGTCAACTTGAGTGGTACCGCGAACTAACCCTTCGTCTCAATCAGAGACGAAGGGTTTATTTATATTTAAGGAGGAATTTACAATGCGTAGATTATATGTTTTTGATACCACCCTCAGAGATGGTGAGCAATCCTTGGGGATCACTTTAAACGTTAAAGAAAAACTGGAGATTGGCCATCAGTTAGTAAAGCTCGGTGTCGATATTATTGAAGCTGGTTTTCCGGCTTCTTCACCTGGGGATATGGAATCAGTTCGAACTATTGCCAAAGAAATGAAAGGAGTCATCATTTGCGGATTAACAAGGGCGGTAGTACAGGATATTGATATTTGCGCCGAGGCCTTACGACAGGCCGAATACCCTAGGATCCATACGGGAATTGGGGTTTCTCCAATTCACATGGAAAAGAAATTAAAGCTTACTCCTGATCAAGTTGTGGAGCGGGCAGTTTCTGCAGTCAAGTATGCCAAGAAATTCGTGAGTGATGTAGAGTTTTACGCTGAAGATGCTTTTCGTAGTGATCCGACATTCTTGGTCAGGGTGATTGAGGAAGTCATCCAGGCCGGAGCTACAGTGGTTAATCTCCCTGATACTGTTGGCTATGCTAACCCTTGGGAATATGGAGAGTTAATTAGTTTTGTGATTAATAATGTTAAGAATATTGATAAGGCACTAGTCAGTGTACATTGTCATAATGATTTGGGAATGGCCACTGCAAATTCCCTAGCGGGTATCAAGGCTGGAGCCAGCCAGGTCGAAGGAACGATCAATGGCATCGGGGAGCGGGCAGGTAATACTTCTTTGGAAGAGGTTGTTATGTCAATTTACACTCGGCGTGACGGGTACGGGGTTGAGACCAACGTTAATACCCGTGAGATCTCTGCGACGAGCAGACTTGTTTCTCGAATAACAGGAGTGACAGTCCCTGATCATAAAGCGATTGTCGGGGCCAATGCCTTCGTGCATGCCTCGGGTATTCACCAAGATGGTGTTCTCAAAGACAGAGAAACCTATGAGATAATTCAACCGGAAATTATCGGAGTTCCTCAAAATGTAATTAGTCTGACCGCCAGATCAGGAAGACATGCCCTTCAACATTGTCTGGAGGTATTAGGGTATGAAATTGAAGGTGCACAGCTGGATGATGTTTATCAACGGTTCTTACAATTGGCCGATCACAAGCAAGAAGTGTTTGATCAGGATCTTTATGTTTTGATGGGGGATTCAGGCAATAATGCCAATAATATTTTGCTACAGGACATGTCTATTTCGACAAATGGAGTGGAGATGGCAACAGCTACTGTAACTTTGGAAATCGAGGGAATGATGATCACTGATGCTGCTTGTGGTAACGGTCCAGTCAACGCCCTTTTCAACACGATTGACAGGATAACAGGGAATATTGCCACCTTGGAAGATTACACTCTGAAATCTGTAACTCGAAGCAGCGAGGCGCTGGGAGAGGCCACTGTCAAGTTGCGCTATGATGATGGTCATCTTGTGTTAGGCAAAGGGTTTTCCACAGATATAATTGAAGCAAGTGCTAAAGCCTATCTTAATGCTTTGGCGAAGAGAATTATTCGTACTGATTTGGAAACGGATGCCTAAATGGCCTTGATTTAACAGAACGATGGGTTAGAATAAGTCGTACACCCAAATGTAGGCTGCGAGTAAGTTGGGTATTTTGTCAGGTTACTATCCCTATGTGAAAGGAAGTGAAAATCCTGGTTTTACCAGGAGAAAAAATGGCTAAATCTATTGTGTATTTTGCAAGTGCTCGCGCAAAGTATTTTGACTATGATTATGGGTTTCTTGGCAAATTTGAGGAAATTCTCAACCTCATAAATCTGAATAATTTTGTAGCAAAAGGTGATTACATCCCCATAAAGATGCACCTTGGATCGCAGGGCGCTTATAGAGTAGTTCGCCCGGCATTTATTCGAAAACTAGTGGATTCGCTAAAGAATGTTGGTGGAGAACCATTTGTAACCGATACGGTGCGTATACCGGGCCTGGAATATTTGCGCGTGGCCAGTGCTAATGGAATTAACGAACTTTCAACAGGAGTACCCGTAATCATGGCTGATGGAGTCTTCGGACGAGACTCGGTGATGAGGCCCTGCGGTCCGATCCTCGGGGAGATTGGCATAGCCTCTGCAATTCACGATGCTCCAGCAATGATCGTTTTATCACATTGTAAGGGTCACATTGCCAGCGGTTACGGAGGGGCTGTTAAAAATCTAGGGATGGGTGGAATTGCCTTTAAGGACCGGAATGGGATTCATCAGCGGGGTCGGATGCATTTTCTGCAAAACGCCGAGCTAAGCTGGACGGCGGAAAAATGTAGTCATTGTTTACAATGTGTGGGCGCCTGTCCTCATGAAAGCATCACCTTTGATCAGAACGAATGGTTAGTGATTGATCAGCAAAAATGTGCTCGTTGTGGTCGTTGTGCTAGAGTTTGTACAGAAGGAGCCCTTGTCTTGCCGCAAAATGCGGAACTTTTTCAAAAAGTTTTGGCAGAAGCTGCGGCAGCAGTATTAGACACTTTTCCCAAAGGGAAGGTTCTCTATATTAACTTTGTAACTGAGGTACAGCCGGAATGCGATTGCATGCCGATGGCTGACGCCCCATTGATTCCAGATATCGGGGTGCTGGTGTCAGACGACATTGTGGCCATAGAAAAAGCTACGCTGGATCTAATTGGTCAAGCTCAGATTATTCGTGATTCTAAAGCGGGGGATAAGGGATTGACATCAGCTGAAAATATTTTTCGGAAAATCCATGGCAAAGATCCTTATCTACAAGTTCGGGCTATTGCCGAATTTGGTTTAGGTTCTGAAGATTATGAAATCGTCGAAGTGCTCTGTAAACCTAAACCGGACGGCAGCATTGAGCCACGCAACCCATTCGGTCATTGATCCAAGCGACGAGAAGCCTTTATATTCAGCTTTAGCCGAACATAAACTGTAAGACAAAAACCTTGCATTTCTATCTTTGTTGAAGGAGAAGTGCAAGGTTAAATTTATTAAAAATATTAATGTATGATTCTTCAAAATAATCTGTTAACTATGGAAGGAAAAACGCAATGTTCGGCGAAAAGGACAATGAATGAGTATAAATATTTTACATACTAAGTGAATAATTGCGCAAATGGAGAGCGCTATTTCATAGATCAACAAAACTGCGAAGGGAGATGTATCATCATGGAACAACACTTTCTTGTGTTCAAAGATGTGGCAGAAACCAAAAATATTACGTTATCAGCCAAGAAACTTCATATGAGTCAACCCAGTATTAGTTTGCAGATTCAGAATCTGGAAAACCAATACGGTGCCCGTTTTTTTGATCGCACCAATAAAGGGGTTACGTTGACTAAAGAAGGTCAAATTTTTTATGCACATATTCGGAGTGTCTTGGATCTTCTTGCGAATGCTAAAGAACAGATCAGCGCCCTAGCAAAAGATCAAAGAGGACTGATCTACCTAGGTGCAACTTTAACCATCGGAGAATATATTTTGCCCAACATTTTAGCTTTTTTGTACAAGACCCATCCGGACGTGGACTTCAAAGTCAAGATTGCTAATACAGAGTCGATTTCTCAGGATGTTTTGGAGAAAAAGATTCATATTGGCTTAATTGAAGGGCCTGTCCCCCGGCATAAAGACCTAAATGTGGAGAGTTTCTGGGAAGATGAGTTGGTAGTCGTAGTTCCCTATTTTCATCCTTGGGCGTCAAGAATCAGTATTAGCTTAGCAGAACTTCCCCATGAACGTCTGGTGACCCGAGAGGACGGTTCTGGAACTCGCAGGGTGATGGAAATGGCACTCAAAGAGAGAGGACTGGATCCAGACCAATTGAATGTAACGATGGAACTGGGAAGTACTCAGGCGATCAAACAACTAGTCTCGGCAGGACTTGGAATTACCATCATTTCTTCTTTGACCGTCAGTCAGGTAGCCGATCGGAAAATATTTAAGACATTAAAAATTCAAGATGCCCCCATTTATCGACCTCTCAGTATTCTCACTAATGCTCGAACTATCCAGACTAAGGACGAGCTCATTTTAATCGACTTACTTCATGATCACAGGTTGCTAACGAATGTTTTAAGTAAGGATTATAATGAATTAGAGAATATAGAATAAAGCGCAACTCATCGAGGCTACGCTGGGTACAGTCAAAAAAATTTAGTCACACTAAGAAATCATTGCAATGTTTTAATATAGGTAATATAATATGGACAAGAATCAAGTGATTAGAGCAACGAAGCTTTCTAGAGATTTTAATCTTTGGGAAGCTTTCTTTAATAATTTCCGATTTAAACATACAAACTAGTCACTAGAGTGCTGTTAATTTCTGAAGATCTAGAGGAACTGGCAAGTATTTGTGATCGTATAGCAGTGCTTTACGAAGGGAAGATTATGAAGATCATGCTGGTTGAGGAAGCGGATGAACGTGTTTTGGGACTATTAATGGCTGGTATTGTCGAATAAGTTGCTGTTTAGTTCATCTGGAGCTTGACAGGAAACGTTTTCCTGGGGTACCATTTGAGAAAATCGCCTTGTCTATAATTATTATGTCCCCATAGGGAATCAACGGGATTTAAAAACGGCAAGGCAGTTTAAGTTTAGTGAATATTGGACTGTCAAGTCAGAAAGAAGGGATAAAAAACAAAATCTGTGGGAATTTCTAAACAAAAATATAGATGGAGGAGAGAATATGAAAAAAATTAATAAAATTGGTATTTTGACGTTAGTCCTTTCTATGATTCTGATGGTGTTACTCAGTGGGTGCTCCCAAGCAAGTAAACCGTCCACGAACGACCAAGCCAGCAAGCCGTCTACGGAAGAGAAAATCAAGGTCGCCTTTGTTTATGTCGGGCCAGTGGGTGACTTCGGCTATACTTACGCCCAGGATCAGGGCAGAAAATATCTCGAAGCTAATATGAAGAACGTCGAAACAACTTATGTTGAAAACATTCCGGAGACAGCAGACGCTGAACGTACTTTTACGGATCTTGCCCAAAAGGGTTACAATATCATTATTGGTACCAGCTACGGCTATATGGACTACATGGTCAATGTGTCCAAGAAATTCCCGAAGGTTGTTTTTGAACATTGTAGTGGTTACAAAACCACCGACAATTTAGGAACCTATTTCAATCGCGACTATCAAGCCCGGTTTCTGACCGGTATGGTGGCAGGCAAATATACCAAGAGCAATGTTCTCGGATTCCTTGCGCCGTTTGGTACGCCTGAAGTCATCCGCAATATTGATGCGTTTACTCTTGGCGCCCAGTCGGTTAATCCTAAAGTCCAAGTTAAGGTTGTTTGGACAAATTCCTGGAACGATCCAGCGACGGAGAAAACGGCTGCCAACAGTCTGATCGACGCAGGTGCAGACGTTCTGGCGATGCATGTTGACTCGCCGACGTTTGCTCAGACAGCACAAGATAGAGGTGTGTTGGCCATTGGGCACGATTCAGATATGTCAAAATTCGCACCGAACTCTATCCTTGTTGGAGATGTATCCAACTGGGGTCCGTATTTTGTGCAAGTAGTCAAGGAAGTTATGAACAAAACTTGGAAGCCTACCCAATACTTTGGCGGCATCAAAGATGGTGGAATCATTGACATAACGCCTTTCAGCGCCAAAGTTGATAAAGACTTCCAAGCTACTGTAAATGCCAAAAAACAGGATATTATGGATGGTAAATTTGATCCTTTCTCGGGCCCGATCTCTGATCAAAGTGGCACAATTAAGGTCAAAGACGGCGATAAAGCAACAGATGACATGCTCCTTTCCATCAATTGGTTTGTCAAAGGTGTACAGGGGACAATTCCTAAATCCTAACCGATCTACAAGACCAGGGGACATACCTATACCTAAAGGGATGTCCCCATTGAAAAATAGAAGAATGATGCACCCGCAAACCGGCGAGACTCTCGCCGGTTTGTGGTAATGTTTGAAAGGGTGAGGTCAATGGGAAATACACCCATGGTGGAAATGCGAAAAATCGTAAAAGAATTTCCAGGCATCCTAGCCAATGATCAGGTTTCGTTTGACGTTAACTCTGGCGAAATTCACGCTCTACTGGGCGAAAACGGGGCGGGTAAAAGCACGTTGATGAGCGTGTTGACAGGACTCTATCGACCCGACGGTGGTGACATCTACATTGAAGGTAAAAAAACTGATTTTTTGTCGCCGAAGGATGCTGTCAACTGCGGCATCGGTATGGTGCATCAGCATTTTAAACTTGTTCAGCCTTTTACGGTGGCGGAAAACGTCATGCTTAGTATTAAGGGGCTGAAACAGATCTATAACCTCAACGAGATTGAGCAGCAAATAATCAAGCAATCGGAAGCCTTCGGACTTTCCATTGATCCCAAGGCGAAAATCTGGCAACTCTCGGTTGGAGAGCAGCAGAGGGTGGAAATCATCAAATTACTACTGCTTGGTGCCAAGGTTTTGATACTCGATGAACCGACCGCTGTCCTAACCCCTCAGGAAGCAAATGCCCTTTTTAAGACACTTTTAAAAATGGTAAAAAACGGTAAGTCAGTGATCCTTATTTCTCACAAAATGAATGAGGTTTTGGAAAATACAGATCGTATAACTGTTCTGCGGGACGGTAAATCCATAGGGACTGTTGATACCAAAACTACGAATGAAAAAGAGCTCGCTAAAATGATGGTGGGCAGAAATATCAATGGCCAGTCGGAAAAGAAATCCTATCGAAAAAAAGAGAAAATTTTCTCTTTAGATAATGCCTCGGCTTTGGGCGACAGTGGTCTGCTGAAATTGAAAAATATTTCAATTGATATATATGACGGTGAAATACTTGGAGTTGCGGGCGTTGACGGAAACGGACAGAAGGAGCTCGCAGAAGCAGTGGCGGGCCTGCGTTCACTCAAGACGGGAGGTATTTCCTTTTACGGAAAGGACTGCACAAAATCCGGTCGTAAAAAGCGAATTAATCTCGGTATCAGCTATGTGCCGGAGGATCGCATGACAACCGGGCTGGCGCCGGACCTTAACGCGTATGAAAATATGGCGCTTATAAATTATCGTAAATATCGTGGTTTCTTTATTCGTTGGGATAAAGTTAGAAATGACACTGATCGATTGATACAAAAATTTGATGTCAGGTTAGCGAGTAAGTCTAACCCTGTTAAAATGATGTCTGGTGGAAACATCCAGAAATTGCTGCTGGCGCGGGAAATAGATTCGGATCCTAAGCTGATTATTGCGGTATATCCGATGCGCGGACTTGATATCGGGGCGACCGATTATGTCAAACGACTGCTCATCGAGCAGAGTGAAAAGGGCAAGGCAGTACTCCTTATTTCAGAGGATCTGGAGGACCTTCTTTCCATGACGGATCGCATCATAGTAATGCACGGGGGCGAAATCATGGGCGTTGTCAATCCGAGTGAAACGTCACGTGAAGAAATCGGCCTGATGATGGCCGGCAAAAGAAAGGTAGATCTTCGTGAAGCATAAACAATTGGGAAGTTGGGAGATTAAAAAAACAAATACCAGCTCTGCCCTGAAGAAGTTCGGCATCTCCGTGACCTCCATTGTGCTGGGTCTACTTTTTGCGGGACTTTTTGTGCTCATTACCGGAAAGGACCCGTTGCAGCTTTACAGTGAGATTTTTCAATCCTCCGTTGGCTCAATTTATGGCCTCAGCGAAACGCTTGTAGAAATGATTCCTCTAGCCTTTTGCTCGCTTGGGGTTTCGCTGGCTTTCCGCATGCAATTATGGAACATCGGCGCGGAAGGCCAATTTTGCATGGGAGCTTTTGGTGCAACCTATTTCGCCTTGTTTTTTTCGGACCTGCCAAAACTCATTATGTTGCCACTTATGCTGCTGGCAGGCTTTATTTGCGGTGGACTTTGGGCCTTGATTCCGGCTATTCCGAAGGCGTTCTGGAATGTCAACGAAACGATCAGTTCTCTCTTGCTGAACTATGTGGCCTATTTTTGGATGGCCTATCTTGTTTATGGTCCTTGGAAAGATCCTAAGGGAAATAATTTTCCTCTCACAAAACCATTTCCAGACAGCGCGACGATCCCTGTTTTTGGTAACACTCGTATCAGTTACGCTATTTTTCTCGTGGTGATTATTGCGGTAGCGATGTTCTTCCTGATCAAATATTCCAAGTGGGGATATGAGATCTCCGTCAGCGGCTCCAGCCGCAAGGCGGCCGATTATGCTGGCATGAGTTATGTGAAAAATGTCTTGATGGTCATGTTTTTAAGTGGGTCCATATCGGGAATCGCTGGAATGGCTGAGGTTTCAGGCGTGCTTCACCGCTTGCAGCAGACGATTTCTCCCGGCTATGGCTACACTGCCATACTCATTGCCCTACTTGCACGGTTGAATCCCTTTAGTATCCTGCTCGTATCCTTTCTGATGGGCGGGCTGCTGGTGGGGGGGTTTAGTTTACAAACTTCCGGTTTTCCGTCGAGTATGGTGTCTATGTTTCAAGGCTCAATTCTGTTCTTCGTACTGGCTGGAGAAGTTTTTAATAATTACCGTTTGGTAAGAAAGAAGGCATGACGGTATGGATTTAAACTATATCATCGCCATCCTTGCTGCTGGAGTCGTGGCAGGCACGCCGATTTTATATGCTTCGCTTGGTGAAGTTATTGTCGAGCGAGCCGGTATCCTAAATCTGGGCGTTGAAGGCATGATGCTCGTGGGCGCTGTTAGCGCTTTTTACGTGGGCACCTTTGCGCAAAACAAATGGTTGGGCCTGTTAGTTGCCTTGGTCGCGGGCGGACTTATGGCGCTCATTCATGCGGTTATCACCATTGGCTTCCGTGCTAGTCAAGTGGCTAGCGGTTTGGCCTTGACTATTTTTGGTACGGGCCTGTCCGCCTACCTTGGACGTGGCTTGGTGGGAATTCCACCCACTTCGACTTTTAAGGCAGTTGCCATCCCGGTTCTCTCTCGAATTCCGATAATCGGTAAAATCTTTTTTGATCAGGATATTATGGTTTATCTCAGCGTGGTTTTGGTTGCCATACTGTGGTTTGTCTTTTATAAAACAAAGGCGGGGCTTCTTCTCAGGGCAGCGGGTGAAAATCCATCGGCCGTAGACGCTCTGGGACATAATATCTTTTTCGTCCGGTATGCCGCTGTTATTATCGGAGGTATGTTCGCAGGCGCGGGTGGTGCTTATCTGTCCCTAGCCTATTCCCCCTCTTGGATTGAAAACATGTCGGCTGGCCGCGGCTGGATTGCGGTCGCACTCGTCATCTTCGCCGTCTGGGATCCGCGCCGTGCCCTATTAGGTGCGTGGCTGTTTGGTATCATTGCTTCCTTGGGTCTGCATCTTCAAGCCCTCGGCGTAATGATACCATCCAATTTCTTGCAAATGTTGCCTTATATTTTTACGTTTGTTGTTTTGGTTATCACGACACGAGAAACAAAAAATAGGCGTTCGGGAACACCGGCCGCGCTTGGAATACCATATTCGCGTGAGGAACGGTGATAGACCATTTTGGGGGCCATACAGAGGCTGAGTAAAGGAGTGTGGATAGTGCGAACCTTCGAAGAAATCAAGTCCGTGCTTGAAGCTGGGTTAAGTATCATCGATTGTGACTTAAAGTTGGAAAATGTTAAGCTGGTTAATGTTTACTCATCCCAGATCTACCCCAGTAATATCTACATTAAAGGGAAACGGATTGTCTCCATTGATCCAAAGGCTGAATTAAATGCTAAAACGATCCTAGATTGTGGTGGAATGTATGCTGTGCCAGGTTTTATCGATGGGCATATGCACTTTGAAACGACCCTTCTTGCACCCGAGGCCTTGGCGGATGTCCTTGTACCACACGGTACGACGACGATTATGGCTGATCTCATGGAAATCGCCAACGTAGCAGGGATTGACGGTGTAAAAGTATTGGTCGATTCCATTGCGGATCTCCCTTACCGAACCTTTATTCAGGTCTCTTCCAGAGTACCCACCGCGCCGGGTCTGGAAACTACAGGTGGCATACTTGGCCTTGCTGAAGTAGAAGAAATGTTAGACTGGGCAGAAAGTATCAGTTTGGGTGAATTAGATCCCTCCAAGGTCCTATTTATTAAAGAAGACTATCTCAAAAAAATTGCTGGTGCCTTACAACGCCGCAAGATCGTTAATGGCCATGCTATTGGTCGTTCTGGACAAGACCTAAACGTTTATGCCAGTGCAGGAATGTCTGACGACCATGAGTGTGTTACTTATGAACATCTTCTCGAAAGAGTGCAATTAGGAATGACCGTGATGCTTCGAGAGGGTAGTACAGAACGAAATGTCGAGGAACTTATTAAAGGGGTTATCAAGCACGGTTTGAGCCATGAACATTTAATTTTTTGTACGGATGACAAACATGCCATCGATATCCGTGAAGAAGGTCACATTAATTATAACGTGAATAAGGCGATTTCGTTAGGAATGCCGTCTATTCAAGCCATCCAAATGGCCACCTTGAATTCCGCGAGGCATTTTCGTTTAGAAGACGAGATAGGGAGTATTACCCCGGGCAGGTTGGCCGATATTTTGCTTGTCAAAGACTTAACCGACATAACTCCGGTCAAAGTTATTTATGAGGGGAAGGTGGTTGCTGACAACGGTCGTCTCGTCGTGGTAAGCAAACACAGGAATTACCCTGCTTGGATCAAAGAGACCATTAAACTTAAATCCCCTGTCAATGCTAATTCATTTATTTTACCAACTCAACGTCAGGGGACAACAACACGTGTGAATGTGATACGGATTTATGATGATCAAATTATTAACGAGTGGGACGAAGAAGAATTAACAATAGTAAACGGACAAATCCTCAGTAACCTAGAAGAGGATATTCTTAAACTAGCTATTGTTGAGCGTTATGGTAAGACAGGAGGAGTAGGGATTGGTTTTGTGAAGGGATTTCGCCTGAAAGAAGGAGCCTTAGCTACCTCCATGTCTCACGACCATCATAATATCGTCTGCGTCGGAACTAATGATGAAGATATGGCTTGTGCAGCAAATGCGATCCACAAGCTGCAGGGCGGTATGGTTGTTGTTAAAAAAGGGCAAGTCATAGGGAAAATGGAACTTCCGATCGGTGGTTTAATGAGTGAGAAACCAGCTGGTATAGTGCTTAAGGAGTTGGAAGAAGTTAATGCGTCGGCTCGTCAGTTGGGATGCCACCTGCCATCCCCGTTTATGACGCTCTGCTTTATTTCCTTACCTACAGTTCCGAAGCTGGGACTGACCGACTTGGGGCTAGTCGATGTGCATAATCACAAGTTGATTGACGTAGAAGTAAAGCCGGGTAGCTAAGATGATAATGAACTATTAGCCAGGAAAGAGTGGTAATGATGCTGGGTGAAAAAATTCGCGCTAAAAGAATGGAGAAACAACTAACTCTAAAGGATTTAGCGGAAAAGACAGGGGTGACGCAAGGCTTTTTAAGCCAAGTAGAGCGGGATCTGACTGATCCCTCTATCACATCTCTAAGGAGGATTGCCCATGCCCTCGATGTGCCCATATTTTACTTTCTGATGGATGAAGCCAAATCAAGCCCAGTCGTGAGAAAAAATGAGCGCCAGGTTCTGAAATTTCCTGACTCCCATCTTACGTTTGAATTGTTGTCTCCAGATTTAAACAGAAGTATAGAGATGATGATGGCACGGTTAGAACCGGGAGCAGTAACTTGTGAAGAACCGTTGACTCATCCTGGAGAGGAAAATATCTTGGTTATTCAGGGACAAATGAAAATTCAAGTCGGGGAAGACATACATATCTTAACAGCAGGAGATAGTATTTATTATTTCTCCAGTATTCCCCATAAAATTTGGAGCATGGGCCAAGAGGATTTGGTCTTCATTTCGGCGATAACCCCGCCTGC
>Ga0209415_10014464_pt1 | contig 12881 bp, 12 predicted proteins | sample PeaSoiSIISIP2007_FD_187696 | JGI IMG/M metagenome (GOLD analysis project Ga0209415, IMG submission 187696) | Peat soil microbial communities from Weissenstadt, Germany - SII-SIP-2007 (SPAdes) (version 2) | ecosystem: Environmental > Terrestrial > Soil > Wetlands > Peat | place: Germany...
GATCCCCAACGTGAAGTGGGAGGACATCGGCGGCCTGACTTCGGTGAAGGAGGAGCTGACCGAGGCGGTCGAGTGGCCCCTCAAGTACGGCAAGCTCTTCGCGAAGGGGGACGTCAAGCCCCCGAAGGGGATACTCCTCTACGGCCCGCCCGGGACGGGGAAGACCCTGATTGCCAAGGCGGTCGCCAACGAGAGCGAGGCGAACTTCATCAGCATCAAGGGGCCTGAGCTCATCTCAAAGTGGGTCGGCGAGTCCGAGAAGGGAGTTAGGGAGGTCTTCAGGAAGGCCCGCGCCGCGGCCCCTTGCGTGGTCTTCTTCGACGAGGTCGACGCCATCGCCCCGAGGAGGAAGTCCGGCGAGGGCGACAGCCAGGTGACCGAGCGAGTCGTCAGCCAGCTCCTGACGGAGATGGACGGGCTGGAGGAGCTGAAGGGCGTGGTCGTCCTCGGTGCGACCAACCGGCCTGACATCATCGACGAAGCCCTGCTGAGGCCCGGCAGGTTCGACAAGCTCCTGCGGATCCCTCCGCCCGACAAGGAGGGCAGGATAGAGATACTCAAGATACACACCAAGAAGAAGCCTCTCGCCAAGGACGTCGACGTCACCAGGCTCGCCGAGCTCACCGAGGGCTACACCGGGGCCGAGCTCGCCGCCGCGGCGAACGCGGCCTCCATCGCGGCCATCAAGCAGTACGTCAAGGCCCACGGCAAGGACGCCGAGGCCGGGACGGGAGACCTCACAATCACGATGCGCGACTTTGAGGAGGCGATCAAGGAGACGAGGCGCAAGGCGAGCCCTGATTCAGGCCGCCACCGACCCGGGCTGGGCTAGTCAGCCGGGGGCAGGCTTCGGCGTTTCGTCGTTCAGGAACCGCTTGATACCAGTCCCGAACATCAGCATCATCAGCCAGAACCCGAGCATCAGCGCGACGAGGGAATAGGTGCTGTAGAGGTTGAGCGCGATTAGGCCCGCCACGATTATCGTCGCGCCGACGAAGTTCGAGAGGCCCCAGAGGACGTTGGTCCGCGGGGAAGACCTCTGCCCGAACGGGCTCCTGAAGACCTTCCCCGCCGCCCCGAACGTGAAGTGCGGGACCCCGTTGCCGAGCAGGAATCCGAGGATGAAATACCAGATTAGGAAGAGCTGGACCAAGTCCTTGTCACCCGTCCTCTAGGTGGACGGAGCCTCCCCTTATCTCGACCCCATACGTCTTCAGAGGCTGGACGTCCACTTCGGCGACGACGGGCGGCAACCCCGGACGGATCCCGCCGACGACCTTGCCGCTGGTGATGTCGAACTTTGCGCCGTGAAGCGCACACGTGACGACGTTCCCATCCAGAGTCCCTCTGGCGAGGCTCGCCCTCATGTGCCCACAGTTGTTCTGGGTCGCGTATATCGCCCCTGCCACGTTGGAGAGAAGGATGTCTCGGTCGAACGCCATAACGCGTTTCATCGTCCCGACAGGAATCTCGGCGAGCTTCACTACCTCCGCCTCCATCGCGCTACGTCGTGGCAATCTCGCCCACTCGCTATAAACCTATTCGACCGCCGAGCCTCACAGGTCCTCTCTCGTGCGCAGCGACCTCCCGGCCGCCGACAGAAGGTAGTTCAGGATTAGGACAGTGTAGGCGAGCGCGACGCCGAGGAGGGCGGCGGACAGAGGCACGAGAGACGACGCGCCCAAGGCCGTCGCGGCAGGCCCCGCGGCCAGCACGAGCGCCATGATCGGGGAGACGAGAAGCAGGTTGATGACCGTCTGGTACAGGAACCTCTTCACGTCCGTCAGGTCCTGCCCTTGCGCGAGGAGCAGGTCGTCCGCCGTGCTCTGCCCGTATCTCGCAGCGAAGTACATCCCGCCTCCCATCATGACTGCGGCCACCTCCAGCGCGCCGGGGAGGGAGAGGCCTATGGGAAGGAGCGAGGTCGGGTGGTTCAAGTCGCCCAAGACGAGGGGGGCGCCGACGGCCGCGGCCACCGGGGAGAGGAGGAGCAGGAGGGGGGTTACCCTGGCGCGATAGGCCTCCCGGACGTACCGCGTCAGGTCGAGAGGCGACGTCTTGATTATCCAGAGCCTCTCCTTCTCGAGCCATCTCGCGGCCGTCCCCGACCCGAAGGAGCCGATGATGAAGAGGATGAACAAGAAGGAGGTCGGGGACGACTGGAAGACTCCCGAGAGCGAGTAGATCACCATGAAACCGGCGAGGAATAGCGTGTTGATCAGCATGCTCCGCGTCTCCTTGGTCCTGCTCATCATCACCCTCTCTTTCGACCTAACGACCGCCCAGACAGACAGTCCTCGCGTCTCGAGCCTCGACGAGCCCTTCTCCCCTCCCTCGCCCGTGGCCGGGGAGCCTGGGTCTTCCAACCGAAGCACCTCGTAGAACTGCGACCTCGCCATCCTCACCCCCAAAGCGAGGAGGCCGAGGAACCACGCACCGAGAGCCGCAAGGCCAAGCCCCGTGGCGACCGTCCATCTCGCTCCGCTCACTAGGTTGAAGCTCACCTGGGCTGCGAGGCCGCTCGGAAGGACGTCGACGACCTCTCCCAGCAGGGGAGGCGCGCCAGGGATCAGCAGAGCGAGCGGCACGAGGCTGATCACGACCACCGCCGCCATCAACCCGTTCCTGAAGAGCTTCAGTCGCGGCCCGAGCCTCGAGTTCATCGACAGGGTGATGTCGGCGCTGAGGAAGAGCCCCATCACGAAGAAGGCGAGGGTCACCATCCCCGCCAGGACGGCGGAACCTGCGGATGTCCCGTAAGACTCCGCGAACCGGAGATAGAGGACTAGAACCGGCGGGAACGAGAGGAGCACCGTCGTCACCGAGTTCATCAGCACCTTCGCGGCGAAGACCTCGCGCGGCCTCACCGGGGCGGTGAAGACGTAGTCGACGTCGGCCGAGGAGACCGGGAGGCCGCTCCCGTTGAACCCGCTCTGGATGAGGCCCACCAGGAAGAACGCGAAGAGCAGGCTCAGGCTGGCGTCCGAGATGCTCCCGCCCAGGTTGAACCTCGAGGAGAATGAGAGGAAAGTCCCTCCCACGAACAGGACGAGGAGCAGGCCGAAGGACTCTCCGACGAGCATCGCGACCGCCGTCGCCCGGGTGAAGCGGCCCTTCATCCAATAACGTACGAGCGTCGCGACGGTGCTCCAGCTATTCAACCGACGTCAGCTCCCCACAGCGTTGGTAGCTACGTCTCGGCCGTAAGCTTGAGGAATACCTCATCGAGCCTCGCGTCCTTGCCCGCGTCGGCCATCTTGCGGAGGCTCTCTAGCGCTCCCAAGGCCACTATGCTTCCCTTGTCGATTATCGCAATCCTCGTGGCGTGGTCCTGGGCGATCTCCAGGTTGTGCGTCGACAGGAGCACCGTCGTCCCGCCCCTCCCCTGGGCGGCGATCCAGCTGTTGACGAAGACCTGGGACTTGGGATCGAGGGCGGTCAGCGGCTCGTCCAAGACCAGAACCTTGGGGTCGTGAAGCGTCGCGGCGATGAGGGCGACCTTCTGCTTCATCCCCTTCGAGAGCGTGCCCAGCAGGGCGTCCGCCTTCTCCTCGAGCGAGAATGTCATCAACGCCTCTGAGATCTTGTCTCGCAGCAGGTCGTCGGGGACGTCCCGGATCTTCCCAAGAAACCTCAGGAACTCGTTCACCGTAAGACCCGTGTATAACGAAGGGTTCTCCGGGAGGTACCCCACGTTCTTCTTCGCGGCCTCCGGCTCCTTCGCGACGTCGCACCCACCAACCTTGACGTAGCCCGTGGTCGGGCGCAGGATCCCGACCACGACCTTCATCAGGGTGCTCTTCCCCGCACCATTCGGCCCCAAGAGACCGAGGATCTCTCCCGAGCCGACCTCGAGGGAGACGTTGTTTAGGGCGACGACCTTTCCATAGACCTTCGTGAGATTCCCAATCTCGATCTCGTTGTCCGGCGACACCATTCTCGCGGCCCCATCATCCTTGTGAGCTGGCTGTTCCTTCGTCCGTCACTGGGCGACCCACTCTTCTTCAGCGTTGGTCGGAGTTCTTCGCACGGACCTTCGGAGAGCCGGGCGAAGCGACCCTCATTTCATTGAAGATGTCCCCGAAGGCCCGCTCGAAGTAGACCTTGGACCTCTCCAGCGTGCCTCTGCCGTCTCTCGTGAGCGCATACACAGAATTCCGGCCTTGGGGGGTCGCCTCTATCAACCGGCGGGCCGCCAGGTCCTTGAGGGCGGGGTATATCGTCCCAGGGTTCGGCTTGTCGCCCCTCCGCTTCCCTATCTCCATCGCGAGCTCCTGTCCGTACATCGGACGCTTGGAGAGCAGCCACAGTATCGTGAACGAAAGCATCCCCCGCATGTCGCACATGCCCTCGCTCTCGCCCTCTGTCATCTTCGGACCCTCCCTGCGCATTTTCGTTGGCCTCAGAATATAAGACCTCCGTTAGGCCAGGACGGGGCATCGCCGCAGGCTAGCATCAGAACCCTATCGGCTCACGGACGAGGACGACCGTGACGCGCCCAGGCATGTCCCCGTTGACTATCAGGGTCTTCAGCAAGGCGCTGGGCATGCCATACTTCTCTCTCGCCCGGATGTCCTCCTTGGGGTAGGCGTAGTATTGCAGCCTCCTCATCGCTGTATCGAGGTCCGGGACTATCTTCTGCGAGCCGGCTACCAAAATCACCCTGCCGGCGCCCCCAGCGTACGCTGCGAGCTGGCTCCCGCTTGCGGAGCCCGCGACCAGCCTTCCGTCTTCGGTGATTGCATGGACGCTGCCGACCACCACGTCGGGGGCGACCGCGAGCCTCCTCATCTCCGCCCTCTGTGTGTTGCGGTCGAGCTTGTTGAACTGGGGGCGGATGGCATTGTATCTCCCGGACCCGTTGATATCCTCCTCCAAGCCGGAGAGCCTGACCGTCTCGCTCGAGGCTGTGAATATCGACTGGTCCTTCGGGAGAATCGAGCTGACGTAGGCACGCGCCTCCGCTGGAGTGTCGACGACCTCGACCGAGAAGTTGCGCGTCCTGAGGGCCGCCGCAGTCTTCTGTAAGCTCTCCTCGGATGCGCCCCTGCCGAACGACTCGTCTATTGCGATGCCGAACTGAGTCTTTGCCAGGGTCTGTTCAGTCTTGGTTGCCATTTTTGTATCGGATGCCCTATATTGGATACCCGATATAAACGTATTGGGCGTCCCATACATGTGGTAGAGCTAGCGCGGAGGAGGGTAATCCTTATATTGGACGTCCGATATTGTCACTCGACGAAACCAGATGGTCGCGCTCTCCTCTCCCTCGGTTCAAATGTTGCCTCTCGACCTCGAAGGGGCGGTGGCCTGAGGGTTGTCTAGCCTCTTGGGAAGCATCGGTCTGGGTACGGTGATCAACTCCGCCTACTACGTCCTCCTCTTCGTCTTCATATTCTACGGCGGGCGGATTCAGTCGCGCGTCTCGCTGAACAGCATCGGCAAGTCGCTCGGCCGTCTAGAGTCGATGAAGGACAAGGCGCGCAGGGACGTCATAGACTACTTCAAGCTGAAGGGCTCCACGTCAGGGGACGTCGGCGAGAAGGTAGACCGCTTCCTGGACTACGTCACCATAATGCCGGCGGACACCGACCCGACAGGAATCATCGGGAAGATCGAGCACATCGCCGGAACCAGCGACGAGAGGGCGAGGGCTGAGATCAGGAGCATCATCGGCAGCGCCGACGCGGTCTCCCTTTCGGTCGCGCAGAACATGCTGGAGCTGGCGAGCGGTCTTAACAGCATCCACAAGGTCGTGAGGCACTACTATCTGCTCGGCAAGAAGGCGAGCTCGTCGATTACGCTCATGCAACTGCAGACGAGCCTGCCGCAGATAATGGAGCAGGCCGGCGCGATGTCGAAGGCGATCGACTCGGTCAGGACGGGGATGCCCATAGGGGATGGGGTGGGGCCGCTGGTGGCCTCCAAGTTCCTCGGCGGCTCGCCGAAGGAGACGGTGGCCAAGGATACCGTGGTGGGCACGACCCCTTACGAGGGCCGGACGCTGTATGTGATGAAGGCAGAGGGTCCGATGGGCTACGTCGGCCAGCCAGGCGTCGCGATGCGGCGCCTTGTGGAGGAGATGAGGGTCCCCCTAGCCGCGATCATCATGGTGGACGCGGCCTCCAAACTGGAAGGCGAGGAGACGGGGGAGGTCGTGGAGGGAGCCGGCGCAGCGATAGGAGGGTTGGGGGTCGAGAAGTTCCAGATCGAGGAGGTCGCGACGAAGCACGGCATCCCGGTCTACGCCGTCCTTGTGAAGGAGGGCGACCTCGACGTGATGGCGACCATGAAAAAAGAGATAGCCGAAGGCGCAGAGAAGGCTGTCGACCTGGTGAAGAGGATAATCCAAGAGAGGACGAAGGTCGGGGAGGCGGTCCTCTTGGCGGGAATCGGGAACACTCTGGGAGTCAGCCAGTAGGCTAGGGACGGAAGAGTTGGACTCGAAACTCTCGACCCGTTCGGCCTCCGAGACCGCGCAATTCGTGATGCACGAAGACATGAGGCTAGGGGCCCCCACCCTGCGAGTGAGAGATCTCCGGCGGATGCTCGGCTTCTATGAGACCCAAGTTGGCCTGAGCCCGAGAGACGTGAAAGTTGGCACGTCGGGCCTCAAGACGGTCGGGCTCGGATTCGCCGGCTCGCCCGGTGAAGCCCTCTTGACGCTGAAAGAGGACCCAAAGGCAAGGCAGGCTCCCAGCGACTTTGCAGGGCTCTATCACTACGCGGTCCTCGTGCCGGACAGGAAGGGCCTCGCCTCGACGTTCCTGGCGATAGGGAACTCCGGAGTGGCCTACGAAGGCTTCGCCGACCACCAAGTGAGCGAGTCTCTCTACCTGCACGACGTCGAGAAGAACGGGATGGAGATCTACGCCGACAGGCCCAGAAGCACCTGGTTGGACTGGAGGAGGATATCGGAGCGCATAGCGGCAACCGGGGACACTTCCCTGATGGCCCCGATGAGCCAACCCCTGGACGTCGACTCTCTTCTCGGCGAGCTCCGCGGGGACGATGCGCGAGAGGGACCCGCGGCATTCCCCAGGGGGGCGAGGATCGGCCACATGCATCTCAGGGTGACTGACCTCCAGAGGTCGGTGGAGTTCTACCACGAGAAGCTCGGGCTGGAGATAATGATGCACGTTCCGCAGATGGGCGCCGCGTTCCTGTCTGCAGGCGGGTACCACCATCACCTGGGCCTCAACACCTGGCACAGCCTTGGAGGGACCTCGCACGACGACGGCGACGCGGGACTGGACGAGCTCAAGATCGTCGTCCCCAACAACAACGTCCTCGGCGAGATTGCCCGACGGGTCCAAGGCTCTCGCGTCGAGAGCGGGGCCCTCGTGGTGAGGGACCCAGACGGCATCCGCATATCCCTCGTCTCCCAAGCGGCCGGGCACCAAGCCTGACGCCGGCCGCGGACCTGCAAAGGGAGCCAAGGGCGCCGCCGGAACTGCTTATAGGGCGCAGGGTTGGAGTTTTGCGAAATGCCGAGCATCGATGTCGATGGCGTCTCGCTATACTACGAGCGCGCAGGAAGCGGCGAGCCGGTCTTGTTCTCCCACGGGATCCCCACCGACTACCGCGCCTGGAGCGCTCAGGTCGAGGACTTCTCCAAGAGGTACTCGACGATAACCTACAGCAGGCGGTACGCCGCCCCGAACCACAGGGACGGGGACGTGAGCGACAGCACCGTGGAGGCGAACGCGACGGACCTGAAGGGCCTGATTGAGAGCCTCGGCGTCGCCCCCGTCCACCTGGTCGGGCACTCATACGGCGGATTCGTCGCCGCGTACTTCGCTGCCGACCACCCAGACCTCGTCCGGACACTCGTGCTTGTGGAGCCTGCCATCGCCACACTGCTCGTGGAGGACCCCAACAGCTCGGGCCAGATGTTTGCGCTGCTCATAGGCAACCCTGGGGTGGCGCTGTCTGCGAGGCGCTTCCAGTCCGGCTCGCTCGCGCCCTCCCTCAAGGCGCTAGACTCGGGCCAGCCCAAGAAGGCCGTCCAGCTGAACGTCGACGGCATCCAGAACAGGGTGGGAGCGTTCGCTGAGCTGCCCGAGTCCGCGAAGGGGATGATGCTGGACAACGCAAGGACGATCGCAGAGCTCCGGACCAGGCTTCCGCCATTCAAGGCCCAGGCGGGAAAGATCTCCTGCCGGACGCTCGTCATAAACGGGGAGGAGAGCGCGGTGTGGCTCCGACGCATCGGCGAGCTCGTCGCTCGCTCCGTCCCGCGGTGCGAGGCCTTGAGCGTGAGCGCCGCGAGGCACTTCCCTCACCTCGAGAACGCGGCCGAGTTCAACGCCGACGTGCTCAAGTTCATCTCCAACCGCGGCTGACCCTCAGAAGACCTTCCAAGTCTTCAGCGTGACGCTGGCGAGGAAGTCCCGGTCGAGCTCGACCCCGACGCCCTTCCCGCGGTTCGGCCTCACCCTCCCGCCCTCCATCTCGAACGGATTCTTCACCAGGTCCCTCTCGAAGTAGCGGTCGTTGGGAGAGGTGTCCCCGGGATAGTCGACCAGCCGCTGCGAAGCGAGGGCGACGTTGAACGACCTCCCCACTCCTGTCTCGAGCATCCCGCCCACCCAGACGTGGGCGCCCTTCGCCCTCGCGAGCCGCGCGATCTCCATCGCTACCGTGAGGCCGCCGACCCTGCCAGGCTTGATGTTGATCACCTTCGCGGCCCCCATCTCCAAGGCCTTCTCCGCTCTCTCCAGCGTCGTCACCGACTCGTCCAGGCAGATGGGCGTAGAGATCTCCTTCGCTAGCCTCGAGTGGTCCTGGAGGTCGTCGAACCCGAGCGGCTGCTCCAAGTATTGGAGCTCGAACCTGTCGATGCGCCTCAGCGCGGCACGGTCCCTCCGGAGCTCGAAGCATGCGTTCGCGTCGGCGCTGAGGGGGGCCTCCGGAAACGCGTCCCTTATCACACCGAGCGTCTTGAGTGCCCCCTCTCTGTCGATCTTGACCTTGATGCGCTTGTATCCGCGCTCCAGGGCGGCCTCCACCCACGCCCTTACCTCGCCCTCCCGCCCCAGACCTATGGCGATTCCGGCATCGGCGTTTCCCCTCGACCCTCCCAGCACCTCGTCAAGGGGCAGACCGCCGACCTTGGCGTGGTAGTCCCAGAGGAGCATCTCCACCGCGGCCTTCGCCATCTGGTGCCCGCTGACGCCCTTGACGGCGTCGAGGAACCCCGAGGGCGAGGGAGGGCCCGCTCGAAGCCCGTCGGCGAAGACGTCCTTGATGACGCGCAGGGCGGTCTCGTTGTCCTCGCCCGTGCACGATGGGGTCTCATCCGTGACGCACTCTGACAGGGCCTCCGTCTCACCGTGCGCCAGCTGGAGGATGAGGGCGTTCCTCGCGAGCATCGTGCCGCCGCTGCCGGAGAAAGCCGAAAGGAGCGGCATCCTCACGAGGCTGACCCGGAAGCTCAACCCGAATTCGGCCCCCTCCACCCGCTTTAACGTTTGGCCGCAGGGTCGCAAACGCTTAATACCACTGGGCCGTGGTAATTCCTGGGACAGGACAGAGAATGCCTCCTCACCGAAGCGCCTCCTCCTTGTCTTTCGCAGAGCCTCGCCAACGCTCCGTCCTACACGACTGGGTCGACCGGTCCCTCGCGGACGGGCTCTCCGAGGCAATGAGCAGGGGCGCAGGCGTGCTCCACGTCAGCACGAAGAAGGTAGACTGGGAGCTTCCTCTGCGCGTCTTCGATTCGTCCATAGAAGACGTCCACTTCTTCGCCAGCCCGGGAAAGGTCGTGCTGGGCGTGGGAGCGGCGAAAGCCTTCGAGCTTGGTCCTCCGAAGCTCATGGGAAGCAGAGCGAGGAGGAGCCTCTTAGGGCTGGGCTCCCTCTCGCGGGAGGACGCCTCCAAGGTGACGGTCGTCGGCGGCTGGGGGTTCCCAGACGGCCACGGAGGTGGGAAGAAGGGGATTTGGCGTGACTTCCCCGCCTCGCGCTGGGTCATTCCCGCGTTGACGCTAACATCCAGCGGCGGGGAGACGCACCTCGCGCTGGTCGTCGAGGCCAGGCCCACGTCCGAGATTGCCAGGCTGCGTGCCCTCTATCTGACGCTGATCAGGGGGTTGGAGCCTCGCTCATCAGCGCCAGATGTGGAGGACGCAGGGACACAGGCGCTCCCCGCGCTCAAAAACGCGAGGAGCATTCCGTCCCGCAAGCGCTGGGTCTCGCTCGCCCAGGAGGCGATAGACTCGATCTCCAGGGACGTACTTCAGAAGGTGGTGCTCTCGCGAGCCGTCACGCTCACATTCGGCGGAAGGGTCCCCGCCTCGGTCGTCCTGAAGAGGCTGGCCGCCCTCAATCCAGACTCCACCGTCTTCGCGATCAAGAGGCGGGACTCCGTGTTCCTGGGGGCCACCCCCGAGAGCCTGCTCGCCCTCAAGAGGGGGGATGTGGAGGTCGACTGTCTCGCAGCCTCTACGCCACGGGCCTCGAACAAGACGACCGACGACGCGCTCGGGGCGCGCCTTCTGCTTGACCCCAAGTCAAGCAGAGAGCACCAGTTCGTGGTCAAGGCGGCGGTCAGCTCCCTCTCGCCGATCAGCTCCAGGATCGAGGTCCCTGGAGCGCCCGCCCTGAGGAGGCTGGCCACGATACAGCATCTCTACACTCCGGTGAGGGCGACGCTTCTCGACGGAGAGGACGTCTGGGCGGCGGCGATGGCTCTATGGCCGAACCCCGCAATCGGGGGCGAGCCCAAGGAGAGAGCGGTCCGTTGGATCCGCAAGTTCGAGACGCTGAACAGGGGGTGGTACTCCGGGGTCGTGGGGCTCCTGGACGCCCGCCAGGACGAAGCGGACCTGGTGGTGGGAATCAGGTCGGGGGTGATCAACGGCAGGCAGGTCGTGGTCTACGCCGGTGCGGGGCTCGTGGCGGGCTCGGTGCCGCAGGATGAGTTCGAGGAGACTGGCTGGAAGCTCATGACCATGTACAGGGCGTTGGGCGTCGACGCCGACGGCGGCAGGTGATCGGTGACGGAGGACTTCGAGGCGTACGCCCAGTCGTTCGTCGACGGTCTGATAGACGGGGGCGTCAAGAGCGTCGTGATCTGCCCCGGCTCGAGGTCGACCCCTGTCGCGATCGCTTTCGCAAGGAGAGCGGGTGAGGTCCGGCCATGGGTCCTCTACGACGAGAGGTCCGCCGCGTTCTTCGCCCTCGGGATGGCGAAGAGCTCCTCTGCCCCCGTCGCGGTCGTCTGCACCTCCGGGACGGCAGCCGCGAACCTCCTCCCCGCGGTCGCAGAGGCGAAGCTGGGACGCGTCCCGATCATCGCTGTGACGGCCGACAGGCCTCCCGAGGCCCGGGACTTTGGCGGGGCCCAGACGATCGACCAGGTCGGCCTCTTCGGCTCTCACGTGAAGTGGTTCCAGGACATGCCCGTGGCGTCGGGCATGGACTCGCTCATCCGCTACTCGCGCGTCGTCGGCGCTCGGGCGTCGCACACCGCGGGGTCCACCCCCCAGGGCCCCGTCCAGGTCAACTTCTCCTTCAGGGAGCCCCTAGTATCCGAGTCGCCGTCGGTCGAGAGCTGGGAGGGGCGGAGCCGCGGGAGCGTCGCAGTCGTCGGGTCCAAGACCTGCGCGGACGAGGCGGAGCTCCGTGGCGTCGCGGCAGAGCTGAGCACTCTCTCGAGGGGACTCATAGTGGCTGGGCCGGGGGAGTATGGGGCTGCGCTGCGCGAGGGGCTCTCGAGGCTCTCGGAGCGCATGGGCTGGCCGATCCTTGCAGACGCCCTCTCCAACCTAAGGCAAGACGGGGCGTTGCGCTCGGGGCTGGTGAGGTGCTACGAGCCCTTGGTGCGAAGCGAGGTCTCCAAGACGAACAGGCCCGACTGCGTCGTGCGCCTGGGCGGGATCCCGACCTCGAAGGAGCTGAACTCCTTCTGCCAGGGGGCCCGGACCGTGCTGCTCGACGACGGAGACGGCTGGAGGGACCCTGACTTCGCGGCATCGACGATGGTCTTCGGCGACCTCGAGCACTCAGTCTCCTGTCTCAACAGGGCGCTCGAGGGTGCTCCGAGCCCCGACCCGACGTGGCTGGGCGTATGGGTGCGGGCGGGCGAAGAGGCGGAGGCGAAGACGGAGTCCCTGATGGATGGGATCGAAGAGCCTTTCGAGGGCAAGCTCTTCCACCTGCTCTCCAAGAACCTGAACCCCTCATCGCCGCTCACGGTCGTCGTCGGGAGCAGCATGCCCGTCCGCGACCTCGAGTACTTCTTCCTTCGGGGTAGCAAGAACGTCCGGCTGGTCGCAAACCGCGGTGCAAACGGGATCGACGGCGTCGTTTCCACGGCGATGGGGGTGTCCGCCTCGGAGGGCGATGTCCTGCTAGTGCTGGGCGACATCTCGTTCTACCACGACATGAACGGCCTTCTGGCCTCGAAGCTTCACCAGCTCAACGCGACTATCGTGGTCGTGAACAACCGGGGCGGAGGCATCTTCTCTTTCCTCGCCCAGCACTCGCTCCCCAAGGACCTCTTCGAGCAGCTCTTCGGAGAGGCGCACGACATCGACTTTTCCGGGGTGAGGCTCCTCTACGGAGGCGAGTTCAACCGCGTCTCCGACTGGGGCTCGTTCAACCGCGCGCTGGAGTCATCCATCAGCAGGAAGGGGCTCAGGGTCATCGAGCTCATGGCTCCGGACCGGGAGCGGAACCTGGAGCTTCACAAGGAGGCGTTCGAGGCCCTCTCCTCGCCCTCTGCCAAGAGGGGGCAGGTGATGCGGTGAGGTGCCCGAGCTGAAGGCGGGCGACGGAAAGCCCCGCATCTGGTTCGAGACGCGAGGCGAAAGATCGAACGACCCGCTCATCCTCTTGCACGGGTTCACCGGGACGCACCGCACATGGGACGCACTG